>OLQE01000131.1_pt1 | contig 66528 bp, 54 predicted proteins | sample 1643161 | NCBI WGS metagenome assembly OLQE01 (sample SAMEA3136650, study PRJEB25190) | human gut metagenome
AACGGTTACGGCTGATGCCCCAGTCCTGTACATTTTCCAGCCAGTCACCGAAGCGGCCTTTTCCGATGCTCTCGGGGATCCAGTTCACGGTGTTGTTGTTGCGGATGAGGTCGTCTTTCACAGCCGTCATTTTGATGAACCAGGACTCACGCGCATAGTAGATCAGCGGAGTATCGCATCTCCAGCAGTGCGGGTAGCTGTGTTCAAACTTCGGAGCGGCAAAGAGAAGGCCTCTCTTGTCCAGGTCTTCCAGGACCATGGGATCTGCTTTCTTACAGAAAACGCCTGCCCAGGGAGTTTCCGGAGTCATCTCACCCTTGGCGTCTACCAGCTGCAGGAGCGGAAGATCATATCTTCTGCCGACTTTGGAGTCATCCTCACCGAAGGCCGGAGCGATATGAACAACACCGGTACCATCACTCATGGTTACATAGGTATCGCAGACAACGTAGTATGCTTTTTTCTTCAGTTCCTTGAAGTTGTAGAGCGGCTCATACTCTTTGTACTCCAGATCTTTTCCTTTATAGGTTTCCAGAACCTCATAGGAGCACTCGCCCAGAACCTTGTCAGCCAGAGCCTGTGCCAGATAATAAATGGTTCCGTCTTCTGCTTTTACCTTTACATAGGTCTCTTCCGGGTTTACGCAGAGAGCCACGTTGGAGGGAAGCGTCCAGGGAGTCGTGGTCCATGCCAGGATGTAGGCATCCTCACCTACGACTTTGAATTTTGCGATAGCGGAACGTTCTTTGACATCTTTATAGCCCTGAGCCACCTCATGGCTGGAAAGCGGGGTACCGCAGCGCGGACAGTAGGGAACGATCTTGTAGCCCTCATAGAGAAGACCTTTCTCCCAGATCTGTTTCAGAGCCCACCACTCGGACTCGATGAAGTTATTCTCGTAAGTAACGTACGGATGCTCCATGTCGGCCCAGAAACCAACGGTGTTGGAGAAATCCTCCCACATGCCTTTGTACTTCCATACGCTCTCTTTACAGTGTTTGATAAAGGGCTCCACTCCGTACTGCTCGATCTGCTCTTTTCCGTCCAGACCCAGCATTTTCTCTACTTCCAGCTCTACCGGAAGTCCGTGGGTATCCCAGCCTGCTTTACGGGGAACCATTTTTCCCTTCATCGCCTGGTAGCGCGGGATCATGTCTTTGATGACACGGGTCTCTACGTGGCCGATGTGCGGTTTTCCGTTAGCGGTAGGCGGTCCATCGTAGAAGGTGTAGGTCTCACCTTTTTTACGGTTGTCGATACTCTTCTCAAAGATGTGGTTTTCTTCCCAGAATTTTTCCACTTTTTTCTCGCGTTCCACAAAATTCATACTTGTGGGGACTTTGTCATACATGTGTGAAATCTCCTTTCTCTTGAGGACGTTCAGAGTATTCCATCAGGCCACAGACCCGCGCTTCGCGCTATCGCTGCTACGCAGCTTCTGTCTGAGGCTAATGGGCGTTCCGCCCATTCCAAAATGAAAATCCACCCTATTGCAAACAAGTTTGCATAGTCTGTTTTTTCATTTTGCTGCTACTCTGAACTGTTGGTGAAAATTAAAAAGCTCCCATCCGTAAAAGGATGAGAGCATACTTGCAATCATAAAACCACCTGTTACACATTTTCACATACCAGCATATGTGTTCCCTGTAACGGGGGAATCCCGTCAGAATCTACTGTTCTTCAACCCTGAAACTCCGAAGTGATCTTCTGTCTTCCCTACTGGTACCGGGCTTACACCCTCCCCGGCTCGCTGAAACGTTTGACAGTCTTTTATGGCTGCGCCGGTCTCCCGGCAGAAAACATACTCTCTTCATCCACGTTTTTCCTCATGTCGTTTTATTATAGAACAGAGCTTCGCAAAAAGTCAAGCCTTATCCGGAAAACATCTCTCTTTTTGCGCGAAAAACGGCCGTGCAGTCTGCACAGCCGTCTTATTTTCTATCTATTATTTGGTCCAGATGGAACCGTAGAAGGCTTTCGCCTGGGCGACCTGGTTATCCGTGATCTTATCCAGCGCATTGGTGATGGCTTCAAAGGTCTGCGGGCAGGTGCTCTTCAGCGTAGCCGGATTCAACGTATACTCTCTGAAGCATTCTGCGAAATACTCGGATGCGTTCTGGATCGCATAGATGCGTCTGCTTCCGGTGAAGGAATTTTTCTCCTGCTGATAGATTGCCTGGAAGTTTGCTTTGGTATCGACGTTTCCGGCAATAAATGCTACAAAATGACCGAGCTCATGATAAACCGTATCGCTTTCTTCTCGCAGAGTGATACTCTGTTTTCTCGCATCAAAGTAACCGGCATAGGAAACAGAACCGTCGATGGTGATATCAAAGTGGAGCTCCTGGTAAGCTTTCAGAGCTCTGGAATCAAGAAGCGGTGCCAGCGTGGCGGCGGAAACCGTGTACGGAGCCGTATTTTTGCCTGAAGAGGTAGTTTTGTTTGATGTCAATGCGGTAGTTGCTGCAGTCTGCGTTGCGGTCGTTCCTGCGGTGCCGGAAGACTTTTTGGCTACGGTTGTGACCGTAGTCTTGATCTTTTTCGTGGTGATCATGGTCATTTTTTTGGAGTTCTTTTTATATTTTTTCGTAACGTAAGTAGTCGTTACTTTCTTTGTCGTAGTCGTTGCCGCTGCGGAAGTCCTTGTGATCGTCGGACTTTTTACCGACTTGGGAGCACTCTTCTTCGTATAGGTCTTCTTCGCTTTCTTTTTCAGATTTACGATCTTCTTTGTGGTAGACGTCTTGGTCTTAACGGATGTTTTCGGTGCGGAAGCAAGCGGCACCTCATCCTCATTGATAGAGATCTGATCGTCCAGATCCACAAAGCTTGTCAGTTCCGGAACATCAGATCCCTGTCCCTTGTCAACTGCCCATGCACCGGTACCGAGCACGGCTGCTGCCAGAAGGATGCATCCGACTCTTTTCACTTTCTGATCATTGAGTAACTGTTTTAAATTCTTTCCTTTCATTGTCTGCGCCCTCCTTTTGATCGGAACGGGACGAATTTTGAATTGCAATAAAAATACCGCTTCTCCAACCATAAATGAACAGAGAGCGGCTGCCTGAATGAATACGCATTCTGCAAATCTAGCTTCGTCTTTCCTAAACTTTGCATAAAATGTGGCAACCGGCTGTCATAGTCTTCAGACCTTAGACCCTTGGCTTTGCGTCCCTGCTTTTCAACAGGTTTGCCCTTGTTTCTTCTTATCCGATACAAGTATATACACTTTTTCGGTCTTTTGTCAATCCCGTTTCGACATTATTTTTACTTTTCTTTTTATCAGAATCTGCTATACTGAAGTTGTTTGGAGCCCTTTACGCCTGCTTTTTTAAATACAGGCTGCGGCTCTCTGAAAGGAGTTTCTGTATGGACCACCGATCTTTTTTTCGTTCTCTGGCTCCTCTCCTTTTTCTTATGATCGTTTTGATTTTTTCCGGCTGTTCCAGAAAAGACAGCAGCGAAGCCTCGTCCACATTTACGCCGGGAAGCACTCATGTGCTGGTTCCAGAAGCCGACGGCAGCAAGACCATCGGCGGTGATCCCCTGCTTTTGGATCTTTCCCATACAGATCAGGGATATTTCATCGGAACCATGTCGGAGGACGGGGGGAAGATCAATCTTCAGCTCATCGGACCGGACAGCGTGACTTACAAGTATTTCATAGAAGAAGCCGGCTGTCCCACCGTTTTCCCTTTCACCGCTGGAAGCGGAAGCTATACCGTTATGGCATTCCAGAATATTTCCGGAGACCGGTATGCGTCGCTTTTCAGTCAGGTGATCGATGTGGAACTGGAAAATGATTTTCTTCCTTTTCTCTATCCCAATCAGTATGTGGATTTTACTGCGGACAGCCAGGCGGTCGCTCTGGCAGCCCGTCTGACAGACGGTCTTACTTCCGATGTGGACGCTCTCACAGCCATTTATGAGTATGTCACAGCCAACATCACCTATGACAACGAAAAGGCTGCCACCGTATCCGGAAACTATCTGCCGGATGTTGATGAGACGCTTTCCACCGGAAAAGGGATCTGCTTTGACTATGCTTCCCTGACTGCTGCCATGCTGCGCTCGGTCGGGATTCCGGCCAAGCTGGCTATCGGCTACACGGCCTCGGTCCGCCATGCCTGGATCGATGTCTATATCCAGTCTGTCGGCTGGGTGGAACGGGCTGTAGAATTCAACGGAGACGAATGGAAACTGATGGATCCCACTTTTGCTGCAGCCGAAACAGATCAGGATCTTCAGGAATATATTGGAGACGGAGACAACTACATCACGGAATATGTACGATAGGTATTTAAATATGAAAGAAAAAAATATGACCAATCAGGAGCTGATTTATCTCTGCCGTCAGCTCTCCATGCTTTTGAAGGCAGGAATCTCACTTCTGGAGGGAATTTCCATCCTGAAGGAGGATGCAGATACCGAAGACGGAAAAAAGATCCTCGCCGTCATTTATGATGAACTGCTGGAAAGCGGAGACATCCAGTCTGCGCTGGAAAAAGCAGCGGTTTTTCCCCCGTATTTCATCCATATGGTAAAAATGGGGGATCTTTCCGGAAATCTGGACGATACCTTTGCTTCCCTTGCCGTTCATTATGAGCGGGAGGAAAATCTGAGCGGCAGTATCCGGGATGCCCTGACTTATCCTCTGATCATGCTTGGCATGCTTTCCGCCGTACTCCTTATACTGATTGTAAAGGTCATGCCGGTCTTTGATCAGGTCTTCCGGGAACTCGGTATGGAAATGGGCGGCGCAGCCACGGCTGTTCTCCGGCTTGGAAACGGCCTGCGCCGGTACGCCTTTCTCTTCCTGCTTCTCTTTTTTCTGCTGGCTCTTGGGCTTCTTTATCTGACCCGGACCACCAGCGGAAGAATCCGGCTTCGTACTCTCGCCCGAAAACTTCCCTTTTCCAGAGGACTGATGTACGATACCTCCTGCGCCCGCTTTGCTTCCGGCATGTCTGTGGCACTGAAAAGCGGCCTGGATACGGAGGAAAGCTTTGATCTGGTAACACGGCTGGTAGACGATCCCGCTTTTTGTGAAAAAATCACTTCTGCCCGGGAAGCCATTCAGAAGGGAGAGGATTTTTCCGATGCCCTGAACCAGGCAGGTATCTTTTCCGGCATGGATGCCCGGATGGTAGCCGTCGGTTTCCGGAGCGGAGAAGCCGATACCGCTCTTTCGGATATCGCGGAACGGCTGCAGGACAAGACCGATGAAAAGCTTCAAAACCTGGCTGGGCTTCTGGAACCCTCGCTGGTCGCTCTCCTTTCCATCCTGGTAGGACTGATCCTGCTTTCCGTAATGCTTCCCTTGGTAAACGTTATGTCAGCGATCGGATAACAAAGACTACATCGAAAAGGAGCGTTTTATGAACCGGTTTCAGAAAAAAAATACATTCTCGCCCGGCCGTCTTATCCTGCTGGTCTCTATTATGCTCTTTCTGCTGATCTTTCTTCTTTTTTACAGAGGTGTAAGTTCCATTTCCCGGACAGCTTCGGATCAGCAGACAGAAAATCTTCGACTGGCGATTCAGCGAAGCGTCGTTCACTGTTACGCCGTAGAAGGAGCCTATCCGGAAAGTCTGGATTATCTGAAGGAGCATTACGGGATCACCTACGACCCGGACAAATATCTTGTAAGCTATGAGATCATCGGCTCCAACCTGATGCCTGATGTAAAGGTTTATGCCCGCAAAAGCTGAACATGTAAGAAAGGAGGCTCGCCATGAACCGGAATCCTGCCAGAAAGCACTCCACAGACATCCTTTTTGTCCTTGTGCTGTTCCTGGTATTTACTTCTTCTGCCCTGGCTGTCATTCTGCTCGGAGCCAGAGTCTATCAGAGTACCTCTTCCCGTATGGAAAGCAATTATAACGTCCGGACAGCCCTCGCCTATGTATCTGAAAAGATCCGGCAGAATGATGAAAGCGGCGCTGTCTCGCTCTGTGAACTGGATGGGATCCCTGCCCTCACACTTTCTCAGAGAATGGAGGATACCTCTTATATCACCTATCTTTATTTTCAGGACGGAGCCTTAAAAGAGCTTCTCACAGAGGCTTCCAGAGAGGTTTCCGCAGAGCAGGGAACCGCCATCATCTCTTTAAAAAGCTTTTCGGTCAGGGAAACGGATGACGGCTTTTATTCCATTCAGGCGGAGAACGATCAGGGAGAAACCCTTTCCCTTTTGATCCATCCAAGAAGTGACAGGACGGAGGAATAAACGATGAAACGCAAAAAACAGGCTGGCTCCAGCCTTTTTCTCATGGAACTGATCCTTGTATTATTTTTCTTTCTCCTGACTTCGGCTGTCTGTATCCGGGTCTTTGCCAAAGCCTATTCCATCAGCCGTTCTTCCCTGGAACTCAGCCACGCACAAAGTCTGTGTGCCAGTGCCGCCGAAGTCTTTTCCGGCACAGACGGAAGCCCGGAGGCCTTTCTTGAGAAGTTTCCGGACGGAAGGATCGCCGGACGGGGCTTTCAGCGTTTCTTTGACAAAGATTTTTTAAGCTGTGAGGAAGCAGAGGCTGTCTATACACTGATCGTAGAACAACAGGAAAAGACAAGTGATACACGCAGTGCTGTCATCCGTTTTCTCCGGGAAACGGAAATTTATTCTCTGACAGTCCGCCATCACATCCCGCAGACGGTCCGAAAGGAGGCCGGCTCATGAAAAAAAAGACTTCCCGCCCGCTTCTGACAACCGGAACGTCCACTCTGCTTCTGATTTTTGTTTCCCTTTGTCTTCTCACCTTTGCAGTCCTCTCTTTTCTCAGTGCCCGTGCAGACCAAAATCTCAGCCGAAAAACGGCAGAACGGACCAGCGCCTATTATGAAGCCTGTAATCAGGCGGAAGACCGGCTTGGAGAAACCGATCGGATGCTGGAAAAGATCTGGCAGGAAACTGCCAACGAAAAAGCCTATTTTCAGGCAGTCCGGGAAACATTTGAAGATATGGATTTTGATGAAGAAAACCGTATGCTTTCCTTTTCCGTACCGCTTGCGGATACCCAGGTACTGGCCGTCACACTGAAGCTTCGGACACCCGAACCCGGCAGTACCTTTTACACCATTAGCGGCTGGAAAACCGTAAATACCGCCGAGTGGACGGCAGACACCAGGCAGAATGTCTATGTACAGACAGAAAGCGCAGATGCTGAGGGAGAGTAACTTCTCTTTCAGAAACGCAGAAAGGAATGGAACCTATCTATGAATGAAACGACCATAAACGCCGCAGCCATCCTTCAGGATGCCACGGAAGCCGGGGCCTCTGATATTTTTATCGTTGCCGGCCTTCCTCTTTCCTACCGGGTCAACGGTGTACTTTTTCATAAGGGAGAGCGACTGATGCCCGACAGCACGGAGGCTTTTATCCGTCAGATCTATGAACTCACGCACACGCATCCCATTGATGATTTTCTGAAAAACGGTGATGACGATTTTTCCTTTGCGATCCCCGGTCTTTCCCGTTTCCGGGTAAGCACCTACAAGCAGCGTGGCTCTCTGGCCGCCGTCATCCGTGTCATCACCTTTGAACTGCCCAATCCGGCAGAGCTTGGCATTCCCGGTGCCGTCATGGGGCTTTCGGAATACAGCAAGGGCATGGTTCTCGTCACCGGACCGGCCGGAAGCGGAAAATCCACCACTCTGGCCTGCCTGGTAGACCGGATCAATTCCACCAAGCAGGATCATATCATTACCCTGGAGGATCCCCTGGAATATCTGCACCACCATAAAGAGAGCATCGTAAGCCAGCGCGAGATCTCCACCGACACAGAAAACTATCTGGTGGCACTCCGGGCGGCGCTCCGCCAGAGTCCGGATGTGATCCTCCTCGGCGAAATGCGTGATTTTGAGACCATCCAGACCGCCATGACGGCTGCCGAGACCGGCCATCTGGTGCTGTCGAGCCTCCACACCATCGGTGCTGCCAACACCATCAGCCGTATCATTGATGTTTTTGATGCCTCCCAGCAGCGCCAGATCGCTGTCCAGCTTTCCATGGTGTTGAAAGCCGTTGTGTCCCAGCAGCTGGTCCCTGCCAAGAACGGCACTCTGGTCCCGGCTTTTGAGATCATGGTCATGACACCGGCCATCAGCAATATGATCCGTGACAACAAAGTCCATCAGATCGACGGCATCATCTATACTTCTGCCAAAGAGGACATGATTTCCATGGACAACAGTCTCCTGGAGCTTTACCGAAAAGGCATCATCACGCAGGAGACTGTGCTTCAGTACTGCACCAATCCGGAAATGACAAGGAAAAAACTGTAAGCTGATGCTTTAGCGGTCCCATTTGTCACAGAGCGAGTTGATCTGGCTGGTAAATTTGGCCAGATCTTTGTTTGCTCCGCCTTCGTTATGACGGATGACCGTCAGCAGACGCTGACCCGCTGCCAGAAGACGGGCAAAGGGTGTATTGGCCCGCAGTCCCTGTATGGTATTCAGAGCCTGCGTTTCCGGCTTCCGGATCCGAACCGGAACGCCTTCTCTTTCCCAGCAGCCCTTTTTCAGATCAAAGACAGCTCCACTGTAAGGAGCCTTTGCATCCAGACCAAAGGTTTTATAGATCAGTTCTGCAAAACCGTCGATGATGGCATCGTCTCCGTGGACTACAAATACTTTTTCTGGCTTCTTTTCAAAAGCCCCCAGCCATTCCAGCAGGCCCTCCCGGTCTGCATGGCCGCTGATGCCGTTCAGTTTACAGATCTCTGCCCGCACTTCGATCTCTTCACCAAAGAGTTTTACTTTATCTGCCCCTTCAATGATCGCTCTTCCCAGTGTTCCGACTGCCTGATATCCGACAAAAAGGACCGTGCTTTCCGGTCTCCAGAGGTTATGCTTCAGATGATGCTTGATCCGTCCGGCCTCACACATACCACTGGCAGAAAGGATCACCTTCGGATCCGGGTTGAAGTTGATGTTCTTGGAATCCTCACTGGTAACTGAAGTCCGGAGTCCTGCAAAACCGATCGGGTTGATCCCTTTTTTCACCAGTTCCATGGCCTCTTCGTCGAAATCATCCCACATATGTTTCTGGAAGATCGTTGTTGCCTCCAGTGCCAGCGGACTGTCTACAAAGACCTGAAATCCGTCATGGTTTTTCACCAGATGTTCTTCCTTGATCTTACGGATAAAATACAGCATTTCCTGCGTTCTGCCCACTGCAAAGGACGGGATCACCAGGTTGCCTCCCCGGTCAAAGGTCCGCTGCATGATCGCCGCCAGCTCCTTCACATAATCCGGCTTCGGACCATGGCTCCGGTCACCATATGTGGATTCCATCACCACATAATCCGCCTCTTTCAGATATTCCGGATCACGAAGCAGCGGCTGATGTTTGTTTCCGATATCGCCGGAAAATACGATCTTTTTCTCTGTTCCCTCTTCTGTCACCCAGACTTCAATGGTGGAAGATCCGAGGAGATGCCCTGCATCCAGAAAACGGATCTTCACATTTTCGTTTACATGATACTCTTTCTCATAAGGCAGGCCTACCAGGCACTGGATCGCGCCTTCTGCATCGTTCATATCATACAGCGGAAGAACCTCTGCTTTTCCGGCTCTTCGACCCTTTCTGTTTCTCCACTCCGCCTCAAACATCTGAATATGCGCACTGTCACGCAGCATGATCTGCGCCAGATCTCTGGTCGCTTCTGTGGCAAAGATCTGTCCACGGAATCCTCTCTGATATAAAAGCGGCAGATTGCCGGAATGGTCTATGTGTGCATGCGTCAAAAGTACCGCCTCGATCTCACTGGCTGCCACCGGAATTTCCTGATTTTCAAATTCATTCGGCCCCTGCTCCATACCGCAGTCGATCAAAAGCTTATGATCTCCCACTTCCAGATAAAAACAACTGCCTGTCACTTCATGCGTTGCTCCCAAAAAAGTAATTCTCATACTCTGTACCTCCCATTCTGTCTGATCTGTATCCTTTTTACTTTTATTATACCTGTTTTTTCTGATTTTTGTTCAATAAATTCTGATTTTTTTCAATAAAAAAAGGAGAGTGGTGCAGGCTCATCCTTCCGATCAGCAGCACCACTCTCTCTGTTATTCTTTTTTATATTTCTGATCTGTTTTTCAGAAAACCGGAGAAGCATACACCTGCTTCCGGACCGGTCAGGAAGGGAAGCCGCCGTGGTCCCTCCTTCAGGATCTGTTTCAGGACTTTTTCGTTTCCTTCGAGTTCTCCTGGCAGAATATAAAACTGGTCAAATGTTTTGTTTCTGCTTCCGAGAAATTCCAGAAACTCTTCCGAGGCCTTTCCGTCACATCCGCTTTCATTCATGGAAATGACCCGGATGTCTGAAAGATACGGCTTCAGTTCCTCTTTCAACTCTTTCTCTTTTGTACGAAGATCCGCATTTCCCAGCAGCAATGTTCCAAGCACATAGCTGCCGTCATATTTTCCGTTATGTCCTTTGCACAGAATAAAATCATTGTACAGACAGCATCTCATTCCGCAGGCATGATCCTCCTGCTTCACACAGGCCAGACAGGGCAGTTCTGCTTCTGCAGGTTTTGCCGCCATCAGGCAGTCCCTTCCTTTCTTTGCGCTTTCCGAAGGTCCATGATACACTACCAGATTTCCTCTGGAACCATGATCCAGGCATTTCACCCAGACATTCCAGTCTTTTTCCTGAAACACAACTGTTTCTCCGGCATTCAATATCTGTACCTTTCCTGCTCTGGAAAGTTCCGGGAGCTTCGCCGCCGCATCTCCATAAGGAATAAAAACCTGCTCTACCTGATTGCTCTTCAGAAGGTTCCCGGCCCTCTTCAGATCTTCCGGATGCAGATTTTCAAGAAGCAGTATGGAAACCTCTGCTCCTTCCAATCGGAAAAGATCTCCTGCATAAGCCTCTTCCTTAAATGGTTTTCCGTCAGAGCATAAACTGCAAAGACAAAATCCCTCTTTTTCTCCACTGGTGCTTACGGTGTGCACGACTCCCCTTGCCGTGTTCTGAAATAAATGACGAAAATATAATGCCTTCATACTTTTTCTCTTCCCTTTTTTTGCAACGCCTCCCAGAAAATGGAAGGCGTTTTTCCCTTGATCCTTGTTTTCTGGTTACTGATATCTGTTCTTTTTTCTCTTTCCACCACAAAAGGTAATGTAAAATTTCATGCGGTTATTTTTTTCAGTTGTGGAGGATAAATTTTTCATTGTTATGTGACTAATTAATATAAACACCACTTGTACATGTAGTTGTGGATTCTACTTTACTGCCTTTTTTAGCATAATGATAACCTCTTACTCTATAATAATATCCATGTGCTACAGAGAAATTTACTCCGGTATAAGCATAGTCACTATTATATGTCGTATGACTATGGGTTTTTATTGTATGCCAACCACCATTCGATAATTGTTCTAATGATAACTCAACATAAACCGTATCACTTGTTTTGTAACAATAGGTAGCTCCTGAAACATAAGCTAAACCTGCACCTTGTTTACTGATATTTGATGTTCCGCTAGACAAATATACCCCTGATGGTACAACCTCTTCTATTGGATATTCTGCAATTAAAGGTTTTGTATCCGAAGCATTATCTTCACCTACTAATAATGATCCATCAATGATTTGCCCATCTAATGGACCATCCGCATTCACAGATAATCCCAAACAACTAAAAATAGAAATAATACAAATTGTAAATATTATTTTTAATCCTCTACTATATTTCAAAATCTCCTCTCTTTCTCAAATTGAAATTTCACATTACATATAAATAAACGTATCTATGTCAACTATATGACGCATTTTTAAACTTTTATTTTTTTTATCATTTCTTCAAATTCTTTAAAAGGCATTTTTCCCCATATAACATAAAAAGCATTATTATACTCAAAGCTTGCTGCAAAAGACTCTTCATCCTCATTATTGATTTTATAAATATCAACATTTATTTCTTGCGGACTAAGTTTTACATTTTCTATTACATTGCCATCAAATCTTTGATTTTGGCTAGTTTCATTTTTTTTATTAAATATTTCACAAATAATAGTCGAATTATTATATGTATAGAATATACTTACAACTCCTGCATTCTCATCTATAATATAATTTCTATATTGCATTCCCTTTGGCAAATATAATAACTGTACCGGTTGAATTCCTAGTTTATTTTTTATATCTGTATCCATTTCTTGTTTAATCTGGTTATCTTGAATTCTATTATCCTCGTTTTCAAAATCTATTCTCAATTCTTCTCCAATAACACTATTCCACATGCTTAACAGCTTAACCCTATTCGCCTCACTGCTCATACTCAGCACAAACACACCCAGCGCCACAACGGCGGCTCCGGTAATGCCTTTGAGGATTTTGGGAAGGATTGTGGGATTTTTCTTTTTGGGTGTGTGGAGAAGTTCGCGGCCGAGGCGCAGAGCCTCCTGGTCTTCGGCGGATAACTGGTCTTCCGGTCTTGCCGGGCAGGGGGATGTCCCTTTTTCCGGACGGTCGCCATCTGCTTCTTCCGGGTCTTCCTCCCAGATGCCTTTCCTTTTCAGTTCATTCACGATATCATCAAAAAGCTGCTGCTTTTCTTCCGCTCCCATAGGAATGGAAGTGCCAAGAGCTTCCTCTTCCTGAGACGCCTTCTCAGCTTCATCTGCGGCCCGGATCAGATCCTGACGGATTTTCTCATCCATTTCTTTATCTTCCGCCATTTCCCTTGTGACGTGCAGACTCTCTATTTTTTCATTTTCCATTTCATAGGAAAAATTATTTTCTTCCGTATTTTCCGTATGTTTTTGTTGTCTCTTTAAAATTTCTTTCTCTTTTTCGAAATCTCTGTTCCTTTTCAAATTTCCGTCCTCTTTTGCGTTTACACTCAGGTTCTTCCCTGTTTCCTGTCTTGACTTTTTTTCATAACAGTATAAGATGTACTATAGAATACTTGTAACTATTCGAAAAACAGTGTCCGGTAAACGGACAGAACAGTTACGACTACTTTTGGAGGAATAGCATGAAACGAATCATTCTTACCGGTGGAGGTACCGCCGGACATGTAACCCCGAACATTGCCCTTGTTCCGAAGCTGAAGGAAAAAGGTTATGATATTCAGTATATTGGTTCTTATGATGGTATCGAGAGAAAGCTCATCGAAGATCTGAAGATTCCTTATTATGGCATCGCATCCGGAAAGCTCCGCCGTTATTTTGACATCAAGAATTTCAGCGATCCCTTCCGTGTTATCAAAGGATACGGACAGGCGATCCGGCTGATGAAAAAACTGAAACCCAGCGTGGTCTTTTCCAAGGGCGGCTTTGTGGCAGTTCCGGTTGTCATGGCAGCGAAGCATTGCCATATCCCGGTCGTGATCCACGAGTCTGACCTGACTCCCGGTCTAGCAAACAAGCTTTCCATTCCCTCTGCCACCAAGGTCTGCTGCAACTTTCCTGAGACCATCAGCCACATTCCGGATGGCAAAGCCGTTCTGACCGGTTCTCCGATCCGTCAGGAGCTTCTCAAAGGAAACAAACTGAAAGCACTTGATTTTTGCGGCTTTACTGCTGACAAACCGGTTCTTCTGGTCATCGGCGGCAGCCAGGGATCCGTGATCGTCAATGATTCCATCCGCGGAATCCTGCCGGAGCTTCTGAAAACCTTCCAGGTTATCCATCTCTGCGGCAAAGGGAAACTGGATCCCACATTAAATTATCTGGATGGATACGTTCAGTATGAATATATCAAGGACGAACTGGCTGATCTTTTCGCTCTCGCTGATATCTGCGTATCCCGTGCAGGTGCAAATGCCATCTGCGAGCTTCTTGCCTTAAGAAAACCCAATCTTCTGATTCCGCTTTCTGCCAATGCCAGCCGCGGCGATCAGATCCTCAATGCAGAATCTTTTGAACGTCAGGGCTTCAGCATGGTGCTGAGCGAAGAAGAACTGGCACCTTCCCTTCTGCTCCCGGCCATTCAGAAACTGTATGACCACCGCAGTGATTACATTGCCGCTATGGACAAGAGCCAGCAGGGCGATGCCATTTCCACGATTATCCAACTGATCGAGGATGCCTCTTTATGAGGCATCCTTTTCTCTGTAAAGCGGGTATTCGCAATCCGCTTTCACTGCCAGCTCATGAACACAGTCGCTTCCACTCAGAGGATATCAATACTTATCTCTGAACTTTTTGCGGATAAATTTTCTTGCACGATACAGCTTCGCACGAAGCACTTCCTGGGAGATCCCCAGATGCTGTGCAGCTTCTTCCTGTGTCATTTCTTCGACACAGACCGCCTGGATGATCTCATACCAGCTTTCGTTCTTCTTTCTCACAGCCGCCAGAACCTCTTCTTTGAAAGCCTCCTGATGCAGCCGTTCAATGATATACTCTGCATTATCCTTCGAACAGACATGTACCTCTACTTCCGGTGCATCAATGTTCTCAAATCCCTTTCGTCTCTCGATCCTTCTGAAATAATCGATGATCTCGTTTTTGCAACAGGTAAGCAGCCACGGTTTTATCATCTCTTCCGAAACCGTATCCATATGCTCATAATATTTCATGAATACCTGCTGCACACATTCCTTTGACAGTTCTTCGTTGGAAAGCCGTTTCTTCGCATACCAGAAGACAAGATCTTCATACCTCTTATAAACCATTGTAAATCTTTCATTCTTTCTCATCCGTCACTCTCACTCCCTGTTTCTTTCTGCCTCATCAGGTGATATTTGCAATCCACTCAGTCCTGAGCAGCTGCAAATGCTTTTAAGATTTCTTCCTTTTCCTCGTCTGTCAGTGTACCCGGTGTCCATGTTACACCTGCATTATCACCTTCATAACGTGGGATCAGATGGATGTGAAAGTGAAAGACCGTCTGTCCTGCGGCAACTCCGTTATTCTGGACGATATTGACACCATCACAATGCAGTGTCTCCATCATCTTTGCTGCCATTTTCTTCGCAAGAATAAATGCTTTTGCCGTTCTTTCCTCCGGGAGTGCGATCACATTTGCATAATGCTCCTTCGGAAGAATCAGGGCATGGCCTCTGGTTGCCGGACCAAGATCCAGGATCACTCGAAAATCTTCATCCTCATACAAAGTTGCAGATGGAATTTCACCATTTGCGATTTTACAGAAAATGCAGTTCTCATCTTTCATTGTTCTACCTCTTTTCCGCTTTTTCAGCTATTATGAAAATTTTCCCTTACCTTTTTATGGTAAGACTTTTGCAATATTATGTCAATGAAATATGTTTGCTATTTTCCAGATTCAGTGCTAATGTAATACACAAGAATTGCGGGAGCTGCTTTGCAGCGGAGCAATTCGTAGGCATCCGTTGGGGGTAAAAGACCTTTTGACTCCAACATCCTACATAAAAAGTGACAGGTCACAGAACCGCACATTTGCAGCTTTTGTCCGAGGCTGATTGGCATTCATCCAGAGGGGAGGATACGATTTATGAAAGAAAAGGAAACAGAAATTCAGAAACTGAAAGAAGAATATCATCTTGCTCTTTCCCGGATCTCTCATGAAATACGAAATCCGGTCACACTGATCAACAGCTCCATGCAGCTCATGGAAGCAGAGCATCCGGAAGTGGCAGGCATTGATCTCTGGTCCGATATGAAAAAAGATATGCTTTTTCTACGGAGACTCCTGGATGAGCTTTCCGGATACAACAATGGAGAAAGGATTCATCCGGAACCCCTCCTGCTCTTTCCGTTTCTCTCGGAAATTGCTTCCAACGCCCGTTTTCTGTCGCCCGATCCAGAGATCACATTCACCGCACGGCTTGCAGAAAATCTTCCCGAGATAAACGGAGATCCCGTAAAGCTTCGTCAGGCTGTCACCAACCTTCTCCGAAACGCTTTTGAATCCGGTGCATCGGAAGTGATCCTCTCCTGCTGTTCAGAAAAAGAAGAAGCCATCATCAGGATCACTGACAACGGCTCTGGGATTTCTCCGGAAATTCAGGGAGAAATCTTCACTCCCTTTGTTACTTATAAGAAGAACGGCACCGGTCTCGGCCTTCCTCTGGTTCAGCGGATCAGTAATGCGCATGGTGGTACACTCACCTATTCTTCCGGAAAGGAAGGGACCACCTTTACACTCCGCCTTCCGACCAGTATGAGCGCAAGCAGAAAGCCGGCCAGCATTCCGCCAAGATGTGCCATATAATCGACTCCTGTGGAAACGAAACCATCTGCCAGGGTCAGAAGGGCCATAAATATCAGCCGTCGGCTGCTGGTTCCCGGAATCTTCCCCCGGTGGCGCACAGCCAGAAATACCAGGGCTCCCATCACAGCAAAAATAGCCCCGGAGGCTCCTGCAGAGACAGCATAGCTTCCGGTGAACATCTCCTTTGCCAGAGAAAGAAGATTTCCTGCCAGTCCTCCCAGAAAATAAATCAGCGTAAAACGGACTTTTCCGATCATTTTCTCCAGAAGATCCCCCAAGAAGATCAGCGTCAGCATATTTCCAAAAAGATGCTCAATGCCAAAATGCAAAAACATAGAAGTGAAAAGCCTGTAATACTCTCCATTTTCCAGGATCAGTGGTCCGTAGGCAGCTCCATGTTCCAGCATATACGTCCCGTTTTCCGTGTTTCCCGTAAAGTCCATGACAAAAAAGATCAGAATATTCACCATGACCAGCGTCAGAGTGATCTTTCCTCTTGATTTTAGAAAATCCCGCAGTTCATCCATTCTTTTTTTCTCCAAACATTTCTGTTTTTTCTGTCACTTTCCCATTCCCGTACTGTCGGAATGAAAACAGAAACGTCTGTCGGAAAAACGGATCTCCATTCCGTCCTTCAGCTGCTTCTTTTCTCCTTCTTCCAATCGTATACCATCCAGGAAAGTGCCATTGGTAGAACCTCTGTCACGAAGATACCAGTCTTCCCCGTTTTTTTCCAGCGAAGCATGGATCCTGCTCACGGAAGAATCCGAAAGAACGATATCTGCCTGTTCTTTTTGTTTTCCAACTGTCAGCCGATCCCGGTCAAGAACGATGTTTTCCTGCCTGCCAGGCTCCATACTTACAAGAACCGGATATTTTTCCGGCAGCGGATCGCTCAGAAATACCGTTTTCTCTCCATCTTCTCGCAGCTCCTGTTCCCACAAAAGCACCTCTTCTTCCACAGAGTTTTCTTTTTTCACCGGTTTTTTCTGGAAAACAGTGGTAAAGTACACCAGAAGTCCCATACACAGAAACAGAATACCACCTGCCTGGATGAAATTCAAGCCCTGGCATACCACAGCCCAGCCAGCTGCGGCGACAGAAGCGGCTATTCCGACAGAAATCTGCAGGAGCTGTTTTCGTCTGCTCCGGAATTCTGCCCGGAATTCCACTGCCTTTCTGCTTTTCTTCCCTTTGGATGTTTCCTCGCCTTCTTTCCGGATTTTTCTTCGAGATCGTTTTTTCTTCTTTTGTACATCTGCCCAGTCTTTTCTTTGTTCCTCTGTATCTCTCTTTTCCGGACGTTCTCTCCCCTCCGTTTTTTCTGTATTCTCCTTTTTTTCCAAAACTTTATTTCTGTTCCGTCCGGCTATTGGCTGTCCTCTCTCAGCTTTGTTTTCCTTTTCTTCTTCTGCGCCAGTTTCCTCCAGTTCCACATATTCCAGTTCTTCCGCCTCCGGTCGTTTTTTTTCTTCCCGGATCACCGGTATCGGCTGTCTGGTTTCTCTGGATTTTCTTGCTGCTTCCTTTGCCGCCCGTTCATGAACACTTTCCAGGATCTTTCCGATACTGAAATGCTCTTCGGCTGACCGGCTGTAGATATCATAGCCCCAGAGAACCGCTTCTTCCTGACTGTGATCCAGCCTTTTCAGAATATATTCTGCCAGCTCTCTGAAATCCTCTTCCAGACTTCCCTCATAAAAAGGCAGATAGCAAAAGAAGAAAGCCCCCGTCTCTGCATCCTGAAAAATATATTCCGGTTTCAGGACAAACTGTTCCATGCTCAAAAGATATCTTCCCGCCTCATCCATGGCTTTTTCCAGACCGCCAAGAAGCTTTTCGATGTCTTCCTTTCCCATAAGACGGCGTTCAAACACAAGCGACATCGGCTGTTTTTCCGTGATATCATAGTAGAATGTCCGGCTCCCGTCCACCATCCGCATCTTGCAGGAAAGGAGGCCGTAAATAGGATTGACCAGAAGCATCCGAATCTGATATTCCCCGCCTTCCGGTTTTCCCGGTGCTTCCAGAATCAGGTAGTCATTGTCTTTTTCTTTTCTGTACGAGGGTTTCATTCTTTCTTCACCTGCCTTATTGCTTTTTTCATGCTGTGCATACGAAAAATCGTCCGTACCGGCTTTTGCCTTTCCAGTACAAATTTTCCGCTGACGGAATCAGGCAGAGAAAAAATACGTTTTCCAAATGGAAATACCGGAACTTCTACCTCCGTTTCCGCAGATATTTCTTTTTTCCCAAGTGAAACGCCCTCTGCCTCTTCTTCGGTAAGCAGTCCTGTCAGAGCTTTTTCCATTGCTTCTGCCTGTACCTGCCCCCGAAGCTCCATAAAAAAGCCAAGATAGATCACACCCGTAAGAAGCGGGATCAGAATCCCCATAAGAAGAGCTGCCTCCACGGTATAGCTGCCTTTTTTCATCTTCATCCTCCACACAGAGCCAGGCTCAGCACCGAACCGGCCAGAAGAAACGGAGCAAAGGGCAGCCGGTAATTTCTCCGCACTTTCCGGAAGATCAGAAGACAGCCGCCCACCAGGGCTGAGATCCCTAATGCAAGAAGGAAAGACAGAAAAGAGAATTTCAGTCCCAGTGACATTCCCATGACAAGTACCAGCCAGCCGTCTCCATATCCGATCTCCTCTCTCGTAACAAAGGCCAGAAAAAGCAGAGCCGCTCCAAGAAGGATCCCGCCAAACCAGGCTCCCAGAGAAACGCTCCCTTCAAAAATCTGGATCCCTGTCCCGAGACTCCCCATAAGGATCAGAAGCCAGGATGAAATCTCCTGCTTTTGAAAGTCCTGCCAGCTGACCACAGACAATAACAAAAACCACACCAGATATGAAATCTTCATTTTCCACCATCCTCTCTCATTTTCCGGAAAGTTATCCACATTTTGAGCAGGCTTTCCACCCGCTGACCGAGGATAACGGAACCTTTTGTGCCGTTCTCTTCAAAGCACTGCAGCCCAGTGAACCATGATAGCGGTTTCCGAAGCGGGTATAATAGACCGTCGGCGACGGGTGAGCCCCATAACAGCTGCAGGGATAATACTTTGAGCCGTCGGAACTTCTTTTTCTCTCCATCTCTGCCACGGAAGCAGATTTTATCGACACTTTGATATAGCTGCAGTCCGGATCCCGGTGATAGACACTTCCATTCAAAGCTACATATACCGTTTCTCCTTCCGTTTCCTCTCCCTCTGCCATTTCCTCCGAAGGCGATCTTCCCGTCCAGGCTCGGACCCGTCCTCTCTCAAGGAATTTCAGCCTCCGGAGCCGATAGCCCGGAACGGGAAGGCTGATCCTGCTCATCACTTTTAAATCTATGATGTTCTTCTCCGAAAAATCCGAAGCGGCCAGACTGATCTTCACCTGTTCTTTCAGAAAGGTCTCTTCCAGTCCGGCTTTTTTCAGGATCAGGTTCTTGGCATAAACCGCTGTCAGAGTTCCACCCACGATCTCTCCCACGCCTGTTCCCTTTTCTTCCTCTGAAATTCCTCCGTATACCCCATAGGAAAGCAGTGCCATCTTTCTGCCCGCCTCATGGATCCCTCCCACCAGGCGGGTCTGCACTACGGAGACCTCGATCAGATAAAGCGCACCCAGCACAGCCCAGAGAAACAGCGGCAGAACACAGGCAGCTTCCACGGTAAGTCCGGCTTTCAGAGGGGAAAGGAAGAATGCTCTTCCAACAGTAAGGAAAACATTCTGCGGGGATGATGCTGCCGGGAGAGCCTTTTTCTCCTTTCTGTCTGCAGCTTTTGAATCGTTTTCTTTTCCTTGTAAGAACATTCTTCCTTTCCTCCCTGCTACAAATACCTGTGATCATTCACATCCGCCTGACCCGCCGCTTAGTGCTCCGCACACCTGAAGCGGAAGAATGCTTATTCTGCGTTCAATCCGTTTCATAAATAAACTGCCCACTGGTATGATAACGGACTGCACTTAACCCGGTTTTTAAAAATGCCGCCGGCAATGCAGCAAAAACCGGACCAAGTTCCCATTCCGCCTCTGCCTCCAGACCTGCAATACAGTGATCCACTCGAAAATGACTCATTCCTTCTTTTTTCCGCAGATTGCATTCGATCAGATTTAAGGCCCGCATAGGATATGCCTTCTTTTTACCTGTAAGAAAAAGCATCTGAAGATAAGTCTCATAATCCAGACCTTCTCCTGTTTTTTCATTACAGGAAGCAAGAACCTCCGGAAGCCTTCCCAGATTTTCCAGCGTCAGACGAAAAGTTGCTCTTGTCTTTGCCGCCGGTACTTTTCCACCTGCCAGCAGGATCCGTACATCGAGAAGACTCTCTCCATAAGCCCAGGCTGCCAGAAGAGCAGCCGTAATGGCAGTGCTCACACCCGGAGCCCCTCCTGCGATGGCCACTGCCAGGATCTCTGCACTGTGGCGCATGGCTCCGTCGGACAACAGATAGACAAAATTGGCACCCTCTCGTAAGAGAAGCAGTTTATTTACCGTTGCTTTCAGGTTCTTTTCGTCACTTTCCTTTCCACAGAGAAGATATTCCAGTTCATAGGAAAGTGCAGTCTCTTTTTCTTCTGTATCCATCGCGCTGGAAAAATGACTGAAAAGATATTCCTGAAAGATCCCGTCTGCAATCACTCCACCGTTCTCCCGTTCCCAGGAAAGATCTCCCCGTTCCAGACTTCTCCCGCCCGGAAGTTCTTTTTTCACCAGTGCTTTCCCGGAAACGGAAGCCGGATCCTCCAGCACCAGTCCCAGGATTCCCATATTTTTCACCTTTTTGATCAGATCTAGCGGATTCTCCGGCTTCTCTGCAGCTACCGGCAGCTCGCTCCCGTCAGGATTTACAGGCACAACTGTTCCGTCTTCCGTTCCCGGGCTTCCGCCGAAAGCCTTTTCTTCCTGAGCCTGCGCTGCTTCAGCCTCAGCAAGTGCCTTTTCTGCTTCTCTCTCCTGCTTTTCATAGTCCTTCTGGTTCTTTTCCATTTCCTGAGATTTTCTCTGGTTTTCCAGAAACTCCGCCACAAGTTCTGTTCCGACAGCACTTTTCAGATTTTGTACGACCTGATCCCGGAAAACCAGTCCATTCTCATCCGTCAAAAGGAGCGTCCGCAACACGCTGCTCCCCTCTGTTCGTATCGGAAACAGTGTGTTTCCGGTCAGGGCTGTTCCTCTGGAAGGCTCTGTATTATATTTCATAAAAAGATCCAATCGCCGGGCGATCTTTTCCTTTTGGAATTCTTCGCCCCCATAAGAGGCATCCACACCGAACACCTCATATTCTTCCAGAAGATCTCTCTCAAATTCCCCAAAGACCGAAAAAATCCCAAGATCCATCACGGAAGCCGCCTTGACTCTGGCTCCCTGCACTCGTACAGATTCTGCCATGGCACAGATCAGCGACAGAAAAAGTACGATAAGAACACTGAAAAAGACTGTCATCGACCCTCTGTATGCTCTTTTCCCTGCCATGGCTTTCCTTCCTTTCTATTGCGGTTTCCCCGTCAGATCCCGTTGCTCTGATTGTTGATCTTCTTGAAAATATTGTTTACCAGTCTGGTCAGCTGGTCTTTAAAAATCACAACCAGACCGATCAGTACCACCAGGATCAGAATGATCTCCACAACTCCGACTCCGTCTTCTTCCTGCAAAAATGCTCTTACATGTTCCATATGATTTTCCTCCTTTTCTCCGGCTTCGTCCCTAAAAAGCCAGGACTGCCGGAACCATCAGTATCACCACGACCAGGATCAGCATAAGCATCATGGGAAGCAGAAGTTTCGTTCCTGCTTCCTCTCCCAGTTTTCTTGCCAGGCTTTTCCTCTCTTCCATTCCGTTTTCCGCCTCCTGCTCCAGAAGCTCTACCAGTCCGGCAGAACCCTTTTTCAGATCCTGAGAAAGAAGGGAACCCAATTTCAGATAGTGAAGATTCCCGCATCTCTGACCGAATTCTTCATAGGCTGTGGCTTCTCCCACTCCCTGTTCCATTTCATAACAGGCAAACAGCATTTCCTCATAGGCATAATGGACTTCCCTGCCGCTCTGGTCTCTGTAATGAAAGGCGATCTTGCTGAAAGCCCCCCGGATGGTCATTCCGGCTTCCAGAAGCATACTCATTTTATAAAGGATCACCGGATAATCCAGAATCATCTGCTGCTTCCTGTGTTTTTCCTCCTCTTTCAGCTTCCGGTCGTCCCTTCCGTAAAGGTACCAGAGTCCGACAGCCAAGATCAGAAAACCTGCCAGAAGCGGAGAGTTTTCCCTTATTCCCCAGCGGACAGGAACACCCTCCCAGCGATCCGGAAGCACCACTTCCTCTGCCTCCCTGCTTTTCTCACCGTTTTTCTCCGCTGCAGCCTTCAGTTTAAGAGCCTTTTCTTCCAGTTCACTTCTTTCAGGCGGCAGAAGTTTCACCGGAAATTCCCGGATCATCTCCTGATTTTCATACTTCAGTGTCAACTTCACTGCTGCAAGAATCCCTTCTTTTGGCGGTTCACAAAGAAAGTGTCCATTATCATCCATATAGTCCGGTGGATCCACCGACCAGACCGCAGTAACCGTTCCGTTTCCGAATGAATCAGCAAAGTCCAGATCCTTTCTTACTTCCTCCAGAGATTTGTTTTCTCCAAGGATCTGTTCCTCCAGATTTTCGAGGATTCCCTGAAAAATTTCCTGGATCTCCTCACGGGAATACTTTCTTTCTCCTATCGTCAGCGGGATATCCACCACTTCTTCCCCGGAAAAACCCACCGTCAGCTCTGTCTCCAGATTCCCTTCCCCATACCCCGGCCTTTTTATCGACGGCCGCTCCATCCAAGACACTTCCCCATGAAAACCAAGTGCCAGAACCCCGAGAAAAAGCAGCCCTCCAAAAAGAAACAGCAACATTCCGGAAAACTTTCTTTCATAATAAGTTTCAATCGTCATCTTGTTTCTTGTCGTCCGGAGAACCTTCAGCCTTGCCTCATTTTCCTGTCCCTGTTTTCCCTTAAGGATTCCCGGATAACGCCTGACCAGCCATTTTCCCGCCCGGTCAAAAGGTTCTTTCCATTGTTCATATGTCAATTTCCACGATCCTCCTCCCCCAGAAAAAAGCGATCAGATAAAGGCCGAGACAAACCGTCATCAGCAGGATCCCAAATGTGTTATGATACAGGCCTTCCAAAAATTCTGAAGATCCCAGATCCACATAAGCCAGAATGAAAAACGGCACGGCACTCATGATCTTCTGTTCCATTTTTTTCGAAGCCAGGCTGATCTCGATCTCTCTTCGGGTCTCTGTTTTCCGGCTGATGTTATCTGCCGTATTCCGGATGATCTCTTTCAGATTTCCCCCGGAACGGCGTGCCACCTGAAAGATCTCTCCGAAATTTTCAATATCCTCCATGCCGCTTCTTTTTCCGAGATCGGTCCACAAAGATTCCAGGCTCTGGTTCAGATTCCGTTTTCTCTCCATTTCTCTTAATTCCTCTGTAAAAACTCCGTCTGCCCCATAGATCTTTTCCGTTTCTTTCAAGGCTTCTCCCAAAGCATTTTCCATGGAATATCCGGCATCCAGTGCACTGGCCACCGCATGGATCCCGGTGAGGAACTCTGTAAGCAGTTCTTCTCTCCTTTCCCGGATCTTCTTTTCCTTTTGCTTTTTCAGAAACACCGGAAAACCGAGAAGAAAAGGAAGTACTGCCCAGAAAGAATGATAAAAAAGCCAGCTCACCATGGCACAGATTCCCAGATAGAGAAGTATCAGTTTCCCTTTTTCTTTTCCTGTCAATTCCAGGATCCCATAATCTCTTTCCATACGTTTAACCTCACTCTTTTTCCGGCACGATCCCCGCCCGCTTCAGTTTTTCTGTCTGAAGAAGCTCGTTCTGCTTTACAAGGATCCCCATAGGATGCTCCTTTGTCTCTTCTAACTGAAACAGGGTTCTGGCTGTGATCTCACCGGAACTTCCGTCATAGCCTGTGATCTCCACGATCTCCATCACTTTCCGGCTCCGGTCTCTCATTCTGCCAAGATGGATGATCAGATCCACCGCAGAAGCGATCTGACGCCTAACCGCAGAAAGCGGCAGTTCCATAGCCATCAGGATCATGGTTTCCAGCCTGGCCAGCATATCTCTCGGGCTATTGGCATGACCGGTGCTTAAAGAACCATCATGGCCTGTGTTCATACTCTGGATCATATCCAGTGCTTCTTCCCCTCGCACCTCCCCCACCACGATCCGATCCGGCCTCATCCGCAGGCTTGCCTTGATCAGATCCCGGATCGTCACAGCATTTTTTCCTTCCGTATTGGCCTGCCGTGCCTCCAGCCGTACCAGATTCTCCGCTCCCTGGATTTGAAGCTCCGCATTGTCTTCAATGGTAATGATGCGCTCTTCCTTGGGGATAAAATCGGACAATGCATTGAGAAACGTAGTCTTTCCGGAGCCGGTTCCTCCACTGATGAAAATATTGTAGCCTCCTTTTACCAGTGCTTTCAAAAAAGCGACCACCTCCGGTGTGACAGCCCCCAGTTCCACCAGCCGGTCCATGTGAATGGGATTCTTCGGGAAACGACGGATTGTGATGACCGGTCCGTTTAAAGCCACCGGCGGAAGCACCAGGCTGACCCTGGAACCATCCGAAAGTCTGGCATCTGCCACCGGTACCGATTCATTGACGATCCGGTTGCACCGGCCCGCGATCTGCTGGACCATATCTTCCAGTTTTTCTTTGGAAGCGATCTTTTTCTCCCAGCAGAGCAGACGGCCGTTCCGTTCCAGAAAAATTCCTTCTGTTCCGTTGACCATGATCTCCGTGACAGAGTCATCGTCGATCAGTTCCTGCAGGATATCCAGTTTCCGGATGCTGTTGAAAAGCTCCGTCCGAAGCGCCTCTTTTCTCCGAAGGCTCACATAACGGTTCCGTGTCTCCTCCAGGATCAGATCATCGATCTGCCTGTAAATCTCCTGGTCTTTCACCTCCCGTGTCTGATCCAGCCGCTCCCGGAGCTTTTTTCGAAGGTTCCGTCCTTCCTGTTCCCATTCCTCCATCGTTTTCCTCCCTGATCAGCTGTCTGGCGAGATCGCCCAGTTCTCCCCAGATCAGCTGCTCCATATAAGCTTTTCCCTTTCCACTTCCACTGACGAAGGGCATGGAAAGTTTCCTTGTTTTCTCCAGAACCTCCAGCGCATTCTGCTGCTTCAGCACTTTTTCATACTGTTCTGCCTTGGCAAGCGCCGCCTCATCCTCCGGCATGGGCATAAAGATCCGGGTACAGAGTTTCAAAAGTTCCGCCGTTCCATTCACTGCCGGACCAATATCCAGAAGAAGCACCTCATATGCACTGTATTCCGCCAGATCCCGGATCAGAGAAAGCCATTCTCCGGGTGAAATATTCCGAAGATCCTCCGGGCAGAACGCCGGCGGGATATAATCCAGTGCTCCCAGATGACAGATCAGACTTCCCAGACGGTAAACCAGATTTCCACTCCCCAGACGAGCAAAATAAAGAAGGTCTGTAAGGTCTGCCTCATAAGTTTCCTCCAGCAAAGTTTCAAAACCTGCATATTCCTCCAGATTCAGATACAAAACCTTGTGTTCCCGTGCCAGAAGCTGTCCGTAGGTCAGCGCCAGAGAGGTTTTCATGCACCGGCCGACCGGAGAATAAATACCAACGATCTCCACCTTCTTTTTCAACATGGCCATTGGTGCCGGCACTGCCTCCACCGCGTAATAATTCATCACCTCCGCGATCAGCTGATCGGAAGCCTGATATTTATAAATGCAGGGATATTCGGAGAGTTCTTTTTTCTTTTCTCCCTCTGAAAGGATCATGATCTTTCCGATAGAAAGCTTCAGAAGCTCTCCGCACATGGCGGCGGCTGAGATCAGAAGCAGCTCGATATGACGTTCTCCTGCATAAGCGATCAGCCGTTCCACATTGGTAAACGCCTGGACTTCAAAGGAAGACCCCTGCGTTTCATCAATGGCTTCCATGAGATTGTATGCATAGGATGCTTCCAGATCGCATACTGCAAAAATGCTTTTTTTCATAAACTCCTCCTTTCAGATCAGTCCTGTCATAAAAAGGCAGACACTCAGCGCAATGGGAACTGACAGCGGAAATTCGCCGCTTTTGTCTTCTTTCTGCCGGTAAGGCCGCCATTCTCTTTTCTGGACAAAAGCAAAAACATAACCTGCCAGATACTGAAAACGCTGAAGCAGATTTTTCCGGTATAGCATAAGAAGCAAAGACAGGACACCCCCGAAAAACAGGGCCCAGACAAGACAATGAAGCAGATCACGGATCCCCAGAAAACCACCAAGCACTGCCAACAGTTTGATGTCTCCTGCGCCGATCATACGAAAATAATAAAGGAAAGCAAGAAGCAGAATCGGAAAAGCTGCACTTCCCAGAAAAAACACGAGTCCCCAGCCACCCAGGCGAAACAGTTGAAAAATGAGTCCTCCAAAAAGACCTGTAAAAATCAGGGTATTGGATATGATCCCCCTTTTCAGATCCTGAAAAACGGCTGCCGTCACCAGAAGGCATACGGAAATTTTTTGGATCATTTCCAGAAAATCACCTCTTTTAGTTTTTTAAAATCGTAACTATTCAGAACGTTCAGCCCAACAGGCCACAGACACGCGCATTGCATGCGCTATCGCTGCATGCGCAGCTTCTGTCTGAGGCTAATGGGTCTACATTCCATTTCGGTCCACGCTAAACGAGTCCCACTGGGACTCAGCGCCGTTCCGCCCATTCCAAAATGAAAATTCATCCTATTGCAAACGAGTTTGCATAGTCTGATTTTTCATTTTGCTGATGTTCTGAACTGTTACTTAAAATCTGGATTTTTTTGCCGAACCGGCAAGACTTGTTTTTGAGATAGCTTTATTATACACGCAATGCGCACACTTGTCCATATGCAGAAATAAACAGAAAAAGCGGAGGGAAACACGGTCTGTTTTTCCACCCCACTCTTCTTTTTCTCCCTTTTGTACAAAAATCTGTATCTTCTTACAAACCATAGCCTGTGATTCCGTAGAGCAGAAAAACACCCGGAACTCCCAGAAAGCCCGTTGCGGCCGCTGTCACAGGATTTACACCGACCCAAAGCGGAATTTCTGCCATGGAACAGATCAGATTCACCGTAACGATCAGCCCAAGCCCCACTGCCATCCGGAAAAAGAAATTCCAGATCAGCTGTCTCATAGAAAATTTCATAAAAATCCCCCCTGCACATTTCTATGCAGAGGGGATAAGGTTTTATCACCTTAAAATTTAAATACTGCCACTCCATAAGCAGGCAGATCATATGCGAAGGAATACGGTCTTCCGTCACACTCTGATTTTACTGCCCGGTATACTTCCGGCTGTTCTTTTCCGCTTCCGCCAAACTCTGCGGCATCGCTGTTAAGGACCAGACGGTACTGTTTTCTTCTCGGCACACCGACACGATAATCCGGACGGGCCACAGGTGTAAAGTTGATGACAAAGAGCAGATTGTTTTTGCCATCCTGCGAATGACGCACAAAGCTGAAAATGCTTCTGGTATTGTCATCCGCATTGATCCACTCGAAACCGTCGCCTCTCTGATCGGAATCATAGAGGGCTTTGTTCTTCTGATAAAGATGAAGCAGGGCACGTACATAATTCTGCAGTTCGCTGTGCTTTTCTTCTGCCAGGAGATACCAGTCCAGTTCCCTCTCCTCACTCCATTCACGGAGCTGCCCGAAATCCTGTCCCATGAAGAGCAGCTTCTTTCCGGGATGGCCAAGCATAAAGGAATATCCTGCCTTCAGATTGGAGAATTTGTCATCATAAAGTCCCGGCATTTTATTGATCATGGAACATTTCAGATGCACCACCTCATCATGGGAAAGAACCAGAATGTATTTCTCAGAATAAGCATAGGTCATCGAAAAGGTCATCAGGTTATGGTTGAACTGACGGAAATACGGATCCAGTTTCATATACTCCAGGAAGTCATGCATCCAGCCCATATTCCATTTCATGGAAAAGCCCAGTCCGTCATCCTCCGGTTTTCCGGTCACCTTCGGCCAGGCCGTAGATTCCTCAGCGATCATCACCGTTCCGTGATTTCTTCCCAGAACCACGCTGTTCAGATGTTTGAAGAATTCGATGGCCTCCAGGTTCTTATTGCCGCCGTAAATATTCGGGCACCACTCTCCGTCTTTTCTTCCATAATCCAGATAAAGGATCGATGCCACTGCATCCACACGGAGACCATCCACATGGAACTCCTCGATCCAGTAAAGAGCATTTGCAATAAGGAAGTTTTTCACCTCATTTTTGCTGAAATCAAAAACCTTGGTCCCCCAGTCCGGATGCTCTCCCTTTCTGGGATCCGCATACTCATAACAGCAGGTTCCGTCAAACTCTGCCAGACCGTGGGCATCCTTCGGGAAATGAGCCGGAACCCAGTCCAGGATAACACCAATCTTATTTTTATGAAGATAGTTCACCAGATATTTGAAATCCGTAGGAGAACCGTGGCGGGCAGTCGGCGCATAATAGCCCGTCACCTGATAGCCCCAGGAACCGTCAAAGGGATGCTCTGCGATCCCCATCAGCTCCACATGGGTATAACCCATATCTTTTACATATTCTACCAGAGCATGAGCAAATTCCTGATAACTGTAAAAACCGTCTTCTGTCTCCGGATCATGCGGATGTTTTTTCCAGGAACCTGGATGTACCTCATAAATACTCATAGGCTCCTCATCCGGATTTTTCTCGACCCGCTTGTTCATCCAGGTTGTATCTGTCCAGCGGAATTTACTGATATCTGCCACCTTGGAGGCATTTCCCGGACGAAGCTCGGAAGCACTGGCAAAAGGATCCGCCTTATAAAGCTCCTGATCCTTTTCCGTCAGGATATGATATTTATAAAGACAGCCTTCCTGCACGCCCGGGACAAAAACCTCCCAGATCCCCAGGGGATCCAGTCGCTTCATCGGTGTCGCTTCTGTATTCCATCCGTTAAAATCACCTACTACATGGACATCCTTCGCATGAGGTGCCCAAACAGCGAAATAAACGCCGTCTTTTCCTCTTCTCCTGGTCGGATGCGCACCCAGCTTTTTGTAAATGTCATAATGCGTTCCCTGACCGAACAGATACTGATCCAGTTCACCGATCCGAAGAACCTCCTGTTTCGGAGCTGCAGACTTCTTTGCCACAGTTTTTTTCTCTGCTGCTTTTTTTACTGTAGAAGCCTTTTCTGCTGTTTTTGTCTCTTTTGCTACTGTTGCTTTTCTTGTTCTTTTCTTCGTTTCTTCCATAATCCCCTTCTCCTCACACATGATTTATGGCAGGCTTTCCTTGCAGCCTGCAGGCTTCGGTCCATCTATGCAGTCAGATCTTTTTATCTGCCAAAAACTGCCGGGCCCTTTTTTTGCCCCGCAGTCTCTTTGGTCTTAATTATTTACAGCTACGATCAGGCTTCCCGCCGGTAAAAGTTCCGCGTTGATACGGCCGTTTTCCACATTGACCGGCTCTCCTGTAGCAGCGTTCACCGCGCTTCCTCCTACCGGTACCGGAATGGAAACCTGTGCCGGATTCTCGTCATTATTGACGGCTACGATCACAGCCTTGTCATCCTGGATCCTGGCAAATGCGTACTGCCGGTTAGTCAGAAGAAGCTCTCTGTATTTTCCCTCGGAAAGCGGGGAAAGTTCTTTTTTCAGCCTGCCCAGCATTTTGATATGCCCGGTCAGCTGGCAGTCTTTATATTTTCCTTCCATCTCGGCCAGATCAAGAGCCGGACGTAGTGGATCATCATTGCCGCCCTCTTTTTTCCCTTCAATGCCCCATTCGGAACCATAATAAATGGATGGAATGCCCGGCAGTGTGTAAAGAAGTGTATACTCCGGGAAAAGATGAGCTTTGTTGTTCAGCTTGCTGGCCAGACGGTCCACATCATGATTATCCGCAAAGGAATAAAGGGTTCTTCCTTTATAAATACCGCCATTCTCATCAAATTCCCTCCGGATCGTATGAGCGATCTCAAAATAATTGTGATCGTTATGACCGGAATAGAGACCCTTGTGCAGTTCATAGTTCGTTACGGAATGAAGGACCTCATCGTTGGCCCAGCGGGCATAATCCCCATGGATCACTTCGCCCATCAGCCAGAAATCTTCTTTTTCCTGAGAAGTTCTCCAGCGCATCTCTTTCATGAAATCAAAGGTCAGGCAGTCTGCACAGTCCAGACGGATGCCGTCGATGTCAAACTCCCGGATCCAGAAATGGATCACATCAAAAAGGTAATCTCTCACAGCCTGTTCGTAAAGGTTCAAATTGACCAGTTCAAAGCAGTTTCTCCAGGCCTCATATCCAAATCCGTCATTATAGGGGCTGTTCCAGCCGAAATTCACACCCTTGTACCAGTTGACATAGGGGGAATATTCCCTGTTTTTCTGAATATCCTGAAAAGCAAAAAATTCACGGCCGGTATGATTAAACACACCGTCCACAACTACCCGGATCCCGGCTTCATGGCATTTTTTCACAAATTCCTTAAAGTCCTCATTATCACCCAGACGACGGTCTACTTTTTTATAGTCCTTCGTATCATACCCGTGGGTGGTGGATTCAAAAAGCGGACCGATATAAACAGCTGTCACCCCGAGATCTTTCATATGATCGATCCAGGGAAGGAGCTCCTGCATCCGGTGCTCGATCTCTGTCCCTTCGTTTCTCTTTGGTGCGCCAAGAAGGCCCAACGGATAAATATGATAAAAAACTGCCTCGTTATACCAGTGTCCCATTGTGTTCTTTTCCTCCAGATCTATATTTTACATAACTGTTCCATGTATCAGGAAAAAGCTGCAGATGTATGACAAAATCCTGTCTGTCCTGTCAGCTGAAAATCCCGTGCATAAACTGTTTTGCCAGCGCTTCTTTTGTTTCCCTGGGAACCTGATATCCCTCCGGCTCCCGTGCCGCCATCAGAAGAAGGTAATGATCCAGCATTCCGGTAAAACCCAAAGCAAACTGTTCCTGTCTGCCGTTCATATTTCCTAGCTGACCGGAAGCTCCCATAAAAAGGCTCACCATATTCTGATAGAGATCTTCCACAAAAGGCTTTACCGACTGGTAGGCTTCATTCTCTCTTGCCGAGTAAAAAAGCGACATCATCAGCATGTAGGCTTTCCGGTGGTTCATACCGTAATCCACATAAGCAGCTGCAATCTTCGGCAATGTCAGCCAGATCTGCTCCTTCTCATCCCGGCCGTCAAAAACTTCCCTGCGAAACTCCGCATACTCCCGGGAAAGGAGCGCCTCCAGAAGGCCTCGTTTGTTTCCAAAATAATAATAGAGAGTCGGCTTGGTCACTCCGGCCGTCTCTGCGATCTCCTGTACGCCCACAGCATCATATCCTCTGGCATGGAAAAGCTCAAGCGCACAGTTCAGGATTTTTTCTCTGTTGTCCATCGTCTCCCTCCTGTTGTCTTAATTATACCGTCCGGTATATAAAATGTCAACTGGAAAGACTTTGTATTTCACCGCAGATTTTACTTTCTTTCATCCCGGATCTTCTTTTTTCGTCTTTCTTCTCTTCCTTTCTTTTCTATACCGTTCGGTATATTACATCCGCACGATTTCTTTTTTCCGAATATCGTAACTGTTCTGAACCGTTACCGTATATTAAAAAACTGCCTGCCATTTTTTCTATGGCAGACAGTTTTTCACAGAGCCGCATGCTCCTGCATACTGCTTTTGCAGGCAGAAGCAGCCGCATCGGATCTCTTTATATTTCAGAATATACCACGTTCCGTATCCGGCGCGTATGTGTAGAGGTACCGGCTCCGGTAAGCTGTTCCATCACAAGGATGATAAGGTTTTTCTCCGGTGCGACGGACATATAAGGACCAAGCCAGCCATCCCAGCCATATTCTCCGCGGCTTCCCAGTGTGGCCGCATGCTCCGGTTCAACGAGATTTCTCATAAGATTTCCATACGTGTAACCGGCCAGAGTATCCCAGCCTCTCATTCCCTGACGCTGCTCTTCCGTGATCGTAGTATGAGTCAGGAAATGAACCATGGGCTCTGTGAGGATCCGCACACCCTCAAGAGCACCGCCATTTAAAAGCATCCGGCAGAATCTCAGCCAGTCGTCAATGGTGGTCGTAAGCCCCGCTCCGCCGGCTTCGTAAGCAGGATCTCTTTTCATATCTACGGAAATGCCAAGGTGATTGACCGTGTAAAGCTGAAGTCCGTCTTTTTCCATACTATAGGTTTTTGCCAGGCGGCCCTGCTTTTCCTCCGGCACAAAAAAGCCCGTATCATTCATTCCCAACGGCTCCCAGATCCGCTCCCGGAGAAATTCGCTGAAACGTTTCCCGCTGACTGCTTCGATGACAGCCGCCAGGATATCCGCTGACAGTCCATAACGGAACTCCGTGCCCGGATCAAAGGAAAGAGGAATGGCGCTGAGTCTTTTTGCGATCTCCTGTGTGCTGAGAGGATCCTCTCCGTCCATCCGCGCTTTGATCTCATCGAGAAGTTTTGTCGTCTGGACTTCTGTCTCGTTGGAAGCGCCATCGTAAGTGTAACCGGAGGTCATATTCAGGAGATCACGGACCTGAACCTCTCTGGCCGCCGGACGCAGGGTTCCATTTTCCGCAACCATGGGATTCTTAAAGAACGGAAGATAAGTGGATAAGGGCTCCACCAGATCCAGTTTCCCGTCCTGTACGAGCAGCATAGCTGCCACTGCCGTCATGGGCTTCGTCATGGAATAAAGCCGAAAGATCGTATCTCTTTTTACCGGCACTTTATTTTCCCGGTCAGCATAACCCGCCTCATAATAACACTTTTCTTCGTCATCTTTATAGATCAGACAGCTTCCACCGGCTGCTGCTCCTGTCTCTACCATTTCTGTCATTATGTCCTGAATCTTCGCAAACTTCTGTGTATTCATTTTTCCTATCTCCTTACATTATAAGATGCTGCCAGGATCCCAATATAAAGCGGACGTCAGCCTTTTTATCGGCTTTCACGTCCGCTTTCCGGGATTTTATTTAAAATCTTTCTCGTAAAGAATCACACGGTCATCCTCATCATAGCGTTTATGAGAGAGAATCCTTCCGAGCTTGCGGATACCGGTCCGTTCAGAACGGCTGATGGCATCATCCACAATATCTCTTACATCGGCAATACAAACGGGATGCTCCGGTGTCTGCATTTCACCGATCCGGTTATAAAGGGCAACCATGGCAGAATCGTCAATACGGTAATCCTCATCATACGCATAGATTTTTCCAAAAGTCACCAGTTCATCATTTGTCATGATGGGAATGGAAATCTCGGAAGTAAATTTCTCGGCAAAGGTTGGATTCTTGTCAAAGAGTTCCTTCAGATAACTCTTCTCATCTTCCAGGATCACCAGAAGACCATCTGTGCGGAACTCCATAGCCTTTGACAGCTGTGCGATGGATTCCTCGGAGAGATCTCCGGCTTCTTCAATGATGAGCGTACCTCCGGCGATCTTTGCCACCGTGGAGGCGATATCCTTCTTATTGAAGTCCTCTGCATAAATCTTTGCCACTCTGGCCGCACTGTTTCCACGTTCCTGGCACAGAGCCTTTGCAAAACGGATACCCAGAGTCGTTCTTCCGCTTCCCGGATCACCTGTGATCACCAGGTTTCCGCTTCTGGAAGTCTTATCCTTCTGAAGCTTGTTCAGAGTTTCCTTCATTGCACAGGCAATCTGCTCCTGAAGTCCCTGGATTGTTGAAAAATAGGAAAACAGCTGCTGCTGGCTTAAAGTCAGACTCTGGTTCGGACGATAAGCTGCCTGCTGATAAGGATTCTGCTGAGTGGCTGCTGCCTCTGTATTCCTGCCTGCACGCTCCATGCGGATCACACCCTGCGCCTGGGAAACCCTGGCTGCTTTCTGGTCGGCACTGCTCTGCTGCGGAACACCTGCTGCTGCCTGCTGCTGTCCCTGTGCCGGCTGGTTCATGACGGGCTGGCCAGCCTGACTCTGCTGTACCGACTGTATCCTCTGCTCTCTGGCAGCCTGCTCCGATTTCTTTACCGGAACCTGCGGCTGAGCAGCTGTCTTTTTCTCTGTCTGACTGTTTTCTAAAGTTCCGGAAGCCATATCCGGTGCCGTTGTTCCTGGCATTTCCACTTTCTTCTCTGCGGCTGCATTTACACCTGCATGAGCTGCAAGACGCTCATTCAGACCGGCTGCCTGCTCGGCCTCCGCACGCATCTTGGCCGCCTGGGCTTCCAGTGCCGCAAGGCCGGAAGCTGCCATTCCCGAATCCTGTGCAGCTGCCTGCGGAGCCGGGATTCTCTCCTCTCCGGAAGGCTGCACAGCCTCCTTCGGCTGTTCGTTTTCCACCTGCAGATCCGGCATTTCTCTCTCCGGCTCTTTTTCTTCCGTAGAAGCAGTCTCATCTGCGCCACTCATAGAAACCAGAATATCATCAATCGATTCCTTCGGTTCCTGAACAGGAACATTCCCTGCACGGTCCCGGAAGAAGGACATATCATTTTTCGGTTCCACGATCTCTGCTTCCGTCTCTGCCGGACGAATACCGGAAATGATCTCCCGCATACTCTCCGCCAGTTCCTTCTGAAGCTGCTGTGCGTCAAATGCCTGATCCGGAGCTTCCGGTTCCTGAGGAACGGCTTCTGCTGCTTCAACAGAAGCGGCTGCCGGTGCGTCTGTCTGCAGATTATTTCTCACTGCATCGGCAGGCATCACTCTTGTAGTTCCGCCGGTGCTGTATCTCCAGGACTGATCCTGCTGCTCCGGAGTCTCCTGCTCTGCAGCTGCCGTATGCTGGCTGACTGCCTGAGCAAGCTCCTTCTGCGTCTCAGAAATGATGTTCTCTGTGATCGCATCTGTTTCGTTGGAAGGCATTTTATCCACAATGATCTTTTCCAGCTCCGGAACGGCAGCCTCCACCCGTTCCTTGATCGGCATCAGATTTTCATCCCGATGATCATAGATCGTCTGCTGCATGGGTGTGAGCTCCGTCAGTGAACGTTTCAGCTCCAGAGCTTTGATCACATATTTACCCTGACGGAACCAGAGAACCAGGTCATCACAGCTCTCGATGCATTTCTGCTTTTCTCCTGCCTGATAATAAAGCTTCGCAAGCTCATAACCCCACTGCTCTGTATATTCTGCTTCCTTATACTCTTCCAGGATCGCAATCTGATCCTCCAGTGAGGAACCTCTTCCTTTATAGATCTCATATTTGAGGATATACCGGGAGGTATCGTTTGGCGCAGCATTTACAAATTCGCTGTAATATTCCACGGCCTCATCGAATTCCTTCATCTTGATCGCCACCTCAGTCAGACGGAACAGGATCGTTCTCGTCATCTGAGATCTTCTATATGCACGAAGAAGGATCTCCTTGCTGTCTTCTAATCTTCCATTTGCCTCATATATTTCACTGACCATGCAAAGCGTACGGGTATTCCGGACACGCTTCCATTCGACGGTATCCGCTACTTTGACCGCTTCCTCATAGTTCCCGCTGGTGACTAATTTTTTAATCTCGTCCAATTTGAGATTATATTCGTATTTATCCAATGTTTTCACCTCTTGACAGTTACCTTTTGGGTTACATAGATAGGTACAGTCTACCATAACTCAAACCCCTTGTCAAAAAAAAACGCCCGTACTTTTACTATTATAATGGAAGATTTTTTGCTGTTTCATCCGGCAAAAACAGCCGTTATCGCTTTGCTTCGATAACGGCTGTCTAATGTTTTTCAATCATATTCAGTTTTCTTTCTATATTTTAAATCTAATCGGAGGAAATATTCTTTTGTCTTATAGTTTCCTGCTTTCTTATATAAACAACAGTTCATCTGTCGTTATAAAATCAAGGAATCTGTTAGAGCCTTCATCCTTTTGATAAAACTCAAAGTTTTCGATCATATTTTCCTAATATTCTCTTCAATACGATGGATTATATAAGTTTTCTCGATATATAAATCTTTACTTCTATATACCTTCAATTGTTATATAAACTGACGTATTTCTTATCCCCTCGAAATCCTGGAATAAAAACCTTTGAATGCTTTGTGGTATTACTTCAATATGGTAGCAAATTCTTTTCGCTTTATCTCGGCTCCGGTTCATTTACTCTCCGATTATCTGGACTATATTCGATCTTTCCGGATATTTATTTGTTGAGATAAAGGTCATTCATGCAGGAAACCTTTGCTATACCACATCCATATTGAATAGAATGATCAATCGGACTTCCCATTGGAACTGACCTCCCTTTTTCTATTTCTACGAGTTCCTTCAACAACTTTGACTTCTCTTTCACTCCGGTTCCTTCAGCTTTCTCGTCACTGGAGAATGGTAAGTGTCTTTTGAAGTTCTTGTTTGTTGTTGACATTATAATAGCACAGCCTTTTTCATTTGTCAACACTATTTTTGATTTTTCTTTTAAAAATCTAATCTTCTTTCTTTTTATTCGTCTTATTTTTCATAATTTCCGTATTTATTATGAAAATTCAGTTATTTTACATTTTACATCCATGCAAAAGGATCCGTTCTCTGTACTCATAAAAAGCGTAAGTTTCTCTTTTCATCTTCCGGATTCCTGTGCTATACTGACTTCAGCATAAGCCGGAAGAGTTCCGGCAACGGAAGGTGATAACATGCGTTTACTTGATGCCGTTTCTACACTGAAACCAAAGAAACATGAAAAAACGACCACTTCCAGAATGACGACCATCTGGAGTGAACAGATCGACCCGGGCAGCGTCCTGCCGGAATATCCGCGCCCGCAGTTCCGCCGTGAAAACTGGATCTGCCTCAATGGTCCCTGGGATTATACGTTTACAAAAAAGAATAAACGGCCGGAGCGTCCGGATGGCCAGATCCTGGTTCCTTTTTCTCCCGAATGTATCCGTTCCGGCGTGAGCCGTCAGCTTCTCCCGGGAGAATATCTCTGGTATTTTCGGTTTGTCTACCTGAACACGATCCCGGAAAACCAGCGGCTCCTGCTGCATTTCGGGGCGGTTGATCAGAGCTGCAGTGTCTGGTGGAACGGCCACCTTCTCGGAAAGCATGAAAACGGATATCTTTCCTTCTCTTTTGATGTGACAGATTATCTTCAGGAGGGCAACAATACACTCTGGGTACGGGTTCAGGATGACTCTGACAGCGGAAGTCAGAGCAGAGGCAAACAAAGCCTCAAACCTCACGGTATGTTTTATACTGCCCAGAGCGGGATCTGGCAGACGGTCTGGATGGAATGGGTTCCGGAAAAGCGGATTGAAAAGCTGAAGATCACACCTCTTTATGATGAAGGTTCTGTCCGCCTGGAGATCACTCTGACGCAGCCTCAGGACATGGAGATCCGGATGCTCTGGAATCGTGATTCTTACTGTCATTATGTGGAAAAGGAAGATTTCCCCGCCGATCAGAATACCTTTGTCCGTGATATCCGGCTGCCGGATTTCCGTCCCTGGAGCCCGGAGGATCCTTTCCTTTATGAGGTACAGCTTATCACGGAAACCGACACCGTCCACAGCTATTTTGCCATGCGGAAATTTTCCCTGGGACTGGATGAAAAACAACAGCCAAAGCTTTTCCTCAACAATCAGCCCTATTTTTTCAATGGCGTACTGGATCAGGGCTACTGGCCGGAAAGCCTTTATACAGCGCCCTCTGACGAGGCCCTGGTTTTCGATATCCGTTCCATGAAGGAACTGGGCTTTAATATGATCCGCAAGCACGTAAAGGTGGAACCCATGCGCTGGTATTATCACTGTGACCGCCTGGGCATGGTCGTCTGGCAGGATATGGTCAACGGAGGTGGAAAACCGCTTCTGCCCCTGGTCTGCTATCTGCCAAACCTTTTTCCGCCGGTGACTACCCGGGTGCGTGACAATCTCTACTGGTTCTTTTCCCGGACTTCCAAAAAAGCCCGCCGAAAGTGGGAGGAAGAAGCCATGGAGCTCATCGATCAGCTTTATAATATTCCCTGTATCGGTCTCTGGGTGCTTTTCAACGAGGGCTGGGGACAGTTCGATTCCCTGCGCCTGACAGAAAAGATCCATCTTGCAGACCCGGGCCGCCTCGTAGATCACGCCAGCGGCTGGTTTGACCAGGGCGGCGGCGATGTAAAAAGCGCACATAATTATTTCCGCCCCCTGCGGGTGCGTACTGAACAGCGCCCCTTTATCCTCTCGGAATACGGCGGCTATTCCTGCCCTGTGGACGGCCACCTCTATTCTTCAAACTCCTTTGGATATCATACCTATAAGGATACCATGGAGTTTACCGCTGCCTGGCAGTCTCTCCAGAAAAAGATCCGGGAGCTCCAGGGCAAAGGCCTGGCCGGAGCTGTGTATACACAGCTGTCTGATGTTGAGGAAGAGACGAATGGATTATATACTTATGATCGAAAGGTTTGTAAGGTGGAGCGGAAATGATAGGAGTAAAGCGGACATTCAAAATCCGCTGATCTGCCAGTAAACTTTTTCAGGCGGATGCGTATGCTATTTTCCAGAAAAAAAACAGATCTGCAAAAAGGTTTCTCTTCCTTTTACAGGTCTGTTTTTTATCATTCTTTATTCTTCGGAGGCCGTCTCCGTTTCGCTTTCTGTCTCGGTTTCGGGTTCCGGATTGATGATATCTTCGTAGTAGCCGATGATCTTCTGTACATCCATCTTGCTGATCCGGGCAGGAAGCGCCTGATCGGAAAGGACATCATAGAGTCCGTCATCTGCCAGATAGAACTCGGTGGTCAGTTTGGTACCGTCAACTTTGGTGAATACCAGTTTGAAATCCGGATCACCGCTGACTTCCGGCGCCTCGCTGGTACGTTTCTGTGCCTGCATGGCAATGAGGTTATTGTAGAACAGGCGGAACGGGGTGGAGTCCACTTCCTCGCCGTCTACCAGATAGTGGTAGACCGTCTGCATCTGCTGCTCAGTTTCTGCCTCGGTCTCGGTTTCTGCTTCCGTTTCCGCCTCAGTCCCTGCTTCATCCAGAGCGCCTGCACTAATCTTGATGGTCTCGGCTTCGGTTTCTTCCTCCGTGGAGGCTTCTGTCTCTACCGGAACCTCCTCACTTTCCACGCTGAGTGTCTTGGTCTCGCCCTGGTAGGTGACTTCCAGGCTCTTCATATTGGTCATGGGCACATCGTTCAGATACAGGCTCACATAATCCAGCACATCCACGTTCAGAAGTTTCTCCAGAGTAGATCCTGCCATGGTATAAACACCATCATGATCTGCCAGTTTCACGTAATAATCGCCATCGTCGTTGGTGTTGCCGATGAGAAGGGTGGTGGTCACTTCGATGGTTTTTGGCTCCTCTGTCTCGGTTTCGGATTCCGGTTCCGTTTCTGCCTCGGTCGCAGCTTCTGTAGCTGTTTCCGTCCCAGTAGCTGCCTCTGTCATCTCTTCCTCTGATACAGCCTCAGTGGCTGTCTCGCTCTCGGTAGCAGCCTCTGTCACTTCCTCGGTCTCAGTCTCAGTTTCCTCTTCTGTTTCTGCCTCGGTCTCTTCGCTCACAACGGTAACGGTCTCTGCCGGTTTGTCCAGTCCGTACTGAGCCAGATCGTCTCCTTTGTAGTCCACAAAATCTTTATAAGACAGACTGGAGACTGCCGTGGTAAGATCACTGGCTGCTGTGGTTCCGGCCTCCTCTTCGTTGCCGTCCTGATCTTTCACCGTCCAGCTGGTGCCGGTTTCGTCGGAGCTGAACTCTACGGTGCCATCTTCTTTTTCCACCTTCATGTTTCGGATATTGGTGGATTCTAATGTCGGAAACGTATCTGCCTTTGCCACATCATACGGCTGCATATCAAACACATTTACACTGCTGGCCGGCATGGTGTAAACATCCGCCCCATCATCTACTTTCACATAAAAATCGTTGTTGCTGCTGTTCTGGTTGCCGATATAAAGAGTAAAAGCAGTTCCGTCTGTTTTCAGAACGGTTACTTCCTGCTTCGGCTCATCCAGTCCGTACTCGGAAAGATCCTCCGGGCTTTCCAGCACCCGATCCACCGTAAGGCTGGTCAGCTTACTCATCTTTGTATCGACTGCACTTTCATCCAATGGGAAATCGGAATCTTCCTCATAAGTCCAGGTATCATCGTTTTTCGTATAGGTCATCGTCACATCACCGTTTTTTACAGTGACTTTTGCAATTTCATCATCCGTAACAGACACCGGCAGGGAGCTATCCTTTGTCTCCTCCGTCTCTGCTTCCTGATCCGCTTTCTTCTGCTGAAGATCGATCACAAAATAAAGCACCAGAAGAACGATCAGGATCAGGACTGCAAAAAGCAGTCCCTTTCCTTTTTTCTTTTTTTTCACTGTCATTATCTCTTTCTCCTCTTAAACCAGATACCGCCTCCAAGAACCAGGCAGAGAACCGGAAGAAGTCCAATCGTTACCATGCCCCACATCCGTGCAGATGCTGCTGTCACAGTCAGATAAGAGATCTGTGTACTCTTGCTCGGAATGGAAACGCTCTGTTCCTGATCACACATCCAGCTTACAGAATTAGCCAGAAGCTTGACGTTATTTCCGGAAACCATGGCATCGACCTGCTGGCTGAACAGGTTTGCACTGGTCAGGTAGATCAGCTTTGTCTCGCCATTGTCCACAGACTCGGTAACAGCAACGCCCACATCAAAGGGGCCTTCTGCATCGCCGTCTTCTTTTTCCAGAGTTCCGTTTACATTGGTCTTTACATAAGCAGAATCAGAGGTGGTGAGAAGACTCTCAATGGTAACGGTATCCCTCTTATCCTCCAGCTTTTCTACTGCCTGTGCCACCGGCATCAGAACATAAGAGTTTGCTTTGGAAAGATCTCCCAGCGCATCAGAGCTTCCGATATTCGGAACCAGGTATGTCGGATTACCGGAAATATAATGCTGTCCATCTGCTTCCAGAACAACACCTTCCATCGTGCCGATGCCATAGTTGTTCAACACCTTCTGCAGATTCGGCATTTCCTTATTCAAATAACTGGTGATGATAACAGCCTTTCCGCCATTTTCCATGTAGGTGATCAGCTTATCTGCTTCTTCTTCGCTCAGATCATTCTGCGGAGAAAAAAGCATGACACAGTCTGCATCATCCGGCACACTCTCTTCCGTAAGAAGGTTCAGGTCTTTCATCTCAATGTTTTCTTTTTCAATGGCAGATTTCATATCCTCTGTCATATCGCCTTCTTCATGACCGGTAATGGTATACATGATCGGCAGAGAATCCGTAGTTACATAGGAAATCGCACTTGTCACCTGACCCTCGCCGTCAAAACCTGTGGTCTCATACTGATAGGTCTGATAATTGACGGTAGATTCAAACATATCGGCATAGGGAATGACCTTGTTTCGTTTCTCACCGACAACAATAAGAGAGTTGTCTTCCAGATCGTCCTCCGTATATTCCGAAACAAAATTCGGGTGAAGCACCGGATCCATGGTTTCCACTTTGACGTGAGAAGAAAGTCCCGCATAGCGTTCCAGGAGCTTCTGGATCGTCTCATTTTCCTTTCCGCTTTCCACGATCTGATAAATGGTTACATCCTGATCCAAAGCACTTACCAGCTCTTTTGTGGTGTCGCCGATGGTGGAAAGCTTGGTCTGGCTCAGATCCACATTCCGGTACTGAGCCGGAAGTTTTCCGACAACAAGGTTAAACACTACCGCAATCGCCAGCACGACCACGCTGATCCCCAGACTGTAGGAACCTTTGCGGATATTTTTACTGCTCCATTTCGGCAGGATATTTTTTATATTAGGCTTTTTGATACTTGGCTTTTTCATGATCTGTCTCCTCCCTTTAGCTCCATCTTCTCTTCTGGATGGACTGTACGGTAAAGAACAGGAATAAACCGATTACCGTGAGATAATAAACCACATTGGAAACATCCAGAATTCCGTTTGTAAAATCATCAAAATGGCTGCTCAGGTCAAAAACACTTAAAATTTTCTGTACCGCACCTTCCAGAAGTGTGGATTTCAGGAAATAAATGCCGGCCAGCACCGCTTCCCCGAAGATTCCGATCAGCACTGCCAGGAAGGTGTTTTTTACAACAGAATAAACAACCACTGCCACACCAAGGATCAACATTGCAATGATCAGAAAAGAGGTCGCTGCCGTCTGACTCAAAATACTGGTCAGACTGTTCATCATGTAACAGATAAACAGAGCGCCAAATGTAATAACGGCTGCAATGACCGGACTCTCTGTCAGCGAAGAGAGGAAAAGACCGATCGCAATATTCGAGCAGCCCAGAAGGAAAAATCCCAGGAGTGCCGTATAGGACATAGGCATGGAAACCTCACCGTAAACCTGCATGATCAGCGGATACAGACAGATGATCAGAACCGGAATGGCAAAAATGGCGATCATTCCCATGAACTTTCCGAGAACGATATCCGTTACTGACAGCGGAGAAGTCAGAAGCAGCTGATCTGTTTTCTGACGCTGTTCCTCTGCCAGCGCTCTCATAGTCAGGATCGGTGTTACGATCAGGAAAATAAAGTTTACCGCAGAAAGTGTATAACCGAAAATGGGATAACCCATATTCATATGATATGCGGTAAAATAAATGCCCGTCACGAGGAGCATAAATGCGATAAATACATAACCGGACATGGAAGTCAGATATGCCCGGATCTCTTTCTTGCAAATGGTACTCATTCTTGACCACCCTCCTTGTTCTCTTCTTCCGGTGTTTCCGTATCCTCCATCAGACTCTGAATGGCATCCGCATCACTGGATGCTCCGGTATTTTTTGCTTCCGAAGGATCCTGGGATGTCAGTTCAAGGAAGATATCCTCCAGAGAAACATGGGTATTTTCCATTCGAAGGATGGGACACTGGTTTTCTGCACAGGCATAGAAAAGTTTTTCCCGGACATCTTCATTTCCTTCTGTTTTCAGACTTACCTGAACCAGACCATTTTCATTACCTGTAAAGTTCTTCTCGGCGATCTCCGGAATTGCATTCAGCATTCCCTCGATCTCTGTCCGGCTGCCCTTGATGGTAAGTTCAAGTGTATTCTCACCCTCCATGAGTTTTGCCAGATTTTCCGGCGTATCACTTGCAACCAGATGACCATGGGAAATGATCATGACATAATCACAGACAGCACTCACCTCAGAAAGAATATGAGAACTTAAAATGACGGTATGCTTTTTGCTCAGACTCTTGATCAGGTCACGGATCTCGATGATCTGCTTCGGGTCCAGTCCTACCGTCGGCTCATCCAGTATGATCACTTCCGGATATCCCATCAAAGCCTGGGCCAGGCCAGTTCTCTGCTTATAACCCTTTGACAGGTTCTTGATCAGACGATCCTTCATATGGGTCAGTTGTACCGTATCCATGATGTCAGCGATCATATCCTCTCTGTCTTTTTTCGGAACTTTTTTCAGTTCTGCTGCCAGTCTCAGATATTCGATCACAGTCATATCCATGTACAGAGGCGGCTGCTCCGGCAGATATCCAATATCTTTTTTTGCCTCCTCCGGCTCCTCCAGAATGTCATGGCCATTGATCACTACTGTGCCCTCTGTGGATGCAATATAGCCGGTGATCATGTTCATGGTCGTAGATTTTCCGGCTCCGTTAGGTCCCAGAAAACCATAGATCTGACCTTCTTCCACCTGAAAGCTCAGATGATCTACCGCGGTATGATCTCCATACTTTTTCGTCAGATTCTTTACTTCTATCAAAGTGCTTCCTCCTTTTTGCCCGTCCTGCTGCATGTCACAGCCTTTCGGCATAAATATATATATTAAAAAAATAAAATAATATTGTGTTCATTTCGGGGAAGGATTGTGATTTTTTCTTGATAACTTTTTGAAAATTGTGTGAACGTCTCCACAACAAAAATGCCCTCTGGCTACATGGCCGGGGCATAGATAACGGGTATCCAGCTTTTCAGCGAATACCCGCCCAAACTTTTATTTCTTGTTGTAATTAGCAAAGTAATTGTTATTTCTAATCTTTATAAGCTCGTACCTCAAAGATAACGGCGTCTTCACTTCCATAGGTATTTAAAGGCCGGATTCTCAGTTCATCACAGAAAACCTTTTCTGGAAGATGAACCACCTGTTTCCGCTGTCCCACAGAATCCCGAAGGATTTTCCGTACAGAAACACCTTCTTTAAAGAATTCCAGCTCATATTCATGAATCAGCTCCGGCGGTGACATTCTGGACTGCCGCATCAGCACTCTTTGACTAATAGAGGGCGTGATTTCCCGACTCAGATTGGAATCAAACAAAAGTTGAACTGTCGAAATCTCCTCGCAGGAATCCCACTTTAAACAAAGTTCCGGCCAATCTTTCAGCGGTGCTTTCCAACAGTTGCTTTCCTCTCCAACCGCACGGCCAACTCCATTGATTATCCGTTCTGCGCCTGTGCCTCCTTCGGAATAAACCTCTGCTTTTTTTGCAAGGTCCAGAGGATCCTCATTTTTCAAGCCTGGAATATAGCAGTCATCTCTCAGAAGCTCCTGCTGCAATTCTGTGATATAGGAAAGCACTTCTCTCGGGGTCAGATTCTTTTTCACAGCCAACGCTGCCGCCGTTCCTGCTGCCTGCCCTGTCACGGCACAGGTTGCCATCACGCGGGTAGAGGAGAAGGCCACATGTGAACAGCTGATGGCTCGTCCTCCCAGATACAGGTTGGAAACATTAGCCGAATAAAGACATCTGTAAGGAATCCGGTAAATCCCGTTGACTTTATTCCAGACCGTAGGATTATCCTCTTCATTTAACATTCCACCCACCGTATGGATATCCATGGACCAGCCGCCATAGGCAACAGAATCCGGAAATGCCGTATTTTCCCGGCAGTCCTTCTCCTTCAACACATAGTCGCCAATCAGACGTCTGCTCTCTCTTTTTCCCGGCAAGGCTCCTACCCACTCCAACTCCAGATTTTCAGCCCCGTGATCTCCTCCGTTTTTGATGTGATCCCAGACGCCATAAATGGTCTTCAAAAGTTCATCCCGGATGATCTCCCCATCTTCAATGATCGGGTGAGTCGTTCCACCCAGCTCAATCCACCAGTATCCGGAAGTTACCTCGGAATGCTCTCTCATACGAAGCTGATCTTCCGTGTAGGTATAAGCCCAGGAAGGTTTGATGAAAGGAACCGGATGCCCTGCATCTCTGGCCTGAAACATCAGCGAACTTCCCATGGTGACTGTATCGTCCTCTTCCGGTGCGAGGCTCTCACCGTAGATATCCCTGGATTCTCTTCCCAGATGAAAAAGGGCTCCTGCTTTTGCTCCCAGACTTCCATCTCCTGTCGCATCCATAAAAAGTGTTCCACGGAAACGGAATTTCTTTTCCGTTGTCAACTGAACAGCTTCTATTTCAGTAATCTTCCGGTCTTTGTCCTTTGACTTCGTATAAACTTCTGTCATATGCGTATTCAGATAAAGGTCCAGATTTTCCTGAAAATGAACTTTTTCCCAGACCACCGCATCAAAAATCGGATAAGAAGTTTCCGGATTCCTTCTCTTGTGCTCCAAGAGAATTTCCTCCAGAATTCCCGTTTCCCGTACATTAGGCACACTCATGTGATTATCAGCCCCACAGATATGCATTCGGTGTTCCGAACTTGCCATTCCTCCCAAAACCGGCCGATTCTGGATCAGAGCGGTTTTAACACCTTTTCTGGCAGCTGCAATGGAGGCGCAGACTCCGGACATTCCTCCTCCAACCACAATAAAATCATATCTTTTTTCAATGATCTGCCCCATCATTTATCTGCCTTCCTTCTAAGTTAATCAAGGTGTGACCCCAAGTTCAGTCAGACGCTTCTGAACATCAGCTGCCTGAAGTTTTCTCGGCGTACAGCCTGTCTTCACACAAAGAGAAGCTGCCACACCCACAGCCAGTCCCATATTAGCACAGATCGGCATTACCCGGTAATTGGAATGGGCCATATGCGTACCGCTGATATCACGACCAGCCAGATAAAGGTTTTCTACTTTCAGAGGAACAAAACAGCCGTATGGAATCGTATATCCTTTTTTCTGGGTAAATTTTTTCTGCACACCTGTCTTATCCAATGAACTTCCGGACATATTGTGTACGTCAAAGTTAAAATAAGCTTTTGTCACTACCCAATCATCAAAGACTTTTGCCTCCAGAATATCCTGTTCTGTGATGGTCTTTTCTCCTTTAAAATGTCTGGTCTCACGCACGCCGATGAGAGAAGCGGAACTGATGAGGAAGCAGTTTTCAAAGCCCGGGACATACTCTCTTAAAAATTTAACGATGGCGTCCATCTGTTTTCTGCATACAATCGTCGCATGAGTGAGATCTTCTGTCTTTGTGCCGTCAATGTCGATACAGTTTGTCATATTGCAAGTGACAACTCCCGGAAGAGTCGTTTTGTACAGTAGGACATGACCAGCCGGGAAGGGAAGATTCTTTTCTCCAAGCTCCTGGATATCACCTGCTGGAATCGGAAGATGATCTTCAAAGGATCCTGGAAAAACACCTTCTTCTACCTTTACGCCCGCTACTTTGAACATAATGGTTACTGGCTGCATTTTACCATCCGTTTCCCGGCCTTTGATATAAGGAACTCCTGCCTGTGCCGCCATATCGCCGTCTCCACTGGCATCAATGACGATCTTTGCCAGAATCGCCTGACGGCCTGATTTATTCTCTATGATCACACCTTTCATGGTATTTCCTTCCATCACTGGTCTGCTAGCAAAGGTATAAAGAAGCACCTTTACTCCCGCCTCATCCAGCATTTCCAGAAGGACGGTTTTTAATTTCTCCGGATTTATGATAATCCTTTTCTCCTTATTATCCGGTTCATCACTGGAACGCTGAAGAATCTCCTCATAAATACCGCCTTTTGTATCTCCGGTCCAGTGACTCATCAGACCGACGGTTGCAATACCGCCTACGTCTCCGGCCTGCTCAATCAACATCGTGGACATTCCTTCTCTTCCTGCTGTCACAGCGGCAGAAACACCTGCCGGTCCGGAACCGATGACCAATACATCCACCTCTGCTGTTACCGGAATCTTACTTTGTTCTTCTAAAATAAACATTCCATATCCTCCTGTTTCAACCTTTTACTGCTCCGGTCACCAGACCTTTTACAAGAAATTTCTGACCTGCAATAAAGACGATAAACGCTGGTATTAATGCGGAAGATGCCGCTGCCATAACCAGGTTATATTCCGTTACACTCTCTTCGATAAAGTTTGTAAGTGCCAATGGGATCGTATAAAGTCTCCAGTCGCTTAAAAATACCAGCGGCTCCAGATAGCTGTTCCAGTTCCACAGAAATACTACCATAGCCAGAGAAGCCATACTCGGCTTTGCAATCGGCACCATAATTCTGGCCCAGATTACATACTCATTGGCACCGTCCACCCGTGCAGATTCCCGAAGTTCATCCGGAATCTGCATGAAATACTGACGCATCAGGAAGGTTCCTGTGATTGTGATCATACCTGGCAAAATCAGAGTCAGATGTGTTCCGGTGAGTCCCATCTTATTAAACATGGCAAATTTAGGAATCAAAGTGATCTGACTCGGAATCATCATCGTTGCCAGATAAAGCAGGAAAAGCACGTTTCTTCCTTTAAATTCAATCTTTGCAAAAGCATAACCTGCCAGCGTACTGGTGATAACAGAACCAGCCAGATTGATAAACGCAATTTTCAGAGAGTTAAAATATGCCAGGCCAAAATGATAATCCCGTGCTCCTTTTCCTCCGATATTCCAGACCTTCATGTAATTATCCGGGTAAAAATATTTTGGAATCCATTCAATCGGCAATTTCATGACATCCAAAGACCGCTTCATGGAGGCAGACAGCATCCACAAAAACGGCGTGATCATTGAGAGAGCCAGTAATCCGATCAATATGGTCCAAAAAACACTCCAGAAAATCTGTCTGATTCGTTCTTTGCTCCAGTTTTTCTTCATATCTTTCGCCTCCTCAATAGCTTACCCATTTTTTCTGTCCGCGCCACTGAATCATAGTCACGATAAACAGCATCAGGAACAGAATCCATGACATTGCTGAAGCGTAACCCATCTTATAAAACGTGAACGCAGAGGTATAGATGTAATATACCAGAACGTTTGTAGAGGTTCCGGGGCCTCCTCTTGTCATAATCTGAATTGGTGCAAAAACCTGGAATGAAGTGATAAATGTCGTGATAACCAGGAAAAAGGTTGTCGGTGACAGGAATGGAATCGTCAGCTTAAAAAATTTGGTCAGCTCTCCTGCTCCATCAATGTCCGCTGCTTCGTATACGTCTTTTGGCAGTCCCTGAATAGCTGAGGTATAGATCATATTCGCATACCCTACACCTCCCCAGACTGTCATGATCATAATTGCCGGAAGTGCCCAGTGAGGGTCACCAAGCCACTGAGGCGGATTTTTCACACCAAGAGTTTGTACCATTTGGGTGAATGGTCCCCAGGGTGAATACATCATAACCCACACAATAGCTACCGCAACAATGTTGGAAATATACGGCATAAAAAGAGCCAGCCTGATTGGCAGTTTTGCCTTGCAGTACTTGTCAATGATCACAGAAAGCACCAGTGCCAGGAAAACAGTTGCCGGAACAACCACAATTGCAAATACAATCGTGTTAATCAGGGAACTGGTAAACCACTCATCCTTCCACATATCGATGAAATTCTTCAGGCCGACAAATTCCCAGTTTCCAAAACCTTTTGTATAATCCCAGTCGGTAAAGCTTACAATCAGCGAAAAAATCATAGGGAACAAAGTAAAAGCGCAGACCCCCAGAATATTGGGTAATATAAAGGAATAGCCCACCAGATTGGTCTTCATTTGCCGGCTAAGATGCCACTTTTTTTCTGTTTTCATTCTGCTCCTCCCTTCTTTATTATTACAGGCGGATCCAAGGACCCGCCTGTCTGGCCGCGCTTTACGCGTTATTTTTTAAGTGATTATTCTGCAAGGATCGCATCCGCTCTCGCCTTTGCATCTGTCAGTCCCTGTTCTACGGTCTTCTGGTCAATCAGGATCTCTTCCAGTTCCTCCTGCAGAACCTTTGATACTTCTGCAATATGATTTGTGATGGAAGGTACTGCATAGTTGTCTGCCGGCTCGATGAGTACACTCTGGGTACTTGCTGCATCCAGAAGATCTTCTGCACCGTTCAGGAAAGCACTGGTAACTGCTTTCGGATCATAGGTATTGGCAGCCGGTACACGTCCGCCCTCAGCCATAGGAAGCATTCCTTCGGTTGCATACCATTTTGCGAACTCCCAGGCAGCCTCCACATTTTCAGATTTCGGATTGATGCAGAGCAGATCTCCATAACCGCCCTGTGTATAATTTCTCTGTCCTTCTTCCACAACCGGATAAGGAGCAAATGCGGTCTTAAAGTCATGCGGATAATTCTCTGTATCTTTGATACTTCTGATCATCCACGGACCGATCGTCATAGCACTCTTTCCGGTAAGGAACATACCCTCCTGGGAAAGCTTCTGAGTAACAGAATCCGTATGGGTCGGTGAAGTTCCGTCCACATTCATCATATCGTATACCAACTGAACCGTTTTCTCAATGACCGGATCAGTGAAGGAAGTCTCGGTCTCACTGAGATACATGGTATCCCCGCCCAGAGTCTGTGCTGCCAGATAACCGAACATTCCACTGATATCCTGCTGAGTATTCCAGAACATGCCATAAACCTTATCCTGGCCTTCACCATGCGTCAGTTTCTTAGCAATCTCACGGAATTCATCATAGGTCCACTCAGTCGGAATCTCAATTCCTGCCTCCTCAAACATATCTGCATTGATCACAATTCCGTATTTATCCAGTTTTGTCGGCAGAGCATATGGTTTTCCGTCCACATAATATGCTTTCGCCATATCACCAAAATACTCTTCATCGCTGAAGTTGTCCTTCGTCATCAGATCCGTGAGATCCAATGCCATGGAGCCCTGTGCCCGTTTTGTCAGCTGGCTGATTCCATAAGTCATGTAAAGGTCCACGCCGGTACCAGACAGAAGGTTGGTTTCCAGCTTCAGGTTTCCGGTATCATCATTTACAAAACGCTCATACTCTACCTGGATGCCTTTGTCCTTGTATGCTTCATTAAAGTTGTCGCATACTTTCTGCGGACCGCTTTCTGCCGGGACTCCGCCCCACATCCGAAGAGTAATGGTGTCATCTGCCTTTACCGGAGAAGCAACAGACAGGGTGGACAGGACACAGGCAGCTGCCATTCCAAAGGTTACCATTTTCTTCATTCTCATTTCGTTTCCTCCTTTTTTCTTTCCGTTTTTCTGATGAACCCAGTATAGCAAAAGACAGCAAACTTCCGTGAACAGATATCTGCTGTCTTTCTCTTATAATTCTTTATTTTCTAAATTTTTCCCCGGCCTCTCCAGATCATCTTTCGGCGATTCTTTCATTTTCTGCTGAAATTATCCATTTTTCTGCTGACCTTTTCGATATTCAACGGGAGTTTTGCCTGTTTTCTTTTTAAACTGAGTAGAAAAGTAATTGGGATTTTCCCAGCCGGTTTCTTCTGCCACATCACCAATCCGAAGATCTGTCTCCGTCAGAAGTTCCATTGCTTTGTCCATCCGCTGCTGATTGACGTACTCCCAGAAACTGATTCCTGTTTCCTTCTTGAAAACATGTGAAAAACGGCTCTCGCTCATATTTACGCTTGCCGCCAGGGTCGGAACTGAAAGTTTTTCCGAAAGATGCTCCTGTACATATTTTTTTACTTCTGTCACTTCCCTGCGGCAGCTCCTGCTCTGCCTTTTCTGAAGATCCTGTTCCAGGTAGAGTGCCTTTAACTCATAAAAGCAGTCACAGATGTCCGCATAATAATCATATTCCATGACCGCCGTTTCCAGGTTGATTCCATTTTTATCCACAGTCTGCTCAATATTGATTCCTTTCTTTTCCATACAATAAGAGAACATCTGAACGGCTTTTTTCATATTTTTCCGAATTTCCGGAAGCTCACAGGCTTTTTTTCCTTCCAGAGATGCCAGATATTCTTCCATCCAGCGTATTCCAGCAACGCTTCCTTCCAGATCCAGCTGTTTTTCAAGGCTTTTTTTATCCGGATTTTCCAAAATCTGCCCTTCTCTGAAAAATGATTCCTGCTCTTCCCACAGAAGTTTCTTTTCTCTGTCCCAGAAGCAAAGCTGTAGCAATTTTTCACTGCTCTGAATCACTTCTCGAAGATTCTCAATTCCATTCTGAATCCTGCTGATGCTTGCGCTCAAAGAAACTCCAAAATATTTCAATGCATACTGTCTTAACAGCATAAATCTTTCTGCTGCTTCTTTTCTCTCTTCTCCCGCATTGAAGATCAGGAGAAAACTGGATACCTGATAGGCAAAGACTTCCATCTTTTTTTCTTTTCCAAAGATCTCATGGATCATATTTTCCATCGTAAATTTCAAAAGATCATTTTCCAGAAAATTTCCCCGATGACGCAGAATTTTAAAATTATCAATAGTGATATAAAACAGATAGTAAGGTCTTCCAAAAGAAATACAAAGCGGCATTTTTCCCAGATCCCGCAGTGTTTCTTCATAGTACCGGTCTCTTGCGCTCATGAGCCGTTTCAAAAGACCTGCTTTGCCTACCTCTGCTGTCTTCTCTTTTTTGTTTTCCGGTTCTTCATTCTGGTTGCTTTTTATCTCCGCGCTGATCTCATTCAGGATCTGAAGAAGCTCCTCCGCCTTTAAGGTCAGCTTAAACACATAATCACTGGCTCCCAGTTTCATTGCTTTGCGAACGTTGTCGAAATCATTATAGTTACTAAGAACAATAAACTTCATATCCGGATACTTTTTCAGACAGGTCTCAATCAGTTCAAAACCGTCTCCAGGACTCATCATCAGGTCCGTGAGGACAATGTCCGGATGAACTCCCTCTATTTTTTCCAGAGCTTCCTTTCCATTGGAAGCCTCTGCTGCAATGGTATAACCGTAATTTTCCCAGGTCATCAGCGAAGCGATTCCCAGACGTACCAGAAACTCATCATCCACGATCATCAGTTTTTTCATGACTCTTTTCTCTCCCTTCACAGATAACCGGCAATATAAACTCAACGACCGTTCCTTTTCCATTGCTTTGCCCCAACTTCAGACCATATTGTTTGCCAAAAGTGATCTGAATACACTCATCCACATTATGAAGTCCAATCCCAGTCATTTTGCTTCCTCTCCGGATCACATTCTTTTCATTCTGGAACTGTTCAATGACATCTCGCGAGATACCAATGCCGTCATCCTCCACAAAGAGATGCAGCACATTTTCTTCCACATCCCCATAAATATAAATGTGGAGAACACCCTGCCTACTGCTGTCATAACCGTGAAGAATTGCATTTTCCACGATGGGCTGAAGGATAAATTTGATCGTCTTCATCCTATAGATTTCTTCGTCCACATCAATATCCAGACTCACATGGTCCCCATACCGGAGATTCTGGATATATACATAGTTTTTAATATTTTCCAGCTCTTCTTTGATATAAGCCTGTTCCCTATCTCTTCCAAAGCTATATCTCAGCAAATTAGCAAGAGCGTCAATACTCTCAACAATATTGTCCGCGCCCCGGATTACAGCCATCCACCGGATGGAAGTCAGCGTATTAAACAGGAAGTGAGGGTTAATCTGTGCTCTAAGGGATTCGTACCGGTACCGCTCCTGAATTTCCTGCTCTGCTTTCAGGCGTCGAAAAGCCTCCTTTAATTTATCTGACATCCGCACAAAGGCCCGGTTCAGAGAGCCAATCTCATCCTTCCTTAAAACATCGATCCCCCGGATTTCCTCTTCGATCGTATAGGAATCCATTTTCTTTGTAAGAACACCGATCGGAGAGACCAGCCACCTGCTGGCCGCAAACAGGATCCATAAAATTAAGACAAATGCCACAACAATCACAATCTGGAGTTTTCTTACAATCCCTGATATCTGTTCCTGTATATCCTGGTAATTGGTAAAATACAAAATCTTCATATCTTCACCATTAAACTGCCATGGTTTCCGGAGAGTATAATAACTTACCAGGTATTCTTCACTGTTCAGCCGCTCTTTTATTTTTCCCTTTTTTCCATTTTCTGTTTTTGCGAAAATTTCCCGTATGTCATCGTCCGTCACAAATTCCAGAGAATCATTTGTCATGAGTACCTTACCATCTTCCAGACATACAAAAATCTTATCTCCTTCGTAGGTGTATTCTGTCACAAGATCTTTAAAAGCACTCCGGTTAATACTCATGATCAGCGTTCCAATCTGTTTTCCAATCCCATCAATTTCTGGAATCGTTCTGGCCAGAGAAATATATTGCTCATCCTCCCCATCCTCTACAATGTAGGCAGGATTGAACATGCTCCAGATAATATGCCCATCTGCACTTTCTGCCTCCTGCACCCAGTCTTCCTTTAGGAGAAAAAAGTAATCCTGGTAATTAAGTCCCCAGTTTGAATAACAATGACCATAGTTATCAAAAAGGATCACCTTTGTCTCTTCCAGAATCCTGTCTGAAGTGCTGTATGCAATACGGTCCAGAAGTGTCTGAAAATATTTGGCATTTTCATATTGACTGCTTTCTCTGCTGCCCAATTTGTCCTGAAGTTCTTCATCCACGATAATTCCATTAGAGAAGTAGGCCAGTTTCTGAAGATTATCGTAGATATTTCTTTCATTGCGCGAAATATTTTGAAACACATTATCCGTCATCTGGTTTTGAAGAAATTTTTCCATGCTTCTGGTGATATAAATACTCACACCTATCAATGGAAAGACCACAAACACACAGATCAGCAGGAAAATCTTCACGGAAAATTTTTTTATATTATACAGCATTTTCCTACACCACCCCCAAATTTATCCTTATCATAGCAAATCCACTGCCTTTTTTCTATAAAAAATGCCCCCGAATATGAGTTTTTCTCTCATACCGGAGGCAGGATGTTTTTCTCTTATTTTCTATTGTAATTGATCAGGCAGCCTTTCAGGATGATCTCGCGTTCATCGTCGGTAAGCTCATCCATTTTCAGGGTGATCTCTTTCAGACCATCGCCTACGACATAGCAGGTGAACTCGCCGGCTTTGTTCTCGATGGCTTCGCGGATACCCGGAAGGAAAAGATAATCACCGTTTTTGAAGGGAAGCTCGCCCTCATCAATGAGGAAAGGAAGCATACCCCAGTTGATCAGGTTGGAACGGTAACGTTTGGTGGCGTACTCGTTGGCGATGTTTGCCCAGCCGCCTAAAACCTTCTGGCAGGAAGCTGCCTGTTCTCTGGCAGAACCGTCACCGGGTTTCACAGCAAAAATGGTGGAACCAACGCCCACGTTGGTCTTGTCCACATCCGGATATTTCTCATGCAGCGCTTTGAATACTGCTTTAAGCTCCGGAAGTGCCTCCGCAGGACAGTTGCCTGCCTCGATGGCTTTCTGCGCCGTCTGCACCTCTTTGGCACGGCCCACGTAAGCCGGATCCTTTCTGGAGAGAGTAAACTCTGCCAGGCCCAGAGGATTGGAACGGTAGGAGGAGGTCTCTCCGGACGGGATCAGTTCGTCCGTAGTTGTTACCGGATCGTGGATCTCGGATACGACTTTCAGGATCATATTTTCCGGAAGGGCGGACATCTTCGGCCAGTCCTTGATGTTCGGACCGAAATGGATCTCTTCGCCCGGATCTGCCACACCATGACTGTCAAAAACACGGTTTGCATAAATATTGCTGTCAAAATGATAGGTCGGACCTGTATACTCTACATCCAGATCGGTAGCAGCTGTCAGATAGCCCTTATTTGCCGCCGTTGCAGCGATGGAGCGGGCATCCATAAGAGCCACCGAAGCGATCTGACCGCTCTGAAGCTTACTTCCCTCACGATTCGGGAAGTTTCTGGTAGAATGACGGATACTGAAAGCATTGTTGGCCGGAGTATCTCCTGCGCCGAAACAGGGACCACAGAATGCCGTTTTCACGATCGCACCGGTCTCCATCAGCTCTGCCAGTCTTCCGTTTCTGGCAAGTTCCATATAAATAGGTGTGCTGGCCGGATAAACACTTAAGGTAAACTCATCACAACCGATGCTGTGTCCCTTCAGGATATCCGCTGCTGCACAGATATTCTCAAATCCACCGCCTGCACAACCGGCGATGATTCCCTGATCCACATAGAGTTTTCCGTCACGGACTTTATCCTTCAGGGTAAAGTCTACGGCTCCGCCCAGAGATACTTTTGCACGCTTCTCCACATCTGCAAGAATCTCGTCCAGGTTCTGATTCAGTTCGTCGATCGTATAAGTATTGCTGGGATGGAAGGGCATGGCGATCATCGGACGGATCTCACTTAAGTTCACCTCAACCACGCCATCATAATAGGCAACCTTTCCAGGCTTCAGTTCTTTATAGGCAGAAGTTCTTCCATGGATCCGGTAGAACTCTTTAATCTCTTCATCTGTCTGCCAGATGGAGGACAGACAGGTGGTCTCTGTGGTCATCACATCCACGCCGATACGGAAGTCGGCGCTCAGTTTGGAAACGCCCGGACCTACAAATTCCATTACTTTATTTTTTACATAACCCTTAGCAAAAACAGCACCAATGATAGCCAGTGCCACATCCTGCGGGCCAACCCCTTTTGCCGGCTCACCGGTCAGATAGATGGCAACCACACCAGGCATATTGATGTCATAGGTCTGACAGAGCAGCTGTTTTACCAGCTCCGGTCCGCCTTCCCCCATAGCCATGGTTCCAAGGGCTCCGTAACGGGTATGGGAATCGGAACCAAGGATCATTTTTCCACTCTCTGCCAGCATTTCACGGGCAAACTGATGAATGACTGCCTGATGAGGCGGTACATAAATGCCACCGTATTTCTTTGCACAGGTCAGGCCAAACATGTGGTCATCCTCATTGATCGTTCCGCCTACTGCACAAAGACTGTTATGACAGTTTGTCAGCACATAGGGAATCGGAAATTTTTCAAGGCCTGATGCTCTGGCTGTCTGAATGATTCCCACATAGGTGATATCATGAGAGGTCAGTTTATCAAATTTGATCTTTAACTTTTCCATATTTCCGGATGTATTATGATCCTTCAGAATATGATAAGCAATGGTATTTTTCGCTGCTTCTTCCCGGTTTAAGGTTTCTTTTCCAAGCATATTGCGAAGAATCAGTTTTGCATCCCCGGAATCCTCCACCAGCTCTGTGCCGTTTACCAGATATGCACCGGTGTCATATAATTTAATCATGCATCTATCCTCCATTTCTGAGCACTCTTTATGAGCACCCATTAGGCTTTTAGGTTCTATATTTTTTCTGATAACTCACATTATAACTGTGCAGTGATGAGATTGCAAGAAAAAATGCAAGAGGTGAAAAATGAGCAAAAGAAAAGAGGATATGATCTTGATCTTCAATCATATCCTCTTTCAATGATGATTCTCCATTGGAAGATACCTCTTTCTTTTATTTTTGATGTTCTGTTACAATCTGCTTTTTCTTTTGGGGTTAGGAATTAATATTTCGGTGGTCCGTACCGTCCTTTCTTTCATATTTGAGATCCTGTCATCTATCTTCTTTTCTCTGAAAATCTGAAAGATAAATGAATGATTACTGTTTCACTGGAATCTCCTCCTTACTGGAATCGCCTTTCGTTTGATTTCCTGTTTGTTTTGTTGTCTTGATTATATCTCGTTATTCTTATTTTGTCAAGCATTATTTTAAATATATTTTTGATTTCTATTTATTGTATGTTTTTATTTGAATTCTCTGATTATTTATAGTATTTTAAAACTATTTTTCTGAACGTATGAATCCCCGGAAAGTTCAAAGACCTCCCGGGGATCCTATAACAACACGATTCTGTTTTTTCAGAAGTTTAGTATTCCTGATTCTCCATATACTTCATATAATTCACTACCATCAGAGCAATCTTAAAGGTCAGGGCGTCATCAAATTTGCGGATATCTAGACCGGTGCTCTTCTGAAGCTTCTCCAGACGGTACACCAGAGTGTTTCGGTGCACATAGAGCTGTCTGGATGTCTCGGAAACGTTCAGGTTATTCTCGAAGAACTTGTTGATCGTAGTCAGTGTCTCTTCATCCAGAGAGTCCGGAATGTTGTCGCCGAAAACCTCATGCATAAACATCTCGCAGAGAGAAATGGGCAGCTGATAGATCAGACGGCCGATTCCAAGAGTATTGTATGCAATGATCCGTTTCTCTGAGTAAAAAATCTTGCCTACATCCAGAGCCATTTTGGCTTCTTTATAAGATTTGGAGACCTGTTTGATCTCGCTTACAATGGTACCGTAGGAAATACGCACGGTAGCCATGGCCTCGGAGTTCAGCATATCCTTCATCATATTGGCAACCTGCTCCACTTCCTCATAGTCCTCGTCCTCGCGAAGTTCATGGATCAGAATGATGCTCCGCTCATCCACTGCTGTAATAAAATCCCTGGTCCGTGTAGCAAACAGCGTCTTCAGAAGTTCTCTGGCATTCAGGTCCTTCTCCTGCTTCGTCTCGATCATGTAAACAACGCGGCGGACCTCCACTTCAATGTGAAGCTTCTTCGCACGGTTATAGATATCCACCAGAAGAAGATTATCCAGAAGCAGGTTCTGAATAAAGTTATTTTTGTCAAAGCGTTCTTTGTATGCAACGATCAGATTCTGGATCTCACTGACTGCTACTTTTCCGATCATGTAGGTATCTTCACTGGAACCTCTTGCCACAAGAATGTATTCCACAACCTGATCATCAAAAATCTTGAAAAAATGATATCCCTGGATCACCTGGCTGTCTGCTACCGAATCATTAAACAGACAAACCATATCCTTGGAAATATCTTCTCCATTAAAGGTAGAAACCACGGTTCTTCCTTCCGGATCAAACACACACAGATCAATTCTGGTTATGGAGCGAAGTTCGTCAATCGCATTCTGTAATACCTGGCTGGAAATCATTGTCCCACTTCCTCTCTTTCATTCACGAAAAATAGTTACTTACAGTATACTAAAACCCTTCGGACGGTGCAAGTGAAATTTTATCGCTCCTTTTCTGAAAACGATAAAAACAATAAAAATGCCATCCGGAAAACCGGATGGCATTGAAAATACTTTTATGAATATTAGTTGGTGATAACAAGCTCGGTTTCTTTGTCGAAGACATGAATCTTCTCAGCATCCAGAGCAAATTTAACGGTATCGCCGGTTCTTGCGGTTGTACGCGGATCTACACGAGCGGTTACGTTAGCGCCCTCAACATCGAAGTACAGGAATACCTCTGCACCAAGCAGCTCATATACACGGATGGTAGACTCGATCACGGTATCCGGAGATTTCTTCAGCCACTCGTCAGAATCATGTACATCCTCAGGACGGATACCAAGAACAACGGTCTTTCCGTTGTAGCCGCCGTCGATGAGTTTCTTAGCTTTTGCCGGAGCAAGTTTGATGGAATGGCTGCCTACCTGAAGAGCAACATCGTTGCCGCTTACTTTAACGGTAGCATCCAGGAAGTTCATCTGCGGAGAACCGATGAATCCAGCTACGAACAGGTTGCACGGATTGTTGTAAAGGTTCTGCGGGGAATCTACCTGCTGAACAACACCATCTTTCATAACTACGATTCTGGTACCAAGGGTCATAGCCTCTGTCTGGTCATGAGTAACGTAGATGATGGTTGCGCCCAGTCTCTGATGCAGTTTGGAGATCTCGATACGCATCTGTACACGAAGTTTTGCATCCAGGTTTGACAGCGGCTCGTCCATCAGGAATACCTTAGGATCACGAACGATTGCACGTCCCATAGCAACTCGCTGTCTCTGACCACCGGACAGAGCCTTCGGTTTACGATCAAGCAGTTTCTCCAGGTCAAGGATCTTAGCTGCCTCTTTTACCATTTTATCGATCTGGTCCTTCGGAACTTTTCTCAGTTTCAGACCAAATGCCATGTTATCATATACGGTCATATGCGGATACAGAGCGTAGTTCTGGAATACCATTGCGATATCTCTGTCTTTCGGCTCTACATCGTTTACAACTCTGTCACCGATCTTAAGAGTACCGCTGGTGATCTCCTCAAGACCTGCGATCATACGAAGAGTGGTGGATTTACCACATCCGGAAGGTCCTACAAAAATGATGAACTCTTTATCTTCAATTTCCAGGTTAAAATCTTTTACTGCTTCAAATCCATTCGGGTAAGTCTTGTTGATGTGCTGCAGTGATAAGCTAGCCATTTCTTCATCCTCCTAATTCATAAAAGTAACTTGCAGTTCCTCTCTGTTAGTAACTACAACGTTTACTGACTGAAAACAGTATACTAAATTATGTCGCTCCCCGCCATACCATAATCCACCAAAGTTTCTACAATGACCTTGTGAGTTCTGCCAATCCGGTTAAGGATTTTTTAAGTTTTTGGGCATAGTGACGGATATTTTTTGTTTTTATATACAATTTCACAAACAAAAACAAATTTTATCACTGCATCAGAAAAAAGCTTAGGCTTACACTGTCTTCCCCACAAAGACACTCATGAGACTCCTCTTGTTTTTTCTGCCTCTTTCCTGTATACTATTAGCGCAAATATTGAGAGACGGTGCCTGTGCACCACACAGCAGCAGAAGGACTTTGATCGATTATGAACTACATTGTTTTTGACCTGGAATGGAATCAGTGCCCCGGTGGAAAAGAAAAAGAAAATAAAAAGCTTCCCTTTGAGATCATTCAGATCGGAGCAGTTAAACTGAATGATCGGTATCAGGAGTGCGGACAGTTCCAGGAAAAGATAAAGCCCCGGGTCTACCACAGCTTCCACCACCATACACAGGAAGTCCTCCATATGAATATGAAAGCTTTTCGGAAAGCCCGGTCTTTTTCTGAGGTTGTCACCGCCTTTTTTGAATGGTGCGGTCCTATGGAAGAAGCCGTCTTCTGTTCCTGGGGATCCCAGGATCTTCTGGAGCTCCAGCGAAATTTACGTTTCTATCATATGAAAAATCCATTTCCCTTCCCGCTCTGCTACCTGGATATTCAGAAGATCTACAGTCTTCAGCGAGAAGACGGACGCTCCCGGAAAAATCTCCAGTCCGTCATCGATTCTCTGGAGCTTCCCAAGGATCAACCCTTCCATGAAGCACTGGGAGATGCCTGCTACACGGCCAGGATCCTGCAGACGCTGGATCAGAAGAAGGCTCTGGAGTATTTCTCCGTAGACTATTTCCGTATTCCCCAGAACAGGAAGGAAGAGATCCAGATCTGTTATGAGACATATCAGAAATTTGTCTCCAAACCCTTCCGTACCAAGACGGAAGCCATGCGTGACCGCAAGGTCGCTTCCACCCGCTGCTATATCTGTGGAAAACCGGCCCGCAAAAAGATCCGCTGGTTCACCGGAAATTCCAAGAATTACTACTGTCTGGCCTGTTGTGAGGAGCATGGCTGGCTTAAGGGAAAGATCCGGATAAAAAAAGCAGAGGACAACCAGTTTTTCTGTGTAAAAACATTAAAACTCGTTTCAGAAGAGGATGCAGCCTCGATCATAAAAAAGAAAGAAGCACTCAAAGAGAAACAGAAACGCTGCAGAGCAGATGACTGAACATCTGCCTGCAGCGTCTTTTTTACACCCTGTTAAAATTTTCCGTCAATTCTTCCATCTCTGTCAGAAGACAGTCTACCCTGCCGTAAAAGGCATCACTTTTACCAGGTTCATTTAAGCTTCTCCCGATATCCTCCAGAGCTTCCTGCAGAAGCCGGATCCTCTTTTCCCCATTTCCGTTCTGGTCAAGAAGAGAACGGCTCCGCTGATTTTCTTCCGGAGTCCTTTTTTTCACCGGACTTTCATCAATATAGCGATAGGTGATCGACGGAGACGCATGATTCAGAAGATTCTGAAGATAATAAATATCATTTGTTGCCTTATAATAATTCCAGGCAAAAGTTTTCCGCATGGTGCTGCCTCCAACGGATGGAAGGCCCACATCCTCTCCGACCTTTTTCATCACCCGCGTAACCCGTTCTTTTGAAAGGTGCTTTTCGGAACCGGAACGCCCGGGAAACAGCCAGGCTTCAGGATCCTTCCCTTCTGTATAACAAAAGATCTCTCTTTGCAGTTTCTCCGGGATCTTAAAGATCCGGCGGATATTTTTCTTTCCGATATTCAGCTCTATGCTTTCTTTTCCCCGCACATCCCTGTTTCTGAAATCCAGGATGTCCGGAAGCTTCAGACCCGTTCCCAAACCGATCTCAAACAAAACATAGTATTTTTCACCAGCTTTTTTCAGCCCGTCTTCAAATTCATGCAGAGCCTTATCATCCTTGACCGGTGACACCCAGCTCATCACTCATTTCCCCCTGTTTCATCTATTTTTCTTCTGTAGATTCTGCTTTTTCCACATGCATTTCCCTGGCCTCTTCAATGGCCTGCTGGCGTTCCAGGCGGTCTTTTTCCAGCTCTGCCCGAAGCTCTGCTTCGATCTCACTTACCGGCTTGCTGTCAATACTCTTTTCAATACGGATCCGTTCTTCCCGTTCTTTTTTTCTCTGTTTCCGGATCTTCTCTGCCCTCGCATTGCGTGCCCAGGCAATTCCAAGGATCGGCAGGAGGATCAGTAAAAGGAGCAGCCCCACAGCCGCTGCCATAATATCGTTCTCATTGATCCAGTCGATCAGCCATACGATCCTCTCTTTTAACCAGGTAAACTTCTCCGGAAGGGTCTGGAAGAATTCTTTGATGGCTGTTCCGGCATTTCTGCCAAAACTGCCCAGAACCTTTCCGGCCTGTTTTCCAAACGCTTTTGTCTTCCGGAAAGCCACCTGCACCCTTCCCTTGATGCCGGGCTCGGTTTCTTCGATGATCTCTGTATAGTTCACCGGGACCGTACTCGGTGTCGGTACGTCAAAAGAAAGCGAATTGTAGGAAAGAGCCGCACTTCCTACCTGCCAGCCGTTATATTCATAGGCCAGTCCGCCGGAACCGTCTCCTTTACGCACTACAGAGGAGGCATCTGCCGTCTTCGGAATTGTCACCGTCACTTCATTCGGACCACTCACCAGTGCTTCATCCAGAGCCTCCGTACGGAGTGCGGAAAGTTCACCGAGATTGTCCATTCCGATCAGCTGAGAACGGCTTTCTGTTTTCTCATTAGCTGCTACCGTCACATTCTGGAAATTTTCAAAGGCATAATCCAGCATGGCATGGCTCTCACTGTAAGCCTTGTCTTTTCCATTTACATGAAGCTCCACACAGATCAGCGTACGGCCATCCTTCTTTGCGTAGCTTACAAGCGTATTCAGGGCATCACTGGTAAAACCGGTCTTTCCTCCAAAGCAGCCTTCGTAATAATACTCGGCATTTTCCTGGATCATCTGGTTGTGATTATACCAGTAGCGCTCCTCATCCACCTTGTTGGTCTTCGGACAGGTATAATTGGTTGTTCCGGCAATCTTCTGGAAGGTCGGATGCTTCAGAGCCGCCTGCGTGATCAGTGCCATATCTCTCGCACAGGTATAATGCTCTTCGTTCTGAAGTCCATGCGGATTCGTAAAATGCGTGTTGACACAGCCAAGCTCCGCTGCTTTCGCATTCATCAGATCCGCAAAGCCACTGATACTGCCGCCGACTGTTTCCGCAATACCGTTTGCAACATCGTTTGCAGATTCCAGCATCAGTCCGTAGAGCGCCCGGCGCATGCTTAAGACTTCACCTACCTGGATGCCTACATGGCTGCTGCCTTCCTCCAGATTATAAACTGCGTTTTCTGAAAATCGGATCTTACTGTCCAGCTTCCCGCTTTCGATCGCTACCAGTGCCGTCATGATCTTGGTAATACTGGCCGGGTACTCTTTCCTGTCCATATTTTTGCTGTACAGAAAAGCCCCTGTATCCGCATCCATGACGACTGCGGCTTCCGCTTCGATCTGCGGACCCTGCGGCCAGCCGGAGATCTCATTGGATTCCACCGTCCAGTAATAAGACTCCGGAAGGGCCTCCGTCTCTTCTCCACTGTCCTCTGCTGTATCCTCCCCCGTATCGTCATAAGTTTCCGTATATTCTGAATCTTCCGCTGCAAGGGACGGGCACACCGGCACAGCCGCGGAAAGAATCAGGGCTGCCGCCAGCGTGCGGATCAGCCATAGTTTTTTCTTCCTCATTCTTCTTTCTCCATGTTCTGCGGCTCCTGCCTGTCAAAAGACGTCCGGAAAACCGCATCGCCAGTTTCTGTTTCTCTCGCATCATTATATTATAGAGGTTCTTTTTTTTCAAGGACTGATTCTCTGCCGTCAGGCGCACATAAAGAAGACAGCCTCAACGATTCCAGAAGCCTTTCTCCATGAGAAAATTTTCTGAAAACCCTGAAACTGCCTTATGATCACCTGGCGTTACTTACGATTTTATAATAAATCCTTGCAGTGACGGTATAGACAAGGAAATAGACCAGAGCAAAAACGGCTACCGTAAGACCGATGCACAGGCTGAAAAGTTTTATATTGTAGGCTGAAAACAGTGCCATCATCTTCACCAGAACTTTGAAGGCCATTGCCATATGAAGGCCTGCTGCCCCAAGAGGCAGGAAAAATACCAGCAGCACCTGCGTCCGGATGGTTTTTTTCACCTCAGCCTGGCTAAGGCCAATGTCCTGCATAATGACAAAACGTTTCCGGTCATCGTAGCCTTCCGTTACCTGTTTATAATAAATGATGAGTACGGTTGCCAGAAGAAAGATCAGACCGAGGAAAAATCCGATAAAAAGAATCGTTCCATACTCCTGAAAGAGATATTCTTCTTCCTCCGTCCGGTTCTGGAACGTGGAAATATAGGCCCACTCCGACGCTTTCTCTGTTTCCCAGGAACTGCGGAGCTTCTCCAGAAACTCTTCTGCCGGTTCCTGCTTACCGGAAATATCAAAGTACCAGTTCCAGCCCAGGAAGTACATTGCACCCGGACCTTCTCCCTTCTCAAGACCATAATATGTTTCAAAATTCTTCCCGAGACTTTCCGTCAGCTTTTCCATTTCCTCTATTCCCGGAAGGAGCACCTGCACCCGTTTTTTTATTCCGCTGTACCGGCTGGCAACGGCAGTTTCCACAGGCTCCTCCAGCCGTTTTCCCTTTATGGAATAGTCCCCGAAAAGCAGTGTTTCTCCCGGTATCAGTCCCTCTTCCGACTCATAGAAGGCTGCCACGTCATCCGGAAGCTCTGTTTTCTTCCCGGTATTCGCTTCATAATCCTCCCGGAGCAGGTACTGGACGTACACCAGGTTTTCGTAATCGTTCGTATCTGCCAGGTCGCCCATTTCTGCCTCATAACCATCTTTTCCCTTTCGGTATACCATATTGCATCTGGTATAAGACAGCATATTTTCCACTCTGGAGCCATTCTCCTCCATCTGTGCCTCCACAAGCTTCTTCACATCTGAGGTTGTATCCTGATATGTTTCCGGCTTCAGGTCTTCCGAATAATGCATCTGCAGAAAATATTCTCTCGGATATTCTTCCCGGACCCCTTCACCCACACCGCTGAAAATACAAAGACTCGCCCCGATGGTGACCATGACCATTGTGGAAAGGATACAGATCCCGGCCAATCCTGCCGCATTCTGCTTCATCCGGTAAAGCATGCCGGAAACAGAAATAAAACTGGATGGACGGTAATAAAAACGCTCCCTCTTTTTCATCCATTTCAGCAGTGCAATGCTTCCTGCCATAAAAAGTCCATAGGTACCGATGATGACCAGAAGAGCCGCTGCAAAAAACCACAGCATGGCTTCCATGGGACTTTCTACTTTCTGTGCGATCACATACCCGCCGGTCAGAGCCGCCACACCGATCAGGGCTGCCAGACCATGAACCTTCGGTTCCCTCTCTCCCTGGCTCTCACTTCTGAGAAGCTCGACCGGTCTGGTCCGGATGACAGCGACGATATCATACAAAAGCACCAGACAAAACAAAATGCCAAACAGGGTCAGAGTCTCTGTTACGGCTCCTCGCGGAATCACCATCGTAAGATCTGCTTCCATCCGGATCATTTTATAAAAGATCAGAAAAAACAGCTGAGAAAACAAAGCTCCTCCGGAAATCCCAAAAAACAGGCTGAAAACAGCTACCAGAAGGATCTCAACGCTCATCAGTCTGGCCAGATGACGTTTTTCCATTCCGAGAACATTGTAGAGGCCAAATTCCTTTTTTCTCTGTTTCATAACGAAACTGTTCACATAGAAAAGAATGACCAGAGAAAAAATACCCGTTATCGGTGTACTGATCCCCAAAAGAGAACTCATCATTCTTTTCCCTTTCATACCGGAAATATCCACCATATCACAGAGAGAACCCTGAATGTAAAAAAGTGCCGTCATGACAGAGGCCGCCAGAAGATACGGAAGATAGATATTCCTGTTTTTCCGGATATTTCCCCAGGCCATTTTCAGATAAAAACCCTTATTCATGACTGTTTCCTCCTGTTGTGAGCAGTGTCAGTGTATCTGAGATCTTCTGATACATCGCCTCTCTTTGAAGTTCACCACGATAGATCTGATGAAACACAGTGCCGTCTTTGATAAAAAGTACCCGGCCTGCATGACTGGCCGCCTTGATGCTGTGCGTCACCATAAGAATCGTCTGCCCCTTCCGGTTGATCTCTTCAAAAACAGCCAGAAGACTGTCGGTTGAACGGGAATCCAGCGCCCCTGTCGGTTCATCTGCGAGGATCAGATCCGGCTTCGTGATAAGAGCTCTGGCCACCGCTGCCCTCTGTTTCTGGCCACCGGAAACCTCATAGGGATATTTTTCCAGGATCCCGGAGATCCCAAGCATCTCTGCCAGAGGCGTCAGTCTCTTTTTCATCTCCGCCACCGGCGTTTTTGCAAGCACCAGCGGAAGAAAAATATTGTCTTTTATGGAAAAGGTATCCAGAAGGTTAAAATCCTGGAAAACAAAGCCAAGCTTTTCCCGCCTCCAGGCAGCAAGCCTGGATTCCGGGATTGCCGAAAGCCTGGTCCCGTTCAAAAGAACCTCTCCGCTGCTTGGTCTGTCCAGCGATGCCAGAATGTTAAGGAGTGTGGTTTTTCCGGAACCGGATTCTCCCATGATCGCCACATACTCTCCCTTTTCCACGGAAAAATTCACATCGGTAAGCGCCTGTACCCTGGCGCCTCCCAGACGGGTCGTATATATTTTTTTCAGATGATGTACTTCCAGAACTGCCATTGAAATGCCTCCTAATATGATGATCTTGTTTTTTGCCCGCAAACGGTGCCTGCGGATTGCTCACTGCAAATATAGGTAACTGTTCAAGACATTCAGAACAACAGGCCACAGACCCGCGCATTGCATGCGCTCTCGCTGCATTCGCAGCTTT
>OLQE01000138.1_pt1 | contig 65119 bp, 64 predicted proteins | sample 1643161 | NCBI WGS metagenome assembly OLQE01 (sample SAMEA3136650, study PRJEB25190) | human gut metagenome
GCGCTCTGCTGAGCTTCTGCTGCTTCACCTTCATCTGGAACCTGAAAGGTGATCTGCGCAACAAGATTCAGGCTTGGAAAGAAGGCAACGGTCCTTCCGAATATGAATTGAATCAGAACAAATAAACTTTAGTCAAATGTTTGAAATTATTGCGTAATAAAATCCGCCGTGCTCATGAAATTCCCATGAGCGCGGCGGATTTTTCTCTCTGAATATGAAACCACCGGGATTTTGCTTGAAGTTCTCCTGTAAAATGTTTATAATATGGAAGATTACATGTTTGTGAAAATGCAAAGCAGAAAAAGCGAAAGGAACAATATGAGAAAATCAGCATTAAGTGATGAAATATTATTGAGTATTGAAAAGCCTGCCCGTTATATCGGAAATGAGGTCAACAGTGTCATGAAGGATCCGGAGCAGGTGGATATTCGTTTTGCCATGTGCTTTCCGGACGTCTATGAGATCGGAATGTCCCATCTGGGCATTCAGATTCTTTATCACATGTTCAACGAGCGTCCGGACGTATGGTGTGAGCGGGTGTATTCTCCGTGGCCGGATCTGGATGCCCGGATGAGAAAGGACAACATTCCTCTGTTTGCACTGGAATCCCAGGATCCGATCCGCGCTTTTGATTTCCTGGGGATTACGATCCAGTTTGAGATGTGCTATACCAATATCCTGCAGGTTCTGGAGTTGTCCGGGATTCCGCTGGAGGCGTCGGAACGTACGGAGGAAGATCCCATCGTCATCGGAGGCGGTCCCTGTGTCTATAATCCGGAACCGATTGCCGAGTTTTTTGACATTTTCTATATCGGAGAAGGCGAGACGGTCTATGACCAGCTGTTTGATGTTTATAAGAAAAATAAGGCAGAGGGAAAGAGCCGCAGGGAATTTCTGGAAGCTGCCTGTCAGATTCCGGGAATTTATGTGCCCATGTTTTATGACGCGGAGTATCAGGAAGATGGAACGCTCCATTCCTTTACACGCAATTATGAGAAGGCGCCGGAAGTCATTGAAAAGCAGGTGCTGATGGATGTGACCCATGCGCCGTATCCAAAGGCTCCGGTGGTGCCGTTTATCAAGGCAACCCAGGACCGCGTGGTTCTGGAGATCCAGAGGGGCTGTATCCGCGGCTGCCGTTTCTGCCAGGCGGGGATGATCTACCGGCCGACCAGGGAAAGAGATGTGGAAGAACTGAAAAAATGGGCGGATACCATGCTGAAGACGACAGGTTATGAAGAAATTTCCCTCAGTTCTCTCAGTTCCAGCGATTACAGCAAACTTCCGGAACTGATCAATTACCTGATGGAGATCTGCCCGGAACGCGGGGTTAATATTTCCCTGCCGTCTCTGCGCATCGATGCGTTCTCCCTGGATGTGATGAAAAAGGTACAGGATATCAAAAAGAGCAGCCTGACCTTTGCGCCGGAAGCGGGAAGCCAGCGGATGCGCAACGTGATCAACAAAGGCCTGACGGAAGAAGACATCCTGGAAGGCGCAGGAAAGGCTTTTGAGGGAGGATGGAACAAAGTGAAACTGTATTTCATGCTTGGCCTGCCTACGGAGACAGAGGAAGACATCAAGGGAATCGCCCATCTGAGTGAGAAGATTGCCGAGCGCTATTATGAGATTCCAAAAGACCAGAGGAACGGAAAATGTCAGATCACGGCAAGCAGTTCCTTCTTTATCCCGAAACCGTTCACGCCGTTCCAGTGGGCGCCGATGAACCGGAAGGAAGAATTCCTGGAAAAGGCACGGATCGTCAAGGCAGAAGTGCGTGCGATGCTGAACCAGAAGAGTATCCGTTATAACTATCATGAGGCGGATATTTCCATGCTGGAAGGCGTTCTTGCCCGGGGAGACCGCCGCACGGCGAAGGTTGTGCTCCAGGCATACCGGAATGGAGCGCTCTTTGATTCCTGGTCCGAGTATTTCCGGCCGGAAGCCTGGGAGAAAGCGTTTGAGGAAACCGGCATTGATCCGGATTTCTATACGGTGAGGGAGCGTTCTGTGGATGAACTGCTTCCGTGGGACTTTATCAATGCCGGTGTGAGCAAGAAGTTCCTGATCCGGGAATGGGAGCAGGCGAAAGCAGAAACGGTGACGCCGAACTGCCGCCAGAGATGTTCCGGATGCGGTGCGAAATGTTATGGAGGAGGTGTGTGCTTTGAAGGTCAGGATTAAGTTTGCCAAAGAGGGCATGATGAAATTCATCGGTCATCTGGATATTATGCGTTATTTTCAGAAAGCGATCCGCCGTGCCGAACTGCCGATCGCCTATTCGGAGGGATTCAGTCCCCATATGATCCTCTCCTTTGCAGCGCCTCTCGGCGTAGGAATCACAAGTCTGGGAGAATACTTTGATATGGAGCTGACCAGAGAAATGCCGACGGAAGAAATCCGCCGGCGGCTGGATCAGGAGATGGTGGAAGGAATGCGTGTCCTCTCCGCCCGGAGAGTGCCGGACGGGAAAGCCAGCAAGGCGATGTCCCTGGTAGCCGCTGCAGATTATCGGATCCTGTTCCGGGAAGGACGTCAGCCGTCCGGGGGATGGAAGGAGAAAGCGGCGGAGTTTTTTGCGCAGGAGTCCATTGTGATCTGGAGAAAAACGAAACGCAGTGAGAAAGAGACGGATATCCGTCCGTGGATCTATCAGATGGAAGTGCAGGGAGAGGATCTCTGGATGCAGGTTTCCACCGGAAGTGTTTCCAACCTGAAACCGGAGCTTGTGATGGATGCGTTTGCGGCGTTTCTCGGAGAAGAACTGCCGGCAGATGCTTACCAGGTACAGCGGGAAGAAGTCTATGCGGATATCGGTGAAGATGGAAACAGGGTGCTGAAATCCCTGGAAGATCTGGGAGAAGAAGTTGAATAGAGAAATCATACTGACCCGCCTGCCGGTGGGAGACCATATGCCCCTGGCTTATGTGCGGATGGAAAACGGCCGTGCGGTCCAGATGGAACTGGAGCCTCCGGAAGGAGAAGAACGGACGGGAAATATTTATGTGGGAAAGGTTGAAAAGCTGGTGCCGGCGATGCAGGCAGCCTTTGTGCGGATTTCTCCCAAGCAGAGCGGATATCTTCCCCTTGCCAAAGCGAAACATCCGCTGATCCGCGCTCAGCGTCCGGGGAATGAACTGAAGGAACAGGACGAGCTGCTGGTGCAGATGGAACGGGAGGCAATTAAGGGAAAACTGCCTTCTCTGAAAACATCCCTGGAATTCCCCGGCAGCCTGATGGTGCTGCTGACAGACAGTCAGGGAATTTTCTTTTCCCCACGGCTGTCTGCGGAACAGAAGGAGCGGGCAGGAGAATGGCTGAAGGAGCTGCGGGACGGCCAGGAACAGTCCTTCGGCATCCTTCTGCGGACCAATGGAGGGAATGCGTCAAAGGAAGAACTGACACAGGAGTTTGAGAAACTGTATCAGGAAGCGTTTCAGGTCTGCCGGTATGGTCTGACCCGGTCGGTATATTCCTGTCTGAGGAAATCCCGTCCGTTCTGGATGGAACTGTGGGAGGGGCTGCCGAAACAGGAACCGGCGCGGGTTATTACAGATGAGCAGGAAGTGTTTCAGGCACTGCCTAACGCAGAATGGTACCAGGAGCCGCTGCAGCCTCTGTACAAAAAATATTCTCTGGAAAATATTCTGCAGAATGCTCTGGAGCGGCGGGTTCCCCTGCCTTCCGGCGGTTTTCTGGTCATCGAGCAGACGGAGGCGTTTGTGGCGGTGGATGTCAACTCCGGAAAGCGAAAAGGGAAACATCTGCCGGATGAATTTTATTACCGTGTCAATGAGGAAGCGGCAAGGGAAACCGCACGGCAGCTCCGGCTCCGGAATCTGTCCGGAACCATCCTGATTGATTTTATCAATATGAAAGACAAGGGGGTTACCGACCGGTTGCTTCGGGAACTGCAGCGAAGATTCCTGGATGACCCGGTAAGAACACAGGCGATCGATGTGACTCGTCTGAACATCACAGAAGCCACCCGCCAGAAAGTGCGGAGGGCGTTGTGGGAGCAGGTTATGCTTTGGGAACAGAAGGACGTGTGAAAGGAGGAGCGTGTATGAACTTGGATAAATGGAAAGAATCAGAGGAGTCCCGTTTTTCTTCTGCTGACCTGAACGGGAACGACAGTCCCTACCTGTATGAGATGTTTGCCGGGACCAGAAGAAAACAATGGAAGATGAAACCGTGGCAGGGAATCGTAGTATTTCTGTGTCTGACGGTATCATTTCAGCTGATTGGAAGCGTGCTGTTCCTCTTTCTGGGAATTTATGCGAACGGTCTGGCGGAAATGCTGTTTTTCTTCGGGGGTTCCCTGCTTACGGCAAAACTTTTGAAGCTGGATCTGCAGGAAGTGTTTCCTATGAAAAAACCGAAGATTACCAGTGTGTTCGGATCTCTGCTGATGTGGTTTGGCGCATATCAGTGCATGACTGCTATCAGCATGGTGCTGGCGGCGTTGTTTCCGCAGGCTTATTATACGACCGGAACTTCGATGAATTCTTTTGTCACGGCGCTTCCGTTCTTTGGATCGGTGATCGTTGTGGCGCTGATACCGGCGGTCAGTGAAGAGATGCTGCATCGGGGAATTCTTCAGTATACTCTTCAGCCGCTGGGAAGAAAATGGATGATCCTTTTCCTGATGGGCGTGTATTTCGGCGTGTTCCATCTGAGTCTCATTCGCTTTCTGCCGATGATGTTTCTTGGAATGGTGATCGCCTGGATCCGGCAGGAAACGGGAAGCATGGTCTATCCGATGATCTTTCATTTTGTTAATAATTTCTACGCGCTTGCGGTGACATTTCTCAGTGGATTGATTTCCACCGGAACGGCGGCGCAGAATATTTCTGTTCCGCTGTATCTGCTGGGGTATTCATTTTTGATGGCGGCAGCCGGCCCGTTTTTTCTCTATCTTGGAAGCTGGCTGGTAAAACGGGGAATCAGCGGACAAAGGATCCCTTTGTTTCAGGGAAACAGAAAAGCAGTGATCGGGATGGCGGCTTCGGTGATCGCGCTGGCGGTTGTTGGAATTGTGCTGTTTGTCCTTGGAATCGTTTCGTACCTGTAACGGCTCAGCCGACGGAAGTGTTCCACATATTTGTAACAAGGAAGGAAACAATGCGGCAATTCCACAGGATAAGTGTTTACAAAGATTTTGCAGATACCGACAGGATATGATACAATAATATGTAATTAGCGAAAGTTTCAGTGAAGGAGGAAATTTTTTATGGCAAGAACAGCGGTTGCTACAGACAGCAACAGCGGTATTACTCAGGCGCAGGCAAAAGAACTGGGGATTTATGTGCTTCCAATGCCGTTTTTTATCAAAGGAAAGCTTCATTTTGAAGAGATCGATCTGTCTCAGGAGCAGTTTTATCAGATGCTGGAGGATGATACGCCGGTATCCACATCCCAGCCGTCTCCGGGCGACCTGATCGATTTCTGGAATAAAATTCTGGAAGAGTATGATGAGATTGTGTATATTCCCATGTCCAGCGGACTTTCCACATCCTGCGATACAGCGATCGTGCTGTCGGAGGATTTTGACGGAAAGGTACAGGTGGTCAATAACCAGAGAATCTCCGTTACCCAGCGCCAGTCTGTATTGGATGCGAAAAATATGGCAAACCGCGGTGTTTCCGCGAAAGAGATCAAATCCATCCTGGAGGAAGATGCCCTGGCATCCAGCATCTATCTGATGGTAGATACCCTGAAATACCTGAAAAAGGGCGGACGCATCACACCGGCGGCAGCGATGATCGGCGCAGTGCTTAGCATCAAGCCGGTACTGACCATACAGGGAGAGAAACTGGATGCTTTTGAAAAAGTACGCGGTGTCAAACAGGCGAAAAAGGTCATGCTGAAAGCGATGAAAAAGGATATGGAAAAGCGTTTTGCCAAAGAGCGTGCGGCAGGAATCATGGCGCTTCAGGTGGCATACTCTAACATTGATGAGGAAAGCCTGAATACCTGGGTAGCTGAAGTGCAGGAGATGTTTCCGGATATGCCGGTATATGCAGGCCGGCTTTCTCTGAGTGTCGCATGCCATACCGGTCCTGGTGTTCTTGCCGTGGCGTGCGCCAAGAAATCAGCGATTTCTTAAGAAAAATTGACAGGAAAGCTCTTGACATCCATCCAAAGTCATGATAGACTGCAAGAGTATGCCGCACAGAGAGGTAGAAGTACCGTTTCCGGTCACCGAATCTGGCGAGTAAAGATATAGGAGGTGCCATATGTACGCAATTATTGCAACAGGTGGTAAACAGTACAAAGTAGCCGAAGGCGATGTTATCAGAGTAGAGAAGCTGGGCGTAGAGGCTGGCGAGACCGTTACTTTCGATCAGGTACTTGCTGTAAGCAATGACGGACTGAAAGTAGGCGAGGATGTTAAGAACGCATCTGTAACCGCATCTGTCGTTGAGAACGGTAAAGGCAAAAAAGTTATCGTTTACAAGTATAAGAGAAAAACTGGTTATCACAAGAAAAACGGTCACAGACAGCAGTACACAAAGGTGAAGATTGAAAAAATCAACGCTTAATTGCTTATGATCCGTATAACAGTAACGCAGAAAGACGGCGCATACGTTTCTGTTGAATCCGAAGGGCATGCTGATTACGCCGAAGAGGGACAGGATATCATATGTTCCGCGGTATCAGCGCTGATCGTCAATGCGGTCAATTCAATAGAGACTTTTACAGAAGACAGGATCCTCTGCGAGTCCGATGACGGTTATGTGTATTTTTCCTTGCCGGACGGACACGGGGAGAAGACGGAGCTTCTTGTAAAATCGCTTTTACTGGGCCTAGACAGTATACGCCGCGATTATGGAACAAAGTATTTAAAAATCGCATTCAGGGAGGTGTAGACTCATGTTAAATATGAACCTTCAGATTTTCGCTCATAAAAAAGGAGTTGGTTCTACCAAGAACGGTAGAGATTCCGAGTCCAAGAGATTAGGAGCAAAAAGAGCTGACGGACAGGTTGTAAAAGCTGGAAACATTCTGTACAGACAGCGTGGAACCAAGATCCATCCGGGTACCAACGTAGGTATCGGTAAAGATGACACACTGTTCGCACTGGTTGACGGCCGTGTATCCTTCGAGAGAAAAGGTCGTGACAAAAAGCAGGTTTCTGTATATCCTGTAGCAGCAGAAGAGTAATGACACATGCGGCTTCAAATCTTCATAGGGTTTGAAGCCGTTTTTATAACTGTTTTCCGAAAAGAAGGAGATTGAAATGTTCGCAGACAGAGCAAAAATTATTATCCGTTCCGGAAAGGGCGGCGACGGTCATGTGAGCTTCCGCAGGGAGCTGTTTGTGCCAAACGGCGGTCCGGACGGCGGCGACGGAGGAAAGGGCGGCGACGTGATCTTTGAAGTGGACGAGGGATTGAACACGTTGTTTGAATACCGCCACAAGAGAAAATTCTCCGCCCAGGACGGCGAACCGGGAGGAAAGCGCCGCTGCCACGGAGGCAACGGTTCTGATATTATCCTGAAGGTGCCGGAGGGAACGGTGGTTATGGAAGCTGCCAGCGGCAAAGTAATCGCTGATATGTCCGGAGAGAACCGCCGCCAGGTTGTCCTCAAAGGCGGACGGGGCGGAAACGGCAACATGCATTATGCCACGGCAACGATGCAGGTGCCAAAATATGCACAGCCAGGACAGCCGGCACAGGAGCTGGAGGTACGGCTGGAGCTGAAGGTGATTGCAGATGTGGGACTGATCGGGTTCCCCAATGTGGGAAAATCCACGCTGCTCTCCAGAGTCACCAACGCGGAGCCGAAGATCGCCAATTATCACTTTACCACTCTGACGCCGAATCTGGGCGTGGTGGATATGGAAGGATGCGGCGGATTCGTCATCGCGGATATTCCGGGACTGATCGAAGGCGCGTCGGAAGGTGTCGGTCTTGGCCATGAATTCCTGCGCCATATTGAGCGTACCCGCGTGATGATCCATGTGGTGGACGCAGCGTCTACTGAGGGAAGAGATCCGATCGATGATATCTATAAGATCAACAAAGAGCTGGAAGCCTATAATCCGGAGATTGCCGGCCGTCCGCAGGTCATCGCGGCCAACAAGATCGATGCGATTTATATGGACGGAGACGATCCGGTGAGCCGCCTGAAAGCGGAATTTGAGCCGAAGGGAATCCGCGTGTTTCCGATCTCGGCGGTCAGCGGCAAAGGTCTGAAAGAGCTGCTGTATTATGTACAGGAGCTGCTGAACGAAATGCCGAAGGAGCGTCTTGTCTTTGAGCAGGAGTTCTTCCCGGAAGATGCTTTGATGGTGGAGAATCTTCCGTATACCGTAGAGCAGGATGAGAAGAATCCGCACGTATTTATTGTAGAAGGACCGAAGATCGAGAAGATGCTCGGTTATACCAATCTGGATTCTGAGAAAGGTTTTGCATTCTTCCAGCGGTTCCTGAAGGATACGGGAATTTTGGACGAGCTGGAACAGGCAGGAATCCAGGAGGGCGATACTGTCCGTATGTACGGTCTGGAATTTGACTATTATAAATAAAGAAAGGAAGGGCGGCAGCCGGCGCTGCAGAGAATGGCTGCTGCGGGAAAATCCGATGACAAGTAAACAGAGAGCTTATTTAAAGAGCCTTGCGATGGTGATGGAGCCGATCCTCCAGGTGGGAAAAGGAAGCGTCACACCGGAATTCACCGCTTCTGTCGCTGAGGCGCTGGAGGCGAGAGAGCTGATCAAGATCAGCGTGCTTCAGAATTGTCTGGACGATCCGAAGGAAATCGCTTCGGTACTTGCGGAGCGCACCAAGTCACAGGTTGTTCAGGTGATCGGAAAGAAAATTGTTTTGTATAAAGAAGGCAAGAAGGATAAAAAGAAGATCCAGTTGCCGTAAGGAAGCGAAACCTATGGAGAAAAAATCCAGAAAAATCGGTATTATGGGAGGTACGTTCGATCCGGTCCACATCGGACATCTGATTTTGGGAGAAGGAGCCTATGAACAGTTCGGGCTGTCCGAGGTATGGTTCATGCCTGCGGGAAATCCTCCTCACAAGCAGAATCGGAAGGGGCGTGCCACCGACGCACAGCGGGTGGAAATGGTAGAACGGGCGATCGCGGGAAATCCCCATTTCGCCCTCTGCATGGCGGAGATGAACGCAGACGGATTCACGTATTCCTATCGGACACTGGAAACGCTGAACCGACGCTATCCGGATACGGAGTTTTATTTTATTCTCGGCGCGGATTCCCTGTTTGATTTTCATAAGTGGAGAGAGCCGGGGAGGATCTGCGCTGCCTGTAAAATTGTCGTGGCAACGAGAAATCAGGTGAGTAGTGAGAAGCTGGATGAGGCAATCGCAAAGAACAGAGAGCGATTCCATGGGGAATTCCTGAAACTGGATACGCCGAATCTGGATATCTCGTCCGGCAACATCCGGGACAGGATCCGGGACGGTCAGACGGTGCGATACTATCTGCCCGATTCCGTCATTGCATATATGGACGAACATCATTTGTACCGCCAGAGCGCTGAAAAGGAAAATGAAAGAGCGTCCATGCTTCCCTGTTCAGGTCTGACGGAAAAAGGACTGACTTGCTGAGAGTAGGAGAAGATTATGGCAGAAAAGATAAATTTGTGGGAAATTGATAAAAAGCTTCAGAAAGAACTGGATGCCAGCCGTTACCATCATACATTGGGCGTGATGTTCACAGCCGCTTCTCTTGCGATGGTCTGGGGCGTGAGCCTGGAACAGGCACAGCTTGCCGGTCTGCTCCATGACTGTGCGAAATGTATCCCCAATGAAAAAAAGATTTCCATGTGCAGGAAGCATCAGGTGCCGGTGACGGAGTTTGAACTGGATCATCCGTTTCTGATCCATGCGAAATTGGGTGCTTATCTCGCCGGGAAAAAGTATGGCATTGAGGATCCGGAAATCCTTGACGCGATCACCTGGCATACGACAGGAAAACCGGAAATGTCGAAGCTGGAGATGATCATCTATATTGCGGACTACATCGAACCGCAGCGGGACAAGGCTCCGAGACTGGACGAGATACGGCGGCTGGCGTTTGCAGATCTGGAAGAATGTATGTACCAGATTCTGTCGGACAGTATGAATTATCTTTCTTCCAATCCGGAAGATCTGGATAAAAAGACGGAAGAAGCGTATGAATATTACAGAGAGCTGCATGACAGCAGAAAAAGCGAGGTGAAAAAATGAATCAGGCAAAGGAAATGGCGCGTCTGGCAGTGGAGGCGCTGGAAGATAAAAAGGCAGTGGATGTGAGAATCCTGGATATCGGACAGATTTCTACGCTGGCGGATTACTTTATCATTGCCAGCGGAAACAACCGGAATCAGGTGCAGGCGATGGCGGACAATGTGGACGAGGTCCTTGCGAAGGCCGGATATCAGGCAAAACAGACAGAAGGCTATCGGAATGCCAACTGGATCCTTTTGGATTACGGCGATGTGGTCATCCATCTGTTTGATGAAGAAAACCGTCTGTTTTATGATCTGGAGCGCATCTGGAGAGATGGCGAGGAGATCGGAAAAGATATGCTGTAGGACAGGGAAATCCGCAGTAACTGTCTCTATGGGCAGATGGAGCAATGATATTTTGTTGGGAAAGTGGGGAAAATACTTGGAAATAAAAGAAATAGCCTTTGACACCATCGATCAGCAGCAGGCGGTGTTTGGCATGCAGGACAGTTTTGTGAAGATCATTGAAAAGGCGCTTCCGGTTACGGTAAGTCTCAGAGATTCCCGGGTGGAGATCAAGGGGGATTCTGAACGGGAAGTAAAACTGGCGGGAGACGTGATGCTTTCACTGCGTCAGATGTACGATCAGGGAGAGAAACTGAACAGCGATACGGTGTACCGACTTCTGGAGGACGTGCAGGATGGTATGCTGGATGAGACCTTCCAGGCGATGGGGAATGTGGTTGCCCTGAATCACAAGGGAATGCCGATCAAATGCAAGACCATGGGGCAGAAGAATTATGTAAAAGCACTGCGTGACAATGTGGTAACCATCTGCATCGGTCCGGCAGGTACGGGAAAGACTTATCTGGCGGTTGCCCAGGCGGTCAAAGAGCTGAAAGACGGGCAGATCGACCGGATCATCATGAGCCGTCCGGCAATTGAAGCGGGCGAGGAACGTCTGGGATTTCTTCCGGGAGATCTGGCGCAGAAGGTGGATCCGTATCTGCGTCCGCTGTATGACGCACTCCATGACCTTCTGGGCGCGGACCGGGCGGAGAAACTGAGAGAGCGGGGCATCATCGAGATTGCGCCGTTGGCATATATGCGCGGCCGTACCCTGAACCGTGCAAGGGTCATCATCGATGAGAGCCAGAACGCATCGCTTTCCACGCTGAAGATGGCGCTGACTCGTCTTGGCGAGGATTCCCGTATGGTGCTCACCGGTGATATTACTCAGATCGACCTGCCGCATGCACAGGATTCCGGTCTGCAGAAATGTGCGGAAATTCTCGGATCCATCGAGGGGATTGCGGTGACCAGGCTGAACAACCGTGACGTAGTGCGGAATAAGATCGTAAAGGATATTGTCAAAGCTTTCGAGAAGGAAGAGCAGAAGCGTCAGGACAAGGCGGAAGTGCGCAAGATGCCTGGAGTACGCAGACAAAGGAGTGGTCGGTCATGACACTGATATTTGAAAACGAAGGAAACTATGAGCTGGGATTTGATCCGGAAGCCCTGGCGCGTCAGGTGATCGACCAGGTGCTGGATATGGAACAGTGCCCTTACGAAGCGGAGGCGGAACTGATCCTGACCGATCCGGAAAATATCCGGCGGATGAACCGGGAATTCCGCGGCATCGACCGGGAGACGGACGTGCTTTCTTTTCCGATGACGGAGTATCCTGCGCCGGCGTCTTTTGATTTTCTCGAGACGGAAGCGGGAGACGACTGTTTCAATCCGGATACCGGAGAACTGCTCCTTGGAGATATTGTAATCTCGGTTCCGAGAGCTGAGGCACAGGCGGAAGAATACGGTCACAGCCTGCGGAGGGAATACGCGTTTTTGATCGCCCACAGCATGCTGCATCTCCTGGGGTATGACCATATGAGCCCGGAGGAAGCCGCAGTGATGGAGCAAAAGCAGGAAGCCGCCCTGCAGGCGCTTGGAATTACCAGAGATTGAATAAAGCAAAAAAAAGAGCCGATACTATAAACAAAAAGGAGTGACAGAAGTATGAAAAAATTTGTTTATGGGAGCGGCCTTTTTCTTTTGCTGTTTGCTTTGGGAGCGGGATTTTATGCCAGTTATCAGTTTGGCGTGTCCCGCAGTCCGGAGACGGAAGCTGCGGAGACGGCTGCTTTGTCCGGAACAGCCGGTTCACTGGATTCTTATGCGCTGGAAACCGAGGCAAAAGGCGCGGTGGGATACATCCTGAAAGCGGAAAATGACCGGGTCGTGGTTTACTGTGCGGACGGTACGACACTGTTTGAATATACGGATATCCTGGTTTCGGATCTGCCTTATGAACTGCAGGCGGAAATACGGAACGGAAAGGAGATTTCCGGTACGGCACAGCTGTACAGCTTTCTTGAAAATTATTCCAGCTGACAGGAAAAATGCAATCCGAATTTTTCAAAGAGACCTTCCGGGACAGGGAAAACAGAAAAAATCGCAATTTTTGCGTGGTCAGTCACAGGGTTTGCTATAGACAAAAAGAAAAAACTGTTGTAGAATATATGGACTGATTAGTTAAAAAAATATCAGATACCGTCAAAATGCTATACTAAATCAAGAAAAAAGGAGTACTACTGATGAATATAGAGAGAATTAATGAGCTGGCACGGAAATCCCGGGCGGAAGGACTGACACCGGAGGAAAAAGCCGAACAGCAAAAGCTCAGACAGGAATATATCGCAGCAGTAAAAATGAATCTCCGAACACAGCTGGACAACATTGATGTTCAGGAAAAAGACGGAACTATTACAAACCTTGGAGAGAAGTATGGAAAGCAAAGAAAGCATTAGAAAAACGGCATTATCGAGAAGAAAAACACTGACTCTGGAAGAAATGAAGAAGAAAAGTTCTGCAATCTGTGAGAATCTGCTGAAGCTGCCGGAGTTTCAGGAATCAAAGCATATATATGTGTATATGGATATTAAAAAAGAAGTCATGACAAGGGAATTCATCAAAAAGGCGTGGGCCCTCGGAAAAACCGTTGCGGTTCCGAAGGTGCAGGGAGATGAGATGGAATTTTACTGGCTCACCTCCTTTGCACAGCTGGAACCGGGGTATTTCGGCGTGGCTGAGCCTACCTATGGCGACATTGCCCGTGACGAGGAAGCGTTTATTCTGGTGCCGGGCGTGGCTTTTGATGTGACCCGACACCGCATCGGTTATGGACGCGGTTATTATGACAAGTATCTGGCAAAACATCCGAAGCTGCGTTCCGCGGCGGTCGCCTATGACCTGCAGGTATTTCCGGAAATTCCTCATGAGGAGCTGGATATCTGCCCGACGGTACTGGTTACGGAGACAAAGGTTTACCGCTGAGCAAGAGGGATGAGAGAGGAGGCCGCCCATGATGACACTGGAAGAAACAGGAAGACGCGCCCGGGAAGCAGAGCCGGTGATCCGTGTTCTGTCCACGGAAGAGAAAAACAGAGTCTTACATAAAGCAGCAGACAATCTGAGAAAATATTCTGAGAAAATTCTCAGTGCCAATGCACTGGACATGGAAAACGGACGTGCCAAGGGAATGTCGGAAGGTCTGCTGGATCGTCTGTACCTGACACAGGACCGGGTGGAAAGCATGGCACAGGGACTGGAGGCGCTGGAGAAACTGGAGGATCCGGTCGGAGAAGTGATAGGGATGAAAAAACGTCCCAACGGACTGCTGATCGGACAGAAGCGTGTGCCTCTCGGCGTGGTGGGAATCATTTACGAAGCGCGGCCGAATGTCACGGCAGATGCGTTTGGCCTTTGCTTCAAAACGGGAAATGTAGTGATTCTGAAAGGCGGCAGCGACGCGATCCATTCCAATCAGGCGATCGTTGAGGCGCTTCAGACGAGCCTGGAGGAAGAGGGGCTTCCAAAGTCTGCGCTGACGTTGATCGGGGATACTTCCCGGGAGACCACGCAGGCGTTTATGAAAATGAACCGTTATGTGGACGTCCTGATTCCGCGGGGCGGCGCAGGTCTGATCCGGACCGTGGTGGAAAACAGTACGATCCCGGTGATCGAGACAGGTACCGGAAACTGTCACATCTATGTGGATGAGTCCGCGGATCTTCAGATGGCTACTGACATTATTCTGAACGCAAAAACCCAGAGAGTCGGTGTCTGCAATGCCTGTGAATCCCTGGTGATCCATGAAAAGGTCAAGGACCGGCTGCTTCCGGGGCTGGCACGCGCGCTGAGAGAAAAGAATGTGGAGATACGTGCGGATGAACAGGCGCTGCCTCTGATGGAAGGAGCAGTTCCGGCAACGGAAGAGGACTGGGGAAAAGAGTATCTGGACTATATCCTGTCAGTTAAGACGGTGTCCGATATCAGCGAGGCAATCGCACATATCAACCGCTATAATACGAAACATTCTGAGGCGATCATTACAGAGAGCTATGCCAACGCACAGCGTTTTCTGGAAGAGATCGATGCCGCTGCGGTGTATGTAAACGCATCCACCCGTTTTACCGACGGATATGAATTCGGATACGGCGCGGAGATCGGAATCAGCACTCAGAAGCTGCATGCGCGTGGCCCCATGGGGCTGTTGGCGCTCACGACGACAAAATATATCATTTATGGAAACGGGCAGATACGGAACTGAAAAATCGTAACTGTTCCGCCGGATGAATGGTTACAAAAAATCAGTGGAAGCTGCATAAGACCGGCTGTATGACTGCGCAGAGGCGCCTGTCATACAGCCGGTTTTTGCGCGGAAAAGAAACGCTCTGCATATTATAAAAAAAATACAAAAGGATATGCAGGAAAATGAAAAATTATGTAACAGTGTCGCTGGAAACGCATTTGTTTTTCGGAAGGATCATGAAAGAGCACGCGTTCTTTCTTCTGGCTGGATTTCCGGAAAAGGAAGAAGCATTCCGGCAGGAAGCCGACCGGTTCCGGGGAGAATTTGAAGAGCTTTTGGAGATCGTGGTAAAGAGCACCGACGGAATGTGAACTGATCGATACGGCGGATGGATTTGCGAAAGATTACTGCCGGCTGCTGGAGGAAGCGAAAAAGCAGGACTGCCGGGCGATGGAAGGACTTACCAGGAAAACCATGGAAACCACAGAACAGTATCGGGATTTTAAAGCGGCAGGAGCAAAGGGAATCACAGAGTGTGAGATACGTTCCATTATCCTTCCGCTTCTGGCGGATCATGTGCTGAGAGAAGCCAATCATTATCTCCGCCTTTTATCGGAATGACGGCTGCTTCAAACGTGTTTTAAGGCGAAAAACCGCTGTGCGAAACATCGGGCATATCAGTTCCTGAAAGTTTTCGTACAGCGGTCCGTATTCCGGTACAGGGTTTCGTCTGGACATCCGATCAGATGTAATCGGCTCTTTCCAGATAACGCATCAGGATATCCGCGCAGTTTTCCACACCGAGCTGTGATGTGTCCAGGATCATATGGTAATCGTTGACGTCACCCCATGTCTTTCCTGTATGTTTGAAATAGTAGGAAGCCCTCTCTTTGTCCGTCTGGTCGACTTTTTCTTTTGCTTCTTCATAGCTTAAATTCTCTTTTCCCATAATCCGGCGGATTCGGTCTTCCTTATCTGCACATACGAAGATGTTCAGCACATTTCGGCGATCCTTCAGGATGTCCGATGCGCATCTGCCGAGGATGATACAGGGCTGTTCGGCAAGTTTCCGGATGGCCTCCGCCTCACTCTCAAACATATGGTCATTCACATGCTCTTCAATATAAGCTTTGTCGTAAACCGGGATACCCAGCCGTTCGGAAAGTTCTGCAGCTATGATGCTTGCCCCGGTTCCAAAACGGCGGCTCATGGTGATTACTAACTTCATTCGAACTCCTCCTCCTTTGTGGACAAAATCTAGATAGGTCTATTATAACACTTCTTCGACAGTTTGTCTTCCAGGAGATTTCGGCTTTTTTTGCAGCTGAGAGTGAAATAGTTGTTTCCGGCTTTCAGAGTTAGATGGTAAAAAATGGTGTTAAGCCACAGGTTAAAACCTGTGAATTAGCATCTTTTTTATTTGCGATTCCGAAAGAAAATAAGAGGTGAGCGGAAGTCCTGTCTTCTGTGAAAATTCACAGAGAAATATTGGGTTCCTTGGCTGCACGGAACTGTTTAAAAAATTCAGGATATCTTCAGAACAATACTGATTTCCTAAGACTTTAAACTGCAGCAGGCAGGTCAAAAGGACACCAAGATAGCAGATCAGGAAATGCCCTGGGAGGGTATCTTCCTTCTGGGGATACACTGGCCTTGCTTCCAACTGTGACTTCATGATCTGGAAGGATTCTTCAATCCGCCATAAGTTGTGATAAGTATGGTATACTTCTGAATCTGACATATGGATCTCTGATGCAACAAAAAGATTATAACCAGCCAGCGCCTTTTCGATCGCTTTTTCATGGGATAGAGCTTCATCCCGATCGGGATCTGATGAGTATCAAGCAGGAGACCCGTTCCAACGATCGGATCCTTTCTATTCTCCTTGGAAGGCTCCTTTGGGCGGAACGCATCCTCCCTGTCGATCTCAAAGTAAATGTTTATACAGTCGAAATAAGTATGAGAAGTATCAAACGGATATTTCCTGTTGATCTGATGGTTATAGATCTCAAAGATCTTTTCGTATTCGGAGCCGAGATACTCCAGTCCTGCATACAGCTGATTCAGGGAAAATCTGGCAGTTTCATACAATTATTTGATAAGATCAAAGAAAGAAAACAAAGTCCAAAATATTGACAAGGAATGAGGCTTATGATATAATTTGCATATTAAGGAGGAGTCAAAATGGCTATCAGTAAAGACAGAGTTCATCAGATCAAACTGCTCCAGGAAAATCTCCAGACGATCCGAAAACTCATCGGCTGGACAATTGATGATTTGGGCGAGAAAATTGGCGTTTCAAAGCAAACAATCAGCAATCTAGAAAATGCAAACACGAAGATGAGCCTAACACAATACATTGCCATTAGGGCTGTTTTGGACTATGAAGTACAGGAACATCCTGAAAATGATGTGTTGCCCAAGGCAATACACCTTCTGCTTGATGAGGAGAACAACCTATCTCAAGAAGAGTACATGCAGGTAAAAGAGGCAATAGCTACAGTTGCGGCTGCAGCTTCTGGCGGGGCCGATAAGTCGATGGCTTCAAAACTCTTTACCGGTATGATTGGACCTGTTGCAGTTGGCGCTGGAATTGGATTGTTCACGCCATTAGGTATTGTCGGTGGAATTGCTTCAACTGGATGGTTGAAATCCATGTTGGATAATGGCAAGGATACATAACTGCCCATAAGGATTTTTGGAAACTATTATAAGTGTACTGCTCTATGAAAACACAATTAAGAAGAAAGGGAATTTGATATGAAAGATTTTATTCAATTACCTGACGATATCTATTCTGATATTGTTTCTGCACCTGATGAAATCGGCACACCTTTTGAGGATGCTACATATGCCCCAGGACCGCAAGAAAGAATGGATTCTTGTGCAATTAGAGCTCAGCAGCATGTACTTTCTATGTTTGGTATTGATATTTCCGAGACGGATCTCGTAAATGATGCTGTCAGCCACGGTGAATATTCCGAAGGTGGTACATATGGTACAGTTCTTTCTGATGTAGGAAATCTTTTGGAACGGAATGGTGTTGATGTACATAGATTTGAAGGTGCAACTATCGCTCATTTAATATCCGAGTTGGGACAGGGGCACAAAATTATTGTCGGTATCGATGCCAATGAAGTAGTTGCATCTGGAGTCAAAGAAACGCTTATAGAGCATGTAAAAGATGCAATTAGAGAGGCCCCTAATCATGCAGTTGTTGTCTCAAACGTTGATCCTAACACGCTTGATGTTGATATTGTAGATCCAGCCGACGGAAAGCTACATAGAATTCCAGCAGCTACTTTTATGAATGCCTGGCATGACAGTAACTGTTTTATGGTATCAACAAATAGCGCTCCGAAAGGATTCAATGTAGACACCACAGAGATTGATAATGCAACGGGTGCTAATAGTCCTATACAAAGAATTGATCTTGATGGCGATGGATTGACGGACATCATAGGTTTTGACTATAACGGCGATGGAAAAATCGATGAATACTTCATTGATTTTGATCACGATGGCTTACCTGATGTTGGAAAAGGTGGATTCATATCTTTATCAGAACTTAGAAATGCATATGGAGATCAACTACCCCAGCTTGGAAGTCTTGACCGTGTTGAAGGTGTAGAAGCAGATGTTGCACTTGGAGGCCTTGGCCATGTCGGCCAGGAGGCAATGCCTCAGCTTGGAAGCCTTGGCCATGTTGCAGGTGTAGAAGCAGATGTCGCGCTTGGAGGCCTTGGCCATGTCGGCCAGGAATCTATACCCCAGTTGGGAAGTCTTGGTCATGTTGCAGGAATGTCTGTATTGGGAGAAGGCGTTTACGGTTTTGATATGAACGATGACGGTATCCCTGATGTAACGATTTCAGGTATAGGCAGTGACGGTGTACCAGCAACGATGGCTATAGATTTAAATGATGACGGAATTCCTGATGTTAATGGGACAGTCATTGATAACGGAAGAACTGATGCTGTAGACCTTGATCTGGACGGGGATGGTATTGCAGACATGACCATAGATCTTGAATAATTATATTATTTAAGCCAGAATGGAGATCGTGGTATGAATGATACAATTCTTGTAAAAGAGTCTGGATTTAACATGATTTTGCAAGAATACAACAATAGTATTCTTGTTTTCAATACCTTGCAGGACTCACTTACATTAAGAAAAAAGAAAATTTCTTATAGCGAGATGAGTTTGAAAAGCGTAGATGTTCTACATAAACAAGGAATGCTTATTAATAGTACGATTGACGAATTACAGATAATCCGTCATCGAGCGAATGTTCAAAAATATGGTGGAAAAAGGTTACATATTTTTCTAACATTAACTGGCGCATGTAACTGTAATTGTCAGTACTGTTTCGCCAAAGATTGTTATTCGAACGGTAGAATAACCGAAGAAGACATTCCATATATTATAGCTTTCATTAAACGACAGATTCAGGTTAATAGGTCAACTCTTCTCAATGTTGATTTTTTTGGAGGAGAACCTCTCCTTTGCGAGAAAATCTATCTGGAGTTGATGTCTAAAATTACGGATATAGGTAAGGCAATAGGTATTTCGCCAGAATTTCAATTTTACACTAATGGGACCATTGAACCTCAGTGCGGTTTTGAAGTGTTTAAAAAATTTCCGAAAATCTCGTTACTCATAACACTTGATGGCTTGAAGGATGTTCATGACAATCTGAGACCGTTGGTTTCTGGAAAGAGCTCATATGATGCCATTATCAATAATCTGAAATCCATACAGACAGCAGGAGGTAAAGCTATAATTCGCATTAATTACGGAAAAGAAAGTTACCGTAGTGTTCCTTACCTTTTGGATGAATTAGTTAGGCTAGGTTTGCATAGACTCCCGATTGAGTTTTATCCGGTTCAGAATATGTCAGATAGTTCATCAGACTACCCTGAAGCGATAGATGCAGCAAGTCTTGTGACAATCAATGAGTTTCTCTGGAAAGAAGCAGAAAAACGCGGCATTAGGCTTTCTTTACGCACGACTAGCTCAAATTGCTATTGCACTGCTTTTACTAATTCTATGTTTGTAATCGACCCAATGCTGAATGTTTATAAATGTGCGTTATTACAGTGCGATCGTAAATATAGCATTGGGAACTTAAAGAGACAGACTCAATACAATCGAGACAACACGTACTATGATTGGATGACATATGATCCAACCTCGGAAGCGCTATGTTCTAAATGTATCTCTTTACCAATATGTGCAGGTGGATGCGGAGGAAGCGGAATATTTAGGTATGGTACTCAGCACCATTCAAATTGTTATGATTTATCGCCGCTTATGGTAAAAAAAAGGATGCGGTATTATTTTGCCAGTCATTATCCTACGATAGTCAGCCAATTCGAACAGTCTGAACTTGAAGTATTGGCAGTAGAAAATGCAAAATATGCTGAGCCATGATGTTGAAATTAGGTATTTATCCTAATTTTCAATAAAAGATAACGCATTAGAAATAAAACAAGTTTAACAAAGGAGAGAAAGGTATGCCAGGACAGGGTGGTGGATTTGGGGCGTTTTATTTAGCTACAGCAATAATCAATGCTGCAACAAGTACAGTAAATAGTGCGCTGGCCAGAAAACAACAGAACGAACTTGCCGTAAAAAATCAGCAATTTACTGAACGTATGGAGCATAATCGTCAGAATTTTCAGCTGAGTTTGAGTGAGGAAAATGCTAAACTCCAGAGGGAAATGAGTAAAGCTAATCATGACATGCGATTGCTCGAACAACAAAACAACTTTGAATTGATGTGTAAATCTGCGGAATGGAATCACTTTGAAGCTGAGTGGCCCCTGTGGGTTCGGCCAATGGTCCTTAGAAGTGAGCAGATTCTTGATGATGATACTGTCGCCTTGAGAGTTCTTTTCTCAAAGAGTAATAATGATTTTTTTACAAAATACGTTTTCCCAGAGATTGAGCAGGGCCTTGTAGAATTTGTGGATAGGTATCATAATATTTTCGGTTCTAAGAATATTATATTCTATCATAATGCATTCAAAGATAATTATTACGGAGGGGCTTTCAATGCAAATGTACATTACGCATTAAAAGAACTTCCTGTCTTGATAATTGATAGTAATGTATTAAATGATGAAATATGTGTCTCTGCTACTATTTGGGGGTTTGGAAATGCGCAGGAGCAGCATTCCACTCTATTTAAGCTTCCGTATAAATTAGAAGTAACAGACGGTAAGATCGATAAAAAATATCTTAAAGATCTGACAAACCAAATCTTGGCGTATCTGAAATTCGTAATTGGTTATGCATATGATACGTATAATTTAATTATGTATAATCAGAAGCCGCTTCTTCCGAAAGTTGCCGCATTTGAATTAGCACAAGGAATTGATAGTGCATCATTGAGGTTTAAAGGGATCAAAAGCGCCATAGGTGCGCAATACGAAGATATTTATACATCCGTATTAGCAGTTTCGACAGATGAAAATCAGAGTTTTGCAGAAAAACCTGAAAGTTATAAGAAGACAATTCTTCATGAGTTAAGACTCGATTATGCTCTATCTACTAAAGATTATAGTAGCATTGAGGAGTGCGAAAAATATCTTAATGAATCTTTGAAAGCATGGGTTGAACTGAGAAGTACATTATCGGTTGAGGCTTTCTTAAAGGATCTCGTTTCAGGAACATTGCCACTTCAGCAGTATTGCTCAGAAGATGACAAACAATATTTTATTAGATTAGATAATGCCTACAATTCAAGAAACATAATTTGTAACTATAGCGACCTTTGCCATAAAATTTGTACTAAACTTAATGGTATTAAACTAGAAAAGGCAGCATCTATAAAAGTTTCATTACCACCGCATCCATACCCGGTGAAGCCAAAGTACGGAAATAGTAAAAGCGAGTATATTGATCTATGAGGTTAGCTGATGAAAATATTAATGATTGGAAATAAAGAATCAGGAAAAACAACGTACATGGCCAGCGCCTTTGGGGTTATGAACGACGGAATTTCCGGATTTTATATTCATACCGATGATTCTACAAAACACTGGTTTCAAAGGCTTTATAAGGAAATACGCGATGGCGGATATCCTGATGCAACGGATAAGAGAGGAAGCTATCAATTTCAGCTATATCATAATCAAAAAGAAGTACTTGATTTTGAATGGATTGACTATAATGGTGGTATTATTACTGAATTAAGTATTGAAAATTTGAGCACAGATATTAATGAATCTGATGGAATGATGATCTTTCTTGATTCTGTTGCCTTGCTACATAATGATATATCTACACACCGTTTTCGTAGAATTCTGGCACTTATTTCGGAAAAACTGGAAAAGACAGAGAGCCATTTGTTTTCTGTCATAATTGTTTTAACTAAGTATGATAAGATACCTTCAGACGTAACTTTTGAACAAGTAAAGAGTCCTATACAAGGCTTTATTGATAGCGCTAACAAAAATGACAAATTATATATAAGGGTAGTTCCTGTTTCGTGCACTAAAAATGGTTTTTACAATGTTGATTTACCTCTCCTTGATATACTTGACAGTGGATTAAAGTTCTCATACATTATAACTGGCCTGGAAGTCAAGTATTATGCAAAACAAGCCCAAGACTATGCAAAAAGAATTGGATTGTTAGACTGGGGAGCCAGTAAACTCTTTGGACTAAAAACTAATGGAGAACTAGCAAACGAATGCCTTTCAAAAGCGCAAGAAAGGAACAACCTTTTTCGATCACTAGAAAAACCGATGGAGAATCTATCTAAGCATGTTAGCGAATATACACTTATTTTCCCGAATGCTAATAGCAGCAGCGGGAAGAAACGTACCAGACAAAGAATTTCAGAATTTATCGATTTGTAAGTGAGGAAGAACAATGGATAACAAAGTAACAGTAATTGGCGTTAAAGAATCAGGCAAGACAACATATTTAACAGGCATGTATATTTGTATGTCTATGGGGGTTAAAAACTTTTCTTTATTTGCAAAAGATCCTAGTCAAGATATGTATTTAGAGAAACTGTGGGACATGATTAACAATGGAGATAAGCCTGATCCAAGTGACAAAACAGAAAAATATAAATTTCACATTGCACATAATTATAAGCCCGTAATGGACTTTGACTGGATGGATTACCCGGGAGGTATTCTGGCTCAGCCCAATACTCCTGAATGTGAGGCTTTAATTCGGGATGTTAAGGATTCGGATTGCCTCTTGTTAATCCTAAATGGAGAACTCTTTGCAAATATTCAAGCGCAGGATGTCGCAGAATATAAGGAATGCGTTATAAAAAAGCTGTCTATTGACAAAGGTATTCGGGAGGAGTTAAAAATGTTCCAACGCCTTTCTGAAGATGATGTTAAACTGCCCCCCGTCGGAATTGTCGTGACGAAGTGTGATTTAATCCCCAAAACGTATCAGTCAACAATACAGGATATTATTCGAGAAACATTTGATCAATTAATAGATGCATCGGAGAGAATTATTCTTCCGATGTCGGTCACATTAGGTGGGAAACTTGAGCCGGGATTTACGCCTAATCCACATAACGTTGAGCAGCCAATTGCTTTTGCTGTTCTCAATATTTTAATGAAGTATTTATTGGCGGCTAAAATTCAAAACGCACAAAATCAGAATTACATTGTTAATCATTCGGGTTTCCTTAAGAGTATATTTAATTCTGGAAAAATTGATAAAGCAAAGCAAAATTCAAAGACTCTCGGAGAGGCCATTGACAAGTTTTCAGGTGACGCCTATGAGTTAATTGAACTGTTCTCAGAAAGTAAAGTTATCTATGTTGATGGTAAAGAGAAAAATCTTCGTGATTATTACAAAGAAGCATTCAGAGCAGTTGCACGATAAGGGAGGTGATGACGAATGACAATGAAGGTGATGCCGGTCGTTCATGCCAGAACGTTTAACCTTGATTTTAAAACAGGTAAACTTCTTGTTGCTCCGGACGCTTTTACTGAGGACGACTCGTTGCTGATATATAATATAGCAAAAGAAAGTACAAGGCAGCGGGAAATGGCGCCTATATTTGGTCGTTACGTTATTTATGGAAATGAATCATACGCGGTTGTCGGCCGTACTGTGCGGTTCCTGGATTTATACACAGCCTGTGGCAGAGAACCTAAGTATTGCCATGTTGATAAGGAGAATGGCAGAACAGCATATGGATTTGTTGGTTTGATGATACCCAAGGAAACAAAAACAGAACCATTTGTTTTTTCAGATGATTTATTATTGGATGTTTATGAGCAGTGTATTGAAGACCGATGGAATGAGGTGGCTGGGGAAACAAATGCTTATGAAACCAAAAAAATGGGTTTCATTGATGTGGAAGTAGAACCGATGACACCACAGCCGGATTACCCGCAGCTTCTCAGTCAAACAGTTTCGCCGATAATTCTGGAAGATAGTGATGAACTTAGAGAGCAGATTATATATCATGCAATGCGGAAAGCTTTAAATGGCGAAAGTATTTCTTTGTGTACTTCGGTTTCTGCACTGGATGGGAATACTTTTTCAATAATAACATGCAAAAATGCATCGTTTAAGGCAAAAGAAGTTGCTAAGGCCATTGAATGTATCGAGCATGATCCAGTTGATTCGAAACAAACAGCAAAAAAATCTCATGTTCAGACACGTCGTGGCGATTATGAAAGACCGCCCAAAAAGGATATACAAGCTGTAGAAAGAAGAAGCGAACAGTCCTGGGATGATATTCTAAGCGCTACAACGATATCAAACGAAGGTGTGAAACCTTTTCAACCTTGCTTTCAAAAGAAAAATCATGACAATTTTATTGAGAAAGGACTAGTTCTCGGCACGGTTTTAGGAATAACATTTATAGTTATTGAGCTTGCGTGCCACGCGAGTCCTATACTGATCGCAGTCACAGGAGTTTATACCGTTGTTGTTGGTGGAATTGAAGCGAAAAGGATTATTGATAAATTTAAATCTTGATAATGTTGCCAATAATTATTAAAATAGTGCGATTAGAAGATTCTGACCTTGAGGAAATAACTATTAAGGAGCAATATTGAGGGTTAAGCTGTTATAAGACCGTAAACGGTAGATAATGCGTACCTTGCAGTTTTCTACCGTTTATGTGACAGTGCTCTCAATTAGGAATGTTTACGCATGTGAATTATAGTGAATTACTCCAACTCGCAAAGGGTTGGGGTAATTTTGTATCTGACCGCATTAATATTTGGCGTTTACGATGCCATTAGTCAGGCTGCTTCGCACCGCTTATGCGGCAAGGGCTGGACAAATGACATCAATATAAGGCACAATCACCCAAGCAGAATTAAGCCGGTTTCCGACAACCGGAATGTCGGTTTCCACATTGCCGGAATAGTGGTTTCGGCAAACAAGAATATTCACGCTTGGGGCAGAATGGGAGTATCAATGAAACATAGGCTTCCAAGGAGGAAATCGTCGAATGAAATTAGAGATAAGGCTTTATAGGGCAGGCAGTGCACAGGGAAGATATGTGGTAAAGGCCAAGGGATCAATCATAGCGATTCTCAGTTGGGCAGATACCTGCGGAAGGCTGTCTGGCTGGAGCCCATTTGCATATGTGCCTGTGGATCCTTACGGAAACGGATTGTTTTGTTTTAAAGGAAACCGAGGGATTCCTGCGGGAGCTACCCATGTACATATGCGCTGTGTTGCTTCTGATTTCAGCCGCTCTGAGGAGATGCTGACAGAAATACCAAAACAGTTTATCCCGTTACCCGCTGAAGAGAAAAACTGGGAGGAATTTACCGTACTTTCGGATATGCATCTCGTATCGAAAACGTGGAGAATCCGGCGGGCTCTTCAAATGGCGGAATGTGATGCAGTTTTTCTCGTCGGCGATTCGGTGAATGACGGAACGACAGAACAGTTTTCGGAACTGATAAAATGCATAGACGATGCAGCGGGGGAGAAAGCTGTTTTCCCGGTAATAGGGAACCATGATATTATACACCCCGCCTATTCCGGAAATGAATCTGGGATTCGCAATTATGCCGCTTTCCATGATTTCATGATGGACAAGCTAAGGCAACGGGGTATCAGGCTTGATTCCAATAGGGATGACATGGCTTACGCGGCGGCGTTGGGCAACATAGACGTCATTGGCATACAGTGCGTTATATCAGGGAGAAAGTTTCTTTTCCCTGAAGGGCGGCAGCTGGACTGGCTTGAAAAGCAGCTGGAGATCCGGAAGGATGCTGCGTGGCGCCTGATCCTGTGCCATGCACCGTTGCTGGCCCACAACCCTAATAGAAATGAGGGAAATCCGTATCTGGACAGAAACAGAAGGCTTCAGGAAATCATAGAACATTCTGGAAATATTATCTTTGTCTCCGGACATACCCACATATCGCCCAATGTGGAGGGAGGATGCGTGGAGTATGATTCTGAACGGAATATTATCTATCTGAATGGCGGAAGCGTTGTCACGACGAGCATGGGAAACGAAAGCGGGCTGATGGATCCGGGATGGGCGGACGGATGCGTGAGCCGAATCAGGATTTCCGATACGGAGATTGAGATTGGTATGCGTTCTGTGACGGATGGTTCATGGTTTCCGAGAGGATATTACCGTTTCCAAAGGATGAAAGGCAGATGACTATGAGAATTTATGGATACGGTTACGGAATACAGAACCACCTTTCCGTGCTGAGAGGATGATTAGGGGAGGAAAAGAGGATGAAGAACAGGATTGTAGTGATGGGCGGCAGCTTTAACCCGCCTACCCGTGCGCATTTTCAGCTGATGGAAGACGCAATGAAAGTGGTTGACGCATGCCGGGGGATATTTGTCCCACAGGCGCATGAATATGTCGCAAGGAAAATGAAACGGAAGAGATGTCCGCAGGATACATTGAGCGAATCCATCCGGCTGGAGATGCTGGAGAGCTTTTGCAAGACAGACAATCGGATTTCTGTAAGCCGTATCCAGATGTCCAGGTCAGGACGTGGATACGATTATGAGATGCTGGAAGATATCCAGACGGGATTTCCCGGCGCGGAAGTCTATTTTGTAACGGGAAGCGACAAGCTGTATATCCTGCCCCGCTGGCATCGGATCAATGATCTTTTGGAGAAGTTCCGTATCCTGGTTGCGAGGCGCGGTGGGGACGACTTGGATAAGATTAAGGAAGCCTGCCCTTATCTGGCGGAGCGCTGGGATCGTTTCACCGTGTTCGATGTGCCGGATGAAATCAGCGCGATCAGCTCAAGCGCATTCCGTGGGAAGCTGCATGACAAGGATGAAAGCGCCAGACAGATGGTGACGGAGGAGGTTTGGGAAATCATGAGTGCGAATGGAAAACTTCCGTGGAACCGTATAACCGATTTCCATGCGGAAGGATATGAATTCCTGAGCAATTTCTATGAAGCAAGGGTCGAGTATGGCGGCCTCGCCTTTGGCAGCAGCGAAGCGGCTTTTCAGGCGCAGAAGTGCATAACGGAGGAGGAGAAAGCACAGTTTATGGAATTCGGTCCCGGCAAGAGCAAGGGCATAGGCAGGCGCGTTAAGCTGCGTCCCGATTGGGAATCTGTAAAGGTCGGTATCATGGAAGAGATTGTCCGCGCCAAGTTTACCCAGCATAGAGAACTTGCGGAGAAACTGCTGGCCACCGGCGATAAGGTACTTGTTGAGGGGAATCACTGGGGTGATACTTGCTGGGGTGTGGATACCCGTACCGGACAGGGTGAAAACTATCTTGGGAAGATTCTGATGAAGATACGGGAGGAATTGAAATTATCCGCAAGACAAAACGTTTGAAAGGAAGGCAATATGAAACGAAAGGTACGTTTTTTCCGGCAGCACAGTCTGGAAACCTGTGGGATCAGCTGTATGCTGATGGTTCTGGACGCCTTTGGCAAAGTATTGTATCCTACGGAAAAGCAGGAGAGAAAACTCTACGGGATCTACCGCTGCCGGGCTTTTAAAGGCACGCTGGCATCGGCTATTGCCGACTGCCTTTCCGCGAATGGGCTGAACGTGGAAGTATATCATTCTTCCCGCCGCTTTCTGGACAACCAAAACGGATATTATCCGGAACCGCTCTACCAGGCGATGCTGGAGGAATATACGAAGACGATAGAACGTATAAGGGACAGAGTATTCGTGGAAACAGGCTGCCGGATTGCCACGGACTGGTATCGCGAAAGGCTGGACGAGGGAAAGCTTCTGATTGTGCAATGCCTTGTTCCGGGGGGCGCGGATGGAATGCATGACGAGAGCCTTTACTGGATTTTGCTGTACGGTTACGAGGAGGATGAATTTCTGGCCTGCGATCCGCTGTCCCATAAGATTCGGCTCACCGGGTCGGAGGCGGAGAGGTACACACATACGCCGGCAGGCTCCATTTGCGTCGCGGTGGGCGAAAGCAGCGGGAACAAAGAAGGAGCCGATGAAAGAAATATGCGGGCAATATCCGGCCGGCTGCCTGCGAAAATAAGAAGGAAGGGAGGCAGAAAATCATGAAAAATCAGGAAATCAGGAACCTGTTTTTCGGTATGAAGGGGCGGAAGGCGGCGCCGCGGCAGGAAGAACAGGCGTCGCGGCTGCCTGTGGAGAAGCAGGAGCCGAATCGGGAGAACACCGGGAAAAATGGCGTGATCGACCACATACAGGCGAAGAAAATGGTCGGTGACGTGCTTATTCCGGCAGCCATGGCTGAAATTCCGGACCGCCTGTTTGACGGAAATAAGAAAATCACGGGCGTAACCATTCCGGGAACTGTTAAGTGTGTGGGGAGCCGGGCATTTGCTGACTGTGAAAATCTGAAAAGGGTTGTCCTGGGGGAAGGGATTGAAGAGATCGGTGCCAATGTATTTACGGGATGCGGAAAGCTTCGGAAGGTCGTATATCCCGACAGCGTCACAAGATACCAGGGGTGGACTTTTTACGGGACGAAACTGGAAGCGCCGGTGCTGAATGCCTCCGGAACGATTCTGGTTTTCTGCCCGTCCTCCGTATCCGGCAGGGAATGGTCTGTGCCGGATACCGTGAAAACCATCGCATGGCAGGCGTTTATCGAAAACCAGGAGCTGGAGGTTCTGCGTCTGCCGGAGGGCCTTGAAAGGATTGAGCGTATGGCGTTCATAGAATGCGGAATGCGCAAGATCACGATTCCCTATTCCGTCCGCGAAATCGGCGCGGAGGCATTCTATAGGTGTGAGCGGCTGGAGAAGGCGGTTATCTTAAATCCGAAAACGAAAATCGGCGCCGGAGCGTTTTCCGGGTGCGGGAACCTGAAAGAAATCGTTTATGCAAAGCTGAGCGAATCAGACCGGATTTTTCACCTGAAAGGACAGCCGTTCCTGATTCAGCATCTTGAAGATCCCGCGAACCTGAATCACAGGGAGGATCCGGAGTTTGCACGCCTGACGGCAGGCTGCGCCAATGGCGATGCGGACGCCATGTACGCTTTGGCAGAGTGGTTTGGGCGGTGGGCACGGATGCCTGGCGCTTCCTCGTTTTATATCCGCGCCGCGAATTACTGGCGGTACCGTTCCTACCGAAAAGGAAACGAGAAGGCGGTGAAATGGTTTCAGAGGTTTTTCGCCGAGCATCCGGGCGAGCAGCTGGAATCCATTTTGTTTGAGAGCAGCGATCACAGAGCAGAGTATTACAGCTATTCCATTCCGGGGAAAATGCTGAATGACCTTGGCTTCGCTTTCTTTTCTCCCGGGAGAAATTACGAAATCAAACAGTTCGAGGGAGAGGATCTCGTAACCGCAAGCGCCTTCGAAAGCCATGAACCGCCGGATGAGGACGGTTTTGGCGCGGAGGATAATTACGACTGGTGGTTTCTGGATGAAAATATGCAGCCGATTCCCGGCGTTGAAAGCGTCAACGCAACGATGCGGGAGACGGACTGGTCCTTTTTCACCGATGTCAGAGACCGGGCCGTGAAGATTTTGAGACAGAGAAGAGAAGGAGATTAGAGAATGTCTTTGTTAACGGAATATGAACAGCGTACCGCCTGGAAATATGAGCCAATCCGCGGCTCGTTTTATACCGCGGATGGCCTGGCGAACAAAGTCGGCCGGGATGGGAGCTTTGTTCCCTTTCCGGGCAGCACCGTGGTTTTTCGGCCGGAGAAGCTCTGCGTCCAGGTAGTAGAGCTGATGCAGAGGCTGCTTTATCACAAGCTGGACGGAACGGATATGCTGGCAGCCCCGCTTCCGGCCGCAGCGATCCATATGACTCTGCATAACTTAATTTCAAGGGAAACATGCGGATCGGATCCCGCGGATGAGAAACAGTATGGCAGAGAGGTGTCCGAAAGCCTGGTCAGGGCAGCGGAGATTGTGGAGCGCATACGGAGCAAATATGCCGGCCGGAGGATTGCCATGACCGCGGACAGAATTGTCAATATGGTGAGCAAATCCCTGGTACTGATGCTGAGACCGCAAACGGAGGAGGACTACGCTCTCTTAATGGAACTGTATCGTCCGTTTGATGCTGTCCGAAGCCTTCCGTATCCTTTGACGCCCCATATTACTCTGGCTTATTTTAAGCCTGGGAAAATTGACGGTGATAAGCTTGGAAGGGCAGTGGACTTTGCCCAGATCAACCCGGCCAACGCCCCGGTATTTACATTCTGCCCGGAGGGCCTGACGGCCCAGGGCTTCCTTGACATGCAAAGCTATATAGATATTCCAAAAAGGATTTGTTTTTGCTGCGACGGGGGCCTGAACCGCAGCGTTATGGCGGCGAACATCCTGAATCATCTGGCAAAGGAACGGAAGCTTCCCGTGACCGGAGAAGCGAGATCCGCATTTCAAAACACACAGGGACGGCCGGTACCGGAACAGGTCTGGGCTGTGCTGGACAACCATGGAATACCGGGAGACCGCGGCAATGCGGCGGCGAGGTATCTGGAAGAGAGGGAAGCCGCCTGGTTTACTGCGTTTGCCGGAATTTCCCAGGGAGCGATGGAGCGCTTTTCCCGGATTGGGATTCCTGAGGAAAAGATCTGGGGCGTAAGCCGTTTCTTCTTTGGAGTAAAAGACCCGGAGTACGGGGGTATTACCTATGAGCAGGTGTACCGGGACTTGCGGGAACGGATGGAGAACTATCTGGCGTTTTTGATGAAAGAATCGTGATGGAATTTGAGGAATATTCCGGCGAAAATTTTGAACGATAGGAGGAGGGGAAAACGATGGATTACAATTTAGAGCGGTTTAAAAGGGAGCAGGCTTATGATTACGAAACGGCCCTGCGGGAAATCCGCGGAGGACGGAAAACCAGCCACTGGATCTGGTATATTTTCCCTCAGATGAAGGGGCTTGGCACTAGTGGAATGTCAGATTATTACGGAATCAGCGACATTGAGGAGGCAAAGGCGTATCTGGCGGACCCGGTGCTTGGCCCGCGGCTTGTGGAAATCAGCGAAGCATTGATGGAACTGAAAGAAAAAGATGCGGCAAAGATCTTTGGTTTTCCGGATGTTTTGAAAGTTCGTTCCTGCATGACGTTGTTCGACGCGGCAAGCGGTGAGGAGTCCGTGTTTCGGAGCGTGCTGGACGCGTATTACGGCGGGGAGAAAGATGAGCGAACGCTGCGGCTTTTAGACGAAGCGAAGGTTCGATGAAAATGGGAAGCTGTGGCAAACGGCTGTAAACAGGAAATAAGCGCTGAAATTCGCGGACAACGGATGAATCGCGCGTCTGCGCGGAAAACGCGCAAGTCCTTTCGTTTTGCGCGATAAGCCCAGAAGGTGGACGTATTGCGGGTAACAGTTCAGCAGAGCTGAACTGTTACCATTGCGATGATCGGACAGGAAAGGAAAGAGAGCTTGCGCGAGAGAAAGGAAATGGATATAATCCTGTCTTTGACAGTTGATAGGTAAGCGCCAAATATTCCAGCGGATTTCCTATTCCCCTGTTTTCCTTTATAATCGTAGTCGAAAGATATTTAGACTATTTCACTACAATTATGGAGGATAGATTATGGCAGGTACTCGCAAAGCCCGTGTTCCGATGGCGGAACAGATCAGGCTTATCAATGAATGCCGCCAGAGCGGCATGACAGATGCCGACTGGTGTCGCAAGAATGATATTGCAGTAAGCACCTTTTACAACTGGGTCAGCCGCTGCCGGAAAGCCGCAGCGGATCAGAACCCAGCAGCGAATTACGGTCATCGTGAGGTTCCCCGCCCGAAACAGGACGTGGTCCCCATTGACATTGTTCCAAACTACATTCCGGAATAGCATACAGCATCACAGATGCTAAACTCGCACTTTGACAATTCACATACGATTGAAGTTGATATGAAGGATATCACAGTCCGCATCAGCAATGATGCCGATCCTGTTCTGCTCACCAGAACATTTCGTCTGCTTCAGGAGCTCTCATGTTAGGTGACATCTCCGGACTTGAGAAGATCTACATTGTCTGTGGCTACACCGATTATCCGAGAAGAATTATTATTCGAGAAGATTCCGGTTATCATAGTTAATGACTATCTGATATAAATCCCCCAGCGGCGCTGGGGGACTAGGGCAAGCGGAAGCGTTGCCCAAAGCCCTAGAAGTAAAAAACCTCCCCGTGATATAATAGTAAAGGTTTCGCAGGTCATTACTACTATCGCAAGGAGGTATCCACAAGTGGATAATCAAAGTATACAACATACGCGTTGGAATTGCACGTACCATATTGTTTTTATTCCGAAATATCGTAGAAAAGTAATGTATGGAGAGGTCAAGAGGGATGTTGTAGAGGTTAAAAAAACTGTGCGAGATGAAACAAGTACAGATACTTGAGGGAAAGGTTTGTAAAGATCATGTACATATGTATGTAGCAATACCACCTAAGATGAGTGTATCAGATTTCATGTCGTACTTGAAAGGTAAAAGTGCGCTGATGTTGTTTGACAGACATCCAGAGTTTCGAGCAAAACGAGGAGATAAGCATTTCTGGGCAAGAGGATATTACGTTACAACAGTCGGCAATGTGAACGAGGAAACGATTCGGGAATATATTCGAAACCAGGAAGAAAATGATAAACTCGAAGGATAAGTGGCCTCCTGAAAGGAGGCAGCCAGCATGAATGGTATCTGTGAAACCCGCCCAAGGGGCAGAACCAGCATAACGCAGCGGAGCTGTAAAAATTAAACCCCATTTGAAATGGGGTAAACGGTAGATAGTGCGTACCTTGCAGTTTTCTACCGTTTATGCGACAATGCTCTCAGTTAGGAAAACATTCTTTGAAAATTAAATATTGTTCTCAAGAGGGCTGACTGCTTCCTGTATGCTTGCGGCATCTCTCCGGCAAAGCCGGTGACCAGGGCAGCAGATCTTCGCAAAAACTATAATCCTTATCATCTATATGCTTCGGGATTTCCGTCAGGAGATATTCGAAGTATTCATAAGGCTTCAGGTTATTCGCTTTTGCTGTCTCTGCTATATTGTAAATGATCGCACTGGATTTTGCTCCTGCAACCGTATCAATCATTACCCAATTCTTCTTCCCGATGCAGAATCCGCGGATCGACTGCTCCGCTGCGCTGTTATGCATCGGCACTTCTCCATCATCCAGAAATACTTTCAGGTATTTTTCCTGGTTCAGGCTGTACTGGAAACCTTCCCAGGTCTTGCCTTTTTTGGGGATGCGGCAGATATTCTCTTTCAGCCACTCAAAATAGGCCTCCACCAATGGGCGGACGCTGACCTGTCTGCGTTTTTCGCGTTCTTTTACCGGCAGTTCTTTCAGGATCTTTTCTTCCCTGAAAATCGCCTGTATCATGGAAAGGACGAGGTACGCAAGGCTTTCTTTCTGTTTTTCTTTCGGCAATGCTTTTACCGCATCGTCAAAGCGGCGTCTCGCATGGCTCCAGCATCCTGCGACCTTCAGGTCCCCACGCTCATTTTCGATCGTGTGGTATACCTGGTAACCGTCCGTAACACAAACACCGCTGAAATCCCGCAGGAATTCCCTCGGATGGCTTGCATTGCGCGTCTTCTGGTACTTATACAGGATGATCGGGCAATCCCCATACATTTGTCCGGTGCGGTAAACCCACATGTAACTCTTGCTCCCGGTATCCCTTCCATTCTTATCCACAAGCACAGGGGTCTCGTCTGCCTGCAGCACATGGTAGTCATATAACCTCTCATGCAGGTAATCATAAAAGATTGCAAGATACCGGTCCGCACACTGGATGGTCCAGTTTGCCATGTTCTGCCGGGAGATGTTCAGCCCATACCGCGCAAACTCCTGCGCCTGCCGGTAAAGGGGAACCGCATTGACATATTTGGCATTCATGATGGCCGCCTCCCCATCCTGCCCCTCTTCGGTATCAGCAGCAACAGCTTCCGCCTCATTAAAAAATACGATATTCCCGTCAATCTCCATAAACAGAATCTGCCCATCTGTTTCATGGCGTTCTGTACTTCTCCCAAAACGGTGTCTCTTCAGGTCCGCCAGCTGTTCCAGTACGAGTTGGAGCATATGGTCAAGGTTTTCCAGCTGTTCTTTCTGCGCAAGGAATAAACGGATTATGGTCTCCTTATCCAGATTTTTCAGTTGTTCTTCTGTATAGTTTGAAGCCATGATCCGCTTCCCTCCTTCATGTTTTTGCTTTTTATATTTTAACATAATCCTGCATTTCTGGCGAATCTGGACGGATAAGAGTTCCGGCAAAATGACGGTGCTTTATCAGGCGCAGGCTGCCCCTGCAGGCAGGAGATCCGCAGCTGTTCCCCTGCTGAAAATTTCTCTGTTCTGCACAAAGGCTATCCGGTGTATTCCGGTGGCTTTACGGGTTTGACCGCTTTCATCGGGGTAACAGTAAGCCCTTCCATCAGCCAGCGGAACTGCTGCTGTGTCAGCGCCTGCACTTCTTCCGCATTACGCGGCCACTGGAATTGATTTTCGGATAATCTTTTGTACAATAGGAGCCAGCCGTCCCCTTCCCAGACCAACCCCTTGCTCCTGTCCAGCCGTCTGCCGCAAAACAGATACAGAGCTCCCGGCACATATGGGCTGGTTCCTGTCTTTGCTTCAATCACCGCAGCCAACCGATCCATTCCAGATCGAAGATCGGTATAGCCGCAGACAATATAGACTTCGCGGAAACAAGTAGCGTCATTGAGCATCGCGGATCACTCCGATCACCTTTGAAAGCAGACTGGCTGATGTTGTCTCTGTTACATGCAGGATACAGTCGTCGAGACGGATCTCCAGGCCGGAGTCCATGATATTTCTATTTGTCTGCTCTGGCATCAGCAGTTCCTGCTTTACCGGAACAACAGGATTGGAAAGGGCCTCTTCAGGAATTGCTTCAAGACACGCACGTCTTACTTGCCGGAGACGATAATAGTAGTTGGCTTTTGAGATCCCATGATCTTTGCACCAGTCTGTCACCTTCATACCTTCCGGTCGGTTTTGGCACTCCCTGATCTGTTCGGCTCATTCCCGTATCCGGCACTGGGCTGCAACAATAGACGTTTCTGATTTCATAGATTCACCTCATTTCACCAGGTATCAAAAGTTAAGTGCTAAACTTTTGATACCTAATAATAGAATTTGTTATTTTGCCACTTCAGCTGCCGCTTCAGCCTGTGGAGGCATGTCAAAATAATATTGCAAGATTTTAGATCATTATGTATAATAGTTCTGTTTTACAGGCAGTAATAAAATGCTACAAGAACATGTGACAATTTCATAATAATAAGAGAAGTTTTCAGAATAAATCACAGCAAAATATAATGTCTGCAAATTTACGAAAAGATTTTCTTTGTGCTATAATGGTTTTAACATCATAGTAATTAGTTTTTAAATGAAAATGTTAGACATGGAATGCGAGTGAGAAGAGCAAAGGAGAGACGATAATACTATGTCAGAACAGGAGAGAGACGAAAAGTTTGAAGAAATATATAAAGATGCTCCAACGAAGGAACCGGAAAGGCAATACTATTTTATGGAGCAAGCAAGAAAACTGGTAAAAAAGAGGAGTGAAGAACTGGGACATCCCCTGACTTTTTGTTGTGTTACCTTCGGCTGTCAGATGAACGCCCGTGACACCGAAAAGCTGGAGGGGATCCTTGAGGCGGTCGGTTATCGGAAGAGCGACAGTGAGGATGCCGACTTTGTCATCTATAATACCTGTACCGTGCGGGAAAACGCGAATCTGAAGGTTTATGGACGGCTGGGACAGCTTGGAAAGAGGAAGAAGAATCACCCGGGGATGAAGATTGCCCTGTGCGGCTGCATGATGCAGGAGCCTCATGTGGTGGAAAAACTGAAAAAAAGCTATCCCTTTGTGGATCTGATTTTCGGAACCCACAATATTTTTAAGTTCGCGGAGTATCTGGAAGAGATCCTCAGCGGGGAAAACAGAATTGTGGAGATCTGGGAAGATACGGACAAGATTGTTGAGAATCTTCCGGTGGACCGGAAGTATTCCTTTAAGTCCGGCGTCAATATTATGTTTGGCTGCAACAATTTCTGCAGCTACTGTATCGTTCCGTACGTCCGGGGACGGGAGCGGAGCCGGAAGCCGGAAGAGATCCTTGCGGAGGTGAAGCGTCTGGTAGCGGACGGCGTGGTGGAAGTCATGCTGCTGGGACAGAATGTCAATTCTTACGGAAAAAATCTGGAGCATCCGATGACCTTTGCGCAGCTTCTCCGGGAGGTCGCCAAAGTGGAAGGATTGAAACGGATCCGTTTTATGACCTCCCATCCGAAGGATTTGTCCGACGAATTGATCCAGGTGATGGCGGAGGAACCGAAGATCTGCCGCCATCTTCATCTGCCTCTGCAGTCGGGCAGCAGCCGGATCCTGAAGCTGATGAACCGCCGTTATACGAAGGAACAGTATCTGGAGCTGGTGGACCGGATCCGCAAGGCGGTGCCGGATATTTCTCTGACGACGGATATTATCGTAGGATTTCCGGGAGAGACGGAGGAAGATTTCCAGGAGACGCTGGACGTGGTGCGCCGTGTCCGTTATGACAGTGCGTTTACTTTCCAGTATTCCAGGAGAAGCGGGACTCCCGCCGCAGCACTGGAGAACCAGATTCCCCACGAGGAAGTGCAGCGCCATTTCGACCAGCTGCTGGCGGAGGTGCAGCAGATTGCCAGAGAAGTCTGCCGCAGGGACGAGCATACGGTGCAGGAGGTTCTGGTGGAAGAAATCAATGAACATGATCCTTCCCTGGTCAGCGGACGGCTGAGCAACAACACCCTTGTGCATTTTCCGGGGGACGCGTCCATGATCGGAACGCTGCAGAAGGTATATCTGGAGGAAAGCAAAGGCTTCTATTATATGGGAAGCCTGGTTACGGAGGAAAAATAAGTGGCATTATCACCAATGATGCAGCACTATGTTGCGACAAAAGAGGAATATAAGGACTGTATTTTATTTTACCGTCTGGGTGATTTTTATGAAATGTTTTTCGATGATGCGGTTCTGGTGTCCAGGGAACTGGAACTGACACTGACCGGAAAGGACTGCGGCCTGGAGGAACGGGCGCCCATGTGCGGGATCCCTTACCATGCGGCGGACACGTATATCAACCGTCTGGTGGAGAAAGGCTACAAAGTTGCGATCTGTGAGCAGATGGAGGACCCGAAACAGGCGAAAGGGATCGTAAAACGTGAAGTCATCCGCGTGGTGACGCCGGGTACTACATTGAGCGCCCAGAGTCTGGATGAGTCCAAGAACAATTACATTATGTGTATTGTCTGCGTGGATGATACCTTTGGCGTTTCCATCGCGGATATTACCACGGGAGAATGCATGGTGACGGAGCTGGACAAAGAGAGAAAGCTCCTGGATGAGGTCAACAAATTTATGCCGGCGGAGATCATCTGCAATCAGGCGTTTCTCGTCTGCGGCATTGATTCCGGGGATCTGCGGGATAGGCTTGGCATCTGTATCAATCCGCTGGACGACTGGTATTTTGACGACGATCTGTGCCGCCGGATCCTGATGCAGCATTTCCATACCTCTGCCATTGAGGGGCTTGGGATCGGGGATTACGAAAGCGGTACGATCGCGGCGGGCGCGCTGTTTCAGTATCTGTATGAGACACAGAAATCAGACATGGCGCATATGACGTCTCTGACCCCGTATGTGACGGAGCGTTTTATGCTGATCGACAGTTCCAGCCGCCGGAACCTGGAACTGGTGGAGACTCTGAGGGAGAAGCAGAAAAGAGGATCTCTGCTGTGGGTTCTGGATAAGACGAAAACAGCGATGGGAGCGAGGCTTCTGAGAAGTTATGTGGAGCAGCCGCTGATCGACGCCGGTGAGATCAATCTCCGGCTGGAAGCGGTGGAAGCCCTTGGGGATCAGGCGATGATCCGGGATGAGATCCGGGAATATCTTCAGCCGGTCTATGACCTGGAGCGTCTGATCAGCCGGATCAGCTACCAGTCAGCGAATCCAAGGGATCTGATCGCCTTCAAGACTTCGCTGGAGATGCTTCCGTTTTTGAAGCAGCTGCTGAACTCTTTTCCGGAGGGGCTGCTCCATGAGATCAATGAAGAACTGGACGATCTGTCGGATCTTCATGATCTGATCGAGGCGGCGATCATGGACGAGCCGCCTTTTGCCATGAAGGAAGGCGGCATCATCAAAGATGGTTACAATGAGACTGTGGACAATTACCGGAACGCCAAGAAAGAAGGAAAACAGTGGCTCAGTGAACTGGAGGCCAGTGAGAGGGAAAAAACAGGCATCCGCACACTGAAGATCAAGTATAACAAAGTATTCGGATACTATATTGAGGTGACCAACAGCTTCAAGGACCAGGTGCCGGATTATTACACCCGGAAACAGACCCTTGCCAATGCGGAGCGCTTTATCACCCCGCGGCTGAAGGAACTGGAAGATATGATCCTCGGGGCGGAAGACCGGCTGTATGCGCTGGAATATGAGCTGTACTGCAATGTCAGGGACGCGATTGCCAAAGAAGTGTCCAGAATCCAGAAGTCAGCCCGTGCCATTGCAAAGCTGGACGTGTTCGCCTCCCTCTCCCATGTGGCTCAGCGCAACCATTATGTGCGTCCGAAGGTGAACGCGAAAGGAAAGATCGATATCAAAGACGGCCGTCATCCGGTGGTGGAACAGATGATCCCCAATGATATGTTCATTGCCAATGATACGTTTCTGGACAATGGGGAACATCGGGTGTCCATCATTACAGGACCGAATATGGCGGGAAAATCAACCTACATGCGCCAGACGGCGCTGATCGTGCTGATGGCGCAGATCGGGTCTTTTGTGCCTGCCAAGGAGGCAAACATCGGAATCTGTGACAGGATCTTTACCAGAGTCGGGGCATCCGATGATCTTGCAAGCGGACAGAGTACGTTTATGGTGGAGATGACGGAGGTTGCCAATATTCTGCGGAACGCCACTTCCAGCAGTCTTCTGATCCTGGATGAGATCGGAAGGGGAACCAGCACGTTTGACGGCCTTGCCATTGCCTGGGCGGTGATCGAGCATGTGGCAAATCCGAAGCTCCTGGGGGCGAAAACTCTGTTTGCGACCCATTACCACGAGCTGACGGAACTGGAAGGCAAGCTGCCTGGCGTCCACAATTACTGTATTGCCGTCAAGGAAAAAGGGGACGACATCGTTTTTCTGAGAAAGATTGTCAAGGGCGGCGCAGACAAGAGTTACGGTATCCAGGTTGCCCGGCTGGCAGGAGTGCCGGAATCCATCCTGAAGCGTGCAAAGGAGCTGGTGGAACAGCTCAGCGACGCGGATATCACAGCGGCAGTCAAGGATCTGGCGGGAACGGGAAAAGGAAAATCTTCTGCCGTCACCTATGATGAGCTGGATGTACAGCAGATGTCACTGTTTGATACGGTGCAGGATGACTCGATCATTGAGGAGATCCGGGAACTGGATATAACAAACCTTACGCCGATGGACGCACTGAACACCCTGTACCGTCTGCAGAACAAGATCAGAAACCGGTGGTAAGAAGCAGGTGAGATTTCTGGAGCCGGAGGTGTTTTAACCTTCCGGAAACCGAAGATTCCGCCTGCGGCAGTTTCAGAGAAAGGCTGGCAGGAATTATGATACAGAAAATTGAAGTACTGGATCAGACGACGATCGATAAGATCGCAGCGGGAGAAGTCGTGGAGCGTCCGGCATCTGTGGTAAAGGAGCTGGTGGAAAACGCCCTGGATGCCAACGCAACGGCGATCACTGTGGAGATCAAAGACGGAGGGATCAGCCTGATCCGGATCACGGACAATGGTTCCGGAATCCCGGCGGATCAGGTGCGCACGGCGTTTTTGCGCCATGCCACAAGCAAGCTCCGGACGGTGGAGGAACTGACAGGCATCGCATCCCTAGGCTTTCGGGGAGAGGCGCTTTCCAGTATTGCGGCTGTGGCACAGATTGAGATGATCACAAAAGTACCGGATGTCCTCCAGGGCGTCCGGTATCTGATCGAGGGCGGAAAAGAAAAACTGTTCGAGGAGATCGGCGCGCCGGAAGGGACGACGTTTATCGTCAAAAACCTGTTTTACAATACACCGGCACGGAAAAAGTTCCTGCGGACGCCCACGTCGGAGGCCAATGCGGTGGGGACTGTGGTGGAGCAGCTTGCGCTTTCCCATCCGGAGGTGTCGTTTAAATACATGGTCAATCATCAGACGAAGCTGCATACCAGCGGAAACCGGAATATCCGCGAGCTGGTTTACAACATTTACGGAAGAGACATTGCCCGGGAACTGATTGAGATCCAGGGAGAAAGCGAGCTGATGAAGATTTCCGGCTTTATCGGGAAGCCGGTGGTTTCCCGTGGAAACCGGAACTTTGAAAACTATTACGTCAATCACAGATATGTGAAGAGCAAGCTGCTGGCGAAAGCCATCGAGGATGGGTACCATACCGCGATGATGCAGCATAAATATCCGTTCACGCTGCTTTACCTGGAGATGGACGGGGCGGCGGTGGATGTGAATGTGCATCCGACCAAAATGGAACTGAGATTTTCCCGGCAGGAAGAGATCTATCACCAGCTGCTGGAAACCATCAGCAGGACACTGGCGGGCGAAGAACAGGTGGTGCAGGTTTCTTTTGGCAATCAGGAAAAGAAAAAAGAGCATCCACAGAAGGAATCCCCCTCTGTACCGGAACCTTTTGAACACCGGCGGATGCAGCAGGTCAGCGGCCGGCCGTCCGCATTCGGAAGCGAAAGCCGCAGGATGCCTATTTATCCGCCGGTCAGAAACGTGGCGCCCCAGGCAGTGGCGGAAAAGAACAGCTACCTGACCCGCGAAGAGTCCGCGCTGTTCGATCTGCCTGGGAAGCCCGGTTCCGGAGAGAACGTTTCGGAGGAAAAGAAATCTGTGGATCCGGAAGGGGCAACCGGCGCTGTGCCGGATCTTTCGGTAGAGCCTCAGCCGCAGAAGGGAGCCGACAGTGCGAGCGAGACGGCAGTCGGATCACAGCTGCGGGACAGTGCTGTGTCTGAACCTCCGACTGAGTCACAGCAGGAGATTCGCGCTGTGTCAGGGGCGGCGGTCAAACCGCAGGAGGAAATCAGCAAAGATCCCGGGCAGAAAGCGGAACAGCTTCAGCTGTTTCAGGATCCGCTGCTGTCCGAGCAGGCCAGACATCATCACAAGATCATCGGGCAGGTGTTCGATACGTTCTGGCTGGTGCAGTATCAGGACAACCTGTATATTATCGATCAGCACGCGGCGCATGAAAAGGTACTGTTTGAGCGCATGATGAAGAATTATCAGGAGAAGAATGTCCTGTCCCAGATGGTCAGTCCTCCGCTGATTGTAACACTGACGGCACAGGAGGCGGAGCTTCTGGAAAAATATGAAGATATCTTTACAGGTTTCGGTTATGAGATTTCGCCATTTGGCGGCAGGGAGTACGCGATCAACGCGGTGCCTCATAACCTGTACGGCATTGCGAGCCAGGATCTCTTTGTGGAAGTTCTGGATCATCTGGAGGAAGTCGGGGAGAAACCGCTGGATATTATCACGGAAAAACTGGCGTCCATGTCCTGTAAGGCAGCGGTGAAGGGAAATCATGCATTGTCCTTCCAGGAAGTGGAGCGTCTGATCGACGAGCTTCTGACTCTGGAGGATCCTTACCATTGTCCTCACGGACGCCCGACGATCATTTCCATTTCCAGGCAGGAGATGGAGAAGAAATTTAAACGGATTGTGTAGGTGAAGGGATTGAAAAAGCCTTTGATCGTCCTGACCGGCCCGACGGCGGCAGGAAAAACAGAGTTGTCAATCGCACTTGCAAAGAAACTGAACGGAGCGATCATCTCCGCAGATTCCATGCAGGTGTATAAATATATGAATATTGGTTCCGCCAAGATCCGCCCGGAGGAAATGCAGGGGGTCCGCCATTACCTGGTGGATGTCCTGGATCCCCGGGAGGAATTTCATGTGGCGCGGTTCCAGCAGATGGCGAAGGAAGCGATGGATGAGATTTACCGTAACGGGCAGCTTCCGATCGTTGTCGGGGGAACCGGATTTTATATCCAGGCGCTGCTGAAGGACATCGATTTTGACGAGAGCAGCGGCGAACTGCCCTGCAGAAAAGAACTGGAGGAAACGGCGCGAAGAGAAGGCGGAGCCGTTCTCTATGAGCGTCTGAAGCAGGTGGATCCGGAATCAGCCGAGGCGATCCATCCCAACAACGTCAAACGCGTGATCCGTGCGCTGGAATTTTATCAGGAGACCGGACAGCCGATCTCCCTTCACAATAAAGAGCAGAAGGAAAAACAGCCCCCCTATACGTACGCTTATTTCGTGCTGAATGATGACCGGGCAAGGCTGTATGAACGGATCGACCGGAGAGTGGACCGGATGGTGGAACAGGGGCTGGTGGAGGAAGTCCGCTGGCTGAAAGAACACGGATATGACCGAAGCCTGGTCTCCATGCAGGGACTTGGCTACAAAGAACTGTTTCCGTATCTGGACGGAACCTGCAGCCTGGAGGAAGCTGTGGAGATCATCAAACGGGATACCCGCCATTTTGCCAAGCGTCAGATCACATGGTTCAAACGGGAACCGGATGTAATCTGGCTGAACCAGCAGGAATTCGGATATGACAAAGAGAAGATCCTGAAACGGATGCTGGAACTATGGGAAGAGAGGAAAAAATCATGATAACAGAGAAAACGAAACTATATCAGGCACTTGGAATTTCCGAGCAGGTGCTTGCTTTTGGCACGGAGATCGAGAAGGAACTGAAGGAGCGGTTCGCGCAGATCGATGAGGTCGCGGAATATAATCAGCTGAAGGTCATCCATGCTATGCAGAAATGTAAGGTCAGCGAAGCCTGCCTGTACTCGACGACGGGATATGGTTACAATGACCTGGGACGTGATACTCTGGAGCAGGTGTACGCGGCATGTTTCGGCACGGAGGATGCGCTGGTGCGTCCCCAGATCGCCTGCGGTACCCACGCCCTTGCCACCGCGCTGTCCGGAAACCTGCGGCCGGGAGATGAACTGCTTTCTCCGGTGGGAAAACCGTATGACACCCTGGAGGAAGTGATCGGGATCCGCCCGTCCAACGGTTCTCTTGCCGAGTATGGCGTGACCTACCGGCAGGTGGATCTGAAAGAGGACGGTTCCTTTGACTACGAGGGAATCCGCGCCGCGATCAATGAGAAAACCCGCCTCGCGACCATCCAGCGTTCCAAGGGATATCAGACCCGGCCGACCCTGTCGGTCACCCGCATCGGTGAGCTGATCTCCTTTATCAAGAGCATTAAGCCGGATGTGATCTGTATGGTGGACAACTGCTACGGTGAGTTTGTGGAGATTCAGGAGCCGACCCAGGTGGGAGCCGACCTGATGGTGGGATCCCTGATCAAGAATCCCGGCGGCGGACTTGCTCCGGCTGGCGGATATATCGCGGGAAAGAAAGAGTATGTGGAGAATGCGGCTTACCGGCTGCTGTCTCCGGGTCTTGGCAAAGAGGTGGGAGCGACCCTTGGTGTCAACCAGTCCTTCTATCAGGGATTTTTCCTGGCTCCGACGGTGACGGCAGGCGCGCTCAAAGGCGCCGTCTTTGCGGCGAATGTATATGAACGCCTGGGTTATCCGGTGGTTCCCAACGGGACAGAAAGCCGTCATGATATCATTCAGGCAGTGACCCTAGGTTCCCCGGAGGCAGTGATCGCTTTCTGTCAGGGAATCCAGGCAGCCGCCCCTGTGGACAGTTTTGTTGCGCCTGAACCGTGGGCGATGCCGGGCTATGACAGCGATGTGATCATGGCGGCGGGAGCCTTTGTCCAGGGATCTTCCATCGAGCTGAGCGCGGACGGACCGATCAAACCGCCTTATGCCGTGTATTTCCAGGGAGGACTGACCTGGCAGCATGCGAAACTCGGAATTCTGATGAGCCTTCAGAAAATGGTGGATGCAGGCTGCGTGAAACTTTGAACAGACGCCGGCAGTAAGGCAACCGTTCCATTGGCTGAACGGTTCCTGCGGCGGACAGGAGGAACAGATATTGAATATAGTGATAGTCGGAGGCGGCGCGGCGGGGCTGACCGCGGCCATATTTGCAGCGGGACAAGGACACACGGTAACAGTGCTGGAACAGAATGAAAAGCCGGGGAAGAAATTGCTTGCCACCGGAAACGGCCGCTGCAACCTGACCAACCTGGATCAGAAAAATAAATATTACAGAAGCTCCCGGCCGGAGAAAGCAGCAAGGATCCTGGAACAGTTCCCGGTTTCTTCTGTGATCTCCTTTTTCACGGAGCTTGGAATCTATACAAAAAACAGAGACGGATGGATCTATCCGAACAGCGGGCAGGCTTCGGCGGTGCTCGCAGTGCTTCTGATGGAAGCTCAGCACCGAAAAGTAAAGATGAAGACGAGGGAGACCGTGACTGCCATTACCCGCGAAACCGATGGCTCCTATCTTGTGCATACCCGCGGATGGAAATATCCGGCGGACCGGGTGATCGTCACCACAGGAAGCCCTGCGTCTGAAATCGCAGGCTCCAGCGCGGACGGTCTGCAGTTTGCCGATGAACTTGGAATCCGCAGTATCCCGTTTGCGCCGGCGCTCTGTCCGCTGAAATGCAGCGGAGCGGAGTTTCAGAAATGGTCCGGTGTGCGTGCGGACGGCAGGGTGACATTGTTCCTGGACGGAGTCCCTGTGGTTTCGGAAAGCGGGGAACTTCAGCTGACCAGCTATGGAATCTCAGGAATTCCCGTGTTCCAGGTATCCCGCTACGCAGTGCGCGCGCTGGAAGAAGGAGCGCTTGTGGAGGCGGAACTGGATTTCTTCCCGGATATGGAGGAAGACGCATTCGCAGCTCTTTTGAACCATCGGATGATGAGCTGTACTTATAAAACCCAGGAAGAGCTTCTGATCGGTCTGCTGCCGGACAAGCTGATCCCGCTGGCTCTCCGGAATGGTCGGGAACTGGATGTGATCGCCCATGCGGTGAAGCATGTACGATTGAAAGTGAAAGACAGCGCGGGATTTGAACGGGCGCAGGTCAGTTCCGGAGGCGTTGATCTGGCGGAGGTATCGGATCAGCTGGAATCCATGCGTTATCCGGGCCTTTATTTTGCCGGTGAGGTGCTGGATGTGGACGGCGCCTGCGGAGGCTATAACCTTCACTGGGCGTGGGTCACCGGAGCCATCGCTGGATTTTCTGCGGCAAAGGAGGAGGAAGAATGATCCGGATACTTCAGTTAAAGCTCCCGGTCCTCCATACGGAGGAGGAGCTGAAAGAGAAGATCCTGCATACGCTCCGGATCCGTCCGGAAGAACTGAAAAGCTGGAAGATCGTCCGGCGCTCCATCGATGCAAGGAAGAAGGACGCGTTGTGTTTCGTCTACCAGATTGACGTGGAAACACCAAAAGAGAAAAGGATCCTCTCTAAAAGTAAACATAATGAAATTATGTCAACCAATAAAAAAGGTTATCGTTTTCCGAAACCGGGAAGCGAGGAACTTGCACAGAGACCGGTGGTCATAGGCAGCGGTCCTGCGGGTCTGTTCTGTGCCTATTATCTGGCAAAGAGCGGCTACTGCCCGATCCTGCTGGAGCGGGGAGACGAGGCGCACGTCCGCCAGCAGAAAGTGGAACAGTTCTGGAACACCGGAATTCTGGACACAGAGTCCAATGTGCAGTTCGGCGAGGGCGGAGCCGGAACCTTTTCCGACGGAAAGCTGAATACCTCGGTGAAAGATCCTCATGGGCGCAATCAGGAAGTACTGCGGATTTTCTGTGAAGCGGGAGCTCCGCCGGAGATCCTGTATGACCAGAAGCCCCATCTCGGGACTGACCAGCTGATCACCATCGTTCAGAACATGCGTCATCAGATCGAAGCGTGGGGCGGCACCGTCCGGTTCCGCGCCTGTGTGACCGATTTTGATATCAAAGACGGAAGGCTTGTGGGTGTGACCGTCAACGACAGCGAGTATCTGGAAACTTCCGTGGCGGTGCTTGCCGTGGGACACAGTGCCCGGGACACCTTTTTTCGGCTGGAAAAGACGGGGATCCTGATGGAGCCGAAGTCTTTTGCGGTGGGTGTAAGGATTGAACATCCGCAGAAAATGATCGATGAAAACCAGTACGGAAAAAATCCGCCGGAAATTCTCGGCGCGGCGCCGTACAAGCTGACTCACCGGTGCGGAAACGGAAGAGGAATCTATTCTTTCTGCATGTGTCCCGGCGGATATGTGGTCAATGCCGCATCGGAAGAAGGACAGACAGCGGTGAACGGAATGAGCTATTCGGACCGCGCGGGGCGCAACGCCAACAGTGCGATGATCGTCACCGTCGGTCCGGAAGATTTTGCTTCCTGCCATGTGGAGGGAACTTCCCCGGTGCTGGACGGCATCGCTTTTCAGAGAAACCTTGAACGCGCAGCGTTCCGGGCAGGAAACGGAAAGATTCCTGTCCAGTTATTCGGTGATTTCTGTGAAGGACGGGAGTCGAGGACGCTGGGTGATGTGGAACCGGCGATCTGCGGGGGCTGGACGTTTGGCAATCTGCGGGAGATCTTCCCGGAACCTGTCAGCGCATCCCTCACGGAAGGCATCCGGGCTTTTGAACGGAACATCACCGGATTTTCCAGGCCGGATGCTGTTTTGTCCGGTGTGGAAAGCCGTACATCGTCTCCGCTTCGGATCGTCCGGAATGAAGGATTCGAGAGCAGTGTCCGGGGTCTTTACCCCTGCGGGGAAGGCGCGGGCTATGCCGGCGGCATCACTTCCGCGGCGATGGACGGGATCCGGATCGCGGAAGCAATTTCTAAAAAATATAAGAATTTTGGATAATTCCTATACAAGATTTCCAAGTTGTGATAAAATGATTTGTGATTCTGGATGGCTGGACGATCCCAGCGGTTCTCTTATGTCTCAGAAGAGTGGGTAACAAGAGATCAGGAGGAACCAGAATGGCAAAAGAATTACAGATCAAAGATATTCCCAGTGAGGAGCGTCCGTATGAGAAATGTCTGGCAAGGGGCGCAGCCGCTTTGTCGGATGCGGAGCTGCTGGCGGTGATCCTGCGCAGCGGAGCCGCCGGGCAGTCCTGTGTGGAACTGGCGAGGGAGATTTTACGTTTTTCCCCGTCCGCCAGCGGGCTTTTGGGGCTTCACCATCTTTCCGTCCAGGAACTGATGAAGATCCGCGGGATCGGAAAGGTGAAAGCCGTGCAGCTGAAATGCATCACGGAACTGTCCACACGGATCGCGACGATGCGCGCGAAGGAGTCGCTGTGCTTTACTGATCCGTCTTCCATCGCGGAATATTATATGGAGCGTCTGCGCCATGAGGAGCAGGAGCTTTTGATTTGTATGATGTTCGACACCAAGAATCACCTGCTGGGTGATGCCCAGATCAGCAGAGGAACCGTAAATTCTGCATTGATCTCACCCAGAGAACTGTTTTTGCAGGCGCTGGCATTTCATGCGGTCCACATCATACTGGTTCACAATCATCCGAGCGGAAACCCGGAGCCGAGCCAGGAAGATATCGTGGTGACACGGCGTGTGCGGGGAGCAGGGGAGCTTATAGGCATTTCTTTACTGGACCACATCGTTATCGGGGATCACTGCTATATCAGTATGTTCGAACAGGGTCTGATACCCGGCGTCATGCTTAATTGAAGGGATAAAGGCAAGAATGCAGATTCACAGTACTTATGGCATAGATTTGGGCACCAGTACCGTTAAAATCTATGATTTCAAAAAAGATACCATCACTAAAGAAAAGAATATGATCGCGATCCGCAACAGGGAGCAGCTTCTGGCGGTCGGCAATGATGCATACGAGATGCATGAACGGACTCCGTCAAATATTGAGATCATCACGCCGATGGCCAACGGGCGCATCGCCAATGTGCTGATGGTGGAGGCAGTGCTTCACACACTGCTCAGCCGGTGCGGTTCCAGGATCGGGTACCGGCCGGAACTTTATTTTTCCGCTCCGCCTGGAATGACGGAGATCGAGAAACGTGCTTATTACACGATCGCCCACAGAGGGCGGCTGAAAAACTGCCGGATGTATCTGGTGGACAAACCCATTGCAGATGCGCTGGCGCTTGGAATACCGATCAACAAGACAAAAGGTTCCATGATCGTCAACATCGGAGCGCAGAGTACGGAGATTTCCGTTATCGCCGATGCGCGGGTGATCTTCAGCAAGCTGATACCAATCGGAGGGAGACAGTTCAACGAAGCCATCAGCTTTCTGAACAGCAGAAAGAACAATTTCCTGATCGGTTCCAAAACGGCCAAACGGCTGAAAATCGCCATGGCGGATCTGGAAAATGACAAAAAAGAAGCGCGCAAGGTGCGCGGCGTGGACGGCACCACGGGGCTTCCCATTGAGGGAGTGATCACGTCCTCCCTGGTCAATGAAGCGATTACCGGAAAGCTGATGCAGATCAGCGAGGAGATCAAGCTGGCGCTGGAGCGTACGCCGCCGCAGATTCACCGGCATATCCTTTCCGAAGGAATCTACATAACCGGGGGCAGCACCCGCCTGGCAAATCTGGATCGTTTTCTGACCAGACAGCTCGGATGTACGGTGCAGCTTTCCCAGTACTATGATCTGTGCACGATCTGCGGGCTGAAAGAACTCATCACCCACGATACGCTGCACAAATGGGCCTACACGGTAAAAAAACATAATCACAGATAGTAAAAGGATGCAACATGAACAAGAAAAAAAAGTTTCAGATGAAAAGTAAACATCTGCTGGTTCTGATGACTTTTCTGTGTATCAGTGCGATCCTCCTGACCTTTACACAGGTCGTTTCCGTTTCTCCGCTGCGGGAGGCGGCAAGCAGGGTGATCGTTCCGTTCCAGAACGGAATCAATCAGATCGGCACCTGGATGAATGGAAAACTGGAAGGGTTTCAGAACGTGGAAGAACTGGCAGCCCAGAATAAAGAACTGGAGCAGCGGGTGGCGGAACTGACGGAGGAGAATACCCGCCTGGCGCAGAACCAGGAGGAACTGGCCCGTCTTCAGGAGCTGTATCAGCTGGATCAGTCTTATTCCGAGTACGACAAAGTCGCGGCGCAGGTGATCTCCAAGGATCCGGGAAACTGGTACGATACCTTTGTGATCAACAAGGGTTCCGCAGACGGAATTGAAAAGGATATGAATGTGATCGCGAATGGAGGTCTGGTCGGCCTGGTGGTTGAAGTAGAAACCAACTGTGCGACGGTGCGTTCCATTATTGATGATTCCAGTTCGGTCAGCGCGATGACGGCTTCCACTTCGGATACCTGTATTGTTTCCGGAGACTTGCGTCTGATGGATGAAGGCAAGCTTGCTTTCTCTCAGATGTCGACGGAAAACGCTGTGGCAGTGGGCGAGCAGATCGTAACTTCCAACATCAGCGACAAGTATCTGCGGGGCATCCTGATCGGATACGTCAGCGAAGTCACCGAGGATTCCAATCATCTGACCAACACCGGATATATCACTCCCGCAGTGGATTTCAAACATATCCAGGAGGTCCTGGTCATCAAAGAATTGAAGCAGACGAAAGGAGAGTAACGTGCGCAGAAAAATTGTGCTGGCCGTTCTGATACTGGTTACCTTTCTTTTGCAGACAACCGTATTTCAGTTTCTTTCCATCGCCTCCGTTGCGCCCAATCTTCTCCTGATCCTGACCGCGTCTTTCGGACTGATGCGCGGAAAGAAGGAAGGGCTGTGGGTTGGATTTTTCTGCGGATTGGCGATTGACCTGTTTTACGGAAATCTGTTTGGTTTTTATGCACTGTTGTATATGTATATGGGATATATGAGCGGTTTTTTCTACAAAGTATTTTACGATGAGGATATCCGTGTTCCCATGGTACTGATTGCCGTCAGCGATCTGGTTTACAGTCTTCTGGTCTATGTCCTGCAGTTTCTGCTGCGGGTGCGCCTGGATTTCCTGGCATACCTGGAGCATATCATTCTGCCGGAAATGATCTATACGATGATCCTGTCGCTGGTTGTTTACCGGTTGCTGTACTGGATCAACCGGAAACTGACGGAATATGAAATGGAAGGACAGCAATCACCTTGGTTAAGAAGATAAAGAAATTTTTAAAAAAGGCAGGCAGTAATCGTACTGCGATCCTGAGCCTGTGTTTTTTGGGATTTGCCGCCGCGCTGGTGGCACGCCTGTTCTCGCTGCAGATTGTTCACGGCGAGGATTATGCAGACAACTTTGAGGTGCAGATCACAAGAACCCGTACGCTGGAAAGCACCCGGGGAAATTTCTATGACAGAAACGGTAAGGCAATTACCAAAAATGAACTGACCTCTTCCGTTGTACTGGAGGACAATGGTACTTATGGCTCTACCAAAGAGCGTGTGCTCTCTCTGAACAGTGAGATCTACCGACTGGCGAAGCTGATCGAGGCAAACGGAGATACCCTGGATCAGCATGATTTTCAGATTGTGGTGGATGAGAATGGAAATTACGCGTTTACCGGAAGCGAGGGTACCAACCGTAACCGCTTCCGTGCCGATATGTACGGAAAAAGAACGGTGGACGAACTGAATGCGGAACAGAAAGCGTCAAGCGCGGATACACTGATCGCATATCTGTCCGGACCAGAGCGATTCGGACTGGATGCCTATTCGGAGAATGAGGATTATGCCTATACGGCTGAGGATTTTGAGGAGTACGGGCTTCCATACACCGTCGATGAAAGCGGCAAAGCTGTTCTGAACCTCACAAAACAGGAACGGCTGCAGATCATCATTGTTCGTTATCAGCTCTCTTTGACTTCCTATCAGAAATACCTTCCGGTGACTGTGGCGTCGGATGTCAGCAATGAGACGGTGGCTGCGGTTTCGGAAAATCAGGATGCTTTTCAGGGAGTATCGATCCAGCAGGATTCTATTCGTGTTTACAATGACGGAATTTATTTCTCGTCTCTGATCGGCTATACCGGCAGCGCGTCCGCGACGGAACTGGACGATCTGAACGCGCAGTATGCGGAACAGCATCCGGAGGAAAAGGAAGACCGCTACAGCACCAATGCGGTGGTTGGAAAGACCGGACTGGAGCAGTATATGGAACTGACCCTGCAGGGAACCGACGGACAGGAAGAGGTTGTGGTCAACAACGTGGGAAAAGTCCTGGATATTCTGGAGGACTCCACGGTAGAACCGCAGCAGGGCAACGACGTGACGCTTTCCATCGATTACGATCTTCAGATCACCACCTACAAGATCCTGGAACAGAAGATTGCTGGAATCGTGCTTACCAACCTGGTCAATGCCAAGACGGTGGAAATTCCGGAAGATGGCGGAAGCGATGATATCCGGATTCCGATTTATGATGTATACAATGCTCTGATCGAGAACAATACCATTGATATCGGTCACTTCGATGAGGCGGATGCCGGTGTGACGGAGCAGAAAGCTTATTCCCGCTTCCAGCAGAAACAGCAGGAAGTGCTTGCGGATCTGACGGAAGAGATGAACGGAAGTTCCCCGGAGGCGTACAACGATCTGGACGAAGAAATGCAGGAATACCAGAGTTTTATCGTAAATGACCTTCTTGGAGATACTATGGGAATCCTTTCGAGTACCGCGATCAATAGCGATGATGAGACGTATCAGGCATGGAACAGAGGAACCATCAGCATGAGGGAATATCTGTTGTATGCGGCCAGCCAGAACTGGATCGATGTCTCTCAGCTGACCACGGATGACGCGTATCTGGATTCCGCGGAGGTTTATCAGAGACTGACGGAGCTGGTGATGGAACGTCTGGCGTCAAGCACGGATTTTTCAAAGAAACTGTATCACTATATGCTCCTGGAGGACCGACTGTCCGGCACCGATATCTGCAACATCATGTATGAGCAGAATCTGCTGACGAAGGAAGACGAGGATTACACGAATTTTGTAAGCGGAAGACTCAGCGCCTACGATCTGATACGCAATAAGATCAACAAACTGGAGATCACACCGGCGCAGCTTGCGCTGGATCCCTGTTCCGGTTCCGCGGTGATCACGGATCCAAACAGCGGAGCGATCCTGGCGTGCGTATCCTATCCGGGATATGACAATAACCGGATCGCCAATCAGACCGATACGGAATACTGGGCAAAAATCAATATGGATGCCTCCGGTCCGCTGTACAACAAGGCGACGCAGCAGCGTACCGCGCCGGGTTCCACCTACAAGCCGCTGATCGCGGTGGCGGGCCTGATGGAAGGCGTGGTCGATGACAATACGATCATTAATTGTGACGGATTGTTCGGAGAGGATCTCTTTGATGAGAATGACCAGATCCACTGCCATAATCTGAGCGGACATGGAGACCTGGATATCCGGGGTGCGATCCAGAATTCCTGCAACGTATATTTTTGTACGATTGCCTATGAGCTGGGACTGGACGAGAACGGTACCTTCAGTACGGTGCGTTCCCAGGAAATGCTGGATAAATATGCTTCCATGTTCAAGATGAATGAAAAGAGCGGTATTGAGATTTCTGAGGCGGAACCGAGAGTGTCCGATACACTTCCGATCCCTTCGGCGATCGGTCAGGGTACCCACAACTATACGACGACTCAGCTGGCAAGATACGTGACCACACTGGCAAATGAAGGAACGATCTACAATCTTTCTCTTCTGCAGAAAGTCACGGATCCGGACGGCAATGAGGTGGACATGGGCGAAGGTTTCGGACCGGAGGTGATCGGCACGATGGATGATGTGCCGCAGTCCGTCTGGGACGATGTCCATGTGGGTATGAGGAATGTGGTCCGGGTCACCAACGCCAATTTCTTTGCAGATTCTCCGGTGGAGCTGTATGGAAAAACCGGAACGGCACAGGAGGACAGGACCAGGGCAAACCATGGTCTGTTTATCGGATTTGCCCATTATGAAACAAATTCGGATATTGCGATGGCCGTTCGTATTCCTAACGGATATTCTTCCACGAACGCAGTGTCGGCGGCTAAGGATATTATAGATTATTACTATGGACTGAGACAGGTCGATGAAATTCTGACCGGGTCCGCAGATACACAAGGCGTTACAACTGTAGCGGGTGCAGACTGACCCGACGACAGCCCAGTCGCCGTGCTCCCTGGCCGGAGTGCGGCAGCTGAAAAACAGTAATGCTCAGACGAATACCAAAGAGAAAAAGCCGCCGGACGTAATATGGACAGCGGCGGACAAAGCAGAGAATGCCGTACAGGCAGAGCAAGGAGGGTTCGTATGAGTGAGGTAATTGTGGTAACATCGGGAAAAGGCGGCGTCGGAAAGACGACGACAGCGGCGAACATCGGTATCGGGCTGGCACAGCTTGGAAAAAAAGTTGTGATGGTGGATACAGATATCGGGCTGCGAAATCTGGATGTGGTTCTGGGTCTGGAGAACCGTATTGTTTACAATCTGGTGGATGTCATCGAAAGCAACTGCAGGATGAAGCAGGCGCTGATTAAGGATAAGCGGTTTGATGACCAGCTGTATCTTCTGCCGTCGGCGCAGACCAGAGACAAGACATCGGTAACACCGGAACAGATGAAAAAACTGTGTGAAGAACTGAGGGATCTGTTTGATTATGTGATCCTGGACTGTCCGGCAGGAATCGAACAGGGATTTGCCAACGCCATTGCAGGAGCAGACCGGGCAGTTGTGGTGACGACGCCGGAGGTGTCGGCGATTCGGGACGCGGACAGGATCATCGGGCTTTTAGAGGCCAACGAACTAAGAGATATCTCACTGATCATTAACCGGATCCGGCCGGAAATGGTAAGAAAAGGTGAGATGATGTCTGTGGATGATGTGGTGGACATTCTGGCGGTGCCGCTGCTTGGGATCATACCGGATGATGAACATGTGGTGATTGCGACCAACCAGGGGGAGGCGATCACCGGCAGTTCCACACCGTCTGGTGAAGCTTTCAGCAATATCAGCCGGCGGCTGACCGGAGAAGAAATCCCATTTCCGGATCTTACAGCCAGAAAAGGGTTCTTTCATCGTTTGTTTCGCAGATAGGAGGGAGCGGTATGCGTTTATTTCATCCAGGCAGAAGACAAAGCTCAGGCGGAATTGCAAAGGAACGGCTGTCGACGCTTCTGGCGGCAGAGCGGCTGAACTGTTCTCCGAGAGCCATGCAGATGCTGAAAAATGATCTGACCCACGCAGCTGAAAAATATCTGACGATAGAAACCAGTGAAATATCTGTAACGATCACGCAGTCTCCGGCAGTGCTGACTGCGAGAATACCACTAAAGAAAAACGAGGAATCTCATGTTAAAACGTTATAAACTGAAGAATTATAATTTCTTACTTGTTATCCTGCTGATCACGATCAGCACCATCGGCGTTCTTCTGATCGGGAGTGCTGCCAGGGAATATCAGAGCAGGCAGCTGATCGGAGTGATCACGGGCCTGATCCTGATGGTGGTCATCTCTCTGATCGACTATAGCTGGATCCTGAATTTTTCATGGATCCTTTATGTGCTTAATCTGGTGCTGCTGGTCATTCTGAAGACCGGTTTTGGGGAGGAAAACCTGGGCGCAACCCGCTGGCTGAACATCGGCGGATTTCAGTTTCAGCCGACTGAGATTGCCAAGATCATACTGATCATCTTTTTTGCAATGTTTCTGATGAAGCATGAGGATGACCTGAACACGGCGAAGACAATTTTTAAAGCTATCGGCCTGCTCCTTCTGCCTCTTGTATTGGTCCTGACACAGCCGGACCTGAAAAATACGATTACGATCTCGGTTGTATTCTGTGCGATGATGTACCTCGCAGGATTGAGCTATAAGGTAATCGGAGGCGTTCTGGCGGTGGTTGTTCCAATGCTTCTGATCGTGTTTTTTATCATCACCCAGACGGATTTCCAGCTTCCGGAGCCGCTGGACGATGCGATCGGATATCAGCTGGACCGTATCCGTACCTGGAACGACCCGGAGGCGGAGGAGAACAGCAGCGGAGCCATTCAGCAGAATAACTCTATTACAGCCATCGGCTCCGGGCAGCTGACGGGAAAAGGGCTGAACAACAACAGTGTGTCTTCCGCAAACAAAGGAAATTTTGTGGCTGAGATCCACAATGACTTTATCTTTGCGGTTGCCGGGGAAGAACTTGGATTCATAGGCTGCTGTGCAATCATTTTGATTCTGTCGCTGATCGTCGTCCAATGCATACGGATCGGCAGGCGGGCAAAAGATATGGCGGGGATGTTGATCGCCTGCGGGGTGGGAACCCTGGTGGCGTTTCAGAGCTTTCTGAATATCAGCGTTGCCACAGGCCTTCTGCCCAATACAGGTACGACACTTCCGTTTGTGAGTTATGGTCTTACCTCTCTTTGGACCTTCTTTATGGGAATGGGGTTTGTGCTGAACGTAGGACTTCAGAACCGGAATTTCCTGACGCGCAACGAAGAACTGCTGAAGAAAAAAGATGTCTATGAACACCGGATGCACCGTATGTGAGGAAGAAAACACGCTCCGGAAAGGGAGCGTTTCCGGAAAAACACAGAACAGAGGAGCGATAGAACAGCGTGAAATCAAACGATAGAATAGCAAAAGCAAACAAGATCCTGAATCTCCTGATCGCTGTGACTGCCGCGCTGGTGGTCATTCTGGCGGTCATTCTCGGGATCAGAAATTTTATTGACAGCCGGACCATGGATCTTTCCTACCGTTATCAGACCGATGAGTACCTGTCCGGCAATCCGCTGAAAGAGGCGTCTTCCGCCCTTGCGCCGGCGTTTGCGGACGAACTGTGTGTGGGTCAGGCGAATGTTCCGCTGGGAGATATCGCCTTTGCGGAAAGGGAGAAGGCGGGACTGTTTCAGCTGGACAGCGGGGAGATCCTCTACGCCCAGGGAATCTATGACAAGATCTATCCTGCCAGCATCACAAAGATCATGACAGCGCTTCTGGCAATTGAATATGGAAATATGGAGGACGTTGTCACTATACAGGCGGAAGATGTGAACCTGGAAGAAGGCTCCGTTCTGAGCGGAATGCAGGCGGGAGACCAGGTGACGATGGACCAGCTGTTTTATACACTGGTGGTATATTCCGCCAATGACGCAGGCATGGCGATCGCAAGGCACATCGGAGGTACCGTGGAAGAGTTTGTGAATCTGATGAATCAGGAGGCTCAGAATCTGGGAATGACCGGAACGCATTTTGTCAATCCTCACGGTCTTCATGACGACAACCATTACACCACGGTATACGATATTTATCTGATGCTCAACCGTGCGTTTTCCGAGCAGAAATACACCGAAGCCATGAGCATGGAATCTTATACTCTGACAGTGACTGCTGCGGACGGCACACAGAGAACCAGATATCTGACAGCGACGGACCAGTATCTGACCGGAGCCCAGACAGCGCCGGAAAATGTGACGGTACTTGGAGGAAAGACAGGAACCACCAGCAAGGCGGGAAGCTGTCTGGCGCTGGTCAGTCAGAATGCCTATGGAGAACCGTTTATTTCCATCGTCGTCAATGCAGCGAACAAGACGGACTTGTATAACGATATGAATACGCTGTTGTCGCAGATTAACTGAGTTTTATGTTGCTTTTCCTGCAGTTTGAACGGGCTGGCCGATAAATCGTAAATATTATTTCGTAAATATTTTGAAATTTTCATTTTTGGCATTGAAATTTTTGTTCAAATATTCTATAATTAGAACATGAACTTTAGAGTTTTTAGTGAAAATATCTTATTCTAATCTAAGGAGGAAACGGCTATGGTTCAACTGATTGTAGGAAAAAAAGGAAAAGGAAAGACAAAACAGCTTTTAGACAAAGTAAACGCAGAGATCAAGACGGCGAACGGAAGTATCGTTTACATTGACAAAAGTTCCAAACACATGTATGAGCTGAATAACAAGATCCGTTTGATCGACGCATCAACGTATCCGTTAAGAAACAGCGATGAATTTATCGGATTCATCTGCGGAATCATTTCGCAGGATCATGATATTGAACAGATGTATCTGGACAGTTTCCTGAAGGTTTCCAAACTGGAGGGAGAAAATATCACAGACTGTATCGCACAGCTGGAGAATATCTGTAAACTTTACAACATTACTTTTGTCCTCAGCGTTTCCTTGGATAAAGAAGAGTTACCGGAGAGTGTACAGGATAAGATTATTATTGCCTTATAAGTAAGAATGTACTATAATAACTACATAGTGACATGTGAAGGACGGCGCTTTGCAGCACCGTCCTTCTTTTATGAAAAAGCCTGCGGGAGGAATCGGATCCCGGTCAGGACGGTTGAACGACAGCAATGGAAGGAGAAGATCCGTGGCAGCGAAAAAACACAAGCAAGCGAAAAAGCGCCGGGAAGGCGCGCGTCCACATAAGATTCATCTGAACATTGGCACTGTAATTTATCTGGCAGTATTCATTTATCTGATCATCAGTCTTATTTTATATTTCACGGAAACTCACGTCACTTCTTACCAGGTTATTTCCGGGCCATTGTCCAGCAATGAAAACTATACTGCTCTGGCATTGAGGGAGGAAACCGTCGTTTATGCACAAACCGACGGTTATATTCATTATTACGTGGGAGATGTATCAAAAGTAGGAAAAAACAGTCCAGTATACAGCATCGGCAGTTCCGAAGATGCAGCCACGGAAAGTGAGATAACAGAGGAACAGAAAAAAGAGATCCGGAACATCCTGGCGGATTATGCGGCTTCTTATGATGCCGACCGTTTTTCGGAGATGATAAGTACCCGCTATGCATTGGAAAATGAACTTCTGGGAGATGCTTCTTCTGCGCTGACTGCTGCAGACGCGATGCTGTCGGCGGAAGACGGGACAGTTGTATATACGACAGATGGATACGAAGGATATGCAGCAGAGGATGTGACGGAGGAATGGTTTGATCTGAAAGCATACAAAGGACAAAGTCATGTTTCTTCTGATGAAGTAAAAGCGGGAGATCCGGTTTACAAACTGGTTACCAGCGAGGAATGGCAGCTGGTGGTTCCCGTTTCGGATCGTCAGTTTGCAAAGCTGTCAACGATGACATCCATCAAGGTGAAATTTCTGAAAGATGGACAGACACAGAACGGAACCATCGAAACGCAGCAGATCCAGGGAAAGAACTACGCGTTTATCACTCTGCAGAATGGTATGGCACGCTATGCGGATGAACGGTTCCTGAATGTGGAACTAGTGACCAATATTGAGAGCGGGCTGAAAATACCGAATACGGCCATTACAAAAAAAGAATTTTATAAAATACCTGCTGCATACCGGACGTCAGGGGGAGACAGCAATTCTTATGGAGTCCTCCGGGAGGTGTTGAAAGACGACGGGACCATGACGACGGAGTTTATCAACGCAACTCTTTATACGGATCCTCAGGAGGATCTTGTGGATGGTGAGACTCCGGCCTATTATTATATTGACAAAGCTGAGCTGGAAGCGGGAGATGTTCTCATCGCTTCGGATTCCCAGACGAAATATACCGTCCAGGAGACAGAAAACCTGAAAGGGGTCTATCGGTTAAATCTGGGCTATGCAGTCTTCTGTCCAATCCGTGTGGAGGACCAGAATGAGGAATTTACGATCATTGCGTCGGGGACGTCACGCGGCATTGACATGTATGATTATATTGCGGCCGACGCATCGACGGTTCAGGAAAATCAGATTATGGAATGACCGGACAGGAATTATAAAAGGGAAAAAAAGCAATTTCAGGAGGAGTATATGTTACAGAGTCAGTATGAAGAGGTACAGAAAAGAATCGAAGCAGCCTGCACAAGATGCGGCAGGGACCGCAGTGAGGTGACATTGATCGCAGTCAGCAAGACAAAACCGGTGGAAATGTTGGAGGAGATCTATGCGCTGGGAGAGAGAAATTTCGGTGAAAATAAGGTTCAGGAATTGACCGGAAAATATGAGGCGATGCCCAGAGACATCCACTGGCATATGATTGGTCATCTGCAGAGAAACAAAGTAAAATATATTATTGATAAGGCGGAACTGATTCATTCCGTGGATTCCCTGAGACTTGCAAGAACAATCAGTGAGGAGGCGCAGAAGCATCAGTGCACGGCGCATATTCTGTTGGAGGTCAATGTTGCGGAGGAGGAGAGCAAATTTGGAATGACGGTGGAGGAAGCGCCGAAGCTGGCGGAAGAGATCGCCGCGCTTCCGAACATTCAGATCGAAGGGCTGATGACAATCGCGCCGTTTGTAGAAAATCCTGAAGAAAACCGACCAGTTTTTCAAAAATTGAGAAAATTAAGTGTTGACATAAGAGCAAAAAACATTAATAATGTAACTATGGCCGTTTTAAGCATGGGAATGACCAATGATTATGAAATCGCGATTGAAGAGGGAGCCACGATGGTTCGTGTGGGTACCGCTATTTTTGGCGAACGTAATTATGCGAAGGCGCAATAACAGAATTAGGAGAGTATAGAAAATGAATGTTTTGGATAAGTTTCTTGACGCGATAAAAATGAATGATGATTACGATGATGATGACGACTTTTTTGATGAGGAAGATGAGATAGAAGAAGAAAAACCGAAGAGAAGATTTTTCAGCCGCAGACTGGAGGAAGAGGAAGAAGAGGAAGCGGAACCGGCTTACAGCAGGACCAGAGCCGCAGCAGGCCGTACGTCCGCATCATCTGCGGCAACCAGAATGCCAAACAGAACACGTCAGCAGGCTTCTCAGCAGGAAGCTTCTCCGAAGGTGACTCCGATGAGAAGAAAACAGCCGCTGAACATGGAAGTCTGTGTGATCAAACCGGCATCCATGGAGGATACAAGAGAGATTGCGGATACGCTTCTTGCAGGCTGCACAGTGATCCTGAATCTGGAAGGGATCGATGTGGAGGTTGCTCAGCGTATCATTGATTTCTGCTGTGGTTCTTCTTACTGTCTGAATGGCGGACTGCAGAAGGTATCGGGATATATCTTTATCCTGACACCGTCCAGCGTAGAGATTTCCGGTGACATCCAGGATCTGCTCAGCGGAGCGTTTGATATTCCAAGCATCCGCACAGATTTTTAAGGAGGAACCCTGGCGTGAAGTCATTATTGGTGAAGCAGGAGAAACAGGGAGAAGCGTTTTCCTATGAGATTCTGTGGAAGGAAGACTTTTCCGGTCTGGGAGCGGAAGTGAAAAAGCTGCAGCTTCCGGCAAAAAAAGCCTGCATCGTTGCAGACAGTACTGTGGCGGAACTGTATCTGGAGCAGGTGAAACAGGAACTGGAACCCTTGTTTGAGAAGGTGACCGTTTTCATCTTTCCTGCAGGAGAGGAACATAAGAATCTGCAGACCGTTCAAAAACTGTATACCCATCTGATCGAAGAAAAACTGGAGCGGAAGGATCTGCTGTTTGCCCTCGGAGGGGGGGTGACCGGTGACCTGACCGGATACGCAGCTGCTACCTATCTTCGCGGAATTGATTTTATTCAGATTCCGACCACTTTGCTGGCACAGGTGGATTCCAGCATCGGCGGCAAGACAGGGGTGGATTTCGATCAGTATAAAAACATGGTCGGAGCATTCCATCATCCGAGACTTGTATACATGAATACTTCTGTCCTGAAGACATTGTCCAAGGAGCAGTTCGCCTGCGGAATGGGTGAAGTGCTGAAGACAGGGCTGATCCGGGATGAGAAATTTTATATCTGGACCATCAATCACATGGAACCTATCATGGAGCGGGTTCCTGCTGTGCTGACAAAGATGATCCAGAAATGCTGTGATATCAAAAGAATTGTTGTGGAGAATGATCCGAAGGAACAGGGTGAGCGCGCAGTGCTGAACCTGGGTCATACGGTGGGACATGCCATCGAAAAGCTGAAAGATTTTCAGCTGGCGCACGGACAGTGTGTGGCGCTGGGAACTGTGGCTGCCGCATACATTTCCTTTAAGCGCGGATATCTTTCCACAGAGGAATTTTATGAGATCCGTGATATGAACGTGGGCTTTGATCTGCCAATTACCTTTACCGGTCTGAACCCGGAAGATATTCTGGCGGCGACAAAATCGGACAAGAAGATGGAAAACGGCACAGTGAAGTTTATTCTGCTGAAATCTCTTGGCCATGCGGTGGTGGATCATACGGTGACGGATGAGGAACTGCTGGAGGCGATCAATTTCATTAACGGAGACCGGATCGATGAAGAATAGACAGAAATCTTTGGCGTTTTATCTCGTCGGCATTGCGCTGGCGGTGATTCTTCTGTGGTTGGATCAGTGGACCAAGCAGCTGGCGGTGAATCATTTGAAAGGGCAGGCGGATATTGAGCTGATCCCGGGTGTCCTGAAACTCCACTATCTGGAAAATCATGGAGCTGCCTTTGGTATTCTGCAGAATCAACAGTGGTTTTTCGTGCTTATGACGCTGGTGATTTTAGCTGTCCTTCTGTATGTGGTGATCCGTATGCCGAAAATCGCCCATTACCTGCCGGCATTTTTGTTGGCCTTCGCATTGATCGCCGGCGCCCTTGGGAATTTTTATGATCGTCTGGTGCAGAAGTATGTGGTGGATTTTATTTATTTCTGTCTGATTGACTTTCCGATTTTTAATTTGGCTGATATTTATGTGACCTGCTCTTTGATCATTTTTTTGTTTTTCTTCTTTTTCTTTTATAAAGAGGAGGATTTCCAGTTTCTTGGCAGAAAGGAAGCGGATAAGTAGAGTTCCTGTCGTCCGGCTCTGTAATATGGGTCTGACGGCAGGATTTTTCTGTTACTGGCAGCATGCATGGTTTCTATGCAGTGTGAAGCGTGCTGCTTTTACGGTTGTGACCAACAGCGAATGATTTTATGGTAAGGAGAAAGAATGGAAGAATTGCTTGTTTTTGGAGTTTCGCAGGAAGAACAGGATCTCAGGATCGATCGGTATCTGTCGGAAAAGATGGATAACTGTTCCCGTTCTTTTGTTCAGAAACTTTTAAAAGATGGAAAAGTCAGTATTTCCGGAAAATCAGTCAAACCCAGTTATAAAGTGCAGGCAGGGGATGTGATCGAAGCGAAAGTTCCGGAACCGGAGGAGCTGGAAATACTGCCGGAGGACATTCCTCTGGATATCCTGTATGAAGATGAGGATGTTCTGATCGTCAATAAGCCGAAAGGAATGGTCGTGCATCCGTCTGCAGGTCATTACAGCCATACGCTGGTAAACGCAGTGATGTTTCACTGTAAAGATCAGCTTTCCGGAATCAACGGCGTGCTGCGTCCGGGTATCGTTCATCGGATTGATATGGACACAACGGGGGCACTCGTCATCTGCAAAAACGATGCCAGCCATCAGAAATTAGCAGAGCAGCTGGCGGTTCATGCAATTACAAGAAAATACCGCGCCTTGGTACACGGAAATCTGAAAGAGGATACAGGAACTGTGACCGGAGCCATCGGACGTCATCCCACTGACCGGAAGAAGATGGCAATCAATGAGCGCAATGGAAAACCCGCAGTGACCCATTACCGGGTACTGCAGCGTTTCGGGAATTATACGTATATCGAGTGTGAACTGGAAACGGGACGCACCCACCAGATCCGTGTTCATATGGCATCGATTGGTCATCCTCTGGTGGGTGACGCGGTCTATGGACCGAAAAAATGTCCGTTTCCCAAACTTCAGGGTCAGACACTTCATGCGATGGTGCTTGGATTTACGCATCCGAGTACTGGAGAGTATCTTGAGGTAACGGCTCCATTGCCGGAATATTTTGAAAAGCTTTTATCTGAATTGTCGCATAATTTGTAAATTTCCTCTGTACTTTTCGGCAAAATTGTAGTATACTTATTGATAACAAAAGAAGTAACTGTCAGATTCCTGAACAGTTGCAAAAAAGCTGCCGCCTGTGCTGCGTTCGTTTCAGGGTTGAGGGCAGCAGGAAAGTGTAGAAGGGAGCGGTATTTTATGAAGACAATTATTACGATAGGCCGTGAATACGGAAGTGCCGGACATTCCATCGGAAAGATTCTTGCAGATGAACTGGGTATCCCATATTACGACAAGGAACTTTTGGAGCGTGCGGCAAAAGACAGCGGGCTTTGCAAGGAACTGTTTGAAAATCATGATGAGAAACCGACCAACAGCTTTCTCTATTCTCTGGTGATGGATACATATTCCTTTGGCTATGGTTCCACAATGGTAGATATGCCTCTGAATCAGAAAGTGTTTCTCGCGCAGTTTGACAGCATCAAAAAGCTTGCACAGGATGGTCCGTGTGTAATCGTAGGACGCTGTGCAGATTATGCACTGGAGGAATATCCGAATGTGCTCAGTGTATTTATTCGTGCCGATATGAAAGACCGTATCCGCCGTATTGCCAAACTGTATGACCTTACAGATGCAAAAGCAAAAGATAAGATCATCAAGATCGACAAGCAGCGTGCAAGCTATTACAATTATTACACCAGCAAGAAGTGGGGAGATGTTGCCAGCTACGATCTTTGTCTGAACAGCAGCGTATTCGGCATCAATGGAACGGTAGAAATGCTGAAACGAGCGATCGAAGAAAGAGAAGCGGAGATTCGCCCGATCTTCAACGTGGAAAGAAAGAATAAATAATATAGAAAAGGGCAGGAAAGCAGTATAAGCAGAATTGCCTGCTGTAAAAACTGCAGGCAGGTATTAGGATCAGCTCCGGAAGACTGAAATGTTTTCCGGAGCTAATTTTGTGCGCCCGGCGGGCGCACGTTCTAACGGGTGAAAGTCCCTGACCCGCCCGGCAGTGGGAAGGGTGCAGCTAATGGCAAGGGCGTCATCGTGAGGTGGGGTCTGAAGGAAGCCGGAGGCAAACCACTGGCCTGTAAAAGTTGTCCGGATAGGCTGTAAAGCGTGGATGAGGTTGCAAATCAAACTAAAGTCCAATAACTGCACGGAACGCCAGCAGTAAACGGGGCAGGTATAAGTGGGAAAGAACGTGTGAGTACCCGGGGAGGTCTCATGGACATGGTGAAGGCGATAAAACATTCGCTGCCATGGAGTAAAGCTTGCCATGAGAAGTCAGCAGAAGTCATAGTACCGGGACAGCTATAGATGTCCCGGGAAGGACGGAACAGTAGGAGGTGCCATTTCCAAATGGAAACTAGACATGGAATTAAGTACAGACAACTTCATATTGAAGACTACCTGGGAGAGATACCTGCGGAACAGGGAAGGGAAACAGGAGTGTACGCCCATGAATGGATTACCGGGAACCCTGGCACCAACACGGACTTTTGGACGGACAACCTGCTTGATACGATACTCAGGAGCGACAACCTCAATGCCGCATACAAAAGAGTGAAAGCAAACAGAGGGTCAGGGGGAATGGATGGGATGCAGGTGGATGAACTTCTACCCTACCTGAAAGACCACCGGGACGAATTGGTCAGGCAGCTGAGGGAGGGAAAATACAAACCCAACCCCGTCCGAAGGGTAGAAATACCCAAGGAAGAGAAAGGCAAAGTAAGGAAGCTGGGAATTCCAACTGTAGTAGACCGGATGATCCAACAGGCAATTGCACAGGAACTCACTCCTATCTACGAAGAACAGTTTTCGGATAACAGCTACGGCTTCCGGCCAGGCAGAAGCGCGCATGATGCACTGGCAAAGTGCAGAAAATACGTGAATGAGGGATATGTGTATGCAATCAGTATGGATCTACAGGCCTACTTTGACACGGTGAACCACAGCAAACTGATAGAAGTGCTGTCAAGAACCATTAAAGACGGGCGTGTAATTTCGCTGATACACAGGTACCTGAATGCCGGGGTAATGGAAGACGGAGGGTTCCATGCGACAACGGAGGGCGTGCCCCAGGGCGGTTTATGTGGAGCTCCACATAAGCCGCCTTATGCGGACACTTTCATTATGCTGAGTCAGCCGGCATAAATGCGATGTTTCC
>OLQE01000139.1_pt1 | contig 65040 bp, 56 predicted proteins | sample 1643161 | NCBI WGS metagenome assembly OLQE01 (sample SAMEA3136650, study PRJEB25190) | human gut metagenome
AGGAGATATGACTTATGATGATGCCTAGTATTTTTGGAGAAAACTTATTTGATGATTGGATGGATGATTTCGACAGAGAGTTCTTCGGAACAAGAAATCCGCTGTACGGAAAACACAGTAAAAACATGATGAAGACAGACGTCCGCGAGACAGAAAATACCTACGAACTGGATGTTGACCTGCCGGGATTTAAGAAAGATGAAATCACGGCTGAGCTGAAAGACGGCTATCTGACGATTTCCGCTGCAAAAGGCCTGGATAAAGACGAAAAAGACAACAATGGAAAATATATCCGCCGCGAGCGTTACGCAGGTTCTATGAGCCGCAGCTTCTATGTCGGCAACGGAGTGCACCAGGATGACATTCATGCGAAATATGAAGACGGTATCCTGAAACTGTCCATCCCGAAGAAAGCGCAGCAAACCGTAGAGCAGAAAAACTACATCTCCATCGAGGGATAATCCACACAGATACTTCTTCTCTGCAGTTTTTTCCACGGACACACCTGAACGATCAGAGATTTTCCAAAACAGACAGACGGTTGAACCGCCTGTCTGTTTTTATGCCATAAAATCAATCACAACTCATGATCTCTGACCAACAATTGTTCTCACAACTGCAAAAAGGCGCTCCGAAATCCCTCTGTGGGATCCGGAGCGCCTTTTATGGAATCTCTCTTACGACTTAAATTACTTAAGAGTAACTTTAGCGCCTTCAGCTTCCAGTTTGGTCTTCAGCTCTTCAGCCTCAGCTTTGGAAGCGCCCTCTTTCAGTACCTTCGGAGCGCCGTCAACTACTTCTTTCGCCTCTTTCAGGCCCAGACCTGTAGCTTCGCGAACAACTTTGATAACTTTAACTTTGTTCGGGCCAACTTCTGTCAGCTCTACGTCGAACTCGTCTTTCTCTTCAGCTGCTGCTGCATCGCCAGCGCCTGCTGCTGCAACTACAACGCCTGCTGCTGCGGATACACCAAACTCTTCTTCACATGCTTTTACCAGTTCGTTTAACTCTAATACGGATAACTCTTTAATCGCTTCGATAAATTCAGCGGTTGTTAACTTTGCCATTTTTATTTCCTCCTTGGATATTTTTAATTTCTGATTTTTATTTTCCGGAACCTCGGTTCCTGTCAGAGTCAATTAAGCCTCTGCTGCTTCGCCGCCTTTGGACTCTGCGATCTGATTAAGAACACGAGCCAGGTTAGCGATCGGTGACTGGATGCTTCCAAGCAGTTTGCCAAGAAGTTCTTCTCTTGACGGAACAGCTGCCAGTGCCTCCACGCCTTTCTTGTCATAGTAGCTGCCTTCCACAATACCGGAAACCATTTCCAGCTTCGGAGCAGTCTTAGCAAATTTCGCGATGATTCTGGCCGGAGCAGTTGCATCGTCTTTGCTGATTGCAAGTGCGTTGGTTCCTTCCAGATCTTTGCAAAGCTCTTCGCACGGAGTTCCCTGGAATGCGAAGTTCATCATAGTATTTTTGTATACTTTGTAATGAACGCCAGCTTCTCTTAACTCCTTACGCAGTTTTGTATCCTGCTCTACAGTAAGGCCACTGTAGTTAACCAGGATCACGGACTCTGCGTCAGCGATCTGTGCAGAAATCTCTTCTACGACAGGCTTTTTCAGTTCTACCTTTGCCATAACGGTTGCACCTCCTTGTAGTATTTCGTACCTACGCTTCGGAAGCATAAAAAAGCTCTTCCGCGAAAACGGAAGAGCTGCAAAATTCAACAATTCGTGAATGTAACTTCTCCTCGGCGGGCGTTTTGATCCTTATGCCTTACGGCACCCACTGTCTTCGGCGCGATACAGGATGTATCATAGCATAGCTGCCGCATGATGTCAAGAAGTTTTTTCAAATTATTGGATCATTTTGTAACTATTCAACCAGGTATGCGCATTTACTGCGCAGACCGTATGAAAACGCAGCGCCTGTGTGCATCCGCTCACGGTTTATTCTCCACATCGTCAATCGCATCGATGACCGCGGACCGGAAACCGCTGCGTTCCAGAGAAGCCACTCCGACGATCGTAGTGCCTCCCGGAGAGCAGACCGCGTCTTTCATCGCGCCGGGGTGCTGCCCGGTCTCCAGATGCAGCTTGCCTGTGCCGACAAGCATCTGAGCCGCAAAGCGATATGCCTGCGCCCTTGTCAGTCCGTGTTTGACACCGGCATCTCCCAGTGCTTCGATAAACATTGCCGCGTAAGCGGGCGTACAGCCGCATACGGTACCCGCCACGGAAAGATGGGCAGTGTCGACCGTCTCAACCAGCGCAATTTTTTCAAACAGGTCTTTGACCATCTGAAATTCTTCTCCGGTCAGCGAATGCTTGTCCTCGCAGACGATAATTCCTTCTGCTACCGCCACCGGCGTATTGGGACAGGTGCTCAGGTGATGTGTCCCCGGAAGAAGCGCCTGCTCCAGTTTTTCAAACGGATAGCCTGCCGCCACCGACACAACGATCTTATCTTTCAGCTCTTCCCGGATGGGCGCTGTCACTTCCTGGATCATGTACGGCTTTACCGCCAGAATGACCAGATCCGCGCTGTCCGCCACTTCTTTGGCGTCCCTGCACGCATGCATTCCCCGTTCTTCTGTATTGCGGCAAAGCTTTTCCCAGTTTCTGGCGCATGCATAGACCTGTTCCGGCTTTAACGCGCCTGTGCGCAGAAATCCTTCCGCCATCGCCTGTGCCATATTTCCAAATCCTATGAATCCTACTTTTAATTCTGACATTTCAAGATTCCTTTCTGTTTTACGCTCTCACTGAGCAATCGTTCCGTTGGATGAACGGTTATCTCACTGAAAATACTGGTCGATTCCATCTGCGATGCCATCCACCATTTTCTTCTGGAAATCGCTGTCCGCCATTTTAGAATCGTCACCGGCATTGGACATAAATCCCATTTCCACAATCGTCACCGGCATGGTTGACCAGTTGATTCCGCTCATGTCATCGGTAATCATGACACCGCGGTTGCGCAGACCGGTAGCCTGACAGTAACTGTCAATGATACACTGGGAAAGCCGCTGGCTTTCCGGGGCAAGGGCAGATACGAACGCATTGGAATCCGACGGCGCCATACAGAGCGCACCATTGACGGAACTGTTGTCGTCACCATTGGCATGGATCCTCACCAGAATATCTCCACCCACAGATGACGCATACTCAGCACGCTCTTTGTTGCTGATATTTACGTCATGTGTCTCACGTGTCATATAGACCGTATATCCTCTGCTTTCCAGCTCCGTGCGCAGCAGCAGGGAAACCTGAAGGTTCAGTTCATACTCATCCAGCCCTGAAACACAGCCTGTGGTTCCCGAGGTCACTCTGGCTTTCATAACAGAACTTCCAGGACCGACAGGCTCTTTTCGGCTGTCCCCCTGTCCCTGATGACCGGGGTCGATCACGATCACCTGACTCAGTTCCTTTTTGTCTGTCAACACACCGTCGGCATTAAAGTAATACGTTTCTCCGTCGACCACAAACTCTCCGCTGTGGAGTCTTCCGCCCCAGTCTCTCAGGTAATACCAGTTCTCTCCCTGCTGCAGCCACTGACTGCTTGCCATCTTGCAGTCGCTGTTGAACCAGTACCAGTCATTTCCGATCTTGCTCCAGCCATTGTTTAATGCTGCGCCCCAGCCGCGGAAGTAATACCAGACGCCGTTTTCCTGACGCCACTGGTCATGGAGCATTCCGCCCCAGTCTCTGACGTAATAGAGGTTTCCTCCCTCTTCGATCCACTGAGCGCTTGCCATGGTACAGTCACTGTTGAACCAGTACCAGTCATTTCCAATCTTGCTCCAGCCATTGTTCAAAGCTGCGCCCCAGCCGCGGAAATAATACCAGATTCCATTTTCCTTGCGCCACTGGTCATGGAGCATTCCTCCCCAGTCTCTGACATAGTAGAGGTTTCCTCCCTCTCGGATCCACTCAGCACTTGCCATCGAGCAGTCTTCATGGAACCAATACCAGTCATTTCCCAGCTTGTTCCAGCCGTTATTCAGCGCACCGCCCCAACCGCGGAAGAAGTACCAGGTGCCGTTCAGCTGTTTCCAGCCGTCTTCCTGATTGGTACTCTTGAACATTTTATCGTTCTGCTCCGGATCCAGGTAATAAAGATCATTTCCGTTTTTCTGAAGTCCGCTGAGACGATGTCCGTCCGCGGTATCCAGCAGATACCATTCACCGTCAAGGATCAGCCAGCCGGAAGTCGGATCCGTTGCGTAATTGCCGTTCTTGCAGACCGCGCCGTTCATGATGTAGTAAGTCTTGTCCTGAACGGTGATCCAGCCTTCCTGTGTATACATCTTTCCGTCCTTGTCGAAGTAACGGGTCTGTCCGTCAACATCAGCGAAACCATCCTTCACGATCGTTCCGTATGCACTTTCTGCACCAGGCTGTCCCCCCTCCTCGGAGGAATAGTACACATGTGCCACACCGTTCTCATCCGTGTACGTCTGTGCGCCAGCGAGAAGATATCCGGTATCCGCCGCTGCCAGGTAGGTCTTGCCGCCTTCTGTAAACAGTCCGGTCTTCGGAGCGCCAGTCTGTGCGTCATAGAAGATCCAGTGATCATTGCCTTCCGCATCTTTCACCTGATTCCAGCCCGCCTCATAGACAGTTTTCCGTGCTCTCTCACCCTCCGCAGCTTCTCCCGCGGACTGAGCGGATGGCGCTGCACTTTCTTCAGACGCTTCGGATGCCGCCGTATTTTCTCCGGATGGTACAGACAATGCCCCATCTTCTTCTGACTGCACGGACGGCGTATCTGCTGCCGTCTGTTCTGATGACGGCTTCTCTGATACTTCTGCCGCCGCATCTGCTTCGGCATCCGGCGCTGCGGCAGGCTCCTGCGCCGGTGTTTCCTCCGGATTCGGAACTTCACTCTCTGTCTGAGACTCCGCATTCACAGATGCAGAATCCGAGACGTCCGAAGCAGCGTAAGCTGTCATCGGAGCAGCACTGACAGAAACGGCAATCGCCATCGCTGCCAACCATTTTCTTTTCATCCTTACTCCCTCCCATCATTTTTCATATATCCTAAAATAAAGCTATTTTCCAAACATACTCTGGCAGTTTCCTGCACTTCCTTTCCCAGGCTTCATTCCTCCGCTCTCACGCTGAGGCCGTCGCGCCCTTCGAACCATCCGCCGCCCTGGGGAATTTCCGTGTTTTTCCACTCGTCGGCTTTTTCATACCTGCCGCTGCGCAGACAATCCAATAGCTGACGTCCCATTCCCACATACATCCGGCGGTGCCCAACAAATTCATTGTTCAGCGCCGGAAGCGAAATTTCCGTGGTACAGAAGCTTCCGTGGCTCTGATAAAGCAGTTCCGGCCGCTCTGACAGAAGCAGCTCCATCAGCGGCTGGTAATAGGCTCTCAGATACGCCTCCCTGGTAAAATCAAACGCCTGCCCTTCTTCCGTCTGGGGCACTTCCCGGATCACAGCCGTATAAAATCCTCTTTCATAATAGTTCATGCACGCGACCTTGTGCAGGGGAGCGCCTTTTCCGATCTTCGCAACCCCCTCCGCTTCCTGGCAGGCATTCCGGAAGGCAAGCTGGCTGTTTTCACTCCTTCCCACAGATTCCCACACACTGTAGGATCCGGAACCTTTCTGCATACCGATCAGATCATAACGATATTTTTTCCCGTATCTGCCGATCTCTGTCAGTCCCGGCTGCTCAATCTGATTGATGTGTACCAGATAATCATCCTGAAACATTTTTCCCGCAATGATCTTTGCGAAAATAGCTCCCAGGTAATGGGAGATCGTTCCCTTTTCGCTGACATCCAGATACATAGTTCTGGCAGATTTCACCAGCTGGTCGCCTTTGACCTCCAGGGCATTTTCCACCATCGCCATTTTCTGCAGCAATTCACTTTTCCTTTTCTCACGAAACGGCGGCATCAGCCGCCCTGCCGGCATCGTACAGGTCAGGACTGCATGGAGCAGTTCCAGATTGGTGAATTCCAGCATCATATCATTTTTGCACAGTCCGCTGGAATCCTGGGAATCGATGACCGTCACCGGCATGGTATATGTTTTCTCTTCTGTTAAAATCATAAAAACCTCATTCAGTACTCTCCACCGTGTTCCTTCAGCCATCGCTCACGCTGCCGGTAGTCCGGCAGTACGGAAGCGACAGTCTGATAAAACTGCCGGGAATGATTCATTTCCTTCCGATGAGCCAGTTCATGGACCACCACATAATCCAGGATCTCCTCCGGCATCCGGATCAGCTTCCAGTTAAAATTCAGATTGCCCTTGCTGCTGCAGCTTCCCCATCGTGTTTTCTGCTCACGGATCGTGATCCTTCCGTAGGTCACTCCCATTTTCTCCGCATAGAAAGCAACTTTCCCTGGAAATATCTTCCGTGCCTCCTGAATCTTTTCCTCCCGCTCGCCTGGCGTCAGCTCCTGCCGCTCCCGCAGTCTCGTCTGGGCATACAGCTTCTGCTGTTGCTGCCGGATCCATCCCTGTTTCTGCCGGAGAAATTCTTCAATCTTTCTGACTGGACAGCGCAAAGGCGCACGCACCACCACCGAACCGTCACGGCTGATCTGGATGGCGATACTCTTTCTGTTTGTGCGTATCAGCTGATAATCCGGCGGGTCGGGAAAACCGCTCTGTCCTTCCTGACCCGCCGTCTTTTTCTCTTCACTCATCTGCCTATCCCAGATATGCCTGCAGAAGTTCCAGCGTATTTTTCACACCGTCTCTGTGGCTTCTCTCATACCCATGAGAAGCATAGACACCCGGTCCGATCAGTCCGTGACGCACATCATGACCGGCGGTCAGCGCTGCCTCTGCGTCGGAGCCGTAATACGGATAAACATCCACCGCATAGTTCAGCTTCTTCTCCTGCGCAGCTTTCACCAGCGCGGAAACTACCCCATAATTGTAAGGTCCACGGCTGTCCTTCGCGCAGATGGAAACCATTCGCTCATCGCATTCCAATCCTTCGCCGACGCATCCCATGTCAACAGAAAGGATCTCGGTCACACCTTCCGGAACCGTCGCGGAAGCCCCGTGGCCCACCTCCTCATACACGGTAATATGCTGGTACACGCAGCGTTTCGGAGTAACCTTTTCCTTCTTCAGATACCGGGCATATCCCAGCAGGATTCCGACACTCAGCTTGTCGTCCAGGAAACGGCTCTTGATATATCCGGATTCTGTCACCGTTGTGCGAGGGTCAAAGCATACGATATCCCCATTGTGGATTCCCAGCTGATTCAGGTCTTCCACCGAAGAAACCGGCTCGTCCAGCACTGCTTCCACCGTATCCCAGGTTCTCTTTGTCTCGTTATATTCACCGTTCACATGGATGGACGCATTCACCAGCTGGCAGGTGGCGGAGTACACCTTTCCGGATTTCGTGATGACCCGGCAGTTCTCTGTCTCCGCGTTGTTTGGGTTCATTCCGCCAAGGGGCGTCATTTTCAGCCTTCCGTTTCCTTTTCTTTCACACACCATCGCTCCCAGCGTATCCGCATGTGCTTCCAGCAGAATGGCATTGTCCTCTTCTTTTCCTCCGAGCTTTACCAGCACTCCGCCTTTCACGGTCTGCACCGGCTCATAACCCAGCTTTCTGTATTCTTTCATCAGATAATCCGCCACATTCTGTGTATATCCGGACGGGCTGTCGATCGCAAGGATCTTCTGTGTCTCCTCGATAATGTATTCTACATAGCTTTTTTTCATCTTCCAGTCTCCCTTTTTTGTTACTTTTCCATCGGATAAATGATGCCCCAGGATTTTCTCAGGCTGTCCATCAGTTCCATGATCCGGATCGTCTCTGCATGCGGCATCTGCGGACACTCCTTCCAGCCTTTCTCCAGCGCCTCTTTGCACGCCAGAACTTCATACTCATACCCGTTGATCTGCTCCGGCACCGGAATCGTGCGGATACAGGCACGGCTCAGGTCAAAGATACGGATTTCCTCGGGATTATTGATATTCTGCACTTCGATATAACCCCTGTCCCCGTTGATCACGCCAAGGCGGTCCGACTGCACCATCATGGAGCTGTACAGCACAGCCATTCTTCCATCCTCAAAAGTAAGGGTGATGCTGTTCTGCGCATCCACACCGGTCTCCCATTTGACGCAGGCAGAGGAAACCTCTTTGATCTTCTCCGGAAATGCCATGCATGCAAAATTAATCGGATAAACGCCCAGATCCAGCAGCGCTCCGCCGCAAAGATCCGGGTTCGTCATCCGTTCCACATGGGTGATCGGGTAACCCAGGTTGGCACTCAATGAAGTGACTTTTCCGATCACTCCGCTGTCGATCAGATCCAGGATCATCTGGCGGCTCGGCATATAACGGGGCCAGATCGCTTCGGTGAGAAGCAGGCCTTTCTCTTCCGCAAACGCAGTCAGGTCTCTCGCCTGTTCCGCATTCATTGTAAACGCCTTCTCGCAGAGTACGTTTTTTCCATGCTCCAGCGCCAGTTTCGCATGTTCATAGTGCATGGAATGAGGCGTTGCCACATACACCAGATCCACTTCCGGGTCGCTGACCAGTTCCTCATAGGAGCCGTATGCCTTCGCGAATCCCTGCTCTTTCGCAAAAGCCTCCGCACGGGACAGCTCCCGCGCGCCCACCGCATAGGGTTCCACGTCTTCTCCTCTTTCCTGCAGGCCGCGCACCGCTGCCGCCATCGACCGGGCGATATTGCCTGCTCCCAGGATTGCTACTCTCATTTTCATGTTTTATCTCCTTTTTCTCCACGGAAATTTTTCACAAAACCTTTGGTGAAATTATACTACAGATTGTCGGCAAATGCCAGTAGATTCATGGGGTTAGGCGGACGAAATCCGCCAGGGGCAGGTGGTCTGCGTGTATGGCGGATTTCTGTTCGTTGGAAGTGGAGGTTTGTAATGTCCGGTACAGAAAACGTGAATGTTCAGGTGGAATGTGGACGGTGAGATGTCGGAGTATTTTTTTGCTGGATGGAGGGGGTTCGTTTTTTTCGGATGTGTGTGATTGCCAGGGTGACGAGTTGTATGCAGCCGATGATGATGGTCAGCAGCAGGGCATAAATGATCAGCAGGATCAGGCGTGCTGCGTTGAGTATACCGGTTACAAATGTGTGTTCTGTCATGCTTTTTGTCCTCCATTTCCTCATAATATGGTATTCCCATCTGCCGGAATTGTTCCTTGTGTTTTGCAGATATTGTTTCTTTGCAGTACCGGCACTTTCGTGGATCAGGGGTTCCTTGTCCTCGAAAGTGCCGGCTGCTTTTTTGATGTTATGCTATTATTTTAGGAAATTTGGAGGTTTTTTTCCATCGACTGAGGTTACATTTGCCGTGGAAAGCTTACATTTTTGTAATGGAATCCCTTCTGGATCAATCGATTTTCAGGATCATTTCCAGGATTCTCCGGGCGCAGATCCGGATTTCTTCTTTTGTGATATAGCCTTTCTCCAGCGCTTCCATCACGCGCTCCGGATAGCCGTTTGCCATCTTGATATCGTTTCCGGCTTTTGCTTCCCGGTAATGTTCTCCGTGGGTCCACCAGTCGGTGGTCACAATTCCCCGGAAGCCCCATTCTCCGCGGAGGATGTTGGTCAGCAGGTCTTTGCTCTCGGACGTGTGTACGCCGTTGACCAGATTGTAAGAGGACATGATCGTATACGGATCTGCCTCCTTTACGATAATCTCAAAAGCTTTCAGGTAGATTTCTCTCGCCGCCCGCTCGGAAACTCTGGAATCGCTGTCTTTTCGGTCTGTCTCCTTGTTGTTGAACGCAAAATGCTTTACGCTGGCTCCGATATGCTGGGACTGGATGCCCCGCACAGCCGCGGCGCCGGTCTTTCCTGCTACCAGCGGATCTTCGGAATAATACTCAAAGTTTCTTCCGCACAGTGGGCTTCTGTGAATATTGACTGCCGGGGTCAGCCAGATTCCGATGTTGTTTTCCTTGACTTCTTTCGCGCCGGCTGCTCCCACTGCCTCTGCCGCTTCCGGATCCCAGGTGCACGCCACCAGTGTCGCGCAGGGCCATGCGGTGGTCGTCACGCCGCACTGCGGCTGGATCCGAAGGCCTGCCGGGCCGTCTGCCGTCATGACATTGGGAACTCCGTATTCCGGAAGATTACCCATTCCATAGGTATTCGCCACGCCTGTGTTCGGCTGTCCGCCCAACAGATGAATCATCTCTTCCTCGGAAAGCTGATCCAGAAACGCATCCATGTCTGCGCGTCCTTCCGCCACGTCGCTCAGCAGGATCCTGCCTTCCTGCCACGCCCAGCTATGCCGGTCAACACCACGAACCGCAGGCGCAATCCCTTCCAGAGTGCTGAGATCCTGCCGCTCCAGTCCCGGCTCTTCCTCATACTCTCCGGTCTGCAGCGTCTCATAACTTCCGTCTGCCAGCATCCGTCTGGTCAGCTTTTTCGGTTCCAGCTGTCTTGAGAGTTGTTCCGTTACGGTATCCTGCTCCACTTCATACTCAAAAAATTCGATTCTTTCCGCGTCTCTTACAGAATTTCCCACGTAGAAACAGTAAGAACCTTTTTCCAGAACCCATGCGGATTCCGCGACTTTTCCGGTGTCATCGTAGGATGCCATCTGAGCCACCGGAAAACGGAGTTCGATTTTCTGACTCTCTCCCGCTTTCAGCATTCTTGTCTTTTTATAGGCTGCCAGCACCTTCGCCGGTTTTCCCAGTTTTCCCTGGGGCGCTCCGTAATAAATCTGGACAACCTCACGTCCTTCCCGATCGCCGGTGTTGTTTACTTCCACAAGGAAGCGGATCATGCCGTCCATCGCATCTGCTTCCAGCGTATAAATTCGGAAAGTTGTATAGGACAGTCCGTAGCCAAACGGATAGTTGACTTTCTCCGCCGCACCCGGGATTGTCTCAAAGTAGCGATAACCCACATAGATATCATCGGTATATTCTACATAATTTCTGGACTCATGGAAATTCGCGCTGGACGGATAATCTTCCAGAGACGCCGCAAAAGTATCGGTCAGTTTTCCGGAAGGATTCACATCGCCGCAGAGGATATCCGCCGCAGCCAGTCCGCCTTCCATTCCTCCCTGCCATGCCATCAGGACAGACGAAATCCGGTCGTCCTCTTTGAACCAGGAGGTATCTACCATTCCTCCCACATTGAGAACAACCGCAACCTTTGCGAAGTTTTCCCGGACGGTCTCGACCATCTTCTTCTCAGCCTCTGTCAGATAAAAATCTCCGTTTTCAAAAATCGACTGGCTGAGACTCTTCTGGCGCACCTCGTCCTCAAACAGCTGGTAGCCTTCCTCCTGGGTGGAACAGGTACGATCCCAGCCCTCGCCGGAAAAACGGCTGATGCTGATGACCGCCGTATCGGCAAACGCTTTCGCCTGAGCCAGCAGTTCTTCGGGGATTTCCGGCTCCCTGGTCATTCCCGGCAGCGCGCCTTCGGCGTACTGTTTTTCCATTTCTTTCTGATAAAAAGCGGCGAGTTCATGGAACAGCTCCACTTTTCCCTCCTGTTCTTTGATCTTCATTCCTTCATACAGATTGCGGACATAGGCAACCGTAACGTCGCCGCTGCCGCCGCCTCCCTTGACATAATCAATGGTTCCCTTTCCGAACAGAGCGACTCTGCTTCCCTTCGCCAGGGGGAGCAGTCCTGTCACGTTTTTCAGCAGTACCATTCCTTCTCCTGCTGTCTTTCTGGACAGTTCGATGTGTTCCGCGCTGCCTGTTACTTTTTTGCTGCCGAGGGGCAGATTCGGCTGGTATAAAACTCTCTGCCATTTTCCCATAAGTTTTGTCCTCCTGTTATAGTTTTCCCTGCACTTTTCAAATTATTTTCATGCATTTTCCGGGATATATTACGTTACTATCAGCATAACGCAAATGACCGGAAAGAACTATAAGACTTTTGCCGAATAATACCACTTTTTTGTCTTTTTGAAGGCGGACGATGCCTGCCATTCGATCAGTTATCTTTTCTTTGACAACGCACTTTCCATTGAAGAATACCGGGAAAATCTGTGTGTCCTGAAACAGCAGGAGGAGCGCTGGGATTCTCTGCTTCTTTCCCATCCGATCGGCGCAGCTCCAAAGAGTATGCTAGATGAAGTGATCCGGCTATGCGACGAGATCCTGGCGGGGACAACGGATGAGGTCCCCTATGATTATCAGGGGAAACCTGCCTTTATCGCAAAAGCGGTGGACGAAAATATGCTGCGCAGAGATGGGGTATATGGAAATATCATCTTCCGCAAAGACAAGCTGCAGCGAAATCAGAGACCGGAATGAATTTTCAAACACGCTCTAAAAAGCGTATAAAAATAACCGTCGACCTTATCCTGACAGGTCAACGGTTATTAAAATTTTATTATACTCTGCTCTGCATCGAATTTTCCCCAAAGATCACACTGATGCTTGTGCCGACCTCCGGTGTGCTGTCCACTTCGATCTTGGCGTCGTGCAGGATCGCTCCGTGTTTCACGATGGATAATCCAAGTCCTGTGCCGCCGGTAGCGCGGGAATGGCTCTTATCTACGCGATAGAAGCGTTCAAAGATCCGCTCCTGTTCTTCTTTCGGGATTCCAATACCCGTATCTTCCACACGGATGACCGGATGTCTCTCTTTGTTGTATCCCACCGAAATCTTCACTTTGCCGTCGGCTTTGTTATACTTGATCGCATTGTCGCAGAGGTTGTAAACCATTTCATAAAGAATCTGCCGCGCGCCGTGTACAACCGCCATCTGACCATCCACATTCAGCTGAACATTCCGCTCTTTTGCCCGCAGCATCAGCTGTCCTTCCACGTCCTTGCAGAGCTGATACAGCTCCACATCTTCCATCATAATGGATTTGTCGCTCTCGTCCAGCCGGGACAGTTTGATGATGTCTTCCACCAGAGAACTCAGGCGGCTCGCCTCGCTGTGGATCCGTCCGGCAAACTTCGGAATATCTTCCGGCTTTACCATATTGTTCTCAATGATCTCCGCATAGCCGGAAATGGACATCAGCGGTGTTTTCAGCTCGTGGGAAACATTTGCAGAAAATTCCTTGCGCATGTTTTCCGCTTTCTGTTTCTCCGTGACATCCAGTACCAGGATCACTGCACCGGATATCCGGTTGTTCACCCGCACCGGATTCGCCAGCAGCTGGTACGTACGTCCCTGTACCTCCAGCAGACGTTCGTTGGACTTGCCGGTCAGCGCCTCATCCAGCGCTTCCTTCAGCTCCTGGTTGCGGCTGACTGTGATGATATTGTGGTTGACACATTCCTTTGCCGTCACATCAAACAGTTCCTGGGCAGAACGGTTGATAGACAGGACATCCGACTGATTGGTGACGATCAGACCGTCCTTCATGTACTCGGTGATCGTCATGTATTCTTCCTGATTCTGCTTCATCTGGTTGACCTGCTCGCGGATCTTATTCTGCTGCTGGTCGATCCGCTTCAGCAGCGGCTCCAGTTCATCGTACGCCACATTTTCCATGGGATGTTCCAGATCCAGATGGTTGATCGGTTCTACCAACTGACGGGTCATGCGGTTTGCAAACAGCATCGTAACCAGCAGGATCGCAAGAATCAGCAGGATCACTCCGGCAATTCCGGAAGTGATAAACGCAAACACGCTTTCCGTTGTGCTGGCAAGCCGCAGAACATTGCCATCGTCCAGACGAATCGCATAGTAGAACGTCTGCGTCTGCAGCGTGTTGGAATAACGGGAAATCTGCGCGCTGCCATTTCGCACCGCCGTTTCAAACTCCGGACGGCTGCTGTGGTTTTCCATAGACGATTCCTCTTCTACAGAATCGTAAAGAATGCTTCCATCGGAAGCGATCAGGGTGACTCGGCTTTCCGTCCGTGTTCCAGCCTTCTCCACATATTCTTCTCCATATGTGTTCACTGCATACGCCATCACCTGGCACTCGTCCTTGACTGCTTCCTGCATCTGTTCGCTCAGATTATTGTACATGAACCAGCTCATGGAGAGAAACGTCAGAATGATTGCAGTAACAACGAGAATTACCTGATGTTTGAATATTCTTCGCTTCACCGGCTTACCCTCCTATCCGGTAGCCGACGCCGCGTACCGTTTCTATCATATCTCCGCAATGACCCAGTTTCTGGCGAAGCGTCCGGATATGAACGTCCACCGTCCTCGTCTCGCCGTCGAAATCATAGCCCCACACATGGCCGAGCAGACGGTCTCTGGACATGACAATACCCTGATTTTCCATCAGATATTTCAGAAGTTCAAACTCCTTCAGCGTCAGCGTCACTTTCTGGTCGCCGATCAGCACCTGATGCTGTTTGACCTGGATCTGGATATCGCCGATCTGGAGTACCTCCTGATTCTTCTCTTCCTTGCCGGCTCTCCGCAGCACCGCACGGATCCTGGCGATAAATTCCATCATTCCGAACGGTTTTGTGATATAATCGTCCGCGCCGTAGTCAAGCCCCATAACCTTATCGTATTCAGCGCCCTTCGCTGTTACCATGATCACCGGAATCTGTCTGGTCACTTCGGAAGCTTTCAAGCGGCTCAGGATCTCCAGGCCGTCCTCCCCGGGAAGCATGACATCCAGAAGAATCAGTTCCGGCAGCTCTTTTTCCAGCTCCTGCATCAACTCCTGTCCGCTGTCCATCCCCTTGGCGTGAAAGCCACTGGACTCCAGCGTATATACGATCAATTCCCGGATATTTCTCTCATCTTCCACGCAATAAATCATTGTCATTCTCCTTCATGCTGTCCCGTAATAGAAAATTCCACCCATTCTGCAATGTTGGTCGCATGGTCTCCGATTCTTTCATAGTACTTTGCGATCATAAGATAATCCAGGGACTGCTCTCCCGAAGAAGTTCCGTCCTTCAGCGCGCAGACCAGCTCGTTCTTCACTTCTTCAAACAGATGGTCTACCAGATCATCCTCACGGATTACCTGACGGGCAATACCAAGATCCTGCTTTACATAGGCATCCACACTCTTAGACACCATGCGCTGGGTGATCTGTGCCATATCTTTCAGACGGATGTTCTCTCCCGGCGCTTTCAGGTGGGTCGTCTGAACAATCTCCGCAATATCGGAAGCCTGATCTCCGATTCTTTCCATATCCGTGATCATCTTCAATGCCGCGGACACCTGGCGCAGATCACTTGCCACCGGCTGCTGCTGAAGCAGAAGCTTCAGACATCTGCTCTCAATCTCCCGTTCTTTTTCATCAATGGCAGCATCTTTTTTCCGAAGTTCCTGCGCCGCCTGCGGATCTTCTTCCATCAAAACCTGATATGCACGGCTGATCGCCTGTTCGCAAAGCGCTCCCATCTCAATCAGCTCCACATGCAGTTTTTCCATCTGCTGGGTAAAACGATCTCTCATATCAGCCAAACCTCCCTGTAATATAATTTTCTGTTCTCTTATCTTTCGGCATGGAGAATAGCTGCTCCGTATCATTATATTCTACCACTTCTCCCAGCAGGAAGAAAGCAGTTTTATCAGAAATACGTGCCGCCTGCTGCATATTGTGGGTTACCATGACGATCGTATAGTCTTTTTTCAGTTCTGTGGCAAGGTCTTCGATCTTTGATGTGGAGATCGGATCCAGCGCAGACGTCGGCTCATCCATCAGGATAACCTCCGGTTCCACAGCCAGTGTCCTTGCGATACAGAGACGCTGCTGCTGTCCTCCGGAAAGGCCAAGCGCGCTCTTGTTCAGGCGGTCTTTCAGTTCATCCCAGATCGCTGCCTGACGAAGGCTGCGCTCTACGATCTCATCCAGCTGAGATTTTTTGCGGATGCCGAAGATCCTCGGACCATAGGCAACATTGTCGTAAACGCTCTTCGGAAACGGGTTCGGCTGCTGGAAGACCATGCCGACTCTGTGGCGAAGGCTGATCGCGTCCAGATCCTGGAAAATGTCCGCTCCGTCCAGATGGATGTTTCCTTCAATCTTTACATTTTCCACCAGATCGTTCATACGGTTCAGAGTTTTCAAGAAGGTGGATTTTCCGCATCCGGACGGTCCGATAAACGCGGTAATCTCATGTTCCTCGATTTTCATGTTGATATCTTTCAGCGCGTGGAAATTTCCGTAATGCAGGTTCAGATTTTCCACTTCAAACTTGCTGTGACCGTTTGCACCATTTTTCTGTTCCATTTCTTCTATAATTCCTTTCGTTTCTTCCGTTATATTCCATTCTGTCCTACAGACTCCAGTAACCGTTCCGCCGGCTGAGCGGCTGCTCATCCTATTTAAGCTGCTTCTCCGGCACTCTTTCTGCTGATTCTGCGGCTGAGGGCGTTTGCCCCGATATTAAAGACAAGAACAAGGATCAGCAGAACTGCAGAAGACAGATTCGCAAGGGCGCGGTCCTGTCCGTTGGTCTGCAGGTTCCAGATCTGAAGGGAAAGTGTCTCCGCCGGCCGGAAAATGTTCAGCGGACAGGTAGGCGCCGACAGATCCCAGTTGCTCCATCGCAGGTCACTTCCGGATCCTGTCGTGTAAAGCAGCGCCGCCGCCTCTCCGAATCCACGTCCTGCAGCCAGGATGACACCGGTCATGATTCTCGGCACACACGCCGGGAGAAGTACATGGAAGATAGACTGCCAGCGGGTTGCTCCGAGTCCGAGGCTTGCCTGCAGATAGCCTTCCGGAAGTCCATTGATGGCATCTTCCGTCGTCGTTGTGATCAGAGGCAGTGTCAGGATTGATACACAGAGCGCACCTGCGATCAGGCTTCTTCCCAGTCCTGCCATCACCAGGAAGATCAGGTATCCGAACAGGCCGACAACGATGGACGGCAGGGAAGACAGAGTTTCAATACAGATACGAAGAAACTTCGTCAGCGGACCCTGTTTTGCGTACATTGCCAGGTAAATACCGCCGCATACACCGATCGGCACCGAAAATACAAGAGAGATAAATACAAGGTACAAAGTATTGAACAGCTGATTTCCGATACTTCCGGAACGTTCAAAAGCAAACATTTCAGGGGTTGCACCCGCCAGGCCTCCGATGATCACGTAGGAGGCAAAACCAATCAGAAGGGCAAAGAAGAAGATGGCGATGCAGTAAAACACAACCGTCATGACTTTGTCCACACCGATAGAACGCTTAATCTTATTCATGATTATTTTCCTCCTTCCATAACACGGCTGCCCGCGATGTTCTTATCTTCTTCCTGTTCCATCGCGCGCACCTGACTTACGGTTTCAGTCTTCTTTTCTCCGGCTGCCGCACGTTTTGTGCTTTTTTCACCGGCTTTCTCCGGATTTTTACCTGAGAAGAAGTGGATCAGGAAGATGAACAGCAGGGACATCAGGAAAAGCAGAAGTGCCATGGTCCACAGCGCGGTTTTCAATTCTCCGCCTTCCATCGCATTTCCCATCTGAGAAGCGATCTCGGTGGTCAGCGTCTTTGTTCTCGAGAAAATGCTGGTAGGAAGCGCCGTCGTCTGTCCGATGACCATCGCTACCGCAAGCGCCTCGCCAAACGCACGGGCAAGGCCAAGGATCACACCGGAGATGACTCCCGGAAATGCAGCCGGAAGCACAATCCGGTAAGTGGTCTGCCAGCGGGTAGAACCCAGTCCGTAAGCTGCCATACGGCAGTCTTTGGATACCGCGCGGATCGCGTCTGCGGAAACGCTGGTGATCGTCGGGAAGATCATGATCGCCAGAACGATTCCCGCCGCCAGCAGAGAATGACCTACCTGAAGATCAAAAAGATCGCGGATTGCCGGAACCAGTACCGTCAGGCCGACCCATCCGTAAACGACGGAAGGAATACCTGCAAAGATCTGAACCACCGGGCGATAAAATTTTTCTCCGAATTTCGGAGCGATCTCTGTCATAAAGATCGCAGAGCCCAGTGCGAACGGAGTGGAAATCAGAAGCGCCAGCCCGCAGGTGGACAGCGATCCCACGATAAAGATCAGTGCGCCGACGGTTCCGCCGCCGTCCGCTCCATCCGCCGGATCCCATGCAGTGGAACCCAGAAATTCCATCAGGCTGTGCCCGAACTTTGTAAAGGTTCCGGACCCCTGATAAACCAGAAACGCGCCGATGCTGATGGTCAGAACGATGACAAACAAACCGCAGACCGTCATCAGTGTGCGCCAAAAATATTCTTTTCTAAACATGCCTTTTGTTGTATTCATAAAAATTCCTCTTCACCATATGGGTCCTCTGCCGCCGGCAGCCTTCCCTTTTCCATTGCGTTATAAAAGGCGGGCATAGATGCCTCTGTGCCCGCCTTCCCTTTTTGCTATACTTAGTGCTCTGTTACCGTCATCTTGGAAGATACGCCGTAGCCCAGTTCCTCCATACGGGTGCCGTAGTCATCAGACATGATGTAGTCAAGGAATGCCTGTGCCACTTCGTTCGGCTCGCCGTTGGTATACATATGTTCATAAGTCCATACCGGGTAGGTTCCGTTATAAGTATTCTCCAGTGTCGGCTCAACACCGTCGATCGCTACTGTGGAAACGCCTGTATCCTCTCCGGTCAGATAGGAAAGAGCTACATAACCGATCGCGCCTTTGGTATCTCTTACATTCTGCAGAAGAACTCCGGAATCATCTGTTTCCATGGAGGTGTTGGATGCCTCTTTGTTTCCGTCCAGCGCATATTTCTCGAAGGTTGCTCTTGTACCGGAAGATTCCGGACGTGTGATCAGGACGATGTCCTCATCCGGTCCGCCTACTTCGCTCCAGTTTGTGGTCTCGCCTGTGAAGATGGAGATCAGCTGATCTTTGGTCAGGTCGGTAACTCCTGCCTCAGCAACATCCGGATTTACGATCGGAGCCATGGTGATAACACAAACCTGATGGTCTACCAGGCCTTCTGCCATGGATGCGTCCAGCTTCTCTTCTGCGGTAACATCGGAGTTTCCGATATCTACGGTACCGTCAGCCACCTGCTGAAGTCCCTGTCCGGAACCGCCTGCATCGATGGTAATGGAAACATCCGGGTGCAGCTCATTGAAATACTCAGCCGCGTCATCTGCCAGAGGTTTCAGTGCGGAAGAACCTGCTGCGGTAATGGTTCCGCTCAGCTCATCTGCTGCCGCTTCTCCGGATGCCGCTGATGCGGAAGCCGAGGATTCGGAAGTGGATCCTTCTGAAGATCCGGAAGTACTTGTGGCATCGGAATTTCCACCGCATCCTGCAAGCACGCCTGTCGCTACAATTGCTGTCATAACTAATGCCATAATTTTTCTTTTCATCGTTTTTTCTCCTTGTTTCAGTTCATTTTTTGGTTTGAAGAACTTTACATTTCGTTTTTACAAATCAATCTTAACAATTTTGTGTAAAATTCAAAATCAGCAAATGGTAAAATCTATGTTAATTCCGGTATTTTTTGCGCAAATTATGTTAAGTGTATGTAAAATCGTGGGTTTTGAGTGAAAATTCTTGGTGGCTAACGGACGAAAAACTCCCTGCGCGGGTGGCATCCGTGTTCGGCGGGCGGCTGCGGTGGAGGTGGAAAATCTAAGCGTTCCGGAACCGCCCGGATCGGGTACCGGAGCGATTCGACGGGAATTGTTGATCAATTCCCATCTCAGCGCTCCTCAGACTCCGGGCTTGATGCCCTGCGTCTGCCCCGGTCCGGACGGCCCCGGAATGCTAAGATTTTCTCACCTCCCCGCAGATGCCCGTCGAACACGGATGCCACCCGCGCAGGGAGTTTTTCTGTTTGTTGGCTCCGGATATTTTAATTCTTTCGTAAAAACGCCGATTTTATTTCGAGAAGCCGTGTGTGTAGAGGTGCTTTTGGGGTATAGAAAACCGCCGTACAGATTTTCTCATACGGCGGCGCACGTCCGCTTATTTATCAAATAAATCACTGTGTGCACTGTGTGTCCCGGTGCGAGCCAAGGTCAGCACCAGAATATCATCTTCGATGCGGTAGATAAGCAGCCAATCAGGCTGGATATGACATTCACGATACCCTGCCCAATCACCAGACAACTCATGGTCTCGGTTCTTTTCCGGCAATATTTCACCCCGAGACAAAGCTCGGATAATATCATCCAAAAGATCAATATTCAAATTCCTTTTAATGGCCAGCTTGTAATCCTTTTTAAATCAATGCATTAGCCGCCATATTCACAAAAAATGTGCTTCAGCCCTTAAAAGCAGGAAGTCACATTGTCCTGACGAATATTTCATGATATGATAATGCCAAGAGCATCCATTCACAACAGGGAGGAGTTTCCAAATGTCACAGATCATCCAAAGAAATTTACAGAAAACGAGGAAAGAGACGATCGCCGTCTCGGATGATAAGCAGATCCGTTTTGATGTATCTGTCGATCACGGCAGTTTTTCTCCGAGTCACTGGCATGAGGCGATTGAGATTATTTATGTGCTGGAGGGAACCGCGGTTGTGACGCTCTTTGATCTTACCATTACCCTGGAGCCCGGTCAGATGCTTTTGATCAATTCCGGTCTGGTGCATGCGTCCCGGTGTCCCTCCGGGAACCGGACGATCCTGATGCAGATCCCCGATGATCTTCTTTTGTCTTTTCTGCCCGACGACTCCCATCTCTGGTTTGTAATTGACTATGACAGTCCAAACCCGGAGGTACAGGAGAATATCCAGAGACTGCGGAATCTGCTTCTGGATATGATGCGGCTGCAGGAGAATGGCCGTTCTGGCTATCTGCTGGGCTTTCAGCGGGATCTGTTTGAATTTCTTGATCTGCTTTACCGGAAGTTTCTTCAGGAAATGCCTGTTGATTATCATCCAAAAAGTTCCCGTGTCCTTTCCCGCCTCGACGCGGTGCTCTCCTATACGCACCAAAATTACCGGTCGCCCATCACTCTGAAAGAGGTGGCCCAGGTGGCGGCGCTCCAGCCAGAGTATTTCTGTCGGTTTTTTAAGGAAAACATGGGCACTACTTACCTGCAGTATCTGAACGACTATCGGCTGTCCTGCCTGTACCGGGATCTGGTTGCCACGGATCTCAGCATCCGCGAGCTGGAAGAACGCCACGGGTTTACCAATGACAAACTGTTTCACAAACTGTTCCGCGAGCGGTTCCACACAACGCCGCTGCAGACCAGAAAGGCATCCCGGCAGCTGAAGCTGCAGGAAGCCGACGCATCAAATACAAAATAGCTGCTGTATTCACATAGAAAGCAATTTTCAAACACTCTCTAATCAATACATGCAGCTCTTTTGAAAAATGTCTCTGTACGAAAAAAGATCCCGCCGAGGCGTTTCCGCCCTGGCAGGATCTTTTTTCATAATATATCGTTATGCAAGTTTTACCGGGTTAACCTTAACACCAGGTCCCATGGTCGGAGCCAGTGTTACACTTCTCAGGTACTGTCCCTTCAGAGTGTTTGGTCTAGCCTTGTTAATTGCATCGATCAGCGTCTGGAAGTTGTCGCTTAACTGCTCCTCTGTGAAAGAAGCTTTTCCGATTGGCACGTGGATAATGTTGGTTTTGTCAAGACGGTACTCGATCTTACCAGCCTTGATTTCCTGTACAGCCTTTGTAACGTCCATCGTTACGGTACCAGCCTTCGGGTTTGGCATTAAGCCCTTCGGTCCAAGTACACGTCCCAGACGTCCAACAACACCCATCATATCCGGAGTTGCTACAACAACGTCGAAATCAAACCAGCCTTCGTTCTGGATCTTCGGAACCAGTTCCTCTGCTCCTACGAATTCTGCGCCGGCTGCTGCAGCCTCATCAGCCTTTGCACCTTTTGCGAATACCAGGACGCGAACCTGTTTTCCTGTTCCGTGCGGCAGTACAACCGCGCCACGGATCTGCTGGTCAGCGTGACGTCCGTCACAGCCTGTCTTGATATGAACTTCGATTGTCTCGTCAAATTTAGCAGTAGCCAGTTTCTTTACTGTAGAAATAGCGTCTGCCGGGTCGTACAAAGTTGTACGGTCTACTGCTTTCGCAGCTTCTAAATATTTCTTTCCGTGTTTCATTTTCTAATAACCTCCTGGTGGTAATTGCGGGAATGTCCCTCCCACGTCTTCAACGGGCGAGGATCTCTTTCGTTACGATTAGTCCTCTACTACGATACCCATACTTCTTGCTGTACCAGCAATCATGCTCATAGCTGCTTCGATAGATGCCGCATTCAGGTCAGGCATCTTCATCTCTGCGATTTCACGGATCTTGTCCTTGGAAATCGTTGCAACTTTTGTCTTGTTCGGAACGCCTGAACCAGATTTGATGTTGCAGGCTTTCTTCAGAAGAACTGCTGCCGGCGGAGTTTTTGTTACGAAGCTGAAACTTCTGTCTGCGTAAACAGTGATAACTACAGGGATGATCACATCGCCTTTATCTGCTGTTCTTGCATTGAATTCTTTTGTAAACTGTACGATGTTTACACCATGCTGTCCAAGAGCCGGACCAACTGGTGGCGCTGGTGTTGCTTTACCAGCTGGAATCTGTAATTTGATGTATCCTTCTACTTTCTTTGCCATTTTAGGCACCTCCTAAAATCAATGTGGTAATTGCGGGAACTTCCCTCCCACGAAACGCAGAACGCGTTTCTTACATCTTCTTAACTTCAGCGAAACTAATTTCTACCGGCGTTTCGCGGCCGAACAGCTCAACATTGATGGTAACCATCTGTTTTGCTCTGTTGATACTCTGGATGATACCTTCCGTATCCTTCCAAGCACCGCCTGTAACAGTGACTGCGTCTCCTTCTTCCAGATCAAACTCAACCTTTTCGGTTGTTTCATTGATCCCCAGGTTCATCATCTCTGTTTCAGTCAGGGGCACCGGCTTTGAGCCCGGACCTACGAATCCGGTCACACCTCTGGTGTTGCGGACCACATACCAGGTATCATCGTTCATCACCATGTTCAGAAGAACATAGCCTGGAAACAATTTTCTCTGTACCTGCCTCTTGGCGCCGTTTTTGATCTCAACGACTTCTTCCATCGGGACACGTACTTCCAGAATCTGGTCCTCAAGGTGACGGTTTTCGATTGTCTTCTCAATATTGGCTTTTACTTTGTTTTCATAGCCCGAATAGGTGTGGACTACATACCAGTTTGCTTCTGACATTTGCTCACCTTTTCCTTATTTAATCAGTAAGTTGACGATTTCCAGAACGACGCTGTCGACCAGTGTGATCAGTCCGCACAGGACCGCAGAAATTGCAACGACTGCAACGGTCTGCTTTCCGAGGGTTTTCTTGTCGGTCCAGATAATCTTGCCAAATTCGGATTTCAATCCTTTGAACCAGCTTTTTCCGGATTTTTTGTCTTTCTCAGCCTCTGCCATTTGCTCACCTCTTACCAAAATTATTTGGTCTCTTTGTGCATTGTGTGTCTCTTGCAGAACTTACAATATTTCTTTGTTTCCATTCTGTCCGGATGATTTTTTTTCTCTTTTGTCATGTTGTAATTACGCTGTTTACATTCCGTACATGCCAATGTGATTTTTACGCGCACGACTTCCACCTCCACTGTGTATTTGCGTTTTCCGTCATCGCTGACGTTTGCGGCGGTCTTTTTCTGTGCGGCTGCAGCGTTCGTACCCGCTGTTTTTATGCATAAAAAAAAGACCTTCTTCCATGTCGCTGTTTGATTATATCACCATTTCTCTGCCACGTCAAGAGTTTTTCGAAGGCGGACGGCCGGGAAGCGGCGGGAGCGGGCGACTTTGGGCGGGATTTGCAGATTCGCTTCTCACTCCGGCTGAATTCTGCAAATCCTCCCTCGCCGCCCGCTCCCGCCGCTTCCCGGCCTGTCGCTTGGTGGTGTGGGTGGTGATAGGGCGCCGACCTGGACGGTCGAGCACTTGGCTGATAGAATCATTGTGCAGCCGGATGATTTTTCACCGAGACGGTGCTCAATGTGAAAGCTGTATTATTCTAAAAGAAAAGCGAATAAGAAAAACTGCCGTATTGTGACTCTTCTATTATCTTCTATATATAGTGAAACTATGTTGAAGCAAATAAAGAGATTGCAATGCGGCAGTTTTTTCATGGCTTTCGCTGTAAAATCTTTTCGTACATGCTCTAACGTTTTAATAAGATAATTATCAGCAGATATAAAATCAGTATGCCTGATATAATCAAAAATAAGAAGGAAATCCATGGCATGCCCAATATCTGTGGTTGGATGTCTGTGAAGCTGAAGATGGCTGAAGCGAGGAGCATCGCAGCCGACAAGAGGGACAGGGTCAGGCGGTTGGCGATGGCGTAGATGCTTTTGCGCCATTGACGGCCTTCGTTTTCCTGGAGGTTGATGCGGACCTGGCCGTTTTTTACAATGTTCAGCAGGTCGGACAGCTGGGCGGGGATCTCCAGGGCTTTGGCGGAGGACATGTAGATCAGCCGGGCGTTGTGGCGGAGTTCGTGTTTCAGGTCCAGTTCTTTCCAGATGCTTTGGGACATGTGGATGGACAGGATCTGGATCAGGTTGACGTTGGGGGAACAGGCTTTCAGAGTTCCTTCCATGGTCATCATGCTCCGGCACAGCATTGTGATGTCTGACGGGATCGAGATCTCGTGGGTCTTCAGCATATCCAGGAGTTCTTCCAGCAGGTTTCCCAGGTTCATGGTTCCGAAATCCATACTCAGGTAGCGGCGGACGATGTCGTCCAGGTCGGTGTAGAGCTGGGCGTGGTTGACTGGATTTTTTGGGGTTCCGAGAGCGAGGAACGTGTTTTTCAGGGAGTAGATGTCGTTCTGCAGGATCGCCATGATCGCGTTTTTCAGGATGTGTTTCATCCCTTCGGACAAGCGGCCGGTCATGCCGAAGTCCAGCCAGGCGATTTTTCCGTTTTCGATCCACAGGTTGCCCGGATGGGGGTCTGCATGGAAAAATCCGTCTTCCAGGATCTGTTTGCAGTAGTTCTCTGCCGCTTTCTGTCCGATCTCGGTGTTGTCATAGCCCAGCGCCCGGAGTTCTTCCAGACGGTCGATCTGCAGGCCTCCGATATAGCTCATGGTCAGGACCTTTGATGTGGTGTATTCCCGGTAGACTTTGGGGCTTGTTATGTAGACGATGTCTTTCTGGTTTTCCGCGAAGAGTTCCAGGTTTGCGGCTTCTTTTTGGAAATCCATTTCTTCCTGGGTGGTCTTCCACATTTCTTCTATGATCGAACGAAAATCTACGATGTCTTTGGTGTGCATCGCCAGATTCATCATTCCGGCAGCTTTCCGCATCAGGGCGATGTCTTCTGCCATGATCTCATGGATGTTTGGGCGCTGGATCTTGACGACAACTTCTTCTCCGCTTAACAGACGTCCTCTGTGTACCTGGGCGATGGACGCTGAGCCCAGAGGTTTTTCGTCCAGACTGGAAAAGACCTGGGAGACCGGAGCGCCAAGCTCCTGCTCCAGCAGGTCTTTCATCTGGTGAAATTCCACGGGTCTTACCTGTGTCCGCAGGCTGGTCAGTTCCCTGCAGTATTCCTCCGGAAGTACGTCGGACCGCATGGACATGATCTGTCCCAGCTTGACGTAGGTCGGCCCCAGATCTTCCAGAATCTCCCTCAGCTTTACAGGTGTGAGACCTTTTCCGATCTGGTGCCTCCGCAGGACTTTGAGAATTTCTCCCAGTCTCGTTCCAGCGTGTTCGTTCTCAGCCCGCATTGTTTCCTGCAGATGCGTCATCGGTATCTGCTTCTCCTGTTCCGGCTTCTTGTCCTTCGCTCTGTATGCTTCCGTCTTCTGCCGCCTGTCCGCTGTCTGCGGTTTCTTCCGGGGCTTCTTCTCTCGCGGCAGCTCCCTCCTGTGCCGCCTGCTGCGCCTCCTCCTCGGCTTTTTCACGGGCTTCCTGTGCCGCCTTTTCTTCCGCCTTCCGGATCTCCTCTTTCAGCGCTTCCAGCTCCTCTGCGTTCATGTGCTCCACGGCGGAAAATGCGTCCTTGAATTCCTTGGTCACATTGACGGTCACATGCTGCTTCACCTTCTGTTTCGCATTTCGTTTCAGCTCTTCATTCAGAACCTTGCCCTGCTCCATGGTCAGTTCTCCCTTGCTCACAAGGTCGTCGATCACTTCTTTTGCCGTCTCCGCGGTGGTCGCTACCGCTCCTACGCCTGCCAGAAATACTTTCTTTAATCCTTCTCCTAAATCCATAAAAACCATCCTTTCTCTTCTCCAGTACATCGCAAAATAAATAGATAGCCATTTATTTTCAATCTACTGGTTAACGAACTGTTCCCTGCGCAGCTGTTTTTTCGGTTCGCTTTACCGGCAGCCTTCGGAAGAACAGTGTCAGTGAACCGGATTCTCCGGCTTTTCAATACTCTATCCTTAGTATAGCTGAAATTCTCTGAAAAATATAGGGGTTTAAGACAATTTTAAGAAAAACAAAGAATTTCAAACATTCCGTTCCGCCATGCATTCCGTCTCACCCTTCCAGATAATCCCGCAGCTTCTTCATCGCCCTTGAAACTCTTACCCGGAGGGCGACGTCCGTACAGTCCAGATCCGGGAGGGCGTCCCTCGGCGGGATTCCGCAAAGTTTGCACAGTACCAGAATCCGTTCCGTCCCGGTAAGCTCCGCTATATATTCTTCGAACATCAGCCGGGTAAGTATCACATCTTCGGTATCGCCGGATATATTTCTTCTCCTTCTCACAGCCACGGTATCATCGGGCGCTTTTTCGTCGATTTTCATGTCCTCCGCGAACATTTCCCTGCTCCGGTAGGCGAGATCCATATTGTCAAGAAACTTGCGCCTTCCGACCATATACAGCCAGCCGCGGATCCCGTCGTCTCCGATGGGTATCACTTGATCCATTTCACGGTAAAAGGCCAGCCACACTTCCTGCGATAAATCTTCGGTCAACTGTTTATCTCCTTTTGTGAGCTTCATCAGGTTTTTCGTTACATACTCTTTGTACTTCGCGTAATAGCCGTCAAATCTGCCATACCCGCCTTCCACCGTACTTCCTTCCCTTCTCCTTCGTTTCTCCTGCGTCTGTCCGCCTTCCTCTTCTCTCCCCGAAAAAGGACAGACATAATCGTTGGCTGTTATGTCTGTCCTTTACTTTCCCGCATCCGCTATCATCACAGCGACCACATGGAGAATCCGCTCCTTTTCACGATCATCCAGATTCTCCATCAACGCTCCCAGCTGCGTCATATGAATATCAAACCGTACGTCCAGTTCTTCACCAAGCAGTTCATCCGAAGAGGCTTTCAGAACATTCGCAATGGCTATAAAATTCTCCAGCGTCGGATTTTTCACTCCCCGCTCGATCGCACTGATGTAGCTTGTGCTGAGAGAAACCATTTCCGCCAGTTCTTCCTGCTTTAAACCCCGCTTTTTCCGGAACTTTGCAATCTGACACCCCAGTGATACCATGCGTCACTACCTCCTGCTGTATTAGTCTTATACAGTCAGTATAGGTGAAATTCAGGGAAGTATACAGAATCCATTGGAGTGATAGTCATACTGTCAATATGAATATGTCCGTTTTTTTCAGCTCCCTTTCTCTTATGCGAAAATCAAGCAGAAAACGCCAGGCATGCATCCATGGAAAAAGTCCTGCTGTTTCCTGCAAAGACCTTCTGATTCCATGAACCGCATCCTGACGTCTTACCCGTTTTTTTCCTCGTCTGCTTTTTATGACGCTTTCATTTTCTTTCTCACAACAAATACAAGCGCGCCAAGCGCTGCCGCCGCCAACACTCCAAGCCCCACAAACGCTACCATCGGCAGGTTCTTTTCCATTTCTTCCTTGTCAAGATCCTGATTTGCCTGCGGCACCTCTTCCTCGTCCAAATCTGTCAAATCCTGGGTTCCCTGCGGCACTTCTTCTTCCGAGATATCGGTTGTCTCGTCTCCCGTACCGTCTTCTCCTTCTGCAGCCGCATCTTCCGCTCCCTCATCGGCAGTACCTTCCGCGCCAGTCCCGGCGTCCGCTGCTGCATCCGCGCCAGTTCCGGCGTCCGCAGCCGCATCGGTTTCGTCCCCGGCTTCTCCGCCCGCGCCAGTGTCCGGAAGGGTATTCGTCTCCTCTTCCTCTGCGGTTTCAGATACCGGCTCCGTCACAGTCGTTGTATGAACCACCGTTTCGCCCGGTTCCGTGATCACCTCGGTGGGAACAGGGGTATATACAAACGTAAACACATTTTCTGCTTCATTTTCTGACAATGTTTTTGTCAGCGCCAGTGTCTGAGGATTATAGCCTTCTACATAAAGGTATGCTACCACCGGCTTGTCTCCTACGTTTCCATAATACGTACGGCTTGGCGCAAGTATGTTTCCCTCTGTATCCTGATACTGTACCGTATACGACGCCAGATTTCCTCTGATCCCGTATGCCACAACATACTCTGCGTCTCCCTCCACATGGAACGCAGAAGACTGCACCGTATCATTGTCACGTCCGCTTTGGCGCACGCCGCGGATATAATATTTGCTGTCTTCCGGGAGTTCCACCGCACCTGCCTGCACATCAAAAGATACGATATCCCCCCGCTTCAGACCGCTGACCGTGATTGCTCCATTTCGCAGTACAGCAGAATAATCCGAGCCGCTTTCCATGTTATTCACATAAAGGCCCTCTGTACTGCAAAAAGCGCCCTGATTTCCGCTGTAAAACGTCACCTGATACGTATATTCCTCCGCGAAGACTCTCACAGGAGAACCTCCGAAAGACAGGCAAAGGACCAGTACGAAAGCCAGAAACACGCCTGGACTTTTTCCTTTTCTTTTCATCCTCTTTGTCATGATCTCTGGTCTCCTTTCCGGTTCCTGCGGCGATTTTTCATTGTTCCCACTGCCAGGATCAAAAGCGCTGTACCGCTCACAAACGCCGCTGCGCAAAGCCCGAGCATCTGTGTCGGGTCTCCCGTCCTCGGCGTTGTGGTGACGATCTTACGGACGACACGGTTCACAACCGTATCTTCCCCCTGTTCCGTTACCATATTCGGTTCCACTTTTTCCACGGCAAAATTCATCTGAAGCCTTGCCAGCGTATCCTGGTAATCGTTGCCCTGTGTTTCACCATCCAACTGAACCCGCAAAAGCACTTGTCCTTTTTCTCCATCCGCGAGACGGTCCAGATAGAAATAGTCTTCCAGCGATCCGGTTGCCTGGTGCAGGCCTTCTTCTCCCTCATCTGTCTCTCCGCCCACCGACGCACTGCTGTAAATTACGGTTTCCGTGCCATCCGGTCCCACATAAGACAATTCATAACCGTATGCACCGCCTTCCGCAACACTTTGACTGTCTTCCAGAGACTGAAGGACCTCATTTGTCATATACCAATCCGTTTCACTGCCGCCGCTGTTTCCAATGGCAACCCGAAGCTCAATAGAATCCCCCGGCTGTATCTGGTAAATCTGTTCGGTCAGTTCCAAGGACTGAAAATTACTCTCAACCGCCTCCCCGTCAAACTCCACCGTCCAGCTGCTTTTTCCCTGAAATTCCTCCGCAGATGTCGTTGTTCCCATGGCTGCGGTCATTGCTGCGGCAATCACAAAACATAAAATTTTCCTTTTCATCCCCCGCACCTCCTATCGCAGCCGAAGGGTTCCATCTGCATCCACCTCCACATCAACGCCCCAGGCGCTTTTTATTGCCTCCTGAGCATTGTGTGTCTGCACTGCATGAACCTCAGCATCCAATTGAAACGTATATCCGTTGTATGCATAAGTAAATGTAATCGTCTTGTACCCATTCTCATCGATCGTAACCGTTTCCTCCACTTTGTCCGCTACAGACGGATCGATCCGGATGGTATCCGACAATGCCGGCGTCGTATCTCCCGCCGGAAGAATCTCAGAGTAATACAGGATCGTACGTTCCGCTGTGGAAGCATCTTCGTCAACGATCCAGCCGCTGTCCTGTGTAAAATCCAGATCGATCAGCGCCGGAGAAAGCGTCGTGTCTGCAGTTTCCCCGTCCTCCGGATTCAGCCAGCTTTTTGTCAGGATCACCCGGACGTAACTGTCGATAGAACCACTGTTGGAAACGCTGAGCGCTTCCTGATACTCCCTGCCCGGAACGATTGTTTCATTCTGCAGATGTTTCAGAAGTTCTCCGCTGCTTTCGTTCCATTGCCCATTCTGGTCATAATCTCTTCGGCTCACTGTCTCACCGTTTTCCAGCAGGCTGACTCCAATATTAGAGACCGTCACCTGAGCGCCGTAGTTTTCACTGTAATAAGTAAGCGCCGCCCGGGCGCTTCCCACTGTGCTTCCGATCAGCAGCACCGCGGAAGCTGACAGAAGAACGGACGTTACAAGCCGGAAGGGAATTTTCTTTTTTTTCATTGCTCCTCATCCTCCTCTGCATACACGGTCTCATCAGAATCCATAATCCGGTTCCAGTCCGCAGTCGGATTTCCCTGTTCGTCATAAAGAACCTGCGTACTTTCCTGAACCAGGATAATATTAAAGCTCTGCTCTCTGTCCATATTGTCAATATGGATCCGCAGTTCCTCCGTACGGTAGGGATCCTTCCCTTCCTCTTTCGCCGGAACCACATCACTATAATAATAGTAACCGTCCTCGCCCGGCGTCCATTTTCCATGATCGTCAGAATACTGCAGGCTGTCCTGATAGATCTCCCCGGCAAAAGCCTTTACCCGCACAAAACAGTCCACATCCCCGGTATTTTCAATGGTTACATGCTTGGTCCAGTCTGCGACTTCTTCCTGAGGGATCGTCACTGTCTGTTCCAATTCAAGGGCTGCTCTTCCGGAAGCTGCGGTATACGTCGTAAAATATGCCATCGCGCTCCCGACACTCAGTCCCATCGTAAGTGTAAACGCCGCCGCCGCCAGCCAGAGGGTTTTCTTTTTTCTTTTATCCATGATACCACTCCTCTCTCAGCCTTACTCTTGTTCCGGCTGCGCCGTGTCTTTTGCCTGCTGCAGATTGACTCCGCCGGAGTTGTCCGCCTGTCTCTGCCAGTTCCAGACTCCGCCGTCATATTCAAAATGATTGACGATTCCACTGCCCGGACTCATCTTTCCGTTATAATCATTGACAAACTCAACCGTCACAGGAGATCCTTCCTCTCCATCTGCCAGAATTGTCACACGCTCCGTCTCAGGAGAAACCGGATCATAATTGGCGCTTCCATAAACCTCTGTAACCGTCACTTCCGTTCCCGCCGGAATTCCGGAAATCTCAAGACTTTTCGTTCCTGTCCCGTCGAAAACCAGAGACACCACATCACTGAGCACCGTCTCCTGATCCTTAACTCCCTCTACCTGGAAGATAAAGGTTGCGCTTCCAAGCGTCGCATTGTAGGACGTCAGTGTCTTTCGGATCACCAGCGATCCATAACGCGGGGTCTGCTGCGGTTTCATTCCGGCGGTCACATCGTATACCCATTCATCTTGTCCCGTCGTGTAAAAATAATTATTCGGAAGCGAAACCAGATACGGTGTAAACGCATACGTGTATTCTGCCGTCTGTACATTTTCCGCTTCCACCAGATACATACCTGTGGAAAGATTTTCCGCCCGTGCGGACGGAACACCCTCTTCGTCCGGAGCAATCGTAAGCTCCGCTTCCGGCTCTGCGCCCAGCTGACTGGTAAGTTCCGATGCTTCCTGAGCGAAGCGTTCCCATTCATCCGCCGTAGTATTTTCGTCGACCGTTCCAAGTTCCAGCGATTCATAACCGGCCAGCGGTTCATATTCCCCTGCGGGAGTGATCTTTGCCACCTGATAAAGCTTTACCGGAATCTCCATATGATTCAGTTCTTCATATTCGCCATTCAGTTCAAAGGACAGGGAACAGTTTCTTCCTATTTCAATACCCTGCGCCCCGTAAACACTGGAAAATCCTGCCGCCGCGAACATCAGCACAGCCGCCAGGACCGCCGCGCCTTTCTTCTTTCTGTTTTCTGTCATCTTCACTTCTTACCCTCCTTCGAACTCTGCTCTATGCGATTTCTCCGGTTTTTCTTCCGGTTCCGCCCGAACAAAAATCTCATAATCAATATCACCAGCAATGTCACAGACAAGCCCAGAATCAGATACAGCATGTAATAATTCTGTACCGCCTGAAGCATCGTATCCGCTGCGGCGCTTTCCAACTCCTCTTCGCCCTCATAAGGGACGCGGGTTCCCCGCACCAGAAGACGATGGGAATTCACTCCATAAGGAGTGCAGGTAAACAGCGTCACATGATCCTCTCCCGGAACCACCTGAAGAGCCTCCTCCAAAGTTCCCCTGTCGTCTTTGTCTACCATATTCAGGATCTGATCCACCTGATAGGCAAGCGTCTCGTCCAACACATGGATATAAAACAGATCCCCTTGGACCAACTGGTCCAAGTCCGTGAATAATCTGGCGCTCGGAAGTCCCCGGTGCGCCGCCAGCACGCTGTGGGTACCGCTTCCGCCGATGGGAAGCCCGGTTCCATCCAGGTGCCCCGCTCCCGTCTGAAGCACATCATCGGATGATCCGTGATAAATAGAAATCTTCACATTGATCTTCGGAATGGACAAATACCCCATCACACCGTCGCCGCCGATGTTCAGCACCTTCCAATATTCGGTACTCTCCAGTTCCTCCTCATCCGTGGAGAATACATCTCCATAGATATTGTTTTGTTTCAATGTACTGTTTAACTGCCGTGCGGCTTCCCATTCCTTTGTGAAACCCTCCGGCTCCATCTTCTCCACCGCAGCTTCGTAGCTGCTGATCAGACGGTTCTGACGGTACGTATTCCACTGATCTGCTATGGTGGGATATGCCAGCACCAGAAAACCGAACAGGAACAGCAGCCCAAACAGGATATTGCATATCTTCCTTTTCATTCCCGCCGCTCCTTCCGCTCCTTTGCCGGACTGCCGGACGCCTCCGCCCGTGCGCGGGCTTTCCTGTCTCTTCCATACAGGAAAAGGATAAACAATCCGGTCACCGTCAATCCGACGATCACCCAGAGCAGATAACTGGTGTGGAGGCTGATCTGCGACAGGGGAACCTTCTCTTCCGCCACTTCTTCCTCCACATACGGAACACGGTGACCCCTTACCAGAAGGCGCTGGCTGTTCACGCCGTAGGGCGTACAGGTAAGAAGCGTTACAAGATCCTCTCCCTCTACCGCGGAGAGAAGCTCCGTATCCTCCGGCTCCACCACGTTGATCTGATCCACCTCATAGCAGAGGGTATCGTCCAGTATGTGAAGAAGGAAATGATCTCCCTCCTCCATCCGGTCAAGATCGGTAAAGAGGGCGGCGCTTGGCAGTCCCCGGTGAGCGGATATTACGGAGTGCGTCCCCTCTCCTCCTACCGGAAGGGAACTTCCCTCAAGATGCCCTGCTCCAAGCTGCAGCACTTCATCCTCTGTGGTGTGATAGATGGGGATGGTGACGTCGATTTTGGGAATCTCCACAATCCCCATGATCTCGTCGCCGTTCAGGTTCAGGCAGGCCATATACTCCTCATCCCGCCCGGAGGCCTGGGCGACCGCGAAGGAATCCGGAAGGATCATAGGCTTCAGGCTTTCGTTGTAAGCCCTCGCCCGCTCCCATTCCGCTTCGTAGTCAATGTCATCCCCCTGCTCCTTTTGCGCGATGGTTTCGTGGTAGCTTGAGATCAGTCTGCTCTGGCGGTAGCTGTTCCACTGATTCGCGATAACCGGATACAGCAGCAGGGACAAACCGGCTAAAAAAAGCAGCGCTGTAATGATTATGTTCACTTTCTTTTTCATCCGATCTCTCCTCATTGTTGTATCTGTCTCATATTTTTTAATTCGGGGCGGAAGATCCGCCCCGGATTGTTTTGTTTTTGTCTGGTTTCTTTCGTTATGGCGCGAATTAGTTGCTCTTCTCTTTTCTGCGTCCCGCGAAGAACAGAGCCGCTGCCGCGATCATGATAGCGCATCCGCCAATGGTGAAGATCGTGGTACCGATGCCGCCGGTTCCGGGAAGAGTGGACAGCTTGGTGTTGGGGATGGAAGTTCCCAGTATTGCCGTTCCGCTTCCTACGCCCTGATTTATTGTAACCGTTACCCCAGTAGATGTCGTTGTATTTTCAGAATCCAGATATGCTGCCTCATAGCCGCCTGCAGTCGCTGTCGCAGCAGTAAATTCGTCCATCGCATAGAATACTCTGTCTTTAATCCATCCAACCTGTACTGCATCCTTAGAAGGTTGCTCAGTTGTATAGGTTCTGTCGGTTACGGTTCCTGTTACCGTTGTCGTTGCAGTTGTCCAGTTTGCCGTAATCTTAAATTTCTGATTATTTAAGGAATATCCGGTAGGAGCCACAAGCTCTTTCACCCAGTAGTCACCTGCTCCCACATTGGTGGATACGGCGTAACCTTTTTCGTTGGTGGTAACCTTGTCGATCAGTTTTGTGCAATTTTCATCTTCATAGATTCCAAACACAGCGTCTGCAAGACCTGGCGTTGTCGGATTTCCCTCATCGTCTACACCTTCACCCGTTTTAAGGAAGGCAAGCTGGTAGGTATATACCGTCTCTGTGTCTTCTTTCTTTTCTACATTTTTAGCCTTATCCGGATCATCTTTTACATCCGTCCAAGTTGATCCGTTGTTGGGAATACCGTAGTAATAAATTACACCGTTCGGGTTTCCGATTCCTCCTACCACTGCTTTCTCATTGATTACTGCGCTATAGGATACAACCGGCGTATAAACCGCACCGTCACCATCCGGAATTAAAAGCGCATCGTAATAAAAATTCAGATTGAAACCGTTTACTGGGTTACCTTCATTTGTATTAGAAGCTGTTGCAATGGTTTTATTGTCCAGTTTAAAGGTATCGCCGGTTTTGGTTACCGTCTGGCCCTCAATCGTTACGGTCAGACTGCTATAGTCAAAGGTAAGTCCTTCACTCAGCCGGTCGGAAATAAAGAAAGTTTTGTTCGTTGCATTTGACGGATAAGTAGGAATGGTCGGGGTAACTTTATAATCCACCACATCACCTACTGAACCCGTCTTTTTGTCCCCATCAGCTGTCGTTCCGTCTGTGATCTCTTTGTCAACCTCCGGAGTGGAACTTTTTGCAACGGCAGTAGAGCCCCACAGATAATCATCTCCGGAATCCACTGCTGTTGCCTGAAGGTTTCCGGTCGTATCATATGTGGCAGTCAAAAGAATCGGGTTGTAGATCTTAACATCTTCAGAGCCGCTGATTATGGCGATGTATGCTCCGGCGGATACAGTCGCTTTATATGTACCGCTCTCCAGAGTTCCGTCCTTGATGGTTTCAAACGGTGTAATCGCTTTATTCAGGATGCCCTGTGCGATTTTGTTGATTTCGTCGGACGTCGGTTGATTAGGATTTTTAAAAGTAGCGTCTGTCGCCCACGTATATCTGATAAATTCCTTGCCATTCGTCCCATATTCTGCTTTTGCAATCTGGTACAGGGTGACCGTCGGTGTCTCTGTCACATTGGTAATGGACACGACTGCCGTATCAGCGTTGTCCGGTTTTCCGTCGTCATTAGCAGCAAATGCCATCATATTCATGCTAAACATCATTGTCGCGGCCAATATACCGGCAATTATCTTTTTCCTCATTTTCATATCTTTTCTCCTTTTTCTTTTTTCGAGGAATCCTCCCTCATTTTTGGTTTCCTTGTGTCGTTCCATGATGTCATTTTGCGGTACAGGACCGCTGAATTGAAAATCCATTCTTATTTTCTCTCCAGCACCTCCCCGCGTTTTTGTTTATATACCATCAGCACGGCTGCCATCATCAGCAGCATGCCGCCGATTATATACCAGTGAATCCCCGGGCCTCCCGTGGAAGGAAGCGTATAAAGGGTCTCGTTTGCATAGTAGAAGGTCAGGATACCGTCTTTGATGTCTGCGTTTTTGTTGTTCATTTTTACCGGAACGCCGTCCTTCATCTCAAAGGTAACAGGATCGCCAAGCGCATATCCTATCGGCGCTACGGTTTCGGTAAGTGTATAATAACCGTTCGGGAAAACGCCTGTAAATTCATCATTATCTTTAGTCCATTCTACGATACCGTTTTCATCGGATTCGCCTTTGTAAGTTGTACCATCCTTATTATGCTTCAATTCAAACTCGGCGTCCTTCAGTGGAAGGGGCTTATCTGTTGTAGATGTAGAACTGCTGTATTTGATCAGCTGCCACTGTGCCTGGTTGGTGATGGTGATGCTGCTCAGGCTTGCGTCTGAACTGTCCTTGATAAACTTGCCATAATCAACGATATATTCATATTCGCCAATCAGGGTTTTCTCACCCTCTTTTATTCCAATATATGGCACTTTCTTTCCATCTCCGACATCAACTGAAAACTCCTCGTTTTCGCCGTCAGCAGGCTTCAATTCCTTCACGCTGTAATCCGAAGCCGGGGTAAGATGCTCGAATACAGCTGTAAACGAATTGCTCTTATTCAGCGCCACGTACTGTCCGGTTGACGTTCCGCCTTTGTACAGTCCCGCATAGACTGTCAGCTCCGGAGCAGCCGTGCCTTTCCAGTCTTTGGTCACCCGGATCTTCTGACCATAGGTATTGGTCACCGTGAGTTCCAACGTTGCGTCGTCCGCGACAGCTACGTAATCTTCCCACTGACCATTCGCGTAATAGCCCTCCGGATAGCTTACGATATACTGTGCGTTCTCCTTTCCTGGAAGTTTATCGCCGGGCTTCAGATCGACATTATTAGAAACCTCTCTTACGCTATAGACCATCTTCTTTTCAGTTGTGGTTCCCACATACACCGGCAGGTTATCGTAAGTACCCTTCCAGCCGTTGTCCGCCGTCAGTTCGAGCAGGCCGCCCGGATAAATCTGCCACTGGCCGTTTTCTTTATAGTAAAGCTGGAACTGTACCTTATCTGGTCTGTACTCTGAAGCGTCTCCGTCATCCCATTTTTTCGTAACATCAATCCAGGTGGATGGATTCGCTGTATTAATTACTGTTCCGGAATAGGCTCCGTTTACCTGCTGCAGAACTCCGCCGGACTGTTGATAACTCAGCTCATAGCCGCTTGGAACATTCTTTTCTACCACACGATAGGTGTATCCATCCTTTGGCATATTCGTCCAGGTATGCGTCCAGTTATTACCTGCACTCAACGATACCGTTTCATAATCCTGATAGGCGGTATCCGGTTCGCTGCTCCGCTTAAACTGCAGCGTAACATTGACAGAAGACGGACGGTTCGGATTGTTATGGTCTTCCCAGACTTTGTTAACCGTAACGTTGGTTTTGGGAACATTCGTATCAAAGTTAACCGGTTTGACATTCGGAAGCGTAAACTGCATATAGCAGGAAGATCCATAACCGCCGCGCTCCAGGTAGTAAATCTTAATCGTATGTTCTTTATCCGGATCCTGATCCTTGAGATAGTTCAGATCCAGGTACTGGCCAACGGAACTGTGAATACCTCCGAGATCGATCTTCTTCTCTCCATCCACAAACAGCCAGAAATCATCGTCGCCGCGGAAGTAGAAGTTCAGGGGCCCGGTATAGTCCCCAAGCGTAAAGGTAAACTCATACTCCATACCGAAATACCAGTTGTGAGCCTTCCCGTCGTCACTGTAGCCGATGGCTGAATCCTGTGCCTGATTATTTACTACTTTTCGGTTTGCAAACCAGGTTCCGTCTCCCAGTATGGCAATACCGTACCATCCGGCCACATTGTCTCCGCCAAAAAGCGGATCGGTATGCTTATCCTGGTCGAGCGGCCAGAAATTATTCGCGTAAATATTTCCCTGAATATTTCGGATATTCTGGAGATTGCCAAGAACGGAACTTCCGTTTTTATACACCTGAGACAGAGTATACGTGTCGCCTTCCTGGATAAATCCAAGCTGATAACCATTGACCGCTGTTTTTCCTGCCGCATTTCCGTCATCAAACAGCGCCGGTCCCGTGATTCCGTCACTATACTGAAGATTTCCATTTCTGTCCAGATTTGATTTTACGATTCCCGTTTTAACCGCAAATCCATCCTTGCTGTTTGTCGTATTCAGGAAGTCGCCATAATTTCCCGTTTCTGCAGCAGAAGTATGAAAAAATCCGTTTGAACGAAAACCGAACTTCAACCGGCTGTTGGTAAGTTCCGGAATGCTTTGATTCAATAAATTGCCATCATTATTAATCCCCCGCTTGTCTGTTACGATTCCATATCCGCCAGTATTATTTTTTCCGCCTAGCGTAGCCCATCCTTGTTCACGTTCACCATTCGTCACATCATAATCATAAAACTGTACCGGCGTCTGGAGCGTTACATTCGTACCGCTGGATTTGGGGGTATAGATCATCCGGACGGTAGTATCGCCTTTCAAAGTAATGGTTTCGCCGGAATTGACATCATAATCCCTTCCATTAACCCTTATTTTGGAAAGCTCATAATTAATGTTATCTTTTCCCACATTGGACATACAGATCTTGCTCAGGTTCTCTATCGGAGTTCTCAGACCGTTGTCCAGCATGATCTCATCGGAAGTATAGATCTGGGTTTCTCCGGACTGAACCGTATACTGCGGAGCCCAGTTTTCACCTCCCTCTTTCTGCAATCCGATATTGGAACCCTGCGGCGTACTTCCGGTATCTTTCAAAGCCTTTACATTCGTGGCATAATGCTCTACCGTCAGCTTGATCTGTCCTCCCAGCTGATCCATATTCACCACCACGTAGATGGAGAAATGCGTCGTCTCGATGGATACCTGGCCTTCTTCGGGCTGCTCCGCTTTCATGTCCTCGGCGTCGCCGGTCTGCTCATCCACATGGAAGACCTTCGTCTCGACCTGCTCTTCGCTCTGTACCGCTGTCTCCGTTTCCGGTTTCTCAAAAACCACCTGGACCGGGCCCAGCGGCTGGATCTCTTCTCCGTTGCTTAAGAGCCGGATATCCAGAGCCGTATAGCTCTTTACTTCCATTTCCTGATCTTCGGCTTGTTTCTCCACCGCTTCCTCGATCACTTCCTGATCTTCTTCCGCCGGTTCCTGTACCAGGATGGAAAGTTCTGTTCCCTCCGGAAAACTGGATGACGGTCCGGACAGAATCACCGTCGTATCTCCGCAGCTTCCCTCCAGCACAATCTCCTCACTGCTGCCGTCAGGCTCCGGTTCCGCCTCGGGTGTCGGTGTTACAGCAGCACTTTCTTCAGAACCAATGTCCTGTTCCGCCGCAGGTGTTGGAGATGCAGACGCTTCCGGCGTTGGTACTTCTGTCGGCTCCGGTGTTGCGGACGCTTCCGGTGTCGGTTCTGCGGTCGGCTCCGGCACTGCGGACGCTTCCGGCGTTGGTACTTCTGTCGGCTCCGGCGCTGCGGACGCTTCCGGTGTCGGTTCTGCGGTCGGCTCCGGCGCTGCAGACACTTCTGGCGTCGGTACTTCTGTCGGTTCCGGTGCTGCAGACGCTTCCGGCGTCGGTTCTGCGGTTGGCTCCGGCGTTGGTGCTTCTGTCGGTTCCGCAGTGGGCTCCGGCGTTGGAAGTTCCGCCAGCTCCGATGCAGCAGATACTTCCGACTCCGGCGTGACCGCAGTAGTTTCCGGAGCAGCTGCAGCCGTTTCCGTTTCACCTGAGGCAAATATGAAGCTGCTGTTGCTCAGCATGACCACCATGCAAAGCACAAGCGCAAGAATCCTCATCTTCCCTTTATTCTTCATGGCCTCCTCCTTCCGTTTCCAATGCATTATCAATCAGTTTCAGCAATTCCAGAGCGCTTCGAAACGATCGGGTCTCCTGTCCTTCCGCCCAGGTGACCTGCCCCTGCCAGGTAGCATTTTGACGATACTGAACCCGGACGACAAAGGTTCCCAATTCCCCTTTCTGTCGGAATATCTTCTCTCTGTCTGTCACCTTTGTCACCTCCCGTCTCCCATGTTTTCTTTTTTCAACAAAACATCGTGCCTTTGTGGAAGCTTGTGGATAATTGAGTGTATCGTAAAGTTCTTCCATCCGTTTGATCATTTGCAGTATATTATCAAATCCAATCGGTTCTTCTCTGTACTGATGATACAAACGTCCTTTGTATTCTTCCTTTTCTTCTTCATCCACGCAAACCATGACCAGATTCAGCGCTTCAAAACCATAAATCTGCTCTGCCATCTGCCTCAACCTTCCTGTTCTTCTGGACAGTTTCCTGTCTTGATAGACTCATTCTACACATCGACCCATTAACACCATGCGTTACAGTTCCAACTTTTTTCTGTTTTCTTAACTTTACACTCTCCTTCATCCGGAACGTCACATCTTTGGCAAGATTCGAAAAGGCGTTCGTCTTTTCCCTTTTCCAACGGCATTTCGCCGAAGTTACCCGAAATGAAATCCCAAGATGAACTGTTGCCCAAACACCTGCCGAAGATGCGGAAAACTGCTTTTATTTATTGTCTGATTTTCTATGCTACAATACAGTTACACAATGATTCTTTTTTCTGTATGTCCGGCAGACGCCCGGAACGGAATCGCACGATTACTGCGGGTTTTCCCTGACTGTTTCTGCTGTTCCGATTCCGCTTACAGAAAGGAGAAAACGTTTTATGAAAGAAACTGAACCCGAAGGTGCGCACCGGCTTTATCGCCGCCCTGCTGGACCTACATCCATCGGAAGTACAGGAAACAGACCTTCTGGGATTCCAGGATCCTGTTCTATTTGAGCAAGATGTTTGCCGGACAGCTGCACCGGGGCGAATCCTATGGCCGACTGCGGAAGTGCATCCACGTCAGTATCCTGGATTTCAACCGCTTCGATGACGGCGAATGTTATCACATCGTTCGGTTCTATGACGGAAAGAGGCAGAGCGGAAGGCATCGCATTGGGCAGAGCAGAAACCTTTGATATAACTATTAAAATTATACAGTTAAATCTGCAGGGAAAATCTCCTCAGGAAATTGCCAATCTCTGTAATCTTCGGGTGGAAGAGGTTGTAAAATATCTCGAAGCGCTGTCCTCTCTCCCGAAAAGTGAAACCTAAATAACAAAAAAGAAGCAGCGTTCCGCGAGCTCTGTTTTTCTCACGGAACGCTGCCTCTCATTTTCTGTTGTTTTTATCTTGCTTCGCCTGCATGAAAGCTGATCTGCGAAGAGCCTGTCTCCACATCGATCACCGAAGATACATAATATTCCACGCAGTTTTTCCAGTATTTATGTTCTCCTGCAAAGTTCTTTGTGATACGGTCGGAAACAAGACGGCAGTTTTCTTCGTTTGTCCCGATCAGAAGTATAAGGAACTGATTCAGGCTGTACTGCGTATAGAAATCACCCTTTCTCAGGCTGCGTTTGATGGCCTTTTTCAACTCTTCTGACATACGGCTCAATTTGACTCCGGCTTCCATCGGATTTCCATTGCCGTCTGTCAGCGTGCAGAGCATCAGATAGACGGACTGACCGTTTCGTTCGATAATTCTGCGGATCAGTCGGTAACCGTCGATGAAACTTGGAAAGCTGCAGTAGTATGCTCCGCTTTCCTTTTCTTTTTCCTGAAGTCCGCCTTTGATATCTGTGATCGCTTTTGGAACATTTCTGATCCGCTCACTCATGGTTCGAAACTGTTGGAGCATCCGCTCTGACGGCTGGATCCCCAGTTCCTCAAAGAACAGTTTGGAGGTATCCTGATAAACCTGCAGCGCCTCCTCGTCACGCTCCATGCCCATCAGCGCTTCAATCTTGTAGCATTGCCATTCATCAAATGGATACAGGTCGCTGGCCATTGCCGCAATCTGAAGCATATCATCATACTTCTGTTCACGGCTCTTGTACTCCAGTACTTGCTGAAGGGATTCTTCATATTCATGTTTGTATCTTACAGCTTCCAGCAGCACCCAGTCCTCACTGGAGAGCTTTGGCAGAAAATCTCCCCGGTACATCCTCAGCGCTTGCTCCAGGATTGCAATTTTCTTTTCCTGTTCCTGCTCTTCCTGTGCGCTCAGAACCATTTTTTCAAACTCAAGTGCATCGACCACGCAAGGAATCCGACTGTTCCAGGAATAGATGCCATTTTCAATGATGATATATTCCTCTTCCGGAAAGCCGGCGTCCACCATCTGTTTTCTCAGCCTGTGTGCCGCAACCCGGAGATTATTAGAAGGATCCGACAGACCGCCCCGCCCATACAGGATTTCAAGCAATTCCTTACGCGGTATCCCCTTATCCTTCCGGAAGAGCAGCAGCTGGAGCAGCTGCATAGACTTTGATACTGCATTTTTTCTGAATGTAACCAGTTTCTCCCCATACGTTATGGAAAAACCGCCGAGCATCTGCACTCTGAGTACTTCTTTTCTACTCATGTTTTTCCCCTTCTTCCGATCATTCCGTCAATTCCCGGATTTGGCAGGCAGAATCTGATACATTTCCAAAACCGCACATCTGCCTGATCTCTTATAATTCCAGTAGAGCTTTTTGTTCCGGCTATACTGAAATTTGCGCCGTATCCTTTCGCAGAACATAATATTCTGCGAAAAGATTATGTAATAATTTTACCGTTGCTTATCTGGTTTGTCAAGTTATTGAAAGCATCTGGATTAAGCAGAAAACGCTTTTGGAATGAATTTTCAAACAAGCTCTAAAACACAGGAGGACATTATGAAAAAATCACATGACATTTTAAGAACGACCGAAGACATTTTTTATCGTGAAATAGCCCGGGAATGGCTTGAATACAGCGAATTCCGGCTGAAAGAGTCCAGCTATGCGAAATATCGGAGCATTTTGAACAAATATCTTCTTCCGGCTTTTGGAAATGATTGTATCAGTCAATTGACGACGGATCGGGTTGCAGAATTTCTCAAAAATCTGAGAGCACAAGAAACGGAAACCATAAGAAAACGCTTATCCCCACAATACATCAATGGCATTCTGACGGTTTTTCGAGAAACTTCCTATTATAGTACTTCCAGAGGATTTCCATTTCCCTGTAACTTTCGCTATTTGTCACAAAAAACAGAGAAAAAGGAGTGTTCTGTGTTTACCCATGAAGAATCTCGCCGACTGGCATCTTATCTTCTGGAAGATGTGGATTTATACAAAGCAGGAATCCTGCTGTGTTTTTTCACGGGAATCCGCCTGGGGGAACTCTGCGCGTTAAAGTGGGAGGATATTCATTTGGAAGAACAAATGCTCACAATCTCCCATACTATGCAGAGACTTGCGGTTACAGATATCGGCGGACAGCGAACAAAGATTGTTATTACAGCACCCAAGACATCCTCTTCCAAACGTGAGATTCCTTTGCCGGATTTTTTATTTGAGATAGTAAAAAAATTTTATTGTTCGGAGAAAGAAGCCTTTTTTTTAAGCGGAACAGCGGACAAAATTATAGAACCGAGGGTGATGCAGTACCGTTTTCGAAAATATACGAAAGAATGCGGAATACGTTCATTGAATTTCCATGCATTACGCCATACGTTTGCAACACAATGTGTGGAAAGGGATTTTGAACTAAAAAGCCTGAGTGAAATTCTCGGTCATTCCAGTGTCAATATTACGCTGAACCGATATGTACATTCTTCCAGAGAGCTGAAAAGAAAGAATATGGACAAAATCTGTCTGGAACGTATGAAATCCAGCACAGATCAATTCTGACCTGAATCTTGCCTTCTTCGAAAAAACATGAAAAAACCTTTTTCGCAGAATATTATGTTCTGCGAAGCATCGATTCAATAAAAAAAGCGCAGTATCGGCATTTTCACACCGCATACTGCGTTTTTCTATTCTGCTCCAGCGGTGTTTTCCCGCTTTTGCTTTCGCCTATTCAGTTTCCTTTTCCAGATACTCCCGGAGCATTTCCATCTCCTGGCTTCTCAGGCAGTTTTTCCAGCTGCTGTCCTTCATTTTCTTCAAGCATTCCTTCAAGGGCATCCACTGAACCGTTTCCACTTCCTCCTTCTGGAGCTTCATCTGTTCCGGTTCCACATCCATGGGAATCACATACACTTTCGCGATCTCATCATCCAGAATCCGTCTGCCATGGAAGAAGTCTTCCGACCGGTCATGGTTCCACCCGACAAATTCCAGGCTGTCCTTCCCGACAGAAATCCCAAGCTCTTCTTCCAGTTCTCTCACCGCCGCTTCCTCGAACGTATCACCCGCCTGTAAATGACCGGCGCTGGAAATGTCCCAGCATCCGGGGTGGGATTCCTTGTCCGCGCTCCGTTTCTGCAGCAGCACTTCCGTCTCTCCGTTCTCCGACCTGCGTGTCAGCCAGGTGTGTACGGTTCCGTGCATTCTCCCATCCCGATGCGCCACGCCGCGCTCCATCACGATTCCCGTCCGGCTGCCGTCGGCACGCCGCTCATCGAAAAGCTCCATAGGTTTTCCATTCCACACCGCTTCCGCCAGCTGATCGCCCTGATAGGACAGCTTCAGGGAAAAGAACGGACATTCTTCATTCAGCAGATGAAAAAAGATCTTATCTCCTTCCCAGAGATCCAGCATCAGAACCTGATCCTTCGGCACCCATTCCAGGGTACCCTCGTCGCACTCCACCGGTGTCCCGGTAAATTCCTCCGAAGTATACAGGCACATATACTCGCAGAGCCCGCTGTCTGTGCAGAATGTCACAAGTCCGCGGAATCTCCATCCGGTCAACGTATAACCTGTTTCTTCCTTCACTTCCCGTACCAGGCATTCTTCCGGGGACTCTCCCTGTTCAAAATGCCCTCCCACACCGATCCATTTGTCTTTGTTCACGTCCTGTTCTCTGGCTGTCCGGTGAAGCATCAGATACTTTCCGTCCCGCTCCAGGTAGCAAAGCGTTGTCATACAGCTTCGTTCCGCCACACTCATCTCTTTCACCCGTATTTCCTTGTTTCGATATAACAGTTCTTTCGTTTTTGATCTACTAATTTTTCTCTCCGATCCAGTTGTCACGGTTGATCGCTTCCGTCTGGTTCTTTTTCTCACAGATGATCGTCTGCAACTCCTGTCTGGAGTAATTGACAATCCCCTTGCCCAGGTATTCGTGGCTTCCTCTCCGGAACACGCTCACCACATCGCCTTTCTGGAAATCTCCTTCCATCGCTGCGATTCCTCTTGGCAGAAGGCTCTTTTCGTATTTCTGCAGCGCGTCTGCAGCGCCTTCGTCCACATAGAGGTTGCCCATGCTCTGGGCGTAGAATGCCATCCACTGCAGACGGGTCTTCATATTGTGTACCGGGGCTTTGAAATACGTTCCCTGGGCGGTTCCCGCCACGGCCCCCAGGATCGAGCGTCCCTCCCGCGAAGAACAGATAAACACCGGAACACCCGCTTTTGTGGCAAGCCTTGCCGCCGTCAGCTTTGTCCGCATTCCTCCCGTTCCGTTGCTGCTTCCCGCTCCTCCTGCCGCTTTGAGCAGATCGTCCGTGACTTTCTCCACCACGTCGATATGGCGCGCGTTTTCATCCTTCGCCGGATTCGCCGTATAAAGTCCGTCGATATCCGTCAGCAGGATCAGCAGATCCGCATGCATCATCGCCGCCACCTGGGCGGACAGCGTATCGTTGTCCCCAAGCTTCAGCTCCTCGATGGCGATCGTATCGTTTTCATTGATGATCGGAACAGCCCCTCGGTTCAGCAGGACAGAAATGGAACTGAAGATATTTTTATATCTTCTCCGGTCTTCAAAATCACTCCGGTTCAGGAGGATCTGGGCGCATGGAATCTGCGCCCGCTGAAATTCCCTGGTATATTCTTCCATCAGAAGCCCCTGCCCCACCGCAGCTGCCGCCTGTTTATCGGCAATCCGTGTGGGCCGTTTGTGAAATCCAAGTCTTCCAAAACCGGCGGCTACCGCGCCGGAAGAAACCAGGATCACCCGATGCCCCATATGGCACAATTCCGCCAGCTGTGTCGTGATCCCGGTGACCTGCTCCTGACTGAGGCTTCCGTCTTCCTTTGTCAGTGAACTGGTTCCGACTTTTACTACAATTGTCTGTTTCTCCATGGTGCTGTCCTTTCCCTGTCTCCTCTTCCAATATCTGTCCGTTTTTGTCCGGCTTTCGATTCCCGTCTCTTTCCGGTTCTTTCCTGTCGGCACGTCAGATCCGCAGCCGTTCCCTCGCTCAATGGTTACTGTACTTTTTGGATTTCATCCTTCCGGTTGGTTTCCCGGATGATATAATGAGGGCGTTTCTTTACTTCCATATATGTTTTGGACAGATACTGTCCCATGATTCCCATACAGAACAGCTGAATGCCTCCGATAAACATGATAATGCATACCAGAGACGGCCATCCGTCCACCGGATCGCCGAACATCAGCTTCCGCACACAGATAAAGATGATCATAAAAAACGCGATCAGAGTAAAAAGAATACCTGACCAGGATGCGATGGTCAATGGTGTCTGCGAAAAGTTTACGATGCCGTCAATGCTGTATTTCAGGAGTTTCCAGAAGTTCCATTTGGTCTCTCCGGCAACCCGCTCCGTATTTTCATAAGGAAGCCATTTTGTCTTGAAACCGATCCATCCGAAAATCCCTTTGGAAAAGCGGTTATATTCGCTCATCTCCACAATCGCGTCCACCATATCCCTGCGCATCAGGCGGAAATCCCGCGCGCCGTCCACGATATCCGCATCGGAAATCTTATTGATGATCTTATAAAACATTCTGGCAAAAAAAGAACGGATCGGAGGCTCTCCTGTCCGCGAAACCCGTCTCGTAGCCACGCTGTCATATTCTCCGCTTTCCAGCGCCTCCACCATCTCCGGGAGAAGCGCCGGCGGATCCTGCATATCCGCATCCATCACCGCCACATAATCGCCTGTGGCGTTGCAGAAACCGGCATACATCGCCGCTTCCTTTCCGAAATTTCTTGAAAACGAATAATAAAATACTCTTTCATCCTCCGCTGAGATTTCCTGAAGCACTTCCAGGGTACGGTCTTTAGAACCATCGTCTACAAACAGGAACTCAAACTCGAATTCCGGCATGCCGGCGCTTACCCTCGCAACCTCTTTATAAAAAATCGGCAGTGCCTCCTCCTCATTATAGCAGGGGACGATCAACGATATCTTTCGCATAATGTGAAAAATCCTTTCTTCGGCATCATTTTCAAAGCGTGCCTGCATAGTTATTCCCGCGGGCAGCGAGCCAAGCAGACATGCTTGCATGTCCATTTGGCGACTGCCGCATAGATTTGGTAACAGTATAGCACAGAATATCAGCGGAAACAATCAGCAATTCCCGCCCCATTTCTGTCCGCATCTTGCATTTTTATGGTACCTGACTTTGGGAGTTGAGAATTAAAATATGGTGCTAAGCCAAGGATTAAAACCTATGGCTTAGCATTTTTTTTATTTCTCCATCACTCAAAAAATAGGACGTTAGAGGAAGATTGGTTAGTACTGCACCCTCTTTTATAAATGAGTTTCCTCTGGTGAGATTTATGTACTTTCTGTCGGATATTTTCGCAACTCTAAAATCATGAACGAATTCAAAGATCTCTTCAGAACAATACTTATTTTTTAACACCTTAAACTGTAAAAGTCTTGTTAATAATACCGCAAGGTAACAGATCAGGAAATGCCCGGTGATGGTGTCTTCTTTCTGCAGATATACCGGTCTTGCATCAAGCTGTGACTTCATGATCCTAAAAGATTCTTCTATTCGCCACAGGTTATGATAGGCATCATAGATATCCTTATCAGTCATGTAAGTCTCAGATGTAACCAGCATGTTATAACCTGCAAGCTCAAGCGACTTCTTTATCAGTTCTTCGTTCATGGTAACTTTTACTTTCCCCTCTGTGTCATTTCCTTTTTTATCCACTGCAGTAAAGATCACATATTTGGCGCAGTCCCCATACTCTGATTTTTTTGCCTGTGATGCTTTCAGGAGTTTTGCCTTTTCGATTTCTTTATTAATCTCGTAAATCTGCTTTTTTGCCAGTTTTGGATTATAAATAACAATTCTTTTTTCCCTTAGCTTAAAAGTCCTGTACCGTCCTGTAGATACATCTTTAGTCCTGTATTCAAAGTCATCAACGCATTCCTTTATCCGGTATAGAACATCGCCATTGGAATTTTTAACGTCTCTGTAATCATTCGGAAGGAGAACCCATGTTTTTTCGGTTTCCGGAAGCTGTTTCACAGACTTTGAAAAGATATAGCCATCCCCGTTTTTTACCGCATGGAAAATATTTTCAGAGCAGTTAAGCCCCTTGTCTGCTATCTGTATAGTTCTTCCTGATACGGAGTTACGTGTTTTGAGTCCATCAATGATACTTCGTATTACGGGCTTCTCGCTTTCGTTGCCCGGGAATAACTTCATACCTATGGGAATCTGATTTGCATCAAGGAGAAGACCCAGTCCGACAATCGGTTCTTTTTTATTTTCTTTTGAAGGCCCCTTCTTTCTGAAATCATCTTCTTTATCAATCTCAAAATAAAAGTTTGTACAATCGAAATAAGTGTGTGAAGTATCAAACTTATAGAGCTGTCTGATCTGATGGTTGTAGATCTCAATGATCTTTTCGTATTCGCATCCTATATATTCAAGACCATCATAAAGCTGATTTAAAGAATAATCATAGGGTTCAAACAGCTTGGGGATTACTTCATCAAACGTTTTGGATTTTGAACATGGCTGGACAAGCCTTGCATAAACAAGGGAAGACATCATGTCAAAAACATTAAACCGGAAATCCGTAGCAGTCTGCATCAGATCGATATATTTTTTGACAGAGAGTTTGTCATTGATATTTTTCATCGGAAAATAACCGAGGAGTTTCTCGGGAGATTCATCGGAAATCTGCCTAGCCTTTTTTGCTTTTTTAGCAGCCTGAAACTTCTGGTTTAATTTAAAAACTTCTTCCTGATAGAAAGAGATCGGGTCTTCAATCCCCTTAGCCTGAAGTTCGTGTACATAACCGATAGGTTTAAAAGATTTGTGAGCAGTATGGCCACGCTCCGGGTCATAAAAACTTTCATAAATTTGAAGATATACCCCTTTTTTGTTTGTTGTTTTCTTTAAGAAATACGCCATAAAATCACCCTCTTATAGTATAACACCATAGCACCAATTAAGCAAGAGTAAAAAAGAATTTTTGTCAAGCTTTTGAAATATCAAAAAAAGCCAGCAAACATGCTGACTTGATAAAAAATACGAATTTATAAACTCATAAAGAATAATGGTGCTAAATCCTAAAGATGGGTGCCTGCATAGTTATTCCCGCGGGCAGCGAGCCAAGCAGACATGCTTGCATGTCCATTTGGCGACTGCCGCATAGATTTGGTAACAGTATAGCACAGAATATCAGCGGAAACAATCAGCAATTCCCGCCCCATTTCTGTCCGCATCTTGCATTTTTATGGTAATACCGATATAATTTAATCATTAAACTTAAGGAGGATATTCATTATGGCAACGATCAATTATAAAGACATTTATTCTGTATTATTCGAACAGGACCAGCTGCATCTGCTGAAATATTACGGAGAACTGACTCCGGAGCGCCAGCAGGCGCTGCTGGAACAGATCAGTACCATTGACTGGGATCTGATCCGCACAGCCACACAAACCTCTTCCGAAGGCAAAGAGGACAAAAAACAGATCGAACCGCTGGGCGCCATGGAGCTCTCTGAAATCGAAGCGCGTCACGATGAGTTCGAAGCGCTCGGTCTGGAAGCTCTCCGTGCCCAGAAAGTGGGCGCCGTCCTTCTTGCCGGCGGTCAGGGAACACGCCTTGGCTTTGACAAGCCGAAGGGAATGTTTAACATCGGCGTCACAAAACCTCTGTATATTTTTCAGTGCCTGATCAACAACCTGATGGATGTGGTGAAACAGGCGGGTGCATGGGTGCCGCTCTATATCATGACCAGCCAGAAAAACCACGACGAGACCACAGCCTTTTTCCGGGAGCATCAGTATTTTGGCTATGATCCGGCGTATATCCATTTCTTCAAACAGGATATGGCTCCCTCTGTGGACTATAACGGCAAAGTGATGCTGGAGGCAAAAGACCGGATCAGTCTCTCCCCCAACGGCAACGGCGGATGGTTTTCCTCTCTCTGCCGCGCAGGTTATCTGAAGGAAATGCAGGAAAAGGGAATTGAATGGCTGTCCGTCTTCTCTGTGGACAACGTACTGCAGCGGATCAACGATCCGGTCTATGTGGGCGCTGTCATTGCTTCCGGATGCGACTGCGGCGGAAAGGTCGTGCGAAAAGTTTCCCCGGAAGAACGGGTCGGGGTGCTCTGCAAAGAAGATGGAAAACCTGCTATCGTGGAGTATTATGAAATGACGGACGATATGAGAAATCTGCGGGACGAAAACGGAAATCTGCTCTACAATTTCGGCGTTACCCTGAATTACCTGTTCCGCCTGAAGCGCCTGGAAGATATCCGCAGCCAGAAACTGCCGATCCATATTGTCGAGAAAAAAATCCCTTGCCTGGACGAAAACGGCAAGGAAGTGAAACCGGAAGCGCCCAACGGCTACAAATTCGAGGACCTGGTGCTTGATATGATCCATATGATGGACAGCTGTCTGCCCTACGAAGTCATCAGAGAAAAAGAATTCGCGCCGGTAAAGAACAAAGAGGGCGCAGACTCCGTCGATACGGCGCGTGAGCTTCTGAAGAAAAACGGCGTTCAGATCTAATTCCATGCCAGGAGGAACCTTCCATTGACATCGCTATTGCTTCTTATTATTTATCTTGCATTTATCAGTCTCGGTCTTCCGGATGCCCTGCTTGGCTCCGCGTGGCCGGTCATGCACCAGGAGCTGGGCGCTTCCGTCTCCTGGGCAGGTATTGTTTCCATGATCATCTCTGGCGGCACGATTGTGTCCAGCCTTGCCAGCGACCAGCTGACCCGGAAGCTGGGCGCCGGAAGAGTCACTGCGTTCAGCGTTCTGATGACCGCCGCCGCACTATTTGGTTTTTCCGTGAGCCGCTCCTTCTGGATGCTGTGCCTCTGGGCGATTCCTTACGGTCTGGGTGCAGGCAGCGTGGATGCCGCGCTGAACAATTTTGTCGCACTTCATTATCCGGCGCGCCATATGAGCTGGCTTCACTGTATGTGGGGCGTCGGCGCAAGCATCGGACCTGTGATCATGGGCTGGGCAATCACCGGAGGCCTTCGCTGGAACGGCGGATATCAATCCATCGCAGGCATACAGATGGTGCTGACCCTGATCCTTTTCCTCTCCCTCCCGCTGTGGAAGAAGATGCCTTCCCCATTTGCGCATACCTCTGTCCAAACGGATCCTTCCAATCCCGCAGATAGGCAAATAAGGATGCCGGAAGATGGAACATCGGACAACGTGACTTCGGAAGACCCCGGCGAGCCTGTTTCCCAGGAACCTCCGACACTTTCCCAGATTCTTCGGAAAAGAGGCGTCCGGGAAGTACTGATCAGCTTTTTCTGCTACTGCGCCATCGAAACAACCGCCGGTATGTGGGCGTCCAGCTACTGCACGCTGAACCGTGGGATTTCCGCAGAACAGGCGGCACAGTGGGCGAGTCTGTTCTACATCGGCATCACAGCTGGACGGTTTGTCTGCGGTTTCATCACGATGAAGCTCAGCGACCGCAATATGATCCGACTGGGGCAGATCCTTGCGGCACTTGGACTGATCCTTGCCATGCTTCCGCTTGGAGATCATGTTCTGCTGGCTGCGCTCATCCTGATCGGATGCGGCTGTGCTCCGGTCTACCCGTCTCTGATCCATGAGACCCCCTCCAATTTCGGCGCAGCCCTGAGCCAGTCCATCATCGGCGTACAGATGGCATTCGCCTACATCGGCAGCTGTCTCGTCCCCCCGCTCTTCGGTCTGCTGGCACAGTACGTGGACATTGCTCTTTATCCGTTCTTCCTGGCTGTTCTTCTGATCCTGATGATCGTCATGACAGAAGCGCTGCACCGGAAAGTAAAAAGATTCTGAAGCATAACCTTTTCATTTGCCAGGGCATATTTCATTCCTGTAATTTTCAAACACACCCTGGCTGTCCTCATCAAAAAAATCCATCCGCGCATTTCATCTGTACGGATGGATTTTTCTATTATATATTCTGTATGCTGTTCCGTTGATCAGCGTAATCAGCCCACAACAACCTGATTCTGATCTGCCGTCAGAATCATTTCTTTCTTCTCGTTTCCTTCGTAGATCTCCACCTTCAGATCCGTGTGGCAGCCCTCCACCGTGATCTGCAGCTGTCCGTCTTTCTTCACCGCGAAAACCGTATTCACGGTATTTCCAAGAAGATCCGGAATCTTCGCTGTCATCTCCGCGCCTTCCTTCGGCTGATAAATCCGAAGCATTGCGTCTGCGCTGTAGTCGTAATCCGGACGGTTCTCTTCCCTGCCCATAACAAGGATGGAATTTTCCTTCACATACAGCGGCATGGAGAAGTAATCATAGGTTCCCTGATACCATCTGCCGCCTTCTTTTGTCTCGCCTGTGAGCAGATCGGTCCAGGTTCCTTCCGGAAGATAATATTCCGCCACATGATCCTCGCGGAACACCGGAGCCACCAGAAGCGATTCGCCCAGCAGATACTGCTGATCCAGATATCTTGCAGCCGGATCGTTCGGATACTCGAAGACCATCGGACGCATGACCGGAATACCTTCCTCATGGGCTTCCACAGATTTCTGGTAAATGTACGGCATCAGACGGCATTTCAGGTTTGTAAAGAATCTGACAACCTCGCTTGCCTCCTCGTCGAATACCCACGGCACACGGTAGCTCTGGGAACCATGCAGACGGCTGTGGGTGGACATCAGTCCGAACGCCGCCCATCTCTTGTACAGATCCGGTGTCGCCGTATTCTCAAATCCGGAGATATCATGGCTCCAGAAGGAGAAACCGCTCATCGCAAAGGAGAGGCCGCCGCGCAGGGTCTCTGCCATGGACGGATAGTTTGCCGAGCAGTCGCCGCCCCAGTGAACCGGGAATTTCTGTCCGCCTACGGTTGCGCTTCTCGCGAACAGTACCGCTTCGTTCTTTCCGCGGTTTTTCTCCAGAAGCTCAAACACTGCTTTGTTATACAGATATGTATAGTAATTGTGCATTGCCTGCGGATCGCTGCCGTCATGGTAGACAACATCCACCGGAATACGCTCGCCGAAATCTGTCTTGAAGCAGTCCACACCACAGTCCAGGATCGTCTGCAGCTTGTCGGTGTACCATTTCACCGCATCCGGGTTGGTGAAGTCCACCAGGCCCATACCTGCCTGCCAGTTGTCGGTCTGCCATACGCCCTTTCCGTCCGCACGTTTCAGAAGATAACCGTTTTTCACACCCTCGCGGAAGAACTCTGTTCCCTGGGCAATGTACGGATTGATCCAGACACAGATATGCAGTCCCTTGTCATGGTATTTCTTCAGGGTTGCACGGATATCCGGGAAGCACTGCTTATCCCACTCGAAATCACACCAGTGGAACTCATGCATCCAGAAGCAGTCAAAATGGAACACGCTCAGCGGGATGTCTCTCTGCTCCATGCCCTCGATAAAGGAAGTCGTCGTCTCCTCGTCGTAGTTTGTCGTAAAGGAGGTAGACAGCCACAGGCCGAAAGACCACGCCGGAGGAAGTGCCGGACATCCGGTCAGCTTCGTATATTCTCTCATGATATCCTTCGGATCCGGACCGTGGAACAGGTAATATTTGATCCTTTCGCCCGGAACGGAAAATCCCACATACTCTACTTTCTCGCTGGCAACCTCAAAGGAAACGTTGTCCGTACTGTCCACGAGAATACCATATCCATTGTTTGTCATATAGAACGGTACGCATTTATAGGCAACCTGAGACGCCGTGCCTCCGTCCTCATTCCAGGTATCCACAACCTGTCCGTTTTTGACAAACGCTGTGAAACGTTCGCCAAGGCCATAAACGCACTCGCCCACCTGCAGGGACAGCTCGCTGACCATATACGGCTCATAATCTTCGCACATATAGTTGTTCGCCGGGAGCATGGTGCTCTCCTTGCGGTTCCATCTCATATATCCCAGATTGCGGAAGCCGCTGCCGGTCAGGACTTTTCCGTCCGCCTCAAAGGTATAGCCGAAGTTTTCACGCTGCACGTGCACCTGTACCTTGCCGGTATCCAGGACAGCCTCGTCCTCATTCACCGTCACGCTGACATTTTCATAAATCCCTTCTTCCTTCTCAAAGCTGGGAACATTGTTGTCGTACGCCTCGTAGTGCCACGCCTCCATGGAAATCGTGTCCGGGGTATGTGCAACAAACTCAATGGTAATCGTCGGAAGATTCAGCGTCGCTCCGCGGTCCACGATCTTTTTCGTCGTCGCCAGAACTCTCATACCGCCTGGAATCTTCTCTACCTCATACGCCTGCATCGCGTAAGACGCGTTCGCCTTCTCGCTTGGCAGCCAGTAACCCTCTGTAAATTTCATACGATACTCTCCTTTCGCACCGATGTCTCTGTTCTTTTTTGATATGTCTAATATATCATACCCGCTGCTTGAAAAACAGGTCATATCCTATGAAAAAAATCCGGAGCGAACAAACAGCCCACAAATTCCTCTGTGCGTCCAACGATCACCCCGCTCCATCTCCGCTCAATACTTTATAGAGAAGATCCGCAAACGGCTCCATCGCGTTCTTCGCCTCCTCCACCGTATTCGTCTGTGCCCCAACCTCCAGCAGCAGCGACCGAGGCTTCAAATGCAGGTTATACCGGTATCCTTTCAGATAAATGCATCTGGTATATTCCGGATAATACTGCTTTGCCAGATACTCCAGCTGGAAAGAGAACGCCAGATTATCCTCAATATAAGGATTCGGCAGATAGGAAATCTCTCCATTCTGATTCGTCCTGCTGAGGCCGTTGAAAAACATCACCTGCGCGGTGGGTTTCCCATTTACCTCCGTGACCAGATGCTTCGATTCGTCCACACCATCCCGATGCAGATCGATGACGACTTCAATCGTCGGATGCTCCTGCAGCGCCTGACTGATCACCGGCTCCGCATAATTGTAGGCGGCGCTTCGGTCCAGCTGTCCATCCACAATATCAAAAGTATCCGTAATGTGAAGCACCTGATACCCATACCGTTCCTGCAGCAGCTGCACAAGATAATCCCCAACTCCGATCACCGTCGTGGACGTATCTCCTTCCACAGAGTCCGCAAATCCCTCCTGGGAATGAGTATGATAAATCAGGATTTGCGGCTGCTCCGGATTTTTCTCCAGCTTCATATCTTTTCCCAGAAGAGTATCTGCATTAATCTGGGACTCCAGCGCTGTAGTCGTAGGATCGACCACAAAAAAATTGTTCAGAAGATAATTGAAATCCGTAAGCTGCTCCCTGGGAATCTCTACCTGCTTCTGGGTCGCCGTTCCTTCCGGAATCTGAGACGTTTCCTGCGCCTGGGCTGTCTCATTTTGAGTCTCAGCAGCTCCGTCGCTCTGCGTCTCCTGTGCCTGCTGATTTTCCTCTGTCACCGCCTGCGCCTGATTTTCCGCCTCCAGCTTCTGTGCGATGAGCTTTTCATTTTCCTCCCGGATCGCCTCAGCAGTCTCCGCGTCCTCGATGATCTCCTCCTCGCCGCAGTCCGTCTCCTGAAAGGAGAGGATCGGGAATTGCTCTCCCACCGTCCTCAGCACCGCAGAAAAGAAATCCTCCGGCGTCTGCTCCTGCCCGTAAGACAGCACGGGAAGAAAACTCTCTGCCGCAAGCGTACCCGCCTGCACATACGCCTGCCCGAGGATCCTCCCGCCCTGTCCGTCGCTCTCCCGTTCCCATATGTCTCTGCATTTCCCTGCCAGATAAATTCCCACAACGATCACGCACAGAATCAGCGCCGCGCGCACCTTCTTTTCCAGATCATTCATATCATCACCTTTAATCATGATATGTCCAACCTTTTCCGGAAAGACCTGAAAACAATGTCATGCGGTCATGAAAACGCCAGATTCAGTCCCTCTGAAATCGTAAAGCTCAGACGTTTCACCGTCTCATCGATATCTTTCGGCGTCACATACATGGTCATCATAGAAGGGCTGATCAATTCCGAGAGAAATTCGTCCATCTCCGATTCTTCCAGCGATTCCAGCAGCTCCGCCACGGCATCATGGATAATCGTCGCGGCATCCACCACGGTCGGAACCCCGATGCCGATCACCGGAATCTTCATGGTCTCCCGATTCAGACCGTTCCTGTAATTTCCCACCCCGGAGCCGGGACTGATCCCTGTGTCCGTCAGCTGGATCGTACAGTTCAGCCGTTTAATGCTCCGCGCCGCCAGAGCGTCGATCACCACCAGCACATCCGGTTTCGTCTCCTCGATCACCCCCTGTACGATCTCCTGGGTCTCCATGCCTGTCTGAGCCATGACGCCGGGAACCAGCGCGCTTACACGGATCACATGATCTTCTCCCATCGCCGCCGCGCCGTATTCATTGACGATATGGCGGTTGATGCGAAGATTATCCACCACCATCGGTCCGAGGGCGTCCGCAGTAATCTCACGGTTTCCAAGCCCTACGACCAGCACGGAACAGTCCTGATCTTTGGGAAGCATTTTCTTCAGACATCGGGAAATCTCTTCCGAAATTTCCCGGTGATACCCGTCATCCGGAACAGCCAGATTCGGCGCCTCCATTGTGATATACGTTCCCATGGGCTTTTCCATCAGTCTCGCCCCCTGCTCCGTCTCAATCTTTACCAACGTGGTCCAAAGTTCACGTCCCCGGTTGTACCGCTTTTTAATCTCCACTCCCGGAATTTCCACACGGTCTTTCTCAAATTTTTCGCCGTTTTCCATCGCAAGGTCTGTGCGGACCTTAAACCTTCCAATCATGGCAATCTCCTTTCGCTCCCTTTGTTGACAGTATTGGATCGCTGCCCTCGGGAATAAGCATCCCCATATAACGATTTTTTACTCATGCCGCGCGAAATTAATTACCGCTTGTCTTCCTCCGCAAAATAGCTTAGAATAAATAACAGTTCAGTCAGGTCTGCGCATTTACTGCACAGACCGTATGAAAACGCAGTGCCCGTCGGCATCCGCCCCGCGGCAGAAATGGAGGATACATGAAAAGTATCATCGAAGACATCAAAAATCAGGAATACAAAAAGGTGTATCTGCTTTATGGCAGCGAAGCCTATCTGAAACAGCAATACAAACACCGGCTGCTCAGCGCTCTCGTTTCTCCCGACGACACCATGAACGTTTCCCGCTTTGAGGGGAAGGGCATCGATGTGCGGGAAGTCATCGATCTTGCGGAAACGATGCCCTTTTTTGCTGACCGGCGGGTCATCCTGATGGAAAACACCGGTTTTTTTAAGAACAAGACGGAGGAACTTGCCGATTATATGGCAGAGCTTCCCGACTACATCTGCGTTCTTTTTGTGGAGGATGAAGTGGACAAGCGAAACCGCATGTACAAAGCCATCCAGAAATATGGCCGCGCGGTGGAATTCGCCACACAGGATGACAAAACGCTGATGACCTGGGTGCTCAGTATCCTGAAAAAGGAAAACAAAAAGATTACCCGGCCGGATATGGAGCTTTTCCTGGAAAAAACCGGAACGGATATGGGAAATATTGAAAAGGAACTGGAAAAACTTCTTTCCTATACGATGGGGCGTGACGTGATCACTTCCGCCGATATCGAGGCGGTATGCACCACACAGATTTCCAACCGGATCTTCGATATGATCCGGGCAGTCACGGAAAAACGGCAGCGCCAGGCGCTTGACCTGTACTACGACCTTCTGGCGCTGAAAGAACCTCCCATGAGGATTCTTTTTCTCCTGGCAAGACAGTTTAATCTGCTCCTTCAGGTCAAAGAACTGGCGGCGGAAGGCTGCGACCAGGCTACGATTGCCAAACGCACCGGCCTGCAGAATTTTGTTGTAAGAAATTATCTGCCGATGGCAAGGAAATATGAACGGGAAGCGCTGAAAAAAGCCGTCGAAGACTGTGTGGATACCGAAGAAGCGGTGAAAACCGGACGGCTCACCGACGTGATGAGCGTGGAACTTCTGATCATCAAGTACAGTTCCTGATAAAATCCTGATAAAAAACTCCCGGCCACATGACGGTATGGCCGGGAGTTTTTATGTTCTATTTATTTATGCGATTGAGTTTACAGCTTTGCTCAGGCGGGAAACTTTTCTTGCAGCGTTGTTCTTGTGGTAAACGCCTTTAGAAGCAGCCTTGCTGATCGTAGAGATCGCATCTGTTAATGCGGCATTTGCTGCTGCCTTATCATTCGCAGCAACTGCAGCATCTACTTTCTTGATAGAAGTCTTTACTGCAGAACGGATTGCTTTGTTGCGTGCAGCCTTTGTCTGATTGACAAGGATTCTTTTCTTTGCGGATTTAATGTTAGCCAAACTGTACACCTCCAAACTGAATTTTCATTTGATATTTTTTAAGATTTGAGTTCTGTGTTTCGGGAACAGACACGGGCGTTCCTTCGAAACATGCTTTATTATTTTATGCTATTTGCGGATATTTGTCAAGAGCGAATCGCGGTTTTCCTGAATTTTTCGGAGCGGTTTGTTGAGCAAAGCGGACGAAAAACACCCTGCGCGGACGGCATGCGTGTACGGCGGGCGGCTGCTGGAAGACGGAAAATCTTATGCCTGTCCCATCTCCAAAAACAGAAAACCTCATTCATACTGCTTTCCATTGGCAGTGTTCATCCGCACAATATCGTATCTCGGTATCCTCTGATTTTGTACCGCTTTCCATCTGTAATGCAGGTAATCGCTCCATTATCCGGGGTCGTGTAGACATCCGTTCCGACGGTCCACAAGCGTTCCAGAAGTTCCCGATGGGGATGTCCGTATCTGCTGGATGCAGAACAGGAAATGATGCTCACTTCTGGGGATACCGCTGACAGAAACTCTTCCAGCGTTGAGTTTTTCGAACCGTGGTGCGCTACTTTCAAGTATTCCCAGTTGGTTCCTGTCTCCCCGTTCACGGATTGCCCTGGATTTCCCGATGTGATCTGGTCGTTTGATCCGTCCTGGTCCTGACAGCTTTCCCGGCTGTCATTCCGGCTGTATGTTTGAAGCTCTTCCAGAAGTTTTTCCTCTCCGTCCGCCTCCACATCCCCGGTCAGAAGGGCATCGAAATCTCCGTAGTTCAAAGCCAATACAATGCTGCCTGCATTTGGCTCTTCCTGATAATCTTCCCCATCCGGATGGAGCACCCTCATCGTCAGGTCTCCGGCAGAAACCGTGTCGCCCTTTTGTATATATCGGACGGCTGCTCCTGCCTCATCTGCCAGGCGTTCCAGACCTTTTCCGGTTTCGCTTTTCTTCATCCACACGGGCAGGAATAGCTGCCGGATTCTTAGGGCGGTCATGTGCCCGGCGGAAAGTTCCAGAAGTTCCTGTATCCCATTCACATGGTCATCATCCGAATGAGTCACAAAAACACCGTCCAGGGTTCCAATCCCCTGACTTTTCAGATACGGCAGAATCCTGTAATTTCCTACATTCTTTTCATCCGTGCTCCCGCCGTCGATCAGCCACGTTGTCCGGTTTCCTTCGCAGACCACCAGAGAATCTCCCTGCCCCACATCCAGAGCCGTAATAGAAAGCGGATGATTCCACCGAAACAGCAGACAGGCCACAGCGATGGCAAGAAACCCTCCCTGAAAAATCCTGCCTTTCCACGAAAACCATAAGACAGCAAGAGGTTTTTCCACATTTTCCTCCCTTGAAACCCAGGAAATCCCCAAAAGCAGCGCTGTCAGAAGGAGATAATACACAACCACCTGGACAAAAGATGGCTGTCCGCAGATCCAGACCGCTCCCGGGATTCTCTGCATCCCTTTCATCACCGCCTCATACAGATGCAGCAGCAAAGATGCAGGAAGCAGCAGAAGTTTCCCCAAAGCTACGGAAAACATCCCTGCACAGCATCCGAGAATGCCGAAACCCATGACCCAGACCATCGTCGGAAGAATCAGCAGATTGGGCAGGATGGACAAAAGCGGGATTTCATAGAAAAAGTAAGCGGTCAGCGGAAGGGTAGTCAGCGTGATCACCGTGCATGCCAAAGCGTTCTCCTTCAGTCCTGTCCAGAATTGGAGCACTGCTTCTTTCTTTTGCCGAATCCTCCCCTCCTTCTCCCTGTCTGTTTTTTCATCCGTATGGAATCCTTTCTCTTTTCCTGAAGATTTTCTGGATATGCCTGTATCCCCCGCCGCTGCACGGAAAACGCCCGTCCTTTCCACAGCCTCTCCTGTTCTTCTGCCTTTTTTCCACAAAGGCCACACCAGCGCTGTGCCGAGAACCGCAGCATAGGACAGGATAAACCCGCTGTAAGGAAGATTTTCCGGCTGCCCGATCAACGTGATGACCGCCGCCAGCGCCAGAGCGCTGAGGGAATCGTAGGTCCGCCCGATCAGGCCGCCGATCACCATAATCGTAAACATCAGAAACGCTCTCCTGGTGGCTACCCCATTTCCGGTGAAAATGGTATAGAGCGCCATCATCGCCACTGCAAGAACGGAACTTACGGCTTTGTGGCACCCGATTTTCTGAAGCAGACGGTACAGTCCCATCCCGAGCATGGATAAATGCAGTCCAGAAATGCTGAGCACATGCAGCACCCCTCCCATCTGATAGACTGCTTTCGTCTCAGGCTCCAGAAGCGATTTGTCTCCGAGCAGCATCGCGGAAAGAATTCCCGCCTGGGATTCCGGCAGCATCACAGCCAGACGCTGTGCCATCCGATTCTGCCACTGTTTCAACCAGTCGCGGATTCCGGGCTCTGCCGGCTGTACTGTCCGAATCTCCTCTGCCCACATAGTATAAAAAATGCCTTTTGCCGCATACCAGGATGCCGCATCAAACTGTCCCGGATTCACGGGATGCTCCGTCTCCTCCAGAACTCCTTCTGTATTTATCACGCTTCCCGTAAGAAATATCTCTTCCTGCTGCGTGATCAGATATAACTTTTTTACTGGAATTTCGTTCTCCTGATTTTTGAGAACACAAGATGTGATAAGATAACTTTTCGAATTGTCTTTGATTTCATAGTCCTGAACCTGTCCCCGGACCTGTACGGTTTCTTCTGACTGAACCAGAGTCTCCAGCCGCCTTTTCTCGGGCTCCCCGAAGACAGGAAGCCCGGCCAGGCGCATCAGCCAGATCCCCAGTGCAAGTCCAAGACACACCAGGCACATCGGCCGTTTTTTCATTCACTGTTTTCCTCCAGATAAGACAGGTCTCTTTCATAAAATTGATTCAGTTTCATACTTTCCCGGAAGGTTACATCACTCTCACCGTCGATGGAAAACTGTACCCTCTGCACCGGACAGTTGGTTGTGATGGAATTCACCAATGCATAAATCGGGATTTCCTGGACGACACTCATTGTACCGTTCATAAAGGTATTGTCAAAATTCACATAGGCAATATTTTCCGAAGTGGTAACACTCAGAATATTCGTGTCGGAAGGCAGCACCGCATAATGCCCTTCCTCCGCCGGACCTTTGACCAGCTGCTCCACGACCACACGCTCCAGCGGAACGCTGGTGCTGTAATAGACCGATCTGGTCTCCGGTACCAGTTTGTCTCCGGTCTCATTGGCAAAATACAGGGTCAGAGTAGTATACTGGTAATTATTGATCTCACTGCCCGCATTCTCCACAAAGCTTTCCCTGGTCATTGCGCCAATGACATTTCCCGCGGAATCCTTCAGCTCCCCGTTCTCCGTCACGATCTGCACCCGGTCAACGCCGGAAATCTGCGTAAACGCGCGCACCAGCCCAACACGGACGAGTACCTCTCTCGGACGTTCCATCTGCTCATAATCGCCGCCGATCGTAAGGATCAGCGTGCTGTCTTCCAGAGAATAACTGTCAATTTTCACATCCTTCGGCATCAAACGCTGATAATCTTCCCCTTCGGGTGTTTCATTGAGTCTGTCCACGAATTCCTGGATCATTTCATCCCCCGATGACGCCTCAGGCTCGTAGGCCTTCTCCACAACCTTGTTTGCCTCCAGGGAAAGATAGTACATAAAATATTCCGACGGAGCCTCTGTCTCCCCGTTTCCGCTGCATCCGGTCAGGAGGATGAGCGCCGCCAGAACTGCAAGAAGTCGTCTCATGTTCCCACCTCCTAAGCCAGATAAGTCAATGGAATACGAACGGAGAACGTTGTCCCCTCGTTTTCCTTACTATAAACCTTGATTGCGCCCCGGTGCATGACGATCGCGCTCCTTGCGATCGCCAGACCCAGACCGGTTCCTCCGATCTCCCTGGAATGAGATTTGTCAACACGGTAAAACCTCTCAAAAATATGGTCCAGAGATTCCTTTGGAATGCCAATTCCGGAATCTGCCACAGTCACATAAAAATATTTATGGTCAGCATTCAAAGAGACTTTGACCCAGCCTCCCTCCACGTTATACTTAATGCCGTTTTCCACCAGATTGGAAATCGCAAGCGTCAGCTTTGTCTCATCCACTTCCGCATTCACAGGGCGAAAGCTGTCGAGGATCAATTCCACCTTTTTTGCCGCTGCAATCGGGCGGAGACGTTTCAGGATCAGCTCCAGCAAATCATTGATATTCATGGTCGTGATATTCAGATCCGCCGCTTTCTTATCCATCTTTACCAGAGACAGAAGATCCGTGATGATCTGATTTTCCCTGTCGATTTCCTCCGTAATGTCCTGCATGAACTCTTTATAAAGCTCTACCGGGACATCCTCCTGGGCATTCAGCGAATCGGCCAACACTTTCATGGAAGCCAGCGGCGTCTTCAGTTCATGAGAGACATTGGATACAAATTCCTGCCGTGACTCATCCAGTGTCCGTACACGTGCCAGCATCTTGTTGAACGCATTGGTGATCAGCTCCGTCTCAAGATAATCCGGAACAGAAATATCCTCATCCAGATAGCCGTCTGTGAGATTTTCAATGGAACGAGTAACCTTCTGGAACGGACGAACCAGAATTCCGGACAGAAAATAGCCAAGCACGAGGACCAGGACCATAACGATCATCAGTATCATTGTCCCCTTCTGCTCCAGAATATTCATATTGGCCTGGATTTCATCCGTGGACACACTCATCAGCATGACGCCAAGCGTTTCCTTTGTCTCTTTGTCCTGGATGCGGATCGTCATCTCAATATAGCTGCTCTTGGAATCATAGCGGCTGGTGTCCTTTCCATTGTAACTGTCAATGACTTCCTGAGAAACCATCGTTTTGCCGCGATCCAGATCGTACGTATCCTTGACGATCCGGAAATTTTCATCAATGATCATGATCCTGCCGCCGTAAATATTATTCAGGATATTCAGTTCACTGTTGATTGTCTCCGAGCTCTGATCCTCCAGATAATTCTGCTGCACCATCTGGTCACAGATAATGTCGCACTGATTTTTAACCGTGATACTGCGGACCGCAACTGCCCGTTCCTCATAGCTCTCAACAATCCCCTTTTCCACAAGGATCATCGGAACAATCCCGATGATCACCAGGATCACGGTAATGCGGAACCGGAGGCTCCGCAGAAATTTCCACTTTATCTTTTTTCTGAAATTAAGCCTGGAAATAATAACCCACTCCCCACTTCGTATGTACGTATTTCGGTTCGCTCGGATTCGGTTCAATCTTTTCTCTCAGCCGGCGGATATGCACATCCACCGTGCGGACATCGCCCGGGTACTCATAGCCCCAGACAATATTCAGGAGATTCTCCCGGCTGTACACTTTGTTCGGATTGAATACGAGAAGCTCAAGAACGTCAAATTCTTTCGCCGTCAGATTGATCTCACGTTCGCCGATAAATACGCGGCGTCCCTCGCAGTCCAACTTCAGATCGCCTGCCTGGACCACTTTTGCCTTTTCCTCCTTGACAGCAGGCTTTGCCGTCCGGCGCATGATCGCCTTGATCCTCGCCTTGACTTCCAGGATATTGAACGGTTTGGTAATATAGTCATCCGCGCCGTATTCCAGTCCGAGGATCTTGTCCATATCCTCCCCCTTCGCCGTCAGCATGATGATCGGCACACTGGAGAATTCCCGGATCTGCTGGCACACCTGAATGCCGTCCATTTTAGGCAGCATGATATCCAGCAGGATCATATCGTACTCATGCTCCCGCGCCATCGTCAGCGCTTCCTCCCCGTCATAGGCACAGTCCACTTCCATGCCGTCCTGCTCCAGGCTGAAGCGGATTCCTTTTACAATCAGTTTCTCATCGTCTACTACCAGTACCTTTTTCGCCATATCTATCTCCTTATACCCTTTGCCGTCCATTCGGGCGCATGTTACACCTTTATGAAACCGTTATGGAATCTTTTATTTTATCAAACATTTTTTCTTTAATGCCGTCGATTTTCATAATATCCTCAATCGATTCAAATTTTCCGTTTTCTTCCCTGTAAGCGATGATCGCTTTCGCCCGGCTCTCCCCGATCCCGGGAATGGTCATCAGCCCCGCCTCGTCCGCTGTGTTGATGTTTACCTTTCCTCCATCGGAAGCGCCGGAAACGCCGGACAGATCTTCCCCCGCGCTGCTCTGTTCCACAGTCTCGCCGTTCTGCACCTCTTCCACAGTCAGAACCGTTACCTGTTCGCCGTCCGACAGCATCCTTGCCTGATTCAGCGCCCTGGGATCCGCCGTATCCAGAAGCCCTCCTGCCATCTCCACCGCCTCATAAACACGGCTTCCCTCCGGAAGCGTATACACCCCCGGACTTGCCACTGCACCGCAGACATACACCTGTATCAGAACGGCTTCCGGCTCCTTTTCCTGATTTTCAATCTTTTGTTCTTCCTGGGAGGAATCGGTTGCAAAAACGCTTCCGGCTGCAGAAACATCACCGGTTACCGAAGAACTGTCTGCCGCAGAAGAACCTCCGTCCACAGACTCTGAAACCGCCTGGGATTCCCCGGCGATGGAATATGACACCGCGGTATCCTCACAACCGCAGAGCAACAGGGCCGGCAGGACCGCCAGCGTTAAGAATACAGAAAAATAGTTTCTTTTTTTCATCAGCATAACTCCTTTTCGCTTGCCGCGCAAAGGTCCCTTGTATATGCATAACTTACCTCTTATTGTATCCGACATTCCCCAAAAACACAAGATTTTTTTGGTGTGGGGACGGTGGAAAAGTAACGCAGCGGCGGGCGTGCAGGCGATGTGCGGCTCGCGCTCATTCAGGGATACGGACCGCCCGGGGGACGGTTCAGGCGGTCCGGTGCCAAAAAACAGAAAAAATCCCGGAGCGGGCAGCAAACGTGTATCGTGGG
>OLQE01000140.1_pt1 | contig 64960 bp, 56 predicted proteins | sample 1643161 | NCBI WGS metagenome assembly OLQE01 (sample SAMEA3136650, study PRJEB25190) | human gut metagenome
ATTACACAATCTTTCAATAACACAAGGAGAAAATCATATGATAAAAATTTTATTTATATGCCACGGCACTCCAGTTGCGCTAACCTTCTAAATCGCCAGTTTTCGGGCAAAGCATCGCAAGATATTGTGGTGCAAAACTTCTATACTACTAAATATACTGCTAACAGACGAAAAATGATGCTTGTAAAATGAAGCTATAGATAATAAAGATGTAGCTCACATCGTTGGAATAATTCCTTCGATGTGAGCTGCTATTTATTTGTCGCTCCCGTAAGGTGCAGAAGTTTCTGCAACCATAGAAAGAGTACCTTGCTGCATATGGTCAGCGTAGCTGATGGTGGAAGCCATGCCGTCAAGGTAAGCGAGGATGTGTGTGGTCATGATTTCGCTACCGGCATACATCTTATATTCGATACCACTGGCCACAGCCATTTCTTGAGCAGCTGCAGCTTTGGCTTTAACCACAGTATCGTCAATCTTATTATCGCCCTTTACCTCAATCAGCTGATAGGAACCATCTTCGAGCTTGGCCAAGAAGTCAGGGTAGTAATGCCTGATACGGCCAGATTCAGGGTCATAGTATTGAACAGACAAATCTCCTTGGTTTGCTGTGAACATTCCGGTAAAGTATACCTCTTTGATTTTGCTGTTCGTGATGTACTGCAAGAAGCATTCCTTCTCTGGTTTAGAGTCGAAGCAGTATGTGTCTGCATGGAAGCTCTTTGCAATCTGCTCCTGTGTAAGAGCCTTGTACTGATTGGTGATGACAAGTTCGTCTTTTGCGGAGAACTCATAATAACCGGCATCTTTTGGCTCTTTCAGCAGGACGAGCTCCTTGTCTTCTGTGTGAAGCTCAGATTTCACTTCGTACAGAGCATGGAAAACGCCCGGAACAATTACATCGTTCAATATTTCGTTATACTTATTGACTGCCTCCAATATTGCATCAATACCATCAACAGACTCCCGGAGTATCCTCGAAGTAAGGATGCAGGAAATATTCAGATATCGTGCCAGTTCACCGGCCAAAGAGAAGGCACTAAACTTCATTTGGTCTCTAATATAATCGATGTTTTTCTCCTTTAAGGAAGAGTCACGTGCGATGGTATCTTTCTCGTACATCACGCTGGCGTACTTGGAATAATCAATATCTCGCACCTTAAAATCAATTGGGGTGGAATATACCTTTTCTTCCAATTTGTACTCATGCCATATTTTCTTCAAGGTGATAGTTCTTGGAGGCGGAAGAACACGAACCTTGTGCACCGTCTTAGGAGCACCGGTGTTGGTCTTCATGTTCTTGATATCCATATTGAAGTTCTTATGCAGCTCGTCATCTAAGGTATCATAGTTTTCCTTCGATAAGAACACCGTGGCTGTCAGGCGGTCATCTGTGATTGTTCTAAGACAGCGCATTGTGGCCTGCAATACAAAAATCTTTGAGTTAGGATTTCGGAACATTGCAACTCCAAAGAGGGAGCGACAGTTCCATCCTTCTTTTCCCTTGTCTACAAGAATGATAAATTGTTTCTCATTTCCTTGGCTCCCCTGTACATCAAGGTCATTGAAGTTTCGAATATCCTCATCCTTGGTGTATTTGGTCTCACCCACATTAACGAGGATAGAGCTGGCAGGAATTCCTAAGTCAGCAAGGATTTCTTCCAAAGCAGGACGCACTTCATTAACGGCCTCTTCAACACGAGAAGCATAAATTGCAAGTTTGGGATTCAGTCCTTCATAAGTCTTTCCACCATATCGTTCCCAGAAGGTTGTGACCGCCATGCGGAGGAATTCGGTATCTTTGACATTCTCGAATGCAATCGGGTCAGCATCCTTCAGATAACCGTTCCAGATGGATTCTCTCAGGCCGTAAGCATAAACAACTTCCGGAAGCACCTGCTTATTAACATAAGGAGTACCTGTGTAGTTGTAGCAAGCCACAATGGATGTTCTCTCGGCAAGCATATTGATGGTGTCTCGAAGACTGGTCTTATTCGCAGTTTTCTTACGAATCTGTTTCTCAAGGTCAGCACCAAAGAGGTGATGAGCTTCATCTACGTACACACCAAGTTGTGGTAATCGGCAGAGCTTCTTGAAACGCTGATTGTCCATGAGTGATGCATCATCCCACGCATCATCGGTATCTCCATTCTCATCACCATAAATGGATGAGAGTAGTGAGCCGGAACCGAATAATACTTCGCCCGGTTTAGGCTCCTTACGCTTCTTCTTTACAATGATTTTTTGCGTATTGGAGATGACGATATTAAAGTCAGAGTCATCAATCGTGTGCAGCGTAGTTCCAGTCTCTTCCAGAAAATGAAATTTGATATTTGCATCAAGCACACGGGCATATTCCGGAGGAACGACCTTGGTTTTGTCAAAAGTGATAATCTCACGCAGAGATTGTAAAACAGTCTTATCCGGAGCGAATACCAGTGCATTATGGCAGAAACGCTTATCCTTTGGGTATTTGTTGGCCAACAGGAATTCATAGAAGATGCATGTGGCCATAAGGATAGTTTTTCCCAATCCCATAGTAAGAGCGTAGATATAGTTCGGGTATGCCTCTTTATATTTCTTCATCTGTTTGAAGAGAGTATCTGTCACAATCTCAGATTCATTATCAAATATTCGAATCTGACCACCCTTACGAACAGAGTAGTAGGAAGCATCGGAGAATTTATCTCTACGGTTTCTCCAGTCATCGAACAGTTCATATACTTGAGGATTACCCATGAATTCTTTGATGAATACATACATCTCCAAGGCCTCAAACTGCGGGAGACGTAGGAACGCATCTGGATTTTCACTTTTATCATTGTAGGCGAGGAATTTCTTGGTTAAATCGTTATATCTTGAGCGGATTTTGCCACGGTTAGAATCGTAGTAAAACTTAAGCTGCTGATAAAACGCAAATTCCTCTGTGTATTGTATATTCGCCATAGCTAAACCTCCATTTCCAAAGATTCAGAAAGCAGGTCTGTGATTTTTACTTTGATAGTTCCGGCATCTTCTGGGATATCGTAAATGCCGAGTACCATTTCATTCTTGCCCGGAACGTCAGTGATTGTTGGCTGCATTACAACGCCGTCATAATTCCAGTCAATCATGATAGATTCTACAAGCTGTCTCCAGTCTTCAACGTACTCTTTCTGCAATGAGAGCTTCTGCATCAGGTTCATAGGATAGAATGCCCTGATGACTAACTTGCCGTCTTCACGGACGATCTCTGCCTCAGCTTCACGCTTGAATTGCAAGTCTGCCTTGTCACGAAGTATATCTACGATTTCAATATCCAACTTGTATCCTGAAAGTTCTGTTTCGAGTGCAGCCTTTAAGTCTGGTTCATGCCCCATGCAAACAATTGTTATTTTTTCTACCGGTAAATTAGGACTCTCTTCTTTTTTCTTTTCGTAGGTCTTATAAGGTAGATTTGCTTTTAATCCTTCTAAATCAGCCTTTGTTGCAATACGATTGACAGGCATAATCTTAACCATGCGACCGTCAAGTTCTCCATCCCAAATATCACTCTGCGAGAATGGCTGAACTTCAAGTGCTTCAATCAGAAGATTACGTGCTTCTACAGGATTACGGAAGAAATCATAGTTGTTGACATTATAGACTTCGAATCCAGTATATTTCCTTGATGAATCTTCGATATCGTTTGCAATTCCAATTAATCTTTTTGTTGTAGTTTGGATTGCTCCGAGATTTATATCTGCCCCAATAAATTTTCGACCTAGTTTCATAGCAACGGCCTGAGTAGTTCCACTTCCCATGAAACAATCAAATACTATATCTCCCGGATTTGAAGAGGCCTCAATTATTTTTTCAAGTAGAGCTTCTGGCTTTTGAGTAGGATAACCAGTTCTTACATTAGCAGATGGTGCTTCGATGGACACATCCAACACATCCTCAGGATATTTCCCAAGTGGATTTAATGATTGGGTTCCAAAATTTATACCGTTTCTCACATTGTTAATGGCATGGCTAAAACGTTCTTTTGTAGTTTCAGCATAATCTGTTCTAACAGCATCCGCATTGAAGGTATATTCTGTCGTTTTTGAATATACATAGATATTGTCGTGACGTTTTGCCCAACAGCCCTTGGGTGTACCTGCGCCTGAATAATGCCAAATTACTTCGTTGACAAACTTGTTGTTTCCAAAGACTTCATCCATAATCATTCTTAAATGATGGGATTTGTGCCAATCACAATGGAGGTAAATACATCCGTGGTCAGATAGAAGTTCCCGTAATATTATCAACCTTTCATACATAAACTGTAAGTATTCGTCATTAGACCATATATCTCCATATTGTTTTTCTTCAAAAGAAGTGCTATCGGTTTCGGCTTTTCCAATGCCTTTTACTTCGATTTTCTTCTTATAATCTGCCTTAGAATCAAACGGAGGGTCAATATAAATAAGGTCAATCTTTCCTCGATATTCCTTGAGCATGTGGCTCATTACCTGAAGATTATCGCCCCAGAAGATTTTGTTAATCCAGCCATCCTTTTCTTCACCATAGCGCTCACGAAGTTGAGCTGGGAAATATTGGGTAGAACGGTAAGGCCTTTTGCCCGTCCATCTAAGCTCAGGGAAGCCCTTGATAGTAGGTCTCTGAGCGAATTCAAATGTCATTTGTCCATCCATTGTTTCTTCCTCCATTTATTGGTTCTGGCAGTAAAATCTAAAGTCACAGTTCTTACAGACTTTGATGTCACTGGCGCAGTGCTTATATTCTTTTCGCATGATTTTATGTACTGTGTCTTCGAATGCAGCCACAGTTCCATCGATTGCGGTCTTTGTATACGGATATGTGATAGTTGGCACTCCATTTTCCTCGCCAGTATAGTAGAGGTGCATCTTGCTTACCTTTTGACCGGTACGTTCCTCAATGAGGTGAGCATAAAGGTGAAGCTGCCTACGATACTGTTCCAAGCGGTCAGCTTGCTTCACCAAATCCGGTTTTTTCTCAGACTTGAAGTCCACAATTTCCACGGTTCCGTTTTCACCTTTTACAAGGTCAATTTTCCCCTCGATAATGTAGTCTGGTTTTACGAGGCTGACATCAACCTCTGCCTGTTGGATGAGGCTCCAGTCCCCGTGTTGTCGTTCTACATATCGGAGCACCTGATTCAGAGCTGCTTCACGCTGAGGCTCGGCTAAGTAGGAGTGCTCTGATTTTGAAATTGACGCATAGTTAGAATCAAACCATTTCGTCACATTGTCCGCTGTGATGGTTGCTTCTTCTTTTCGTAGAGCAGCTCGATGCACATCCTCAATGGTTTCATGCACCAACATACCGAATATCATGGCACCGGCTCTGACCGGCATGAATTCCAATTCTTTGTAGAACTTGTATTGAAGAGCACAGGTCTCATATACTGTGATGTGAGAAGTGAAGGAGTAGGTATCCTTGAGGTTAACGGCCTTCACGTCCTTAAAATTGAAATCAGCAATATTGAATTCTGGTGATTCCACACTTGGTAGCTCACTGTATAGGTCTCTGAAATATTGACTCGGTGTCCGCTTGTTTTCATTACAGGTAAGCACAAGTAAATCCTGTGCTCTGGAAAATGCAGTGTAATATAATCTCCAGAAATCAAAATACTTCGTTTCGCTGTATGGCTCGTAAGCAGGACGCTGGAAATACTTTTCTTCGATTTCTAGTATCAAGTCTCGTGAATTCTTGCGGGGTACACTAGAGAGTGAGTCTACGACCACAATTGGGAATTCCATTCCTTTTGATTGATGGATTGTCAGGAACGAAACGCATCCGCTAGGTGCGTACTCAGCATCATCTTCATACTCGTTAATGCCACCGTCATAAAGAAGGCGCAGATAGAGATTGAAGAATTTTTCAGTATTGCTGTTTATGGTTTTCCCGTTCAAAACATCGATTCTATGGAGATACTCGTATTTTCCAATGACCTGAGAAAGCAGAGCTAAGTTTCTGGCAGGTCTTACATCGACAACACCAGCTGTCATATCAGTACCGAGGATGCTGCGGAAAGGTTCATATTCAAACATTTGATAGAGAAGGCCAGAGTAGGTATAGTCTGTAGTTCCTTTCAGTGCCACATGAACTTTCCCGTGGTGACGAACCCATTTCATGAATTCTGCATTTTCCGGTCTGGTTAAGAACTCATTGGCTGCAAGGATGCAATCTCTGTAATAACGGCTGTGCTCCGGTTGCAGGAACGGATATTCATCATTCTCCAGTTCTATCACATATTTCGGGAAGAGCAGCATCATGGTTCCAAGTGCAATCTTGATTTCCTCACGACCAAAGAACATATCTGAACGTGGTGAGTACACATTGATATGATTTGTTTCCAAGAACGCAGCAAGTCGAGTGACACGCTCATGCTTTACGGAGCTAAAGAGGAAAGCAATCTGGTTATAGTTTGTCAGCTTGCCGGAATCCTTGAGGCCTGTAATAAATCTAAGGATTTTCTCATGCCATTCATCCTCATCATCTACACTGGCGAGTTTCGCAACTGCAGGACTGCTGATAGTGCTCTTAGCGTGTGGTTCAATTTTCTTTTGATAGCGATACTTATCCCAGTCAAATTTGAACGTGGCACCATCTGTTGTGGCCATCCATTTATTATAAAAATCGACAATATCGCTGTTTGAACGGTAATTAATTACCAGAGGAATGATTTTGCACATTCCTTCCGGGAACTTGTCCGGGAATTCCAGAATGTTTCGGATAGTAGCACCACGAAATCGATATAAACCTTGGTCATCGTCACCTACCACGCAAATGTTCTGTCTATCACCAGCGAGAAGGAATACAATTTGTTCCTGAATGTAGTTTGTATCCTGATACTCATCAATCATGATGTATTGGAGCCTATTCTGAAGTTCCTTCAAAATTTCAGGATTATCCTTCATGAGACGATAGGCCTCGGTCTGTATGGAGGCAAAATCTACTAGGTTGTTCTCGGCCAGAATATCCTTATATGCTTCAAGTACATTTCCTAAAATGCGGATATCAGGATTTCCATCAGTCTTCAGGGCATCTGGATCTACTAACTCCTCCATTAGGTTATTCACATACACACAGATTTCCTGTGCCATCTTCCATGAACCTTTAGGAAGTAGAGTATCGATATCTTTGATTGCTCTGAATCTACTGATGTTTTGAAAAACAGTATAGTTTTGGTCAAAGGCATCCAGTGTTCGATAGTTCCTTTTTAATCGGGTAAACTCCAGATGCTCCTTAATGATTCGAAGGCACAGAGAATGGAATGTTCCTATATACATCTCATTTACATTTACCACAATGTCTCTGGATGCCAATTCATTTGTAATTCGAGTCACTAATTCCTTAGCTGCCTTCTCTGTAAAAGTAGCCATCATTATCTGCTCCGGAGCAACGCCACATTCTTGTATCAAGTAAATAGCTCGCTGAACCAGAGTGAAGGTTTTTCCAGTGCCGGGGCCAGCAGTAATTAGAACCGGGCCGTCAGCAGTGGAGATAGCCAAACGCTGTCCTTCATTTGCATTTCCAAAATCAAACACGTTATGGCCTCCTTTCTTCGTATTCGATAAAAGAGAGTAGGAAGATAGACAAAGCATGTGGTACTGGAGGTATAACCGTCCACAGCTTTGACTATTGATTATTTCTCTTCTTCATCCGGTATAAATTCAATAATATCGTCTACCTTGCAATTCAGCACACGACATATCTTTTCCATGGACTCCAGTGATACATAATGGTCACGGCGAAGCCTTGTGGATATATTGGCACTGTAGCCAGCCTCCTTCTGAAGCTGCGCCGGTGTCATTTCTCTATCTATCAACATGTGAAATAGCTTCTTATATGTAATAGCCATGTTCTTCCTCCATAAACTATCGTCAATAACTACCTTCTATTTTATCACGAATACGTGAAAATATCTACTAGGTAAAAATTACAATATAGCAACATCCATTTCCTCCGGGTCATTACGACTTGGAGGATTTTCTATTTTCCTTCGTCAAAACGACCTTCATATTTCCAGTGGATAGTAAAAGAAAATTTTTTAGGAAATGTGGCTCAAATCTCAAACTGACCTCCATTGGTAGGTGTAAGGAATATTTCTTCAAAAATATCCGCTCAAATCAAGGTTTTCTCTCCAGTGGGAAATAGAAGGGCAAAATATTTCAAATTGTTTCGGCCAAAAGCCAATCTCGCCTCCATTGAGTAATGAAGGCAGGAAATTTGAAAAACCGGTACTTAAACCGGCGGCAACTATCCTTTTACTGATGAAGACAAACGAAGGAGGAAAATGAAATGGTTAATCTGGAAAATATACCGGCCTATCTCAAGAAATATAGAGGCTGGTGTGGTTGGAAGTATGAGGAACGAAAACATAGACTTACGAAAGTTCTCTATAATCCGCTAACCGGCACCCACGCTTCGGTGAATCAGCCGGACACATTTACAGATTTCGATTCTGCAATGAAGGTGGCAGATAGCTATGACGGTATCGGCATCCGTGTTGGTGCTGAAATTATCGCCATCGACCTTGACCACTGTAAGGATGGGGATACTCTACAGCCTTGGGCAGCGGAAATCGTATCTAACTTCCAAGATACCTATATTGAAGTAAGTCCCAGTGGAACCGGCCTGAGAATCATTCTGTTTATAGCAAAGGACTACATCTACGACAAGGATACCTATTACATCAAAAAAGGAAATGTTGAAGTCTATGTGGCCGGTGCTACAAATCGCTTTGTCACCATCACAGGTAATGTGTTCCTGAAAAATGATATTGCAGAAAACATGAGTGGTCTTCAGTGGCTTCTGGAAACACATATGAAGCGTAAAGTCCCTAAGATACAAAAGGCTCAGCAGGAACTGCATAAAAGCTATCTCTCTGATGAAGGTGTTCTTGCCAAGGCGATGGCATCCAAACAGGGCGAAAAGTTCCAAAAGCTGTGGAATGGTGACATCTCCGATTATCCATCCAACAGTGAGGCGGATCTCGGTTTTATATCGATTCTAGCATTCTACTGTAGCGGTGACCGTGAGCAGGTAGACAGACTGTATCGCCAGTCGGCACTTGCCCGTAGCAAATGGGACGAGGTTCATGGCAACAAGACCTACGGTGAGATGACTATCGATGCTGCACTTGCTGGAATGACGAAGTTTTACAAACTGGTGATTTCGGCTCCGGCCAACGAGGATTTTGATGATGAGATGGAACGTCTTGTGGTGATGAATCCGGAGGATGTCGTGAAATATCCTTGGACAGACATTGGTGCCGGAATGCTGTTTGCAGATTTCTATAAGGAAGCACTGCGATACGTACCAGAAAGAAAATCCTGGTTCTTCTACGAAGGTGGCATCTGGCAGCAGGACGTGGGAGGCCTCAAGGCAATGAAGCTCTGTATGGAACTTGCAAATCTACTTCATATGTACGCTCTGAAAATTACAGATGAACACAAGCGCAAGAGCTATATGGACTACGCCAAGAGATGGCAATCGCATGGCTGCCGAGTCAACATCCTGAAAGATGCACAGGTCTATCATCCAATTTCAGCATCGGAGTTTGATGCAGACCCGTACATCTTCAACTGTAAGAACGGCACCATCCATGTAAACGACCATAGCTGCACCGAACATAACGGCTCTGATAAGCTGACAAAAATCTCAGATGTTATCTATGATCCGGATGCACACAGTGATCGATGGGATAAATTTATATCAGAAATCATGTCTGGAGATATGGAAAAAGCAAAGTTCCTGCAGAAGTTATTCGGCTATGGCATTACCGGTGATACTCGTCATGAGTGTATGACCATTCTATATGGAGCAAGCACCCGCAATGGCAAAGGGACGCTCTGCGAAAGCGTACTGAAGGTTCTCGGCTCTTATGGATGTACGGCTCGTCCGGAAACTATCGCACAGAAGAATAGTACCAACAGCTCACAGCCCAGTGAGGATATTGCAAGGCTTGCCGGTGTGAGATTCGTGAATATCTCAGAACCCGGAAAAGGCTTAGTACTTAATGCAGCTCAGGTAAAAAGCATGACCGGTAACGACACCATCAATGCCAGATTCCTGCATGAGAACAGTTTCGATTTTCAACCGCTGTTCAAGTTGTATATCAACACCAATTACCTACCGGCAGTGAACGATATGACTATTTTTACCAGTGGCCGTGTCATCATCATTCCCTTTGAGCGTCACTTCGATGAATCTGAACAGGATAAGACACTCAAGAAGGAATTTGCAAAACCGGAGGTACAGTCAGCAATCCTCAACTGGCTGTTGGAGGGATATGCACTATTGCAGAAGGAAGGATTATCACTTCCGCAGTCGGTGAAAGATGCAACATCGCAGTATCAACATGACAGCGACAAGATGATTCTCTTCATGGAGGACTGCATGGAGGCAGGAAATTATGAGGAAAGAACATCTTCCGTTTATCAGAGATACAAGGAGTGGTGTCAGGAAAATGGTCACTATGCCGAAAGCATGAAGAATTTCAAGCAGAGCCTTGAGACGGTAGCAACGGTAGTCCGCAAGCGACCTCTAACCGGCGGTAACAAAACCACAATGCTTGCAGGCTACCGATTGCTGTCAGATTTCTTGGAATGAGGACTTGGGGCATTGTGGCAAGTAAAAATGGTCAATTTAAAATTCTACTCTCTATAGAGAAATTATATTTTCATCTGCCACATTGCCCCCACTGTGAAGGAGGTGGTGCCTATGTGCTAGATACCCTAGCAATTATCAAATATGACTTCGATCAGGAAAGGAGGAACCTATGAATAGGAATCAACTTAAACCTATGCGGATTGGACAGAGCGTGGAGTACATGACACGAACAAGGCAATATCAGCCTGTGGGTGTGCTTGCAACCGATACCGGCAGGAGGTGGTGAAATCTCCACGTCCATTCCTCCGGTGAACGGGCGTGGGGGCTCACGCACAAAAACGCGTTTTCAAACGGGTAATATAACCCTACCAAAAATCAAACAATATGGAGGAATTACACATGAATATTGACAAGAAAGCAGCACATTATTTACGCAATTCGTGGATTGATTTTCAGACATTCTATATCTTCGATATCATTCCGCAGAACAAGGATGACGCTGTGATTATTCTGGCACCGCTACATCCAGAGGAAGACCATGTTTTCTTCGTATGGTATCAGGGAAAGAGGTATCCGTATCAGTCGTTTGAGCGAATGATGGACATCCTCGTTGAGTGCGGACACATCAACCGCAGATACGCCGACAGCCTGAAGAAGAAATACGAAAATATTAACGCAAAGGAGATTTAACTTATGAGATACGATGATTTTACAATTCAGTCCGAAAGCTACAGAAAAGACTTCTGGAACAAGATGATGAAGGGACAGACTGCTCCCTATGAAACTATGAATAAGGGTGCCATCAGTAGCGATACCTACGTCCTTCCTTATGACAGCAATCGCAAGTATATGGATGTGCTCAAGGAGGAGTGCATCTTCCGTCAGCTGGCAACAAGCATTAAATCTGCGGATTCCGATCTTGATATCTGGGTGTCCGACAGTGACGAACAAGCAGAATGGGCACCGAGCAATACGCAGCAGTTTATCAAGGATGCAGCTGGCCAGTTCGATAAGAAAAAGGTGAAATGCCACAAGCTGGCAATCATCACCCGAATGGACAGGGATTTTATGCAGGATGTGAAATTTAATATGGAAAAGTATCTGGTCAAGCATTTTGCCAGACGCTTCGGCAAGGCGGAGGAAGCGGCCTTTGTCAGCGGCACCGGTGTGGATATGCCTACCGGCATTCTCCATGAAACAGACGGCGCAGAGGTGGGCATTACCGCAAAGGTACTTACTTTCGATAATGTGATTGCGCTCTATTTCTCTGCAAAGCCTGAGTACCGCACTCACGGAACGTGGCTCATGAACGATGAGACAGCCAAGATTCTCCGTACCTTGAAGGACAATGACGGCAACTATCTCTGGAACCACAATAACGACACTATCATGGGCAGACCGGTGAATATCTGTAACACTATGCCTTCTACAGGCAAGGTCATCGCATTCGGTGATTTTTCCTACTACTGGATTATCAATCGTATGCCTATCAGCGTGCGTGCTCTTGTAGAGATTTATATCATGAACCATCAGGTGGGCTATCTGGCACATGAGTATCTGGATGCCAAGCTCATCCGCCCGGAGGCTATCAAGGTGCTTCAGCTGTCGTAACAATAATAGAAATTCTGCCAAGCCGGAGTAATCTGGCTTGGCGAAGGAGGTGAAAATATGCAGGTCGTTGAAAATACAGAAATGCGTGCTGTTCCTATTGGAGAGAAGTTCATGCTGACCATCAAGGAGGCAGCACCCTATTACAATATCGGCCAGAAGAAACTGCGCAGGATGGCAGAGGATAACCTTGGCGTGTTCTCTGTCTACAGTGGTAACCGATATTTGATAATTCGACCAAAATTCGAGGAATTTATTCTGAATTCTTCGGAGATTTAGATTCCTTTTATTTGCCGAAAGTAGTTGCTATATGAGGCGTTTAGAGGGATATATACCATGACCCGAAATACGCTTTGGCAGCTGCTTTTGGGCAGAAAGGGATGTGATAAGATGGCTAAACCAACATTAGACGAGAAGGATATCTTGAATCCTTCGGAAACCATAAAGTTCTTTAACCTGAGCAATCGAAAATTCTACAAATTCCTTGGTGAGACAGATGGTGGTGACTTTCTGGCTTACTATAAGGAACGCAAGCTGATACTTCGTGTGGCATTCGAGAAGTATTTGATGCTTAATCCAGAGATAAAGGAGGAACTTGCAAATGGCGAAAGCAGGCAGAGGAAAAACAAGGCGTGACCCGAAACGCCGTGTACTCCGTCCGGGTGAGAGCATTCGTGCGGATGGGAAGTACCAGTACAAATATCATATTGATGGAAAACCACACTTCGTGTATAGCTGGAAATTGGAGCCGACCGACCAGCTTCCGAAGGGAAAGAAACCATGTCTATCGCTCCGTGAGCTGGAGAAGCAGATAGAGACACAGGTGGCCGTTCTCACTAATATGCCGGATGGTACGATGACGGTATGTGAACTGGTGGATAGATACCTGCAGACCAAGACCGGTGTAAGGCAGAGCACGAGACAGGGGTACATCACCGTTCAGCGTATCTTAGAGAAGCAGTCCTTCGGAAAAATGAAAATCCGCTCGGTTAAGACATCGGATGCAAAGCTATTTCTCATCAAGCTGCAGAAGGAAGATGGCAGGAGCTATAGTTCCATCCATACCATACGAGGTGTACTCAGACCGGCTTTTCAGATGGCTGTTGACGATGATATTCTTATGAAGAATCCCTTCGGCTTCCAGCTCGCCGGTGTGGTGGTCAATGATTCTGTGACAAGAGAGGCTATTTCCAGAGACCAGATGAGAAAGTTCCTGAAGTTCGTCCATGATGATGTGGTCTACTGTAAATACTACGAAGTGGTCTACATCCTTTTTCATACCGGCATGAGAATTTCAGAGTTTTGCGGATTGACCTTGAGGGACATTGACCTTGAGAATCGGACGGTCAACATTGACCACCAGCTACAGAGGACAGCAGACATGCGCTACATCATAGAAACCACGAAGACCGATGCCGGAACCAGAAAGATTCCGGTAACGCAGGATGTGGCAGACATGTTCCGGGCAATCATTGAGGACAGGGAACCACCGAGACAAGAGAAGCTCATCGATGATTATGGCGGATTTCTGTTCTATGATGAGAATGGCATGCCGCTTGTGGCCATGCACTGGCAGCACAGATTCAATCATATGGTAGGCCGGTACAATGATATCTACCGGGTGCAGATGTCGAACATCACGCCGCATGTGTGCAGGCACACCTATTGCTCCAATCAGGCCAAGGCAGGCATGAATCCGAAGACGCTCCAGTATTTGATGGGACACTCGGACATCAGTGTCACGATGAATGTGTACACACACGTTGGGCTTGATGATGCAGAGGAAGAGCTAATGCGAATGGAGGAATTCAGGAAAGCACAGGCAGAGGTCGAGAAGAATGGCATCAAACCGGTATCGCAGAAGATGTTCAAAGCAATTTAATATGGATGATTATTAGCACTCCGGCCATTGTGTCGGAGTGCTTTTGCGTTATTGAGAATTTCACGAATACGTGATATAATAAAAACTAACAATACATGCGAAGGGCGTGTGGAAATGGATGTGTTCAAATGGATTTAAAGGAATTTTATTTTAATAATATTCAGGATAATGAATATCATCATCGTTTTTACGACTCTATAAAGACTGTTAATGAAATATATAATATTTTTAGCGGTGTCGAAGAGGTAAATGACTATCAGTTTGAAATTTTTGATGCGGAAGAAGCAATAATCAAATTTAGAGAACTTTGTCAACCGGAGGTGAACTTTGATAAAGAGAAAACATGCTGGTTTTACTTGGTGACATATTATCTCTATAAGCTAGGATATCAGATAAAAGAGTTCCCAAGAATAATTGCTAGACCTCCTGTAGACCCTTCTAATTTCACATATAATGATATAAGAAATAGGATTATTGCCCAAGGTGGTGATGAAAATGGAACTGTTCGATATGCAACACGAAGGACATTTGTATCCGAGCTGACTTTTGAAATGAAGTCGACACATATTGATATTGGTGCATCGCTTGACCAAAAATTTATTGAGATATCAAACAGACAGGCATCTTTCAATAATATGAGTGTGGATGAAAAACTCGCAGAGATTGCAAACTTAATTGAAAATCTACTCAAGAAAAATGGAAAATATATTACGCCTGATTATTCGAAAATATGCTTTGAATATATATCAAATGATATAGTCACAAGCTATAGAAAGAAAATGCATTGTTTTCGACATGCAACTCAAGAGGCAATTGCTGAAAGGGCATTCTATTCTGAGGAACAAAAGAATTTTTTCGTTGATTATGGATTGACTATTCTCAAAGTGGTATATGCTTTGGTGAATTAAGAAAATCCCTTAGTAGTAAGGACTGCGGTTTTACTACTAACTTTACTACTAACAGGTAGTAATAACTTGCTAAAATCCGCACTATTTTGAAACATTGCGGTCTGTGAGTAGAAATATCAAAATGCCCGGAAACCCTTGCAAAATGGGGCAATTCTGAGCAGGATAAGGAGAATTATTACAGTGATTAAGGTACTTTTCGTTTGCCACGGCAATATCTGCCGTTCACCCATGGCCGAATTTATCTTTAAGGATATGCTTGCTCGTCGCGGCATGGCCGACAAATTTTACGTCGCTTCTGCGGCGACGAGCACGGAGGAAATCTGGAATGGAATCGGCAATCCGGTGTATCCGCCGGCGAAGCGGGAACTTGCAAAACATGGAATATCATGTGAGGGAAAACGTGCGGTGCAGCTTCAGAGGACCGATTATGACAAATACGATTACCTGATCGGTATGGAAGAGCGGAACCGCAGAAATATGCTTCGAATTCTCGGCAGTGATCAGGAGGGAAAGGTCAGCCTTCTGTTGGATTACGCCGGGGGTCACGGCAACATTGCAGATCCGTGGTATACCGGTGATTTCACCACGACTTATTCTGACATTATCAGAGGATGCGAAGGTTTTCTGACATTTCTTGAACAGGAAGGAAAGCTATAAAAACAACACTTTCAGACAATGGCTTGTCGAGCTTTTGCGTGAAACCTACGCAGAGCGCGGAATATGTCGAACGAATTTTGTTTACAGAAAGTCAAATATGCTGTATGCTCAATGCATAGCAACTCTTAGAGGGAGCGTCTGCTTCCTCTTTTTATTCCAATCTATACTTCATGGGCATGTCGCCCGAATATTCAGAAAGAAGAGGAAATCTATATGGAAAAGAATTATGAGACTTTTGTAAACAACCTTCGTGAAAGACTTCTTAAAGCGACGGGATACCAGGAGGAGATGATCTGTTACAAGACAGCAGAGGAATATCCGCCTACAGATGGAGACCGCCTGCTTTTGAAGAATCGGCAGCGGGAGGGTGTGTATGAAGTCTGTGCACTTTATGTGGCAGATCTATATGAATGGCATCAGAATGGCGCCACGATGGAGCGGATTGTGCAGGAGATCATGCATCGGCTGGATGCTATTGTCAGATCAGAATGTTTTGAAAAGAGCAAAGACCTGGAAGATTATGAAAAGATTAAAGATGATCTGTTTATCCGTCTTCTGAATGTCGAGAAAAACAGAGCTGAATTAGACGACGCAATTTTCCGTACAATCGGGGACATTGCTCTGGTTCTTTATGCCCGAATGGGAGAATTGGATGGATGCAGCACCAGTGTAAAGATTAAACAGCATATTTTTGAAAAGTGGGATAAAGATGAACAGATGGCGTTTAATGATGCGTTGCTGAATACATATTTTATTTCACCACCGAGGATCTATTGTTGGGAAAAACTGATCTGCAATATGGATTATGAAGGCGAAAATTTCATGAATCTGTTATTTGACGAGCCGTTAAAGAAGAGTGCAATCGGGAATTGTCTGAGTACTGCAACGCGTACTAATGGAGCTGTTGCGGTGTTCCTGCCGGGTGTAGCGCAGCGCCTGAGTGATTTGCTGGATGGTGGATTTTATATGGTATTTACAAGTATTCACGAGGTGATGATCCACAGTGAAAAAACAGCGGATCCTAAAGATCTGAAAAGAGTTTTGGCAGATACAGTGCGCGATACGACTCCGGACGAAGATTTTCTGACATATTATGTATACCATTATAACCGTGAGACCGGACGGTTTACATACTGTTGATGTCCATATCCGTGGATTATCCGGCCACTGTATACAGGGAAAACTTTTCATGCCGTCTGCATATACTAATTAAAAAGCAGTCAGGAGAGCAGTAGTGGCATATAAGATAGTATTGGATGCCGGGCACGGGGGTACGGATCCGGGAGCTATATATAAGGAAAGAAAAGAAAAGGATGATAATCTTGCTCTGACGCATGCTGTCGGCAAAATCCTTGAAGACAACGGCGTGGATGTGGTATATACTAGAACCGAAGATGTCTATCAGACTCCATTTGAGAAGGCACGCATTGCAAATCAGTCGGGCGCTGATTATTTTATTTCGTTTCACCGGAACAGCAGTCCGGAAGATAATCAATATCAGGGTGTGGAAGTCCTTGTATATGATAAAAGCGGAATAAAATATGAGATGGCGCAGAATATCGTTGGTGCGCTTGGAGAACTTGGATTTCGGGAAATAGGAGTAAAGGAGCGACCGGGGCTTGTAGTGCTTCGGCGTACAAGGATGCCGGCTCTTCTGATTGAAACCGGCTTCCTGAATTCTGATGAAGACAACAAATTATACGACGAAAAGAAAAATGAGATTGCCGAAGCTATAGCCGGAGCGATTCTCGGAACGCTTTCAGAAGAAACAATAGAGGCGCCGGTTTATTATCGGGTGCAGACCGGTGCGTACCGCAACAGGGAAAATGCAGATCGTATGCTGTATCAGCTGAATGACGTGGGTTATCCGGCATTCCTTCTATATGAAAATGATCTGTACAAAGTTCAGGTAGGTGCTTTTCAGCAGATTGGCAATGCCATTAATATGGAACAGCGGCTGCGGGATGACGGCTACAGTACAGTGATTGTAACAAAATAAATAGCACACAAAGGAGAAAGACTATATGTACCACAGATTTATAGAGCAGATCAGTGAATTTATTTTTGCTGAAGATGAACCGGAAAAAGCGGATATCATTTTTATTCCGGGGAATGGTTATTCTCAGATGGCGGAGAAGGCGGCAGCACTTTATGGGGAAAATTATGCGTCGTTTGTTCTTCCGAGTGGAAAATACAGTATCACTGTCGGCAAGTTTGGCGGAGTATTATCGGGACAGGAGCGTTATAACGGCAATTACCGGACGGAATGGGATTTTTTAAAAGATGTTTTAATAAAAAATCATGTTCCGGACGAAGTAATTCTTAAGGAAGATCAGGCAACCTTCACATGGGAAAATGCCAGATTCTCCCGTGAAGTTACGGACAAAGCAGAAATAGAAATAAAAAAAGCACTATTATGCTGCAAAAATTATCATGCAAGAAGATCACTGATGTATTATCAGAGGGCATATCCGGAAGTAGAATTTCGGGTATGCCCATGTTGTGTTGATGGAGTTACGAAAGAAAATTGGATGAACTCCGAGGAAGGTATTCAATCTGTTTTGGGAGAAGTACAGAGAATCGTCACGCAATTCTCACTAATGATGTAATCTGTGGGAATATAAAAAAAATAATTTTGGGGTGTCGAAAAAAGTAGAACTGTGCTATAATGTCTGTGTCGTAAAATAAAAGATTTTGTTACAAAAGGTTTACGAAAAGATAAAAATACAATATATTGATTGAGGATGTATTTCATAAAAAAGTAAAAACATCCATTATAAATAGACTAAAGCAGACGTTAATTCATGTTTAAATAGATTGAGGTGTATAGATTATGATGAAAAAGAGGAAGAATATGCAGTTTTTTGCTGTAGCGGCACTTACAGCGACACTTATAACAGGTCAGTTTACTTATGTTCCGGTTATGGCAGGAAGTACGGCGGAAGTTGAGGTCAGCAGCCTGATTCCTGATAATGTTACAGTAGAACAGCCGGTTCCTCTTTCTGAAATTTCTCTTCCGAAAAGTGATTATGGCACATTGTCATGGGTGGACAGCTCCAGTGTTCCAACTAAGAGAGTACAGTCATATGATGTGGTTTTTCGTCCGTACAAGGCATCAGACCTTGCGAAATTTTCTGGATGGGACGGACAGTCGGATACGATTTACAGCAGCGTGACAGTAGTTGTCAGCAGTTTCAGCAAAGATACAGATTATACAGATAACGGTTATGAGAATCAGGATTCTCAGGAAACACAGGAGAATGGAAATACAGGAGAAAACGGTGAAGATACGACGACAGAGACACCGGGAAGTACAGAAATATCAGATAATGGTGAGGTAAAAGACGAATCAGAGGCAAAAGATCAGTATACACCAGATACAGCTGGTGGAGATATTGATGCAGCTGATACAGTGGACAAGGCTCAGGATACAGCAGAAACACCTGACAATAAAGACGTTTCAACTGACACTGAGAAAAAAGATTCCGCAGATGCGACAGAAACACCAGAAGTTACAGCTGCACCGGATGATGCAGAGAATCCGGAAGTGACGGAAACACCAGAAACGACAGCGACACCGGATGTTACAGCTACACCAGATGTTACAGAGACACCAGATGTTACAGAGACACCGGAAGCCGATAAAGACAACATTTTCGACGGCACGGAAAAGGAGATTGTTCCGGATCAGCGTGCGCAGACGGTGGCAGAGGAAGAACCATCCGACGAAGAAAAGATTGAACTTGCAGCGACAAATCATACCTGCAACGGTATTTCTGTATCAGGAATCAATCTCCCATGGTATGTACAGTTTCGTGCAGCAAGCGGCGAAAATTATGAATTCAGTAATGAAGCAGAGGCAAATCTGTTTAAATCTTACGAATTTGAGCTTTGGGATTTGAAAAATAATACAGAATATGAGATTCCGGACGGTGAATATATCAGCGTGACTGTTCCGGTCAAAGCAGGATATGACTATACAATAGAGCATCTTCTGGACAGCGGCGCTATGGAGACGATCGTTCCGAGTGTGGATGGAAGTACTATGGTATTCAGCACACATTCATTCAGTCCGTTTGGAATCGCCGGAAGCAAGACTCTGGTAGGTGAAGAAATCGAGGACGGAAGCTATTCTTCCGGAACAACAACTACAGCTTCTACGACAGTAAGCCCGACAACAGCTTCGTCATCCACAACGACCGCTGCGAATAGCAGTACTTCAGGAACTTCTGTACAGTCATCAGCCGATCAGTCGGGTACAGATAATTCGACTTCAGACCAGGGCACACAGAGCGGAAGCCGCTCTGTAAAGGCAGTATCTACAGGAGACAGCACACCGATACTTCCGTTTGTGATTATCGGAATCGCGGCAGCAGTAATTGTAGCAGTACTTGTATACCTTAAGAAGAGAAAGTAAATTTCCGATTTTGTACATATGAAGAAAAAGCCCTCCATATATTTCAGTATGGGAGGGCTTTTTATGCAGATAAAAACAATCTTGAGATCTTTACTTCTGGCATATGCATTATCGGGAATATGTCTTCTGCTTCTTGCACTGATGGTATTTAAGCTCGATATCGGGCAGGGAACCGTGACGGTTGGAATTCTTGTGATTTATGTAGTTTCCTGTCTGGCGGGCGGCTTTTTGTCTGGAAAACTCATGCGTCAAAATAAATATAAGTGGGGTTTTCTGGTAGGATTGTGTTATTTTGTACTGCTTATGGTCGTTTCATTTATCGTGCAGAGACGATGGGATATGAGTACACAGCATGCGATTACGACGTTTTTTATGTGTCTGGGAGGCGGCACGCTGGGCGGCATGCTCTCGTGAAAAAAAGGCTTTTATTTAGGGCAGTTTTATGCTATACTGTCTCCAGATAATTATACATAAGGAGGGATATATAATGGAACATATCAAAACATTAAATACAAAAAATCTGCAGAACACAGTGAAAAAAGGCGGCTGCGGTGAATGTCAGACATCTTGCCAGTCAGCATGCAAAACTTCCTGTACTGTAGGAAATCAGAGCTGCGAGAACAAATAAGCAGGTTCAGAACAATCAGTTAAGCAGCGGAGTGAAATCCGCTGCTTATTCTTACGTTACAGGAAATTACTTTGTAATGCTCTGATAACGTAAAGAAAAAGATACAGGAAAGGATTTTCAGAAAGATGAGTCTGATACATAGATACCAGAGCAACGGTTACAACATTGTTCTGGATATTAACAGTGGGTGCATTCATCTGGTAGATCTTGTGACATATGAAATACTTCCTTTTATGGAGGAGGGACTGTCAGAGCAGGAGATCGTAGACAGACTGAAGGATCAGTATCCGGAGGCTGATATCCGTACTTCCGTTTCTGAATGTGAGAAGCTGAAAGAGCAGGGTATGCTGTTTACCAGAGATGTATACGAAAATATAATAGAAGAATTTACTGAAAATCGACAGACAGTAGTCAAAGCGCTGTGCCTGCACATTGCCCACGACTGTAATCTGGCCTGTCGATACTGCTTTGCCGAGGAAGGCGAATATCATGGAAGAAGAGCGCTGATGTCTTTTGAAGTAGGAAAGAAAGCACTTGATTTCCTGATTGCGAATTCGGGTTCCAGAAAGAATCTGGAAGTCGATTTCTTCGGAGGAGAGCCGCTGATGAACTGGCAGGTTGTCAAGGATCTGGTGGCATACGGAAGAGAGCAGGAGAAGCTGCACAATAAGAAATTCCGTTTTACACTGACAACAAACGGTGTACTTCTCAATGACGAAGTTATGGAATTCTGCAACAAAGAAATGGGAAATGTTGTTCTCAGTGTAGATGGACGTAAAGAGGTTCATGACTACATGAGACCATTTCGTAAAGGTGCAGGAAGCTACGATCTGATTATTCCGAAATTCCAGAAATTTGCAGAATCCAGAAATCAGGACAAGTATTATGTGCGTGGTACCTTTACCCATCACAATCTTGATTTTTCAAAGGATGTTCTGCATCTTGCAGATCTCGGATTCAAACAGATCTCTGTAGAGCCGGTTGTGGCTGCTGATACAGAGGAGTATGCAATCAGAGAAGAAGACATTCCGCAGATTAAGGAAGAATATGATGCACTGGCAAAAGAAATGATAGCCAGGGAAAAAGCCGGCAAGGGATTCAATTTCTTCCACTTTATGATCGATCTTACAGGTGGTCCATGTGTTTACAAACGTCTGTCCGGATGTGGCTCAGGTACCGAATATCTGGCTGTAACACCGTGGGGTGATTTTTATCCGTGCCATCAGTTTGTTGGTGAAGAACAGTTCCTTATGGGAAATGTGGATGAGGGAATCACCAGACCGGAGATCCGTGATCAGTTCGGTAAATGCAACGTTTACACAAAAGAAGCTTGTAAGGATTGTTTTGCAAGATTTTACTGCAGTGGTGGCTGTGCTGCCAATGCATATCATTTCCAGAAAGATATTAATGGCAATTATGGTATCGGATGCGAACTTCAGCGTAAGAGAGTGGAGTGCGCAATCATGATAAAGGCCGCGTTAGCGGAATAAAATAATGTAAGAAGGGAAAGAACAATGAAGAAAAACAGAGCAATCGTTGTACTGCTTCTGACCGCCATTATCACAGTCTTTCTGTGTTACACGGCCGGAGTAGGCATCGGACCTACCGGAACCGGTTCAGCGACGAATATTAAGACCGGTCTGGATCTGTCTGGTGGTGTCAGTATCACTTATCAGGCAAAAGACAGTAACCCGAGTGCTGAAGACATGTCAGATACTGTATATAAGCTCCAGAAGCGTGTGGAACAGTACAGTACTGAAGCGCAGGTGTACAAAGAAGGAAACGACCGTATCGCTGTTGAAATCCCGGGTGTTACAGATGCTGATGCAATCCTGAATGACCTTGGTAAACCAGGTTCCCTGTGCTTTATCACAGCAGAAGATGACGACGGCAATGCAAACTTTACCAGCACAGGAAGCGGTTATGTACTTGCAAGAAGTCTTGACGAGATCCGTGAAGCAGGATCTGTCGTTCTGGAAGGTACAGACGTGAAGGATGCGCAGGGTGGTGCATTCCAGTCTGACAAAAACAGTTCCAGAGAATATGCCGTAAGCCTGACACTTACCGATGAGGGTAAGACAAAATTTGCAGATGCAACAGAGGCAAACGTCGGCAAACAGATCGCAATCGTTTATGATAACCAGATTTTAAGTGCACCGAAGGTAAATGAAGCAATCACAGGTGGACAGGCGCAGATCACAGGTATGGCTGATGTAGAAGAAGCACAGAACCTTGCTTCCTATATCCGTATCGGTTCTCTGAGCATCGAGCTTGAAGAGCTTCGTTCCAGCGTTGTTGCTGCACAGCTTGGTGAAGAAGCAATTTCCACAAGTGTAATGGCAGGTCTGATCGGTCTGATCATCGTAATTATCTTTATGATCATTATGTACCGTCTGCCGGGCGTCGTTGCCGGTGTGGCACTGATTCTGTATACGGCAATCGTACTGATCACATTAAATGCATTTGACATTACACTGACTCTTCCGGGTATCGCAGGTATCATTCTTGGTATTGGTATGGCGGTCGATGCAAACGTTATTATTTATGCTCGTATTCAGGAAGAAATTGCAGCAGGAAATTCTGTAAGAGCTTCTATCAAGTCAGGATTCTCCAAAGCGTTCAGTGCAATCTTCGATGGAAACATTACAACCCTGATCGCATCACTGGTACTGATGTGGCTTGGTTCCGGTACTGTTAAGGGCTTTGCTTATACACTGGCACTTGGTATCGTTGTCTCCATGTTCACAGCTCTGGTTGTTTCCAGATTTGTAATGAATGCACTTTATGCAGTTGGCTTCCACGATGAAAAATTCTACGGCCGTGCAAAACAGCGTAAAATATTCAACATCGTTGGTAAACGTAAAGTTTTCTTTATTATTTCCATCGTTCTGATTCTGAGTGGTCCGGTTGCAATGCTTATTCATCATAATGTAGATGGAACAGCATTAAACTATGCGCTTGATTTCTCAGGTGGTACAGCAACAACTGTAACATTCAACGAAGATATGGATATCAAGCAGATTGATTCTGAAGTAACTCCTGTTGTAGAGGAAGTTACCGGAGATAAGAACGTACAGCCTACAAAGGTTGTCGGAACAAATCAGGTAGTGATCAAAACACGTACTCTTTCTCAGGCAGAACGTGAAAAACTGGATCAGGCACTGGTTGACAAGTTCGACGTAGATGAATCTCTGATCGCGACAGAGAGTATTTCTTCCACAGTAAGTTCTGAAATGAGAAGAGATGCGGTTGTCGCTGTAATTGTTGCTACACTCTGTATGCTTGTTTATATCTGGTTCCGTTTCAAGGATATTCGTTTTGCAAGCAGTGCGGTACTCGCATTACTGCATGACGTTCTGGTTGTATTTGCGTTCTATGGAATCTCCAGAATTTCCGTAGGTAATACCTTCATCGCCTGCATGCTTACGATTGTAGGTTATTCTATCAACGCGACGATCGTCATCTTCGACCGTATCCGTGAGAATACGAAGGGCAGCAGAGCAAAACTTGATGAGATCGTTAATGAAAGTATCACACAGACACTTACAAGAAGTATGTACACTTCCTTTACCACATTTGTTATGGTAGCAGTTCTGTACATTCTGGGTGTATCTTCCATTCGTGAATTTGCAGCACCTCTTATGGTAGGCGTTATTTGCGGTGCATATTCTTCTGTCTGCATCACAGGTGCTTTGTGGCTGGTAATGAAACGTTATTACAGAAAACCGGTTCCACAGGCTGCGATTGCAGCAAAGACAGCTGCTTCCTCTGCAAAACAGAATAACTCTGGTAAGCAGAACAGCCAGCCGGCCAAAAAGGATCCAACACAGCCAAAGAAGAAAAACCGTAAAAGAGTAGCGGAAAGACTTGCAGCGCAGGAAGCAGCAGCGAAAGAAAATGCTTCTGGTGAAGAAAAGTCCAAATAATGAAATAAAAGAAATTAGGTTCCCGGGACAGATATTTGCCCCGGGAATTGTTCTATCTGGAGTAAAGAAATGCGCATATTTCAAAGGGGGCAGAGGAGAATACATGGAAAAATGGATGGTATATGCCAAAAAGGCGGATTTTCAGGGGATTGGCAGGAAATTCGGAATCGATCCTGTGATTGCCCGGCTTATTCGAAATCGTGATGTAGACGGAGAAGAGGCAATACAGTCATATCTTCATGGAACACTTGAAGAGCTTCCATCGCCATGGCTTATGAAAGATATAGGCAAGGCAGTGGAAATTTTGAGAACAAAAATTGCAGAAAATAAAAAAATTCGTATTATCGGTGATTACGATATTGACGGTGTGACGGCTACCTGTATTTTACTGAAAGGGCTGAGATATCTGGGGGCACAGGTGGATACCTGTATTCCCGACAGAATTAAAGACGGATACGGGCTTCATGAACAGTTGATTGATCAGGCAGCAGAAGATGGGATTGATACGATCGTGACCTGTGATAATGGTATCGCGGCAGCGGATGAGATTGCAGATGCCAGACACAGAGGGATGACCGTGGTTTTGACGGATCATCATGACGTTCCATTTCGAGACAGCGAAAACGGACGTGAATGGTTTATACCGTGTGCGGATGCAGTGATCAATCCGAAGCAGCAGGATTGTCCATATCCTAACAAAAATATCTGCGGCGCAGTCGTAGCATGGAAACTGATCTGGGCACTGTATGAAAAGACAGGTATTGATAAGTCCGAGATATTGGACTTTACAGAACTTGCAGCGATTGCAACAGTTGGTGATGTAATGGATCTGCAGGGAGAAAACAGAATCATTGTAAAGCATGGTCTCAGACAGCTGGCGAGTACATTAAGACCGGGGCTGCAGGCGCTAATCAGGGTAAATAATCTGGAAGGAGCAGAAATCACAGCCTATCATGTGGGATTTGTACTCGGACCATGCATCAATGCAAGTGGGCGTCTTGATACTGCGACAAGAGCGCTGGCGCTTTTGTGCGCGGAAAAAAGAGAAGAGGCTGAGAAGCTTGCGGGTGATCTTTATGATCTGAATCAGAGCAGAAAGGCAATGACAGAACAGGGAAAAGAACGGGCAATAGAAGAAATCGAGATCAGGGGACTGAATAAAGACCGGGTTCTTGTCGTTTACCTCTCGGAATGTCATGAAAGTCTTGCGGGAATTATTGCCGGGCGTATCCGTGAACTGTACCATAAACCTGCCTTTGTGCTGACAAAAGCGGAAAATGGGGTAAAAGGAAGTGGACGCTCGATAGAAGCATATTCGATGTATGAGGAACTTGTCAAATGCAGTGATCTACTGACACAGTTCGGTGGACATACGATGGCAGCAGGACTTTCGATGGCGGAAGAAAATATTGAAAGATTCAGGAAGAGGCTTAATGAAAACTGCACATTGAGTGAGGAAGATCTCATACCGACAGTTATGATCGATGTGCCGATGCCGATTTCTTACCTGACAGAAACACTTATCGAAGAACTTAAAGTTCTGGAACCTTTTGGAAAGGGAAATACAAAACCGTTGTTTGCTCAGAAAAATCTGTGCGTTTCAAAATTGAGAATCTTTGGGAAAAACAGAAATGTAGCAAAAATGACATTAACAGATGCAAATGGCATCTGGAAAGATGCAGTATTCTTTGGTGAAGCAGATGAATTTGCAGGATTTGTTTCAATGCATGACACCATATCTGTAACGTACTACCCTGAAATCAATGAATATCAGGGTAGAAGAACGTTACAGGTTGTGATCAGAAATTATTGTTGATATATATTATACAAGTTTGTGGCGGATCATATCAGGATTCAGTGCATATTTGATTGCGGTATCCTTATGGATCCGCCCTTGTTTATACAGCTCTACAAGACTGTAATCCATGGAACGCATCTGGTCTTGGGAGGAGGAAGCAATGACACCTTCAATCTGATGCAGTTTATTGTCACGGATCATATTACGGATCGCAGGTGTAAGGCGCATAACTTCAAACACAGGAATAACCTTTCCGTTTACATCAGGAATCAGCTGTTGGGAAATGACTGCCTGCAGAACCATGGAAAGCTGTACGATGATCTGATGCTGCTGCGCCGGTTCAAAAACATCTATGATACGGCTGATGGAGTTTGCGGCACCGAGCGTATGCAGGCTGGAAAGCACAAGATGACCGGTCTCGGCAGCGGTCATTGCCGTCTGGATCGTTTCATGATCCCTCATTTCACCCAGTAAAATAACATCCGGACTCTGACGCAGAGTGGCGCGAAGAGATGTCAGATAGTTTTCTGTATCTGTGCAGATCTCACGCTGACTGACAATACAGCGGTCGTGTCGATGCAGATATTCGAGCGGATCTTCCAGAGTGATGATATGCCCCTCTCTGGAATGATTAATTCGGTCGATCAGGCAAGCCATAGTTGTTGATTTTCCACTTCCGGCAGAACCGGTTACAAGAACCATGCCTTTGGTATAATCAGCAGTCTGCATAACATCATCCGGGATAGAGAGTTCTGACGGATCCGGCAACTGGAATGCAATCACACGTATAACAGCGGCCAGTGAACCGCGCTGTTTATAGGCGTTGATCCTGAATCTGGAAAGACCGGGGATGGAAAAAGAAAAATCGTCATCCCCGGTATTCAGAAGGTGATTGATGTCGCGGTTGTTTGCCATCTGATAAATGCATTCGAGAATCTGTTTTGTATCATCCGGCATTAAACGTTCTCCAAAATCAGTAAGATGACCGTCCACTTTAATGGACAGCGGACGACCGGCAATAATAAAGATATCAGACGCATGCTGGTTTGCGGCAGTTGTAAGAAATTCCAGTGTTTGTTCATTTGTCATGATTGAGCTCCTTTGTATACAGGCTGATGGGTGTCAGGTGTCCATGATGCTGTATTGTCTGTTTTCCATTGTAATATTTCAATAAAAGGTTCTGTGTCCGAAGATGGGTACAGGACTTTTAATTTTACAGATAACTTCTGTGTATCAGATAACGCTTCCGAGAATGAAATAACATTCGCAGAAGAATCGTATGCGAGACCGTCAATTTCATCAGGAATCTGGCCGGCAAGTGAAAAGTAGGCATCTGGATCAGAAACCTGATTGTAATCAGAAGTAAGCTGCTTTTGAATTGCTGTGACAGTTCCTGTGGCTTTTTCGCATGTCTTGTAATAAAGGTCGGTTTGTTGGACAGCAAAATTGGAGGCCTGCAGTTCATCACGTGATTTCCCGAGTGTAAGAAGAGACAATACCGCGAGACAAAGTACAGAAAAAATAAGAAACAGCGACGGAATACCGGTTGCTGCAAAAAATGTTCGGTTGTGTTTCATGATTCTTCCTCCTTAAGAGCAGACTGGATGGAGGGAAAACGAAGTTCCGTGGAATGAAGCAGGGCATGATCTGCATCCATCCGGTAGAAGGAAAGCATTCCTGCCTTTTCGTATCGGGAAGATGACAGTTCAAGAAGCATTTGATAGGAAGCATCCTGTTTCTCGCAGATGTCCCAGTCGCTGTCATAATACCAGCTTACAGAAGAGGCAGCGGAAATACCTCCGAAAAGATACTGGATAAAACTGTCTGTACTTCCGTCACTTCCTTCCATAATCTCACTGACAGAAACAGTATGCGCCTGTATCTGTCGTCTTTCAACAGCCTGTACATGGTTCCCCGCGGCAGATGCAAAAATACGGACACATGCAGCACTGGAAAGTGCAAGAAAAAGGAGTACAAAAATCATTTCCATCAAAAAAAGACTGTTTTTAGAATGTGATTGTATCGGTTTCATGTTACCTCCTTTTAATCTGCGCTGCTGTGCAGAAAGAATTCAGATGTGTTTCCGACAGTGTTTTGAAGAAAAATATAATAAAAACCGTTTCCTTTTTCTTCTATCTGAAAGTCTGACAGAGATGCGATCATGGTACCGGCATTTGCCTGCGCAGAAGATCCTGTTGCGGTAAATAGTTCTTTCAGGCTGCCGTCATCCAGATAAAGGTATGTGATGTAGTCACGATTATTTATGGTATCACGAAAACATAAAGCCGGAATATCATTTAATTCATCCGTAAAAATTCCATCCTGAACATCATGCTGCCGGAATTTTGTGGTGATATAGGAGGAAATGGTGCCCAGGTCTGTTTCGGAATCTGTTTTTTTGATGGATCGCTGATAAATCTGTGCAGAGAATAACAGCATGATCAGTAGAAACAGTACGAAGAGCCCGAACAGCAACAGCGAAAAAAGTCCGGATATCGGATGAGAAGTCTGTGCTGTCTTTTTCATGATGCAGTATTCCTCCGTTCAAAATTTGTTCCTGTAAGTGGGATAACACTGATAGAAGGAAGAAGGTTGGAACCGTTAGGAACATATTCAATCACAAATCTGGAAGAGTCATAGATGATGTGATAATCACTCAGAAGTTCGTCCAGACTTTCCGGATACTGCCCTTTCAGTGCGTAAGTACGAACCGCACCATTTTCCAGCGTCTGCAGCAGTGCACTCTGTTCTTTCTGGATCGTTGTATCAGAAGTCTGCACGATTGCAATGAAAAAAACGAGGCCTACGCAGAGTAGCAGGAATAATGGGAAAAGAAGCGTGATGTTTTTAAAAAATTTTTCTTTACGGCTTTCAAAAAGCTTCATAACAGATCACCTCACATTGCGATATCTGCAAGTACACCAAGAAGCGGCATCATAACAGAAAGCAGAACCAGACCTACCAGAAGCGAAAGAATTATGACAATGGTCGGCTCGATAACAGAAATTACGCGTGTGATCAGTGCGGAAGCATTGTTCTGATAGCGACTGGAAAGATCTGCGAAAGCCTCATCTGCGGTTCCGGACTGGAAAGCAACCACGATCAGTCGAATTTCCATGCCGCCCAAAAGTCCGGATTCTTTCAGAGCGTCAGAAAATGTACAGCCGGTATTCAGAAGATCAGCAGCTTTTTGAAGACGTTCCAAAACAAGTGGATGAGAAATCATCTGTGTAGCAAGCGCAAGACTGGTTTCCGGTGTGAGCCCGCTTTTTTGTCCGAGCGCCAGTCCTTGTGCCATACGGCTGTAGTCGAGTGCAACCGGAATGTCACGAAGTACCGGAAGATGCAGGACAATTTTTGCAAGCGTCTGCTGGCCTTTTTTATTAAGACAAAGAAACAGGATACATCCGATCAGGAGCGCAGCCAGAATCAGAAAAAAGGCAGAATAACGAGTGATGATATTTCCGGCATTCAGAAGCCGACTGGAAAATCCGTTCATTTCCATTCCCATCTGCTGGAAAACCTGACGGAAGATCGGAAGTACCTTGACAAGAAGAACAACGATTACGATTCCCATCATACCGAGCATAAGAAGTGGGTAGGTGACTGCACTTCTGATCTGTTCGGAAGTTTCCTGTTCCTGTTCGTAATGTTCAGAAAGACTGTCCAGAATTTCATCAAGACACCCGGTTTGCTCGCCGGTTTTTATGTAAGCAGCCATAGAATCAGGAAAAAATCCTGAATCTGTGACAGCCTGGGATAAAGAACCTGTTTTTTCCATGGAAGACAGTAAATTGGAAAGAACTTCATGGTCTGTGTCGGTCGTACTTTCTTCCAGAAGAATATGGAGACTTTCAAGCGGCCCCATTCCGGAATGAATCAGTACTCCAAGCTGTTGACAGAAATTGCAGAGTTCCTGTGCGGTAAGTTTATGTTTCATAAAAAGGTCTCCTTTTGCCATTATCGTGTGAACTGTACAGTATAGTTATCTGCATTGCCGATGTAATCCTGAATTGCCTCACTGTCATCGGAGTCTGCGCTGGAATCGAAGGTCGGATCCATAAGGCTCCAGCTGTCACCATTGAATGATACAGCATTTGTTACCCAGCCTTTGGAACGGATGTAGACATCGATCCAGGCATGTTTAATATCTCCGGTATATCCAATCTGAAGTTTGCATGGGATATCACAGCTTCGAAGCATGGCAGTAGTCAGTGCGGCATAATCAAAGCAGATGCCGGTTTTGGTAGAAAGCGTTTCGTCTACATCCGGCAGATAACCGGTTTCTACCGTCTCGGCTTTGTCATAATCGTAAGAGAGATTATTAACTACATAATTATAAATCTGCTTCAGCGCATCTATATCGCTGGTATTTTCTGAAACCATAGACAGTGCGAGTTTGCTTGCCTCGCTGTCCGGCGAAAAGTTTACATATTGATTTGGATAAAGAAACGGAAGAAATTCATTTTCCAGTTCTACCGTCAGCGTTTCGCTGTACAGCGCTGCATACTGGTCTCCCTGAATCTGCTGGTATCCGACAACCGTGTAGTCTCCGTCTCCTTCTGTAAACGGAATGACAGCATTTTCCCCGGGTTCTATAAAATAGGAATAAAGAACTCCGGTAGGAGCTGTGATCTGAAGACTGGTAACAAGATCAGCAGAATCAGACTGTGCTGCGAAATAGCCCTGTGTGATATTTGAAACATCCAGTGTCAGAGGGGAAGATCCAAGCGTATCACTGCCGGGAGCTTCCGGGACAAGGACGCGCAGCGGAGAGTAGACAGGTGGCTCTGACGAAGAACTTTTGCTGCTGGAACCACATCCGGATAAAATGCTGCAAAATATGCAGGAAATCAACAATATGGCAAAGGAACGGGCAAAAACTGATTTTTTCATAAAAAAGCCGCTCCTTTTTGAATTTTTTAATTACGGTTTTGTGAACAGTATACCAGAAAATGTAAAAAAAAAAGAATGCAATCAGAAAAAATATTGACATTATTTGGGGAAATCGGTTTAATAAATTCAAAGGCAAACCTGTCGAAAGGCAGGGACGCAAAGCCATGGGTCTAAGGTCGTGAGATTATGACAGCCGGTTGCCGCATTAAATTCTGATTTAGTGACGTATTCTATATGGTAGAACTGGATTGGTTTATGCGGCCGTTTAATATTTATTATTAAGCGGTCTTTTTGCATGCTAAAACGGGAAAAGCCGCATCGAATATGTCGATATCTGAGAGGTGTGATAATCATGAAAAAGAAAAGCATTAAAGAGTTCTTCAGACAGAAGAAAGTTGCAGCAGGATGCGTTGCAGCAGCTGTAATCATTGCAGCAGGTAGTTTTGGTATCAGCTGGCAGTCACAGGATGCAGTAGTATTTCCATCCTATACAGATCCGGTACTTGAGACATCACTGACAGGTGATGATACTCCACTGGCATCGAAGCCAAAGGTTACCACAAAGAGAAAGACAAGTACCAAGACAACGAGTAAAAAGGTAAGAATGCGAACCGTGTCAAGGAAATCTTATACTAAGAGACTTCCAACGAAGCAGAAATCAAGCACAAAAACAAAAAAACAGAACAAGTCTACAACAGTTAAAACTCAGACGGTTGTAAAGACCGCTACAACTGAGAAGTATACAAGAAGATCCAAACAGAAGGTTGTTACGCAGAAAGTTACAACGACAGTTACAACGACAACGACAGTGGCTGCAAGTACACAAGCTGCAACTGGGACAGCTTCGACATCCAGTGCGTCTAAGTATACTGTTACCAACATTGCATCTGTAGCACCGAAAATGGACAACAGAGTTCTGAATGCATTCACAAAGCTGGGATTTACTGTTAAAGTTGATCCAAGTGTAAGTTATTCCGGACATTTTGATGCACGTACACGTACGATCACTATGAAACAGATGGATGATACCATTTATCACGAACTGGGACATTTCCTTGCATTCATGGCAGGAAACATGGACACGGGAAGTAAATTTTCATCTGTCTACAGCAGTGAGAAAGGTATGGTTACCGGTTATAATAAAGCATATGTGACACGGAATGCTTCAGAGTATTTTGCAGAATCTGTCAAAGATTATATGCTCAATCCGGGAAGCCTGAAAGCTCAGCGTCCGAATACATACAAAGCAATCGAGAAAGCACTTTCTATGGTTACTGAACAGCAGATCGAGCTGTATAAAGGCTTTTATTAATACAGACAATAGTGTTACAATTTTATAACGAAGAGATTGAGGCTGCCTGTCTGACGGGCAGCCTTAGTTTTTGCATTGATTCTACTATAAAAAAGTGATATACTTATAACCTAGATTTACAGAAAACAGGCGGAGGCACGCAATTATGAAAAAATTAGAAGAGTATGTAAGAAGTATCCCGGATTTTCCTGAACCGGGAATCATTTTCAGAGATATTACCACTGTTCTGCAGGATGCGGATGGTCTGCATCTTGCAATTCAGTCTATGCAGGACTGTCTGAAAGATACAGAGGTAGATGTGATCGCAGGTACAGAGTCCAGAGGCTTTATCTTTGGTGTGCCGATTGCTTATAACCTTCATAAACCATTTGTACCAATTCGTAAGAAAGGTAAACTGCCATGCGAGACAGTTTCACAGGAATATGATCTGGAATATGGTACAGCAACGATCGAGATGCATAAAGACTCTATCAAACCAGGACAGAAAGTCGCTATTGTAGATGACCTGATTGCTACAGGCGGGACCGTAGAAGCCGCAATCAAACTGGTCGAGGAGCTTGGTGGAGAAGTTGTCAAAGTAGTATTTCTTATGGAACTTGCCGGATTAAAAGGCAGAGAAAAACTTGCCGGATACGATGTAGCTTCTGTTATCAAATACGAAGGTAAATAAGTATTTCGTGCAGGAACGGCAGCGATAAGCTGTATGAATGAAAGAATCAGATGGAAACAACGGCAGGCAGGTGGGAGAGAATGACAGAGAAGAAAGAAAATGTACAGCTCGATAAAAATATTGACCCGAAAGAGCGGGAAAAGCTGGAATCTGTAAGGAAAGCAGATGCCGCAGTAAAGACCATGCAGGATTTTACGAGCCCTGAAGTTTTGTATCAGGAGCTGATTGCCAGTGTCCGGAAATATCATCCTTCTACAGATATTTCCATGATACAAAAGGCATATGAAGTCGCAAGTGATGCGCACAAAGACCAAAAAAGAAAATCCGGGGAACCATATATCATTCACCCGCTTTGCGTGGCTATTATTCTTGCAGATCTGGAGCTGGATAAAGAGACGATTGTTGCAGGGCTTCTCCATGATGCAGTAGAAGATACATGGATGACGACAGAAGAAGTAGAGAAGGAATTCAGTGCAGAGGTAGCATTGCTGGTAGATGGTGTTACGAAACTGGGACAGTTGAGCTACTCGGCAGACAAAGTAGAGCTGCAGGCAGAAAACCTTCGTAAAATGTTCCTTGCAATGGCAAAAGATATCCGTGTCATTCTGATTAAACTTGCAGACCGGCTTCACAATATGCGTACTTTGCAGTATATGAGACCGGAAAAACAGCAGGAAAAAGCCCGTGAAACGATGGATATCTATGCGCCGATCGCAATGCGTCTCGGTATTTCCAAGATCAAAGTCGAACTGGATGATCTCTCCCTGAAATATCTGAAGCCAGATGTATACTATGATCTTGTCAATAAAGTAGCCCTGCGTAAGAGCGAGCGGCAGGAATTTGTAAATAACATTGTCAAACAGGTCAAGCAGCATATGGATGAAGCTGCAATCAAAGCTCAGGTTGATGGACGTATCAAACATTTCTTTAGTATATATAAAAAAATGGTCAACCAGGACAAGACGATCGATCAGATTTACGATCTGTTTGCAGTTCGCATTCTTGTAGACACAGTCAAAGACTGTTATGCGGCACTCGGTGTGATCCATGAGATGTATAAACCGATCCCGGGACGATTCAAGGATTACATTGCCATGCCGAAGCCAAATATGTATCAGTCTCTGCATACTACACTGATCGGTCCGAACGGACAGCCGTTTGAGATTCAGATCCGTACTTTCGAAATGCATAAGACTGCCGAGTATGGTATCGCCGCACACTGGAAATATAAGGAATCTTCTGACGGTAAGGTGCCGGTTGACAAAAGGGAAGAAGAAAAACTGAACTGGCTGCGTCAGATCCTTGAATGGCAGCGGGATATGTCAGATAACAGAGAATTTATGAGCCTTTTGAAAAATGATCTGGATCTGTTTGCAGACAGTGTGTATTGTTTTACTCCACAGGGAGATGTCAAGAATCTTCCGAATGGTTCCACACCGATTGATTTTGCTTACAGTGTACACAGCGCAGTCGGTAACCGTATGGTGGGAGCACGTGTCAACGGTAAACTGGTACCAATCGAATATCAGATCAAAAACGGTGACCGTATTGAGATCATTACTTCTCAGAATTCACAGGGACCGAGCCGTGATTGGCTGAAGCTTGTCAAGAGTACACAGGCAAAGAACAAAATCAATCAGTGGTTTAAGAAAGAATTAAAAGAAGACAATATATTGAAAGGCAAGGAGATGCTTGCCCAGTATGCCAAATCAAAAGGATATAAGATAGGAATTTATACGAAACCACAGTTTCTGGAATCTGTTATGCGCAAATACGGTTTCCGTGACTGGGATTCTGTACTTGCCGCAATAGGACATGGCGGACTGAAAGAAGGCCAGGTTTTTAATAAGCTGATCGAAGCATACGACAAAGAAAACCAGAAAAATCTGACTGACGAGCAGGTTCTGGAGGCTACCGGTGAGACACAGGAAAAGCTTCATGTCACCAAAAACAAGGGTGGCATAGTTGTAAAGGGTATCCACGATGTGGCGGTTCGTTTTTCAAAGTGCTGCAGTCCGATTCCTGGAGACGAGATCGTTGGTTTTGTGACGAGAGGACGTGGAATCACCATTCACCGTACAGACTGTGTCAATGTTCTGAATATGTCAGAGATGGATCGTGCGCGTCTGATTGAGGCGGAGTGGCAGCCGGCAGAAAATAAATCCGAGAAATATATGGCAGAGATTCAGGTATATGCAAATAACCGTACCGGACTTCTGGTAGATCTCTCCAAGATTTTTACCGAGAGAAAGATAGATATGAGAACCATCAACAGCCGTACCAGCAAGCAGGAAAAAGCAACGATCTCTATCAGTTTTGAGATTGCAAGTAAGGAAGAACTTTCTTCTCTGATCGCAAAGATCCGACAGATTGAAAGTGTGCTGGATGTAGAACGTACTACAGGCTGATCATCAGAAAGGAAAGCATATGGGAAAGCTGGTTTTACAGAAATGCATTGTCGGCAGTGTATTCACAAACTGTTATTTTCTGAAAAATAAAGAGACAGGAGAGATGCTGATCATCGATCCGGGTGATAATGCAGAAAAAATCGAACAGAAGATTCTTGAAATGCAGGGGAAACCTGTGGCAATTCTTCTGACACATGGACATTTTGATCATATTCTGGCCGCAGAAGCTATTCGCGACAGATATCAGATTCCGATTTATGCCTGTCAGAAAGAAGAAAAAACGCTTCAGGATCCAAAAATTAATCTGACGGCATATCATATGGATAGTTATACATTGAAAGCAGATGTTTATCTTACAGATCTGCAGGCAGTCGAGCTGGCTGGATTTTCTGTACAGATGATCGAGACACCGGGACATACTGCAGGAAGCTGCTGCTATTACCTGAAAGATGAGGGCGTGCTTTTCAGCGGAGATACTGTCTTCTGTGGTTCTGTGGGAAGAACAGACTTTCCAGAGGGAAGTACGGCAGCAATTGTAGAAAGTCTGCACAGACTGCTTGATGCACTTCCGGATGATACAGAGGTATATCCGGGTCATGATGCATCTACCACAATTGGTTACGAAAAGAGGTATAATCCATTTGTTTAAGATTGGTATTCTGTTTGAAGACAGAGAATTTGAGCATGATATATATGAACTGATCAGGGCATTTTATCCGGGAAGTGAGATACATTCTTTCTATGAAAAAGAAGAAGAGGCCTGTGACCTTTTTTTCAAAATCACAAAACAGGCTGATTCCTGTGTGATTTCCTGTGAAAATGCGGAAACCAAAGGCGTGACAAGTGCAGAATTTATAAAGGGGCAGTCTTCGGATGCCCTTGTTTCTTGTATGGACACAGAGGGGCAGGATGAAAGCGAACAGAAAGAACGGGCGCGTGCAATCCGCAAAGAACGTAAAGATATTGTAAAAATTGCTTTATATAAACTTCTGGTGAAGCTGACGGGCAAGACTCTTCCGTGGGGAAATCTTACCGGTATCCGTCCGGCGAAACTTGCGATGGGGCTGATTGAATCCGGAATGAAAAATACAGAAGCTGCGCAGGAGTTGAGAGAACGTTACATGGTGAGCCCGCAGAAAACAGCGCTGGCAATAACCATTGCAAACAGGGAACGAGAAATCCTTAAAGATATCGATTATGAGAATGGATACAGTCTGTATGTAGGAATTCCGTTCTGTCCGAGTATCTGCCTTTATTGTTCGTTCAGTTCCTATCCATTGAAACAGTGGAAGGACAGAGTATATTTATACCTGGATGCTCTCTGCAAAGAAATACATGCAGTTGCGCAGATTATGAATGAGAAAGGCAAAAAGCTGGATACGGTTTACATTGGAGGAGGTACACCTACTACACTGGAACCGGATCAGCTTAAGATCCTGCTGGATGCGCTCATTGCAAATTTTGACTGTGAGCATCTTGCAGAATTTACGATTGAGGCCGGACGTCCGGACAGCATTACACGCGAAAAACTGCAGATGATCCGTAACTATCCGATTACGAGAATTTCTGTCAATCCGCAGACAATGAATCAGGAAACTCTGGATATTATCGGACGGCGCCATACGGTGGATGAGACAAAGCAGGCATTTGCTCTTGCCAGAGAGTGCGGATTTGATAATATCAATATGGATCTGATCGTGGGACTTCCGGGAGAAGATCGTAAGATGGTAGAACACACTTTGGATGAAGTAAAGGCTCTTGCTCCGGACAGTGTTACCGTACATTCTCTTGCAGTGAAGCGTGCGGCGCGCCTGAATATTTTTAAGGACAGATATCAGGAGATGACTTTTGAAAATAATCAGGAGATCATGGATATGACCATGAGAACCGCCTGTGAAATGGATATGGGACCTTATTATCTGTACCGACAGAAAAATATGAAGGGAAATTTTGAGAATGTTGGCTATGCAAAGGTTGACAAAGCCGGGATTTACAATATACTAATTATGGAGGAAAAGCAACCGATCATCGCATTGGGTGCAGGTGGCTCTTCCAAACTTGTCTTTGATCATGGGAAACGTATCGAACGAGTGGAAAATGTCAAAGACGTTACGAATTATATCGAACGTATTGATGAAATGATCGAACGAAAGCGTAAAGGAATCAATACATGGCTGTAAATCAGGAGGTGTATACGTTGGAGACAGCACAGAGTGAGACAGTTAAGTCAACGGACCGGATTCTGGATTTTGATCTGTCTGCGGAACTGAATCATGGAGTCGTTGTAAGTAATCTGGCGTATGCAGTAGCTGTTGAGATGGGGCTGGATGAAGAATTCTGTTACCAGATGGCAATCGCAGGTATGCTTCATGATATCGGTAAGCTGAAACTTACCGGCTATATCAATGGTCAGGAAAGAGACCCGCTTCTGATCGAGGAACTGAAGTATGTGAGGATGCATTCGTCGCTGGGATATGAAGAACTGAAAGATCAGGGGTATTCGGATATTGTACTTCAAAGTATTCTTTATCATCATGAAAATTATGATGGCAGTGGTTATCCATCAAATCTTTCTGAGAACAGTATTCCGCTTGGTGCACGCATCTTAAGAGTTTGTGATGTGTATGCGGCGCTCAGTTCGGACAGACCATATCGCAAAGCGTTTGATGTAAGTACAGTTATAGAACTGATGATTGACGAAATCAAGAATTTTGACATGGAAGTATTTCTTGCATTTCAGAGAGTGGTACATAATAATGAATAACAGGAGGACAGCATGGCATTAAAGAAAAAACCGGTTACCGGTATGAAAGACATTTTACCTAAGGAGATGGAGATCCGTAATTATGTAATGAACATGATCCGTGAAACATACGGAAAGTTCGGATTCTCTGCGATTGAAACTCCATGTGTGGAGCACATTGAAAACCTCAGCAGCAAACAGGGGGGAGAAAACGAAAAATTGATTTTCAAGATCCTGAAACGTGGAGAAAAACTGAAACTGGATACTGCAGAATGTGAGGCAGATCTGGTAGATTCCGGTCTTCGCTATGATTTGACTGTACCGCTTTCCAGATATTATTCTAACAACTCCGGACAGCTTCCGGCACCATTTAAGGCACTCCAGATGGGCAATGTATGGAGAGCAGACCGTCCGCAGAGAGGTCGTTTCCGTCAGTTCATGCAGTGTGATATCGATATTCTTGGCGAGCCTACTTACCTTGCTGAGATTGAGCTTGTTATGGCAACAACTACTCTGCTTGGCAAACTGGATTTCCACAATTTTACGATCCGTATCAATGACAGAAAAATCCTGAAAGCTATGGCACAGTACAGTGGTTTCCCGGAAGATAGCTTTGATACAGTATTTATTATTCTGGACAAGATGGACAAGATCGGTCTGGAAGGTGTTGCAGAAGAATTCGAAAAAGAAGGTTTTAAGAAAGAGTGCATTGATACCTACCTTGGTATGTTCAAAGAAATTACTTCTGACATTGAAGGAGTGCGTTATTGCAAAGAAAAACTGAAAGACGTTCTGGATCCGAAAGTTGCAGAAGATCTTGAAACGATCATTACAGCAGTAGATTCTGTTAAGAATGCAGACTTCAAGATTTCTTTTGACCCGACACTGGTTCGAGGAATGTCTTATTATACAGGGCCGATTTTTGAGATTGCCATGGATGAATTCGGTGGTTCCGTAGGCGGTGGCGGACGTTATGATGAGATGATCGGTAAATTTACCGGACAGAATACTTCTGCATGTGGATTTTCCATCGGATTCGAAAGAATCGTAATGCTTCTTCTTGAAAGAGGATATGAGATTCCTGAGAGCAAAGCAAAGAAAGCATACCTGATCGAAAAGAATATGCCGTCAGACAAACTTCTTCCAATCCTGAAACAGGCGGAAGAAGAGCGCAAAAGCGGTGTACAGGTAAACATTTCTATTATGAAGAAAAATAAAAAATTCCAGAAAGAACAGATGACAGCTGAAGGTTATACAGAATTTGTGGAATTTTTCAACAGATAAAAAAGGAGACAGAATCATGGCTGAAAGTATGAAAGGTCTGCACAGAACATGCCGGTGTGCAGAAGTGACAAAGGAAATGGTCGGCAGCAAAGTGACCCTGATGGGATGGGTGCAGAAAGCCCGTAACAAAGGCGGAATCGTTTTTGTTGACCTTCGTGACCGTTCCGGTATCATGCAGTTGATCTTTGAGAATGGAAATATTGATGAAGAGGGATTCGAAAAAGCTGGAAAACTCCGCAGTGAGTTTGTCATTGCTGTAACAGGAACCGTTGAGAACCGTGGTGGTGCAGTTAACGAAAATCTTGCAACAGGTGCAATTGAACTTCGTGCAGAATCTTTACGTATTCTGGCAGAATCAGATGTTCCGCCGTTCCCGATCGAAGAGAACAGCAAGACAAAGGATGAAATTCGTCTGAAATATCGTTATCTGGATCTTCGAAGACCGGATTTACAGAGAAATATCATGCTGAAGAGCAAAGTTGCCCAGCTGACACGTAAATTCTTCACAGAAGAAGGTTTCCTTGAAATCGAAACACCAATGCTTGGTAAGAGTACTCCGGAAGGTGCGAGAGATTATCTTGTTCCGTCCAGAATTCATCCGGGTTCTTTCTACGGACTTCCGCAGTCTCCTCAGCTCTACAAACAGCTTCTGATGTGCTCCGGTTATGACCGTTATATCCAGATCGCACGCTGCTTCCGTGATGAGGATCTCCGTGCAGACCGTCAGCCGGAATTTACTCAGATCGATATGGAACTTTCTTTTGTAGATGTAGATGATGTTATCGATGTAAACGAAAGATTCCTTGCATATCTTTTCAAAGAAGTTCTGGATGTAGATGTAAAACTTCCGATTCAGAGAATTACATGGCAGGAGGCTATGGATCGTTTCGGTTCTGATAAACCGGATATGCGTTTCGGTATGGAACTGCATGATGTAAGCGAAGTTGTCAGAGACTGTGACTTTGTTGTGTTTAAGAGTGCACTGGAAAATGGCGGAAGTGTTCGTGGTATCAATGCAGAAGGTCAGGGTGGCATGCCTCGTAAAAAAATTGACAAGCTGGTTGAATTTGCAAAAGGTTATGGTGCAAAAGGTCTTGCTTACATTGCAATTGCAGAAGACGGTACACGCAAATCTTCCTTTGCAAAATTCATGACAGATGAAGAAATGGATGCACTTGTTGGCGCAATGGAAGGTAAGCCGGGAGACCTGCTTCTCTTCGCAGCAGATAAGAACAAAGTGGTTTATGATGTACTTGGAGCCCTCCGTGTAGAACTTGCAAAACAGATGGATCTTCTTGATAAGAATGAATATCGGTTTGTATGGGTAACAGAATTCCCGCTTCTTGAGTGGAATGAAGAAGAAAACCGTTACACAGCGATGCATCATCCGTTCACAATGTTGATGGATGAGGATATCCCGCTGATCGAAAGTGGAGATCTTGGAAAAATCCGTGCAAAAGCATATGATATTGTACTGAATGGTAATGAGATCGGCGGAGGAAGTGTCAGAATCCATCAGAACGACATTCAGGAAAAGATGTTCGAGATGTTAGGCTTCACAAGAGAAGCTGCTTACGAACAGTTCGGATTCCTTCTGAATGCATTCAAATATGGAGTTCCGCCTCACGCAGGACTGGCTTATGGTCTTGACCGTCTTGTTATGCTGATGGCAAAAGTTGACAGCATCCGTGACGTTATTGCTTTCCCGAAGGTAAAAGATGCATCCTGCCTGATGACGGAGTCACCAAGCAGAGTAAGTGAGCAGCAGCTTAAAGAACTCGGCCTTGAAGTAGAACCTGAAACAGAAGAATAAAAGAGTAAATACAAAGGCTGTCCCGAATAACGGGGCAGCCTTTTAACTGATAAATTCATTAATCTTCGGATTCTTGGGCGTAAGAGTCGTCTTCAGAGGAATCTGCATCTTCTGTTTCTTCACTTACAGGGGAATTACTTAAGGTTCCGAAAATGGCATTGCCAATGGTGGTATTACTGTCGTCAAGCTTCCACGAAACTCCATCATTGGTCAGATGGAAGTCTGCTGTGGAGGTGATGTTCGCTGTGTTATTTTTAATATCATTAAGAAGCATCTCAAGCGATTTTTGATATCTTTTTTCCGAACCGTCTATTACAGCATCCGCAGAGCTTAAATAAGCATCCTGTTCCTGACTGAACGTGTTCAGAATTGAGGCACTGTCAAACGTTGTGATGGTTGTACTGACGGTTGCAGTATATCCCTGTTCTTCGCAGTTTGTGATCTTGAAATCAAAATTCTGGTGTACCTGTTCTACAAGCGCGGAAGCAATGGAATTTTTGTCGGAGTCGGAAGTATTGAGCAAACTTTCGATGCCCAGATAATTTCCCATCTGTTCGGTATTCATGGATTTCAGGGTGTTCAGATAAATAGTTAATGTTTCTTCAGGTGAGAGCAGATTGTTATCAGAGAGATAACTTATAAGACCGCCGACAAGATCATTTTCAAGGGAATGTGATCTTTGAATTTCCCATTCATCATGATCGGTTCCGGTATTTTGGAGCGTCATGGTACAGTCTCGTGTCACCGTTTCATATTTGCTTTTTTTGAGCAGACTATCTATGATAAGATAACGTTCCTCAAGGGAATCGGTTGTCTCCTCTGTTGCAGAGGTATCAGAGGCGGCTGCTTTTAAAATGGCAGTTTCAAGAGATGCCTGTGCATAGTCTTTGGCAAGTGTCCTGGCATCCAGTGTAGAAAGCTGCAGGGAAACGCTGGCTTCTTTTGTATCGTTGTCGACATCAACATTCCGGATTTTGTAATCAAAATCCCGGAAAAAGAGAGAAAAAACTTCTTTAATTTCTTTGGATAATTCTATCTCCTGTGTCGTGTCAGGAAAAAGTTCTTTATAGGATACGTATTTCTGGGTCGTATCAGAATCCAGATTTTTCAGCAGATTCAGTTCGTTGGTAATTACTGCCTCTACATCCGTTTTATCCACGTGGGAACAGCCTGTCAGAAATGTGACAGACATAAGGATAAAAAGGAGAAAAGGCATCAGACCTTTTGCGATCTTCATAGGTATCTTTCCTTTCAAAAATAATCCCTTATATTTTACCAGATAAACGTATAAAAGTCAAAAAACGGTAAAATTACGTCGGATTTCGAAATAATTCGTGAAAAAAATGTGAAACAGTTACGGATTTTCCACAGCTCTTTTATTTTATTTCAGAATCTGCTATGATAATTAAGTTAAAAATACCTTTTACAGGGTTAGAAAAGAAAATTGCTATGATATAGAAGTTAAAAAGTACCTTTTACAAAGTTAGGAGGAACACAGCTTAATGAAAAAACGTATATTGATCCTTCTTGGGATATTGATAATTGGCGGCGGAGCAGCAGGGGTATGCTGGAAGATGGGAATCATAGGAAATCAGCAGCAGACCAGCGGTGATGCAGTTTATGTGACGAAAATCAGTGATTTGACAGATCAGACATCTGGTGTTTCCAATCGCTATGCCGGCGTGGTCGAACCTCAGGAGACGGTATCTGTTGAGTTGGAAAGTGGTCGAACAGTTAAAGAAGTAAAAGTCAAGACAGGCGATCAGGTCAAAAAAGGACAGCTTCTTTTTGAGTATGACCTGAGCAGCATTCAGGAAAGTCTGGAGGAAGCACAGCTTGATCTGGATCGTCTGAAAAACGAAGCGAGCAGCCTGACCGAGCAGATAGCAACTCTGGAAAAAGAGAAGAAACAGGCAACACAGGACAATCAGCTTTCTTATACGATTGAGATTGAGACCAACAAAATGAATCTCAAAAAAAATGAATACAGCCAGAAAAGCAAACAGGCTGAGATTGACAAGCTGCAGAGTGCAACGGGGAACACAGAAGTTCGAAGCAGCATTGACGGTGTGATTCAGAAGATTGATACTTCAAAGCTGACATCGGATGATAACAGCAGTGTGGATGACAGCGCAGATGATTCGGATATGTCATATTCAAGTGATAGCAGCAGCGGCGGCAATGCATTTATTACGATTCTGAGTACAGGTGCATATCGTATCAAAGGAACTGTCAATGAGATGAATGTTCAGAATATTATCGAGGGAGATCCGGTTATTATCCGTTCCCGTGTGGACAGCAGTCAGACATGGAAGGGAACTATGGGGACAATTGATCGTGAAAGTGCTACCAGCAGCAACAGTAGTTCAAGTTTTGGAATGATGGACAGCAGCGGAGATTCACAGACAAGTACAAGTACATATCCATTTTATGTGAATCTGGATTCTTCTGATGGTCTGATGCTCGGACAGCATGTCTATATAGAAATGGATGAAGGCCAGGATACGCAGAAGACCGGTGTATGGATCAGTGAGGCATATATTGTAGATGCAGATACAGACAGTCCTTATGTCTGGGCAGCAGATAAAGATGACAAACTCGAAAAACGAAGTGTGATCCTTGGACAGTATGATGAGGAACTTGGGGAATATGAGATTGCAGATGGTCTTACTAAGGACGATAGCATTGCATTTCCGTCGGATGTTCTTGAAGAGGGTATGGCTACGACAACAAATATTGAAGAGGCGATGGATACAAGTACTGTAGATATGCAGCCAGTGGATGAGCTTGGCGCGGACAATCTTGATGCGGACAATCTTGGCGCGGACAATCTTGATGCGGACAATCTTGGCGCGGATAATCTTGATGGCGAAGATGCTTATGTTACGGATGATTTTTCTGATTCTGAAGATGACTGGAATGCAGATGAATGGAGCGCAGACGATGAGTATGAATCTGATGGTGAAAGTACAGTGATCGATGATCCAGATGCGATGGGAGATGTGGTCTCTGATGATGACTCCGACGGAGTAAGTGTGCCAATGGATGAGGACCTTGTTCCTGTCCAGGGTGATACGGAGGATGCAGAATGATTCTTGAACTAAAAGGCATATATAAGAATTATCAGCAGGGAAAAATGAGTGTGCCGGTACTCAAAGATGTCAATTTTTCCATGGAAGAGGGAGAATATGTGGCAATCATGGGACCGTCCGGTTCTGGAAAAACGACCCTGATGAATATTATTGGCTGTCTGGATAAACCAACAGAGGGAAGTTTTTCACTTGATGGACAGGATATTTTGAACTGTTCAGAGAATGATATGTCAGATCTGCGATTAAATAAGATTGGATTTGTATTTCAGAGCTTTCATCTGCTTCCGAGACAGTCGGCTCTGGCAAATGTAGAATTACCATTGAACTATGCAAAAGTACCCAAAAAAGAAAGAAGAGAACGTGCATTGAAAGCCTTGGAGCGTGTGGGACTGGCAGATCGCGTAGACTTCCTGCCAAATCAGCTTTCAGGTGGACAGATGCAGAGAGTGGCGATTGCAAGAGCAATTGTCAATAATCCGAAGCTTTTGCTTGCGGATGAACCGACAGGTGCACTTGACAGTAAATCAGGCGCACAGGTCATGGAGCTTTTTCAAAGGTTGAATGATGAGGGGGTAACGGTACTGATGATCACACATGATGCGGATATTGCATCACATGCAAAACGTGTAGTAACGATCCGTGATGGTGAGCTGAAGGAAAAAGAGGTGAAGTAATAGAATGAAAAAAAGAATTATTATAGGCATTCTGATTGCTGCTCTCGTTGCAGGCGGTTCAGCAGGAGGCGCAGTTTACTATAAAAAGTCTCATCAGAAAACAGTTTCTGTTGTAAGCGTGGATAATCTGGCTGGGCAGTATTATATGGATGATACGAATCTTGATGGAAATATTGTGACAAGCGCCATTCAGAATATTACTGTAGATAAGGATATGATCATTCAGGAAGTGTATGTATCGAAGGATGACGAGGTAAAAAAGGATGATAAACTGATTTCTTTTGACATGACACTGGTTCAGATGGAACTGAATATTGCGAAGTTGAAACAACAGCAGCAGGAACAGGATCTGAATAAAGCTATCAATCGTTTAAATAGCCTGAAAAATGGAGGAGCGATTGAGGAGAGCGATGCAGATACGTCAACTTCTTCGGATTCGGACACAGATACAGACAGCAGCATGAATGGAACGGACAGCACGGATACGGGAGATGAGTATGTATCTGCATCCGGTAATGTCAATGGTGCATATCTGGCTGCTGTTATGAATCCGGTCCTGGCGGCTGCAGTAAACGCAGAAGATGTGTCTGATGTGGCAACTTATCAGGCGGAGACTTCAGCAGAAAGTGATAGCACACAGTCTGGTGATACGGGAACACCGACCGGTGAGTCCGGAAGTATTGCAGCAAGTGAGGATGCAGGAGAGGATACAGGAGGAGATAATACCGGAGGAGATAATACCGGAGATACCGGTGGAAACAGTGGTACTGACAGTTCCGATGACAACAGTGACAATGGGGATCAGATAGACATCATAGATGGTGGTGATTCAGGAGATTCTAATAGTTCTGATGACAACACAGGAGATTCATTCGGTGACGGATCAGATGATCAGATTGAAATCGTGGATTCAGATGAAGGCAGCGATAAAGAGGTGCCGGATATGACGGACGGTGATCCGACATTTTATCAGATCCTTGATAATAATACAGAACCTCTTACCGGAAAAGGAACGAAGGAAGATCCATATGTATTCCTCTGTAGTTCTGCAAAGGGTTATGTAATTGTGAGAGGTTCTTTCCTAAATAAGATGGCAGCTTTTGATGCGAACGGAAATAAAGAGGCTGGCAAGAACGGTTATTGGTATCAGCTTGAATTTCATCAGAATGATACGGTAGAAGATCTTGGCGACCGTAAGAAATCATGTACAGGATATTATCTGATTGATGGAAGCCTTCTTGAAAAGATGGTGCCGGATTATTCTGAGGTAGAGTTCACACTGGAGGATGCCTCTCATTATGATAACAGTTCAGATGATGATGACGGAAACGATGGTGGATATGACGGAGATCAGGGTGATGGCGGCAGTACATCTATTTCGCGTGAGGATGCGATTAAGATACAGCAGAACAAAATTGACAGTCTGAAACTTGATATTCGTGAGAGTAAACTTAATATTGAAAAACTTGAGAAAAAAGTTAAAAAAGAAGTTATTTACAGTAAACTGGATGGAACAGTTGCAAAAGTTGGTGATCCTGCTACGGCAGCTTCAGATGGAAACACTTTCATGACTATCAAAAGTAAGGAAGGTTTTTACGTGAAGGGTACAGTCAGTGAACTGATGCTGGACCAGGTAAAAGAAGGAACGATTTTGAACTGTTCCGGGCAGAGCGGTGACTTTGAGGCTGAAGTTGTAGATGTTTCAGAATATCCGGTTTCCGGAGACAGCTATTCCGGCAGTGGAAATCCGAATGTTTCCTATTATTCCTATACGGCAACCATCCCGGATAAATCAGTCAAAGTATCTGATGCTGACTGGCTTACGATCACCCTGAAAAGTGATGCGCAGAGCAAGGGAATTGTACTGGATCGTGCGTTTGTACGCTCCGAAAACGGAAGCAGTTATGTTTATAAGGATGACAATGGTGTGCTTAAAAAACAGAAACTGAGTGTTGGCGGAAATGTAAATGGTGGCTACAGTGTGCTGGTTACGGGCGGAATTACGCGGGATGATAAGATTGCATTTCCTTATGGAGACACAGTCAAAGAAGGTGCAAAAACGCAGGAAGTTTCTGTGAATGAGCTTTATGGTTATTAGGAGGATGGTATTTTATGCTTGAAAATATGAGAATATCGATTCAGGGAATCTGGTCCCATAAAATGCGGTCCTTTCTGACAATGCTGGGAATTATTATAGGTATTGCTTCGATCATTGCAATCGTTTCGACAATTAAAGGTACAAGTGAGCAGATTAAGGAAGATCTGATCGGTGCCGGAAACAATACAGTTTCGGTCAGCCTGAATTACGGTGACAGTGAGTATGATCCGGAGTATGGAATGACGGATGGCACTGCACCGCCGCTTCTTTCTGATCAGCAAAAAGAAGATATCAAAAACCTTGATCATGTGCAGAATGCTACGTTTTTTTACAGCCGTACTTATTCCAGCAGTGTATATTATGAAAATACCACCTTCCAGGGTGGAAGTATATATGGTATCGATACGAATTACTTAAGTACCTGTGGATATATGGTGCAGTCGGGCAGAGGATTTGTGAAAAAAGATTATGATAATATGCGTAAAGTAGCACTTGTAGACAGTAATGCGGCGGATAACCTGTTTTCAGGTGAAAATCCTGTCGGTAAGACTATCGAGATTGGATCTGAACCGTTCACAGTCATAGGTGTTGTTCAACAGAGCGACAATTACCTGCCAAACATTAAGACGATTGATGAGTTTAATGAATATTATCAGACGATTATGGGGACTGTCATGATTCCGAATAAATGCTGGCCAATGGCATTCAAGTTTGATGAACCGGAGAATGCGGTGGTTAAAGCAGATTCCACAGACAATATGAGTTCTGTAGGAAGTGCCGCGGCAGATGTGATGAATCAGGGAATCGATACCAATTCTTCGAAATACAAATACAAAGCCGATGACATTATGCAGCAGGTGCGTAACATGCAGAAACTCAGTGAGAGTACCAATACACAGCTGATCTGGATCGCAAGTATTTCTCTTCTGGTAGGCGGTATCGGAGTTATGAATATTATGCTTGTTTCTGTTACGGAACGAACCAGTGAAATTGGTCTGAAGAAGGCTATCGGTGCAAGAAAGAAGGTAATTCTGTATCAGTTTCTGACGGAGGCAGCAATGCTGACAAGTATTGGAGGAATTATTGGTGTGATTGCCGGTATTATTTTGTCTAAGATTGTATCACAGCTTTCAGGAGCTCCAACTGCAATCAGTATTCCTGCAATCATTGGTTCTGTACTGTTTTCCATGCTGATTGGGGTGGTTTTTGGATTACTGCCATCTGTAAAGGCAGCGGATCTGAACCCGATAGATGCTTTGAGAAGCGAATAAATTTTTATTTGAGTTACTGTCGGAGGTATGATAAACTAAAGACAGTATGCAATGTTTCGGATATGTATATCTGATAAATGAAAAAATACTTAGGGAGATGCAGTATGGGAAAAATTGCAATTGTAACAGACAGTAACAGCGGCATCACACAGGATGAGGGCAGAGAACTCGGTGTTTCTGTCCTGCCGATGCCTTTTTATATTAATGATGTGATGTATCTGGAAGGGATTACCCTTTCACAGGAAGAGTTTTATGAGCGTCTGAAAAATGACGAGACGATTTCCACTTCCCAGCCAAGCCCGGCAGAGGTATGTGGATTATGGGACAATCTTCTGAAAGAATATGATGAAGTTGTTCATATCCCGATGTCAAGCGGGCTGAGTGCTTCATGTGACACAGCAACGATGCTTGCACGTGACTATGACGGTAAGGTTGAGGTAGTCAATAACCAGCGAATTTCTGTTACGCAGCGTCAGTCAGTGCTGGATGCACTGGCACTCAGAGCTGCAGGAAAAACTGCTGCTGAGATCAAGACAAAACTTGAAGAAGAAAAAATGGAATCCAGCATTTACATTACACTTGAGACTCTGAAATATCTGAAAAAAGGCGGAAGAATCACACCGGCTGCGGCAGCAATCGGTACAGTGCTGAATCTGAAACCGGTTCTTCAGATTCAGGGAGAAAAGCTGGATGCTTATGCAAAAGTCCGCGGCAAAAAGCAGGCAAAGAGAATGATGATGAAGGCTATGCAGGAAGACTGGAACACCCGTTTCAAACAGTATGTGGAATCCGGTGAGATGTGTCTGCAGATAGCTTATACAGGCAATAAAGAAGAAGCCGAAGAATTCAAAAAAGAAGTAGAGGCGGCATTCCCGGGAAGGGATATTCATATGGATCCGCTGTCACTCAGTGTAGCCTGTCACATTGGCCATGGAGCGCTTGCAGTTGCATGCTCAAAAAAAGTTACTGTATAAATAAGGAGTCGCGAATAAAATGAAAAAGCTTATGGAATTAATGGCAGAGGAACTTGCTTCTGCCTTTGAAAAAGCCGGATATGATCCGGAATACGGCAAGGTTACGGTTTCCAACAGACCGGATCTTTGCGAATATCAGTGCAACGGGGCAATGGCTGGTGCCAAAGCATATAAGAAGGCTCCGTTTATGATTGCAGATGATGTTGTTGCTTTTCTGAAAGACAGCAATATCTTTTCTGTAGCAGAAGTTGTAAGACCGGGATTTATTAACTTACGTGTAAAAGAAGAATTCCTCGCAGAGTACCTTCGTGAGATGTCCGCAGATCCGAAATATTCTGTCAATGCGGCAGAGCAGCCAAAGACGATCATTATCGACTACGGCGGACCGAATGTTGCAAAACCACTTCATGTAGGACATCTTCGTTCTGCGATCATCGGTGAGAGCATCAAACGTATCGGACGTTTTGTGGGACATAAAGTAATTGGTGATGTACATCTTGGTGACTGGGGTCTCCAGATGGGACTGATCATTACGGAACTAAAACACCGTAAACCGGAGCTTGTATACTTTGATGACAGCTTTGAGGGAAAATACCCGGAAGAAGCTCCATTCACGATCAGTGAGCTGGAAGAAATCTATCCATGTGCAAGCGGTAAATCAAAAGTAGACGAAGAGTATCGTAATGAAGCTCTTGAGGCAACGCATCGGCTTCAGCAGGGCAAACGAGGATATATGGCACTGTGGAACCACATTATGCAGGTTTCCGTGGCAGACCTTAAGAGAAACTACAACAATCTGAATGTGTCATTTGACCTCTGGAAGAAAGAATCTGATGCACAGCCGTACATTCCGGATATGGTGCAGCAGATGAAAGATCAGGGATTTGCTTATGAAGATCAGGGTGCACTGGTTGTTGATGTAAAAGAAGAAAGTGACACAAAAGAGATTCCTCCGTGCATGCTTCTGAAATCTGACGGAGCTTCCCTTTATACGACTACTGATCTTGCAACGATCGTAGAACGTGTAAAACTTTTTGATCCGGATGAGATCCTTTATGTAGTAGATAAACGTCAGGAACTGCATTTCATTCAGGTATTTCGCTGTGCAAGAAAGACCGGTCTTGTAAAACCGGAGACAGAGCTTTCTTTCCTTGGGTTCGGTACCATGAATGGCAAAGACGGCAAACCGTTTAAGACAAGAGACGGCGGTGTTATGCGTCTGGAAAACCTCATTGCAGATATCGATGAGGAAATGTTCCATAAGATCGTTGAGAACCGCAGTGTCAAAGATCAGGATGCAAAAGAAACAGCAGAAATCGTAGGACTTTCTGCAATCAAATACGGAGATCTTTCCAACCAGGCTACAAAGGATTATGTGTTTGATATTGACAGATTTACTTCTTTCGAGGGAAATACCGGTCCGTATATTCTTTATACGATCGTGCGCATCAAATCCATTCTGAACCGCTACAAAGAAGAAGGCGGCAATCTGGATGTAGGTGAAATCCTTCCGGCAGTAAATGCAAGCCAGAAAAACCTGATGTTGGAGCTTACCAAATTCGGAAATACGATCGAAAATGCATTTGAAGAAAAAGCACCTCACAAGATTTGTGCATATATTTATGAAGTATCCAATGCATTTAACAGTTTCTATCATGAAACAAAGATCCTCAGTGAGGAAGATCAGGCACAGAAAGAATCTTTCCTGAAACTTCTCGGACTGACCAAGGATATCCTTGAAAAAAGTATTGATCTTCTGGGCTTTTCCGCACCGGATCGTATGTAAGACTGTAGTTGTAATAAAATAAGCGGAAATGAAATCCTCCATATGCTTCGGCAGGTGGAGGATTGTTTATATTTTTTTTAGAAATAAAAAGTACAGTTTGTGCTATAATATGTTTCATAAATCTATAAATTTCTGATTTCACTGTCGGTATTCTCCGACGAACATCCACAAAAGAGAACGAGAATAAAATGCGGGAGGAGCGATTTCTATCGAACTGACGGGAATAATCTTAAAGGGCAGATATTGTATTGTTGACCAGATAGGAAGCGGCGGCGAAGGACGGATGTATCTGGCGCGAGATCTGGAACTGGGGATTTTTCGCGCTGTAAAAGAACTTCCGATCTCGAATCGGCGGGAGGCGGGACTTCTGCGTCTTCTGGAACATCCGGCACTGCCAAAGATGATCGACTATGCAGAGCGAGAAGAATTTTGCTATATCATTATGGAGTACATTCGAGGGAAATCTCTTGAAGATCTGTTAAAAACCGGCAGGACATTTTCGCTGGAAGAAATTCTTAAGATCACAGATACTGTATTAAAGATATTGGACTATCTTCATTCAAGAAAACCGGCCGTTTTTTATGGAGATCTGAAGCCGGATAACCTGATGATATCGGCAGGTACGTTGTATCTGGTGGATTTTGGCAGTGCCACATTTGAATATCAACAGAGAAGCCATAAGCTGGAGTGTAAGGGGACGCGAGGTTTTGCAGCTCCGGAGCAGTATCATGGGGTGATTGATCAGGCAAGTGATTTTTACTGTCTTGGTAAGACACTGGAGCGTTTGTGCGGAAGAGGGAAATGGAGATACATTTTGCGATGCCCGTATTTCGGAAAGTTTATCTTTAAATGCTGTCGCCCGGAAGCTGGAAAGCGCTGGAAGAATGCGGCAGAAGCAAGCGAGTTTCTTAATAATATCCATCCTTTGAAGCTAAGGCTCCGTTCTGTTCTTGTGCCGCTGGCGGCGGCTGTTCTGGTGCTGGCGGTTGTGGTAAGCAGCGGTGGTCGTATGCAGAAAACATTGCCGGAACTTTCAAAGGTACTGACAGTGATTACGCAGGAATACTATGGATTTGCATATCAGTCAGGGAATCCTGTACTTCAGGCAAGGGTATACGCGCAGGCTGAAGCGAGACTTCAGAGATTATTAAAGCAATACCATACTCCAAAAGAAGAGATTCGGATTCTTGAATTACTGGCATACAACGGGGAGCTGGCGGATCATGCTGACCGTGCGGAAGTGTATTATCGTCAGTTGCTGACATATGAGCCGGAGTATGAAAGAGGATATCTGGAATATGGAAGGTTCCTGTGCAGACAGGCACGATATCAGGAAAGCCGTGCCGTTTACCGGCAATGGCAGAATAACGTTTCAGAAAAAAGTGCACAAAAGGAAGGGGCGCATTCTGATGAGTGGAAAAAATGGAAAAAAGAAATTCTTCCTGTTATTGGCAGGAATACTTCTGGTTCTTAACGGCATAAGTGCCGGCGTGTATGCGATGGAACTTGGTGGATTTGATGTGACGACAGGTGTCGATGACGTAGATGACTGGTCAGACTGGGATGAAGATGGGACAGATGGAGTATCCGAGAATGAATCAGCGGGCAGTGTGGACAGTGTAAGCGGGGATACTTATGGAGAAACAGAGAATACAGTATGGAAAGAATCATCTGATCGGGAAACTGAAAGCAGACAGGAAGAGCCGGCCGGAACGGAGAACCGGGCAAATGCAGGAAATACAGAAGTGATGAATCAGGCAGATACAGGTGGCGGTGTAAAGACAGATCAGATACAGGCAGGAAATTTAGATTCGATGAATACGGACGGATATAGACAGACATATACCGGAAGCGCAGAAATTAATAATCAGGAGATAACAGAAGTACCGACTGATACACCGGTGCCCATGCCATCTCCGACGATAACACCCACAGCTATACCGTCACCTGTGTCTACTGAAGTGCCGGAATCCGAAGTCGATAAAGTGACCGAGTTTCATGAAGAATATCGGATTCCGCCCGCGGAATGCCTGAAAAAGATGAAGCTGTTTTACTGGAAGGAAACTGTGCGGGGAAGAGAGAAAATGGAAATTAAGCTGAATCACAGAGTAGTGACTGCTGTTGCATCTCTCCGAATCAATGGTCAGGAGATATCATGGACGACGGATTGGGGAAGTATTTGTATCGATCAGCTGCAGGAGGATGATGAAAATCTGATAGAGCTGGCAGCAATGGTTCCAGCAGATTTATCGTGGACGGAAATCAAAAAGAATGCTATACTGTCGTATAATGTTTTTTGAAATACATAAGAAAACAGGTGGATTTTGGGATACAGAAATTGGAGGAACCATGTATAAAGCAATTTTATTTGATCTGGACGGGACGCTGACGGAATCCGGAGAAGGAATTACAAAATGCGTACAGTATGCACTGGAAAAACTCGGAAAACCGGAAGAGGATCTGAAGAAACTGGAAGTATTTATCGGACCGCCGCTTAAAGAACAGTTTATGCAATATGCAGGACTGGATAAAGAAACTGCAGTGAAGGCAGTGGAATATTACCGTGAACGTTATTCAAATGTGGGGATATTTGAGAATAAACCATATCTGGGTGTGGAGAATATGCTTCGGGAACTAAAACGCAAGAAATATATTCTGGCAGTTGCATCATCAAAACCGGAATATTATGTGAAACAGATACTGGATCATTTTTATCTGACAGAATATTTTGATGAGATTGTCGGAAGCGAGATGAATGGTGCCAGAAGCAATAAAACAGAAGTTATTGAAGAGGCTCTGGAGCGCATCGGAATGAAAAAGCATCGGGAGCAGGTGGTCATGGTCGGAGACAAAGAGCATGATGTGCTTGGCGCACGAGAAGCAGGACTGGATTGTGTGGCAGTTTCCTATGGATATGGGACACAGGAGGAACTTAAAGAGGCAGCTCCGTTACAGATAGTAGCTTCTGCTGATGAAGTACTGGATTTTTTCGACTGAGCCCCCGACGCAGGCAGTCATATAGCAGACAGATCTGGCGTATAGCTTATCCCTGCGGGATTCATTTCCTGATTTCGCAGATTATCGGATATATGGCACTCTGGCTGATTACACGCTCCGGCGGGGGAATGGAAATATATTATAAACAGGTGGTACTGCTTACCGGTCTGACAGGAATACTTTCTATAATTCCGTGTCTTTGGTTTTACAGCAGGGACCGCATAGCAAGGAAACATGGAGGACTTGTTCTGCCGCAGAAACCCTGGAAACTTGATCTGCCGGAAATAATCCTGTTTTTGGGAATGGGGGCAGCTTTTTCACAGTATGCAAATATGTTTGTCGGAATGCTGCAGTCTGTATTGAATTATAAGGAATATCAGGAGACGATGGATCAGATGACTGCTGGAAAGAGTATGTGGTTTTTGATCATATGTATGGGTGTTATAGCGCCTCTGGCAGAGGAAATCGTATTTCGCTGGCTGATTTATCTGCGGCTCAGAGACTACGTGAGAATGGGAGCTGCTATGGTAATTTCAGGTCTTATCTTTGGGATTTATCACGGAAATCTGGTGCAGGCGGTTTATGCAGGTATTCTCGGAATGATCTTTGCGTATTTTCTGGAAATCAGCGGTTGTCTGTGGGGCAGCGTACTATTGCATATGGGAGCAAATATCTGGTCACTTGTATCTCCGGATCTTGTGAGCTGGATGCTGCAGAAAAATCCAATGTACATTCTGATCATGCTGTTTGCACTGATACTCATTTTGGTTTATGGGATTCCCTATTTTCAGGCAAGGGCGAAAGGACGGACAAAAAGGGTTTTGTAAATGCTTATATAAAAGCTGAATTTTGTTTTGAAATAAAAATGAACAGAAATCTACAGAAGAAAAGCTTTCAGGTTAAAAGAAACCTGGGAGCTTTTTGCTTTACATAAAAGTACTTTGCAATATTTCTGAGTTTAGAATTATTTTATAATTATTTTATATTTATTTTATAGATGCTTGATTGCATAGTGGAGGAAAATATGATAGTCTAAGTGTACTAAAACAATTAATACATTATACACACGCAAATCACATACAAAGTGGAAAGGAAGGGAAATGATCATTTTGGATTATCAGGACAGGCGTCCGATTTATGAACAAATTACAGAGCGATTTCGAACGTTGATCTATCAGGGAGCATTGCCTGCCGGATCCAGACTTCCTTCTGTGCGTCAGCTTGCAATGGAACTGTCCATCAACCCCAATACGATTCAGAGAGCATATATGACGCTGGAGCAGGAGGGACTGATCTATCCTGTCAGGGGAAAAGGCAATTTTGTTGCGGAGACCACACGGATACAGGAAAAGAGCAGGGAAGATTTTCGAAAGGAATTTCTGGAATTGGTAAAAAAGGGAATACAGACGGGAATCACGGAAGAAGAGATGCTTTCGATGGTTCGGAAGAACTGTGAGGAGGAACAGAGATGATTGAGATAAAGAAATGCAGTAAGTCTTTTGGGACGCTTAAGGCCGTCAGTAAACTTTCAATGGATATCGGAGAGAGGGAAGTATTTGGGCTGGTTGGAAGCAATGGCGCAGGAAAGAGTACACTTCTTCGGATGGCAGCAGGGATACTGAGACCGGACGAAGGCGAGATAAGGATTGATGATATTTCTGTTTTCGATAATGAAGATGCGAAAAAGCAGATTTTTTATATTTCGGATGACTGCTATTTTCCTGCAAACTATACCGCAGCGGATATGGCTTCATTTTACCGTCTGTACTATCCGGGATTTGAACGTCAGCGTTTTTCGAAACTGATGCGTCAGTTTCAACTTGATGAAAGTCAGAAGGTCAGTAGTTTTTCAAAGGGAATGAAGAAACAGCTGATGACGCTGATTGGCATCTGTGCGGGGACAAAATATCTTCTCTGTGATGAGACATTTGACGGACTGGATCCGTTGGTACGTCAGGGAGTAAAAAGTCTTTTTGCCGCTGAGATCATGAGCAGAGAATTTTCACCGGTTCTTGCGTCTCACAATTTAAGAGAACTGGAAGATATCTGTGATCATGTGGGCCTTTTATATAAGGGAGGTATGCTTCTGAGTAGAAATCTGGAAGATATGAAATTCCATATTCACAAGATACAGTGTGTATTTACTGATAAGAAGCAGGAAGACGCACTGAAAAAAGAACTTGATGTGTTGAAAGTGGATCATCAGGGCTCACTTGTAATGATCACAGCACGAGGCACAAGGACAGAGATCATGGCAAAAATTCAGGAAAAGAATCCACTTTTCTGTGAAGTGCTTCCACTGACTCTGGAAGAAATATTTATCAGTGAAACGGAGGTGGCTGGCTATGAAATCCAGAATATTTTCTTCTAAACATCTGAAAACAATATCCAAAGGACAAATCTGGATACCGGCATTTATTACACTTGGATTTCTGCTGGCATTTCCGGTGACTGGTATGGTAAAGCTGAGCTCCTGGAGGGATCTGCAATACTCAGATTTACAAATTCTGATTTTGTATAATAATTTGTGGAAAGATGGTTTTGTGCTGTCGGGTCTGATCATTGCATCCATAGCGGCTTTCATAAACAGTGTGAACGGATTCATTTATCTGTATTCTGGTAAAAAAACAGATTTTTATCATGGACTTCCGATGAAAAGAGCAGAACTGTTTCTGGAAAGAGTAGTTTCAGGACTGGTATATTATCTGATGCCGTATATCATCACAGAGTTTCTGATGATCTGTATTGGAGCAATGCGAGGATTTTTCAGTCTGAATATTATGGGGATGGCAGTCGGGATGCTTTTCCTGCATCTCCTTATCTACCTGGTGATCTATTTCAGTATTGTGCTGGTAATCAGTGTGACGGGAAATATGCTGATGGGTATTCTGTGTCTGGGAGGTATGTACCTGTATGGGATTGTACTCAATTTGCTCCTTGTAGCCTATGGACAGTCATTTTGGCGTACCTTCTTCTCGGAATACCAGTATGGTGGCTTTAATACGCTTTTACATACGGCATCTCCGGGAACGCTGATTCTCAGTATGGTCAGCGATTATGCGGAAGGAAAGACAGGAAAATTACTTGCAGCAGTCATTATTCTTGGTGTTATACTTGGAGTCCTGGCATGGATTGCATATAAGAAAAGACCATCAGAAGCAGCAGGAAAATCTATGGTCTATACTTGGGTATCCATGGTAGTAAGATTTATGGTCGTGGTACCGGGCGGTCTTGCAGTTGGCTGGATATTCTATTCACCTACTACCGGAAAAGTCAGAATTCTCTGGTGGATTTTCGGAATGATTCTTGGAACAGTCGTAATACATGGTTTATTAGAAACGATATATCAGATGAGTTTCCAGGGCTTTTTTGCGAAAAAAATACAGCTGGTAATTGCAGGGGTACTTGTAGCAGTTTGTGCACTTTTTTTCCAGAAAGACCTGTTGCATTTTGATAGCTATATTCCAAAACAGGAAGACATTGTATCAGTTAATCTCAACATGATGTCTTTTGATCAGGACTATTATGAGAATGTCCAAAAGACAAAAGATGGAGACTATGAAATAACAGATGCAAATAACTGGGCAGAATCTGCTATGGCATTTATCGGTAAAAATGGTATAGGTGACCAGACTTATAAAGCTCTTCAGGATATCGTTGCCGGCAATCCGAAAAGTGAGGCAATCGACGGAGATTATACATATTATACAAGCATAAAATATACACTTAAATCTGGAAAAGAAATCTACCGAAAATACTGGATAGAGCCGGAAAACTTAAGTGCTCTTGTAAAAGGATTATATGAGGAAGAAAATCTGAAAGAACAGAAATTCGGTTTTCTTGATCTTGATCAGAAATATCTGAAAAATATTGGACTGAATGATGCAAGTGGAAAGGGATTCAGTATCTTCCAGAATGATCCTGATAAAATAAAGCAACTCCTTGAAGCGATGAAGAAGGATGTCGATGCTGCAACAGCAGAAGATTTTATGCAAACACCTGAGGTAAAAATTGATTTTGCTTATCAGCTTCCTGGTAAACAGGATGTGAATAATATGATACCAGGAAATACTAAGGCAGATGTACAGTATGCAGAATGGATAGTTGGTATATATCCTTCATTTAAAAATACTCTTGCAATTCTTAAGGAAACAGGTTATCCTCTGACGGTAGAAGATCTGGATATTGAAAAGATCATGCTGAACTATTTTAATGATGAGGATGGACAGCAGGAAGATGTGACCTATGAGAAGCCGGAAGAAATAAGAGCTTTAAAAGAGGCGTTGACCGTAAGATACAATGGATACGTTGACAAAGATTCAGAAATCTATCAGAATATTTATGTATCAGTGTTTACAGATAAAGGCGAGGCCGTGAATACATATGGACTGAAGAAAGAAAAACTTCCTGATTTCGTAAAAGAAAAGATTACAGAGCTGGGAATCATACAGAGTAGTATGCAGGTGGATGCACCGGTGACAAAAGAAGAGACAGTGTATACAGATGATGAGGAAGATGTGGTAACACAGGCAATTATCGGAGGGGCAGATGCACCTTCAGAAATATATCTGGATAGTACTGTTGAATCAGAATAAGGAGTATATATGGCAAAGGCAGTGAGGCTGGATAAGTTTCTCGCAGATGCGGGAAAGGGAACCAGAAGTGAAGTGAAAAAATTCATACAGAAAGGGCAGGTTCAGGTGAACGGTGTACCGGCGAAGAAACCGGAGATTAAAGTCGATCCGGAGAATGATGTGGTTGTGCTTTCAGGGGAAACGGTGGGTGCGGCACCGGAATTTGTCTATTATCTTCTGAACAAACCGGCCGGCTGCGTCAGTGCGACGGAGGACCGTAACGATCGGACAGTTATGGAATATGTTCCATCTGACCGCAAAGGGCTGTTTCCTGTAGGACGTCTGGACAAAGATACAGAAGGCTTACTTCTTATTACAGATGACGGGATGCTAGCACATGAGCTTCTTGCACCGGGAAAACATGTGGATAAAACATATTTTGTCCGCGTGGAGGGAAAGCTTACGGTGGAAAACATCGAGAAACTGGAGAATGGTGTGGATATCGGAGAAGAGAAACTGACCATGCCGGCCAGAGCGGAGATCGTCGGTGGAAGCTGGGAAGGGGCCGGTGATTCGCAACCAGGTCGTGTGCGCATAGAAAATCTGCCGGAAGTGTATACAGAATTGCATCTGACAATTCACGAAGGCAAGTTTCATCAGGTCAAGAGGATGATGGCAGCAGTCGGAAAACCAGTCATCTACCTCAAGAGAATCTCCATGGGTCCGCTTACCCTCCCCGACAATCTCAAGAAAGGTGAGTGCCGTCCTCTGACTGAGGAAGAACTTTTATGGTTGAAGGGATAGCGTTATCGCCACTAAATGTGTTGGCTGTGTTTTTAACTGCATTTTGCCGGTATCAGTATGATGCAGTTACAGTATTGTCGTAGCAGACATTTACAGAGCGCCTTTAGGTACTGACGAAATACAGCTGTTACGGAGACCCATTCTTGAAGGTTATCCTGAAAGAATGCATGGTCGGAGTTACCGATTAGTTCGTCAGACCGTTGCTCTGGTCTGCGAGGCAATATGTGAACGGCATCGTGCGTGAACATGGTAAAATCCAGCAAAAATATACCGAAAACTGCGAAAACCCTCTTTACACGGAGGGTTTTCTTATGCTATACTCTAGGAGTTGCAATGTGCGCACTGACGCACAAATAAAAAGTCACGTACAGAGATTCCGATGGATGGTGCCCTTACGGTGTGAGGTTGGGTCCGGATAGAAAATGATCTGTACGGAAGAATTTAACCAAAAAGGAGAACAAACATGAGCGTTATTTCAATGAAACAGCTTTTGGAAGCAGGTGTTCATTTCGGACATCAGACAAGAAGATGGAACCCTAAAATGGCTCCGTACATCTACACAGAAAGAAACGGTATCTACATCATCGACCTTCAGCAGTCTGTAGGTATGGTAGACGATGCTTACAATGCAGTAGCTGATATCGTAGCTAACGGCGGAAACATCCTTTTCGTTGGAACTAAGAAACAGGCTCAGGATGCTATCAAAGCAGAAGCAGAGCGTTGCGGACAGTTCTATGTAAACGAAAGATGGCTTGGTGGTATGCTTACAAACTTCAAGACAATCCAGAGCCGTATTGCAAGACTGAAACAGATTGAAGCTATGGAAGCTGACGGAACTTTCGAAGTACTTCCAAAGAAAGAAGTTATTGAATTAAGAAAAGAACTTGCTAAACTGCAGAAAAACCTTGGCGGTATCAAAGAGATGAAACGTCTCCCGGATGCAATCTTCATCGTTGATCCTAAGAAAGAAAGAATCTGCGTTCAGGAAGCTCATACATTAGGTATTCCGCTTATCGGTATCTGCGATACAAACTGTGATCCGGAAGAACTTGATTATGTAATCCCGGGTAACGATGATGCTATCCGTGCCGTAAAACTGATCGTTTCCAAAATGGCAGATGCTGTTATCGAAGCAAATCAGGGAACAACAGAAGCTGAAGAAGCAGAAGTTGAAGAAGCTACAGAGGAATAATTAATTTAATAATTCCAGGAGGAAAATACAATGGCTATTACAGCAGCTCAGGTAAAAGAATTAAGAGAAATGACCGGTGCCGGAATGATGGACTGTAAGAAAGCTCTTACAGCTACAGATGGCGATATGGACAAAGCAGTAGAATTCCTGCGTGAAAAAGGTCTTGCTACAGCTCAGAAAAAAGCAAGCCGTGTTGCAGCAGAAGGTCTTTGCAAGACTCTTGTTGCTGATGATGAGAAGAACGCAGTTGTTGTAGAAGTTAACTCTGAGACAGACTTCGTTGCTAAGAATGAAAAATTCCAGAGCTATGTTGCAGATGTTGCAGCACAGGCACTTACAACTTCCGCAGCTGACATCGACGCTTTCCTTGCAGAGCCATGGGCACTTGATACAACCAAGACTGTAAACGAAGCTCTTGCAGCTCAGATCGCAGTTATCGGTGAGAACATGCACATCAGAAGATTTGTTCAGGTGAAAGAAGAAAACGGATTCGTTGCTTCTTACACACATATGGGTGGAAAAATCGGCGTTCTTGTAGACGTTGAAACAGATGTTGTTAACGATGCAGTGAAAGAAATGGCTAGAAACGTAGCAATGCAGATTGCAGCTCTGAAACCGCAGTACACAAGCGACAGCGAAGTAAGTGCTGAATATATCGAGCATGAAAAAGAAATCCTTCTTGCTCAGATCCAGAACGATCCGAAAGAATCCCAGAAACCGGAGAAGGTTATCCAGGGTATGATCACTGGACGTATCAAGAAAGAACTCAAAGAGATCTGCCTTCTTGACCAGGTATACGTTAAAGCAGAAGACGGAAAACAGACTGTTGCTAAATACGTAGAAGAAGTTGCTAAAGCAAACGGCGCTAAGATCACAATCAAAGGTTTCGTTCGTTTCGAAACTGGCGAAGGTATCGAAAAACGTCATGATGACTTCGCAGCAGAAGTTGCAGCTCAGGCTGGAATGTAATCCAGAAGTCGCAAAGCAGATGAACGCATAATCTTACAGTTCGCATAAGAATTTGAACCGTATTATTATCATGTAAATCAACGAAAAACCTTGAATTTCCTATGAAAATGGGATGATTCAAGGTTTTTTTGCGTGTTGGGGAATAAATTTTGACTTATCGTAAATTATCGCTATTTATGCATGGAATTGGGTAAAAGTTGGGGAGTGAGTTGGGGAATTTCAATTCCCCAACTGGCGTGTGAAACTTTGCCTCATTCTTCTGAAATAAGTAGGCGGAGATTGCCTGTTTTATTTTGTTGGGGAGTAGTGTAATTACCCAATATTTACCCAACTTTTGATGTATGATAGCGTAAGATTCCCCAACTTTTCATAAGCTATCGTGGAAAATAATAAATTGAAATATTAAAAAAGAGAGATTATAATGAGGACACAGATTTTCGATTATTTGCATAAAGAACCATTTAGTAGTAAAAAGGGGAATAGAATTGATTTTATATCATGTAACATTATTTAATAAGCCAACACAGGAAATACTGATTCCACGAATACCAGGAGATACTTCTATAGGGGAAGAAGTTAAAACAAATAGAATATGTTTGGCACCAAGTATTATTCAATGTTTGCGTGCATTGGAGATATATAAGTATTTTCAAGAAGATACGCTAGATGTTAAAGTTTATAAGATAGTCGTTGATGAAAATGATGAACAGTTAATTTCATGGGAACAGTTATATTTAAATGGTTTGGTTGATGATGCTGCACTTACACATGAATATTGGTATAAAAGTAAGCTTATTCCAGTAGAATATAATGAATATAGAATTAGTGAATGTGTAAAAAAGAGGTATATTATTATTCCCTCAAAAGAGAAAATGCGGATAAAAGAAATCATAGAAACAATGGGAGTATGCTTTGATAGACTGGAGAAATATAATGCATTTCAAATTATGAATGAATGGCTTCCACGACAATCAGAAACATTTCAAGAGCAAGTAAAAAAGAAATTAACACATAAAGTTGAAGAATATACAGAAGGGTCTGCTGAAATTTATAAGAAAATATTTGGAAATATTCCGGAACGTTTTCGTGAAGAAAAAGATTTTCGAGAAATTGAATATCTTGAAAAATGTAAAATAGAATATATTACATAGCCGATTGATTCAAATTGAAAGTCAGTCGGCTTTTTTCATGCTCATTTTTATACATAGCCAGTCTCGTAAAAAGGATTGGCTATTAAATTTTTCGAGGAAGGAGGAAGCCATATGACTAAGTGTAAAGTAATCGCCCTTGCAAATCAGAAGGGAGGAACAGCCAAGACCACAACAACATTAAATCTAGGAATCGGTCTTGCACATCAGGGACGAAAAGTATTATTGGTCGATGCTGATCCACAGGGAGATTTAACAACTGCATTGGGTTGGATAAATGCAGATAGTCTTCCGATTACATTGGAAACACAAATGAAGAAGATATTACAAGACGAACCGTTTGTGTATAATGAAGGCATTTTGCACCATGAAGAAGGAGTAGACATTATTCCAACCAATATCGAGCTATCGGGCATGGAAATCTCACTGGTAAATGCCATGAGCAGAGAGCAGACTTTAAAGCTGTATCTGTCAGATTTGAAAAAGGATTATGATTATATCCTGATTGATTGTATGCCTAGTTTGGGAATGTTGACTATCAATGCATTAGCTGCCGCAGACAGTGTAATTGTTCCAGTTCAGGCTCATTATCTTCCATTAAAAGGTATGACGCAGTTAATGAAAACAATCGGTAAGGTACAAAGACAGCTAAATCCTAATCTGAAGATTGATGGAGTATTGCTGACACTTGCAGATATGAGGACAAAACTGGCAAGGACAACAGAGGATAGCCTTCGAGAAAATTACGGGAAACATATCCGAATTTTCAAAACGGTTATTCCAGTGGCTATCACAGCGGCAGAAAGCAGTGCAGCAGGACAGAGCATTTATGAGTATGACAAGAATGGAACTGTTGCAAAGGCGTATGCAGAATTTACGAGGGAGGTGATTCAGTGTGGCGAAAAGCAAAGAAATAAACATGAATCTTCCCTCAGCCGATGACCTTTTTACCACGCAGGAAGAAAGAGACCAGAAGAATCAGGAGCATGTAAAAAATATTTCTGTTTATGACATCAGTGATTTTCCGAATCATCCATTTAAAGTAAAAATGGATGATAAAATGGTGGAGACCATTGAAAGTATTCGAGAACATGGTGTATTGGTTCCTGCTCTTGTCAGAGAGAAGCCAACAGGTGGGTATGAAATGATTTCTGGACACCGTAGAAAAATGGCAAGTGAACTGGCAGGGTTAGAAAATATACCTTGTATTGTAAGAAATCTCAGTGATGACGAAGCAGTTATTGTCATGGTTGACAGCAATCTTCAAAGGGAAGAAATATTACCATCAGAAAAAGCATTTGCTTACAAAATGAAGTTAGATGTCATGAAAAGACAGGGACAAAGAACTGATTTAACTTCGTCGCCACTGGCGACAAAGTTGAAAGGAAAACGTTCTGATGAATTATTGGGTGAGGAGGTTGGAGAAAGTAAAGACCAAATCAGAAGATATATTCGATTAACCTACTTGATACCGGAAATTCTTGATATGGTCGATAACAAGAAAATTGCCATGCGTCCGGCGGTGGAGCTGTCTTATTTGCCAAAAGAAGAACAGGAGATATTGTACGATACCATGGAATCGGAAGATTGCACTCCAAGTCATGCACAGGCAATCAAAATCCGCAAATTTTCAGCAGAGGGCAGATTGAATGAAGATGTTTTGTTGTCGATTATGGCAGAGGAAAAGCCAAATCAGGTAGAGCAATGGAAAATCCCTAAGAACCGACTGAAGAAATATTTTCCATCGGGGACTTCACAACAAAAAATGGAGGAAACCATTATCAAAGCACTGGAATTATACCGGAAACGGGAAAAAAGCAGGGAAC
>OLQE01000146.1_pt1 | contig 63876 bp, 59 predicted proteins | sample 1643161 | NCBI WGS metagenome assembly OLQE01 (sample SAMEA3136650, study PRJEB25190) | human gut metagenome
GTGTTAAGCACGCCGCCAGCGTTCATCCTGAGCCAGGATCAAACTCTCTGATAAAATGTTTGATTCACTCAAGATAACAACTAGCTATCTCTCGTTTTACTGTTTTTGGTTTTTCAAACCGTTCTTAAAAATGTAAAGAATTTTCGAGAATCGTATGTGTTTCACTGTTTAGTTATCAAGGTTGTCTGTCTTGCGACAGCTTTGCCATTTTAACATGTTGTCTTCTGTTTGTCAAGAACTTTTTTAATAAGTTTTTTTCAAGCTTCTTCAACATTTATTCTTTTCAACAGCTTTTCGAGTTTATCATAACTCTTTCGCTTTGTCAAGAACTTTTTTTTACTTTCTTTTTTCAAGAAAGAACGGAGAAGGAGGGATTTGAACCCTCGCGCCGCTATTAACGACCTACTCCCTTTCCAGGGGAGCCCCTTCGGCCAGCTTGGGTACTTCTCCAAATTGCCCTAGATTCGTCGTTTCACAGAAACGACTTTCTTCACTCTCTCGTGTCTTTATTTAGTTCTCTTCGTTTTCACCGAAGAACCTTGTGCATTATATCGCACTTTTCATTTGTTTGTCAAGTACTTTTTTCAAAACTTTTTAAGTAACTTGACAAGCGGAGAGAGTGGGATTCGAACCCACGCGCCCTTGCGGACAAACGGTTTTCAAGACCGCCTCGTTATGACCACTTCGATATCTCTCCATATGCACTTTTCAGTGTTCGACGTCTCTTTGCCAGACGCAAGATGTATTCTATCATCAAATCTTTTTACTGTCAATACAAAATTTTACATTTTTTCAATCTTTTTCAAAAACACCTCTGCAACGTCCAGATCCTCCGGTGTTGTGATCTTTATATTCTGATAAGAACCTTCCACAAGGCGGACTTTAACCCCACTTTCCTGCTCCACCACCATGGCATCGTCTGTAATCATACTCATATCTTTCTTTCGAATACTCTCATGTGCTTTTCGTATGAGAGCATAAGAAAATATCTGCGGCGTTTGTATAGTCCAGACCTGTTTGCGTTCCGGAGTCGTACTGACAAAGCCGTCCTCATCAGACAGCTTGACCGTATCTTTTGATGGCATTCCCACTACACATGCGCCTGTCTCTCTTACGCCGGCAAGACCTCGCTTAAGAATTTCTTCTGTAATAAATGGACGTGCTCCATCATGTATAAACACATAATCAGTGTCTGTGCAGGCAAGGAGTCCCTGATAGACAGAATCATAGCGTTCTTTACCGCCGGCAATAACATCTGATACTTTCGTAAAAGAGTAGTGGTCAACGATTTCATCCTTACAATAGCAAATCATATCGCTTTGTGTCACAAGAATAATATCATCGATCACCGGACTGTCCTGAAAGCATTTTAAAGAATAATATAATACAGGATGATCCTGAATCTCCAGAAACTGTTTCTGGATTTTACTGTGCATACGTTTTCCCTGTCCTGCTGCCAGAACAATTGCCGTAATTTTTTCTTTCATTTCAGAACCTCCTGATACTGTTATTTAACGTTCACCGAGTTTTAAATTCGGTACAGCATTGAGATCCCATCCATGACGGGTTCCCTTCATATATTCATAGTACGCTGCCACACCGATCATTGCCGCGTTGTCTGTGCAGAAAATCGGTGACGGACGATAAAACTTATAACCATTTTCCACACATGCTTTTTCCATTGCCGCGCGAAGTGTTCCATTGGACGCAACTCCACCCGCAATCGCGATTTTATCCATCTTGTAATCTTTTGCTGCGAGCATCGTATGCTCCACAAGAACATCTACTACTGCTTTCTGGAAGGAAGCTGCAAGATCCGCACGATTCACTTCTTCGCCTTTCATCTGCGCCTGATTGATATAATTCAGGACAGCTGATTTCACACCGCTAAAGCTGAAATCATAAGGACAGGTTCCGATTTTTGCGCGCGGAAACACAATAGCCTCCGGATTTCCCTCTTTTGAAAGCTTGTCAATCTTCGGACCGCCCGGATACCCCAGTCCAATTGCACGGGCAACTTTATCAAATGCCTCTCCCGCTGCATCATCACGTGTACGTCCGAGGATTTCAAACTCACCGTAATCTTTGACGATTACAAGGTGTGTATGTCCTCCTGACACAATCAGGCAGAGAAACGGCGGTTCCAGATCCGGATGTTCAATATAATTTGCAGAAACGTGCCCTTCAATATGATGCACGCCTACCAGCGGGAGCTTCTTAGCGTATGCAATTGCTTTTGCCTCTGCCACTCCTACCAGAAGCGCACCAACCAGACCCGGACCATAAGTAACACCAATGGCATCCAGATCATCCAGTGTGACATCTGCATCCTTTAATGCTTCTTCAACTACCTGATTTACTTTTTCGATATGTTTACGGGAGGCAATTTCAGGTACAACACCTCCATATAACTTATGAAGTTCGATCTGCGACGATATAACATTTGACAGAATTGTTCTTCCGTTCTTTACTACAGAAGCCGCTGTCTCATCACATGAACTTTCTATTGCCAGAATCAATGTATCTTTCATTTTATGGCTCCTCTATTCTTCTTCGAAATTTAACTCAACACTTTTTCCGTCTTTGCCCGGCCATGAATTCGGGAAAATGCCACGTACCATATCCATATACTCATCCGGACGAATCAGGGACGGACTGTAATGCGTCAGCCATAGTTCTTTGACTTCTGCATCTTTTGCAAGTGTTGCCGCCTCACGAAATGTCATGTGTTTATAGCCTTTTGCTTTTTCAATTTTGTCTTCTTCTCCATACATTCCCTCACAGATAAAGAGATCCGAATTTACGGCATTATGCAAAATAGATTCCGTCGGACGCGTATCCGTCGTGTATGTCACCTTAATACCTTTTCGATCCGGTCCGAGAACCATATCCGGCGTATACACCACGCCATCCGCCTCTATCGTCTGGCCTTTCTGAAGAGGATTCCAGTATTTCAGCGGAATCTCCTGTTCTCTGGCACGTTCCGGTGAAAATTTTCCCTGACGCAGAATCTCAATCGTATAGCCATAACAGATCACATTGTGATTCACACGAAATGCGCTAATACGGTACCCGTTAAGTTCCAGTACTTCAAATGGTTTTGTTACTTCTATAAATTTAATCTCAAAAGGGAGTTCCGGTGCAATTACGCGAAGTGCATTCACCACACGCTCCAGTCCTTTAGGACCGACAAGCGTAAGCGGTTCCGTCCGATCTGCATTCCCCATTGTAAGAAGAAGTCCCGGAAGACCACTGATATGATCTCCGTGATAATGTGTAAAACAAATCACATCGATTGGTTTGAAACTCCATCCTTTTTCTTTAATTGCAACCTGTGTTCCCTCTCCGCAGTCAATCAGTAGACTGCTCCCGTTATAACGCGTCATAAGCGCAGTCAGCCACCGCCTAGGGAGTGGCATCATACCACCACAGCCCAGTAAACATAAATCCAACATATTTTTCACTCCTGCATTTACTGCATCTTCGTCATTAAAACTGCATTTTCGGTAGGATCAGTATAATAATCCCTGCGAAGTCCATCTTCTTTAAATCCAAGTCTTTCGTACAGTCTTCTTGCCGTTCCGTTGCCTTCCCGCACTTCAAGATGCACAATATGAATTCCGATCATTTCTGCCATCTTAAGCATGCTGTCCACAAGGAAATAGCCGATACCTTCTTTTTGTCTGTCTGAACGAACAGCAACATTCAGAATATCGCCTTCATCCAGAACTGTCTGCATGCTGCAATAGGCAAGAATTTTTTCTTTTTCCTCGACTACAAAAAACATGGTATTCTCTTTTGTCAGAAATGTAAAAAAGCCTTCCTTCGTCCATGGATCAGAAAAAAGGGCTTTTTCTATCTCTACGACCTGCTCCAGATCCTCTACTGACATTTCGCGAAACGTCATGAATTACCGTCGGCCTTTGCCGCCTCCCGCTCAGCACGCTCTCTTTCAGCCTGCGAAACACGCAGATAATCCGGAACATGTTCCATTGCCGTTTCTGTTTTTCCCTGACTATAATAAATCTCGCCAAGCGCTGCGACTGCTGCTGCCCTCTGTTTGTTTACGTGTGCAGGCGCAAAAGAATACGGCACTGTCATTTTTTCTTCAATAAGCTCACGAAAAACCGGTACTCCATCACCAAGAAAAGTCACCGCTTCTCCACGCTGATTCAACTTGTCAATCATAGTTTCCATCGGCACTGCCATCTGGTCTTCCACCACTTCCAGCTGATGATCAGTAAAACAGTAAATGCCTGTATAAACCTGCCTGCGTCGCGCATCCATGATCGGACAGATCAGCCCCGGTGTATCATACAGATTGTATGCCAGTCCCTCTACAGTAGGAATGGCAATCAATGGTTTCTTTAAGGCAAGTCCAAGTCCTTTTGCTGTTGCTGACCCAATCCTCAGCCCTGTAAAGGAACCAGGTCCTGCTGCTACTGCGATTGCATCAATGCTGTTCAGATCAAGTTCTGTCATTTTTGCAATCTCATCCAACATCGGCAGTAATGTCTGTGAATGTGTTTTTTTATAATTGACTGTATATTCCGCAATCAGCGCATCGTCCTCTACTATAGCAACAGATGCCACGATTCCGGAACTGTCAAGTCCTAAAATCTTCATATCCTATCTCCTCTTTTCATCCATCCAGATAAAACAGATAAAATTTCTTACAAACCTTCCACAGTGATCCGGCGATAATCAAATCCCTGCTCAAGATTCTTTTCTATTGTAATGGAAATTCTGTCATCCGGCAAAATCTCCTCAATCAGTTCTGCCCATTCGATCAGGCAGATACCCTTGCCAAAGAAATAATCATCATATCCGATTTCTTCCATTTCCTCGATATCCCCGATCCGGTAAACGTCAAAATGATAAAATGGCAGGCGTCCTTCTTCATAAACCTGTACAATCGTAAATGTCGGGCTGCTTACCGGCTCCGTAATCCCAAGTCCTGCAGCAACTCCCTGCGTAAATACTGTCTTTCCTACTCCCAGGTCTCCGGTCAGTGTATATACCTGACCAGGTCTTGCCTGCAGACCGATTTTTCGACCTAATTCATATGTTTCTTCAGGGCTTCTTGTCTCTGTCACCATTTTACCAATCACCTTTTTCCTTGCAGAATTGTTCTTTGCATATTATAATAGAGCCCACAGAGAAAAACAATACTTTTTGCAAAAGGAGACTATGATTATGGCAAATACAAACCCGATCGTAACCATTACCATGGAAAATGGTGATGTGATGAAAGCAGAGCTTTATCCGGAAATCGCACCGAATACCGTAAACAATTTTATCAGTCTTGTAAAAAAAGGATTTTATGATGGTCTGATCTTCCATCGTGTCATCAACGGCTTTATGATCCAGGGCGGATGTCCGGACGGAACCGGAATGGGCGGTCCTGGCTACAGCATCAAAGGCGAATTTGCACAGAACGGTGTTGCAAATGATCTCGCACACACTCCTGGTGTTCTTTCCATGGCAAGAGCCATGCATCCAAATTCAGGTGGAAGCCAGTTCTTTATCATGCACAAAGCAGCTCCACACCTTGACGGAAGCTATGCTGCATTCGGTAAAGTAATCGAAGGAATGGATGTTGTAAACAAAATCGCAGAGACAGAAACTGATTTCCGTGACAGACCGCTTGATGATCAGCAGATCAAATCCATGACTGTTGATACATTCGGCGTAGATTATCCGGAACCGGAGAAATGCTGATTTAATTTCGGTGCATAACCGAAAGATTACATCATGTTTTTTTTCACACAAACAAAAAAAACGCCGCAGAAACCATGATTCGTTTCATGATTTCTGCGGCGCTTCTTATGTTTTAATCAATGATCAAACGTCTGAACTTCTCCGTCAATCACCGAATAGTAGCATTCCCCATCCTGCTCAAGCCGTGCGCGTCCATTCGTTCCTTCTGTGATTGCTTTCTCGACACTCCCGCTTTCCTGTACAGGAACCAGCAGTTTCAAAACAACCCGGTCAGTGTATTCACTGTCCAGCACAGGCAAGGACCGTTCTCCTGCGATATACTGAATCTTGCCGATCCCGGTATAATCCGTCGTAACCTGCAGTATAATTCCCTTTTGCTTTAATATGACAGTACTTGCAGCCAGACCTTCCTGTACAGCCTTTGAATAGGCACGCACAAGACCGCCCGTACCAAGAAGCACCCCGCCGAAATATCTGGTTACTACAACAGCTACATTGTAGATATCTTCTCCCAGAATCACATCCAACATCGGACGTCCGGCAGTTCCGGACGGCTCCCCGTCATCACTGCATCTTGTGAATTCCCTGTTCGCTCCGACGGAATATACGTAGCAGTTATGTCTGGCATCCCAGTATTTCTTTTTCATTTCTTCCAGAAATACCAGCGCTTCGTCTTCTGTTTCAACAGGGCGAACCGTTGCGATAAATCGAGATTTCTTTTCGGTTATTTCTCCGATACCGCCCTCATATATAGTTTTGTATTCTGTAAGTTTATTCTTCTGCGCTTCCACCGTCATCTCCTCCGCCGGTATCTCCTCCGCCGTCATCACCTCCGGTATTGTCTCCGCCGCCGTCATCTCCTCCGGTGTTGTCACCAGTGTTATCTCCGGTGTTGTCGCCGGTATTATCTCCGGTGTTGTCGCCGGTATTATCCCCGGTGTTGTCGCCGGTGTTATCTCCGGTGTTATCGCCGGTATTATCTCCGGTATTATCTGCATCCGGGTTATTTGGATCCGGTGTCGGTGACAATTCAAAAGTTGCCTCTTCAGTCGTATACTCTTCCATTGTATCGTCAGATTCATAGAAATGCTGATCACAATAATCTGTCGGCACATCACCAATATCAAAGTATTCTGTGATTACCGGGCAGCCAGCTCTTGGAAGCAGTCCCGTTTCTTCACAAATACTGATTTTCTCTACACTTGCCGGCATATCAAAGTCTTTATCCGGAAGGCCCTCATGAATACGGGTCATTACCTTTTTCCAGAGGTTCTTGTGGAAATTTCTCGCGTCTTCCGGAAGTTTCTCATTATTATCAAATCCGGACCATACCGCACAAGTATAATATGGTGTATATCCCACAAACCAGAGGTCATTGTATGCATCTGTTGTACCTGTCTTACCGGCAACTGTCATATTATCCAGCTGGCAGGCAGTACCTGTACCTTTATTTACAACATCTTCCATCGCACTGGTCAGAAGCCATGCCGTGCTTTCCTTAATAACAGATCTTCCTGCTGAATTTTTTTCAATCAGGACATTTCCGTTATGATCCAGAATCTTGGTATAGTAAATCGGCTCAATATAATTGCCATTATTTGCAATTGCCGCATATGCTGCACAAAGTTCTATATTCGTAACACCGTGAGTAAGACCTCCCAGTGCCATCGGAAGGTTGGCATCTGTCCAGACAGTTCCGTCAGCATCTCTATCTGCTTCAGTACCATGTGCCAGTGTTGTAAATCCAAAATTGTCAAGGTACTGCAGTCCGAGTTTCGGAGTAACTTCTTCCAGACACTTAACTGCAACAACGTTGATGGAATTCTGGATGGCCTGGCGTATTGTTGTCGTTCCGCCATAACTTTTGGAAGCATTATTTACCGGTGATCCATCCGGATAATTGTATGGTTCATCTTCGAATGTCGTTGCCAGCGTCATTCCTTTCTCGTTGAGAGCCGGTGCATACGTAGACAGAACCTTAAATGTTGAACCCGGCTGTCTTGTCGTATCTGTCGCACGGTTCAGTGTCAGACTCGCTGTCTTCTCTCCACGTCCGCCGATGATAGCTTTTACATAACCTGTATGCTGATCAATGACACTCATAGAAGACTGTGGCTGTGGTGCAAAACTTACACGTTCCGCGACAACCGTTCCCCCATCAGCAAGAACAGCTTCTTTGTATCGGTCAACATAGCTCTGTCCTTCTTCCTGAGAATCAAACAGAAGGTCAAATTCCGGATCTTCGTTCTGGAAATACAGACGAAGCATTTCTTTGCTGTAGTTTATCTCTTCTCCGTCAGGATTCTGGACAGTGAGCGCATAATCCAGCGCGTACTGCACGTAATCCGGATAATTTGACGGATCTGCATACTCTTCATCCAGAATCTTCTGAATAGAAGCGTCCTGTGTCGTATAAATACTCAGACCGCCACTGTAAACAAGATTCTGTGCCTGCGTACGGGTATAGCCTTTAATATTCATCAGATCATTAATCACCTGATCAATCAGTTCATCTTCAAAATAGGAATATACGGTATTATCCGTCTCTTCATTCAGTACCTGCGCTGCCTGAATTTCTGAATAGACATCATCATTGATTACCTGATCATATTGTTCCTGTGTAATATATCCCTGATCGATCATATGATCCAGGACTTCTTTACGTCTCTTTGCATTTGCTTCCGGATGCTCAATCGGATTGTACTGCGTCGGGTTCTGTGTGATACCCGCCAGTGTCGTGCATTCTGACAGATTCAGATCCCATACATCCTTATTAAAGTATTTGCGGGCGGCTGCCTGCACACCATATGTTCCGGCTCCGAGGTTGATCGTATTGAGATAGTTTTCGAGAATTACATTTTTGTCATTAATTTTTTTCTCAATTTCAACCGCCAGATACTGTTCCTGAATTTTACGTGTAAAACGCTCAAGCCATGTAGACTCCTGCGTCCAGTTTGTAAATACATTATTCTTCAAAAGCTGCTGTGTAATCGTACTTGCACCTTCTGAAAGATTTCCAGAGGAAAGGTTCTTTACAAAAGCACGGAGAATACCTCTTACGTCGATACCATTATGCTCATAAAAACGTTCATCCTCGATTGCGACAACCGCATGCTGAAGATCCACCGGAATCTGATCAATAGATACAGGAAGTCGATTCGAACTCGGTGCCGTCAGCTTGCGAAGCTGATTGCCATCTCCATCATATAAAAATGTCGCATAACCCAGTGGTGAAATATCAATATCATTTACATCAGGAGCATTATCTATAATTCCCCGAAAAGCTCCAATTCCGGTACAGCCAATCACCACACAGATTGTGATCAATATCACAAAAAGAACTCTGATCAGCGACACATGAGCTCTTTTGCCCATCATGGCAGTACGGGAAATCAGCGAATTTCGCTTTTTTGAGACTGATTTTTTTCCGTAATTCATGGTTTTCCTCCTTTATAGTCCGTTCTATTATAGCAAATAAAAAATCGTAAATAAAGCCCCAATTAAAAACTTCACAATTGCAAAAATATATTTCTGAAACTATTATACTCTTTTACACCCAAAAGTCTGTAATCCAACTTAAAAGAGGGATTCCAAATTCTGGAATCCCTCTTTCTGTAAAAATCTTCAGATCTTAAATATGTATTTTTCAGAGAACCATCTTTGCCGCACCATAAATTCCGGCATCATTTCCAAGCATCGCAAGCTTAATAGGGGTCTCCTTGCAGGATGGGAATGCATGTCTTATGTAGTGTTTCTGAATACAGTCGATCAGCGGCTGTCCGGCTTTTGACACTCCTCCACCGATTACGATTGCTTCCGGATCCACAACTGCCGCAAATCCCGCGATAGCGCTTCCGAGCAGTCCTCCTACACATTCCATAATACGTCCTGCAAGTGTATCTCCTGCCTTAAACGCATCGAGAACATCTTTTGCTGTAATATTCTGAAGACCTCTCAGAGTACTGTCTTCCTCAGATGCCGCCAGCATTCTTCCTGCCACACGGACGATTCCTGTTGCAGATGCATACTGCTCCAGGCAGCCTTTATTTCCACAGTTACATGCTTCTTTTTCATCCTGTACCACTGTAACATGACCGATTTCTCCGCCTGCACCATGCGCTCCGGCTACGATTTTTCCGTCTATGATGATGCCGCCGCCGACACCTGTTCCAAGTGTTACAAGAATCACATTCTGCGCTCCGGCCGCTGCACCTTTCCATGCCTCACCAAGTGCGGCTACGTTTGCATCGTTTCCTGCCTTTGCTTTCAGTCCTGTAAGGTCATGAAGGATCTGCGCAACCGGAGTAAATCCCCAGTAAAGATTCACTGCACATGCAGCCTCGCCTTTTGAATTGATCGGTCCCGGGATGCCGATTCCCACACCTTCTACATCTGCTTTATCGATTTTCTTTTCTTCGAGTTTGAGATTGATTGCATTTGCAACATCCGGAAGAATGTTCTCTCCTTTATTCTCTGTTCTTGTAGGAATTTCCCATTTGTCTACCAGAGTACCGTCTGTCTGGAAAAGACCACATTTTACAGTTGTACCTCCCACATCAATTCCGAAGCAATATGAACCCATTTTTCTTCCACCTTTCCCTGTTGTTTGTTATTTCAAAGCAGATTTCTGCTTTATCAGCTTTCACGTTTTTTTGCAATATTTGCCTGTACACGCTTGTACAGCTCTTCTGCCGCATTGTATCCCATCTTCTTCTGTCTGTGATTGACAGCAGCAGACTCTACGATAACAGCAAGGTTACGTCCCGGTCTGATCGGAAGGGAATGGCAGACGATTTTGTTTCCAAGATATTCTGTATATTCTTCATGCAGACCAAGGCGGTCATATTCTTTGTCACGATCCCACTCTTCCAGCTTGATAACAAGGTCAACAGACTGTGTATCCTTAACACTCTCTACACCAAACAATGTCTTGACATCAATGATACCGATACCACGAAGTTCAATAAAATGACGTGTGATATCCGGCGCTGATCCTACCAGAGTGACGTCACTGACTTTACGAAGTTCTACAACATCATCACTGACAAGACGATGGCCACGCTTGATCAGTTCCAGAGCGGCCTCGCTCTTGCCGATTCCGCTCTCACCTGTAATCAGGATTCCTTCACCATAAACATCGACAAGTACACCATGAATGGAGATACATGGTGCAAGCTGTACACCAAGCCAGCGGATGATTTCAGCCATAAGACTGGATGTTGTCCTCTCTGTCACAAATGTCGGTACATTGTATTTGATCGCCATATCGATCATATCCTGCGATGGCTTTGTCATGGTGCTGAAAATAACACATGGAATCTTACTTGAAATAAAGCGCTCGTATTTCATCATACGTTTCTCATCACTGAGCTGCATCAGATACGTATATTCCACATATCCGATGATCTGAACACGCTCGTTTGCAAAATGTTCCAGATATCCGGTAAGCTGCAATGCCGGTCGGTTAATCTCTGCCGTCATGATTCTCATATCAGACAGATCAATCCCAGGAGTCAGGTTCGTAAGATTCAGTTCCTGTACCATCTTTGTCATTAATACACCTTTCATAATGTCTTCTCCTTTAATGTTTATTTATTCGGGTGAAAAAATTCATACACCTGTTTTGCGCTTCCCATATTCATGGATTCAGTTTCTGCAAGTTCTTCAACAGATGCCTCACGTATTCCCTCGATGGAACGGTAACGGCGCATTAGAGCTTTCCTTCTGCGCTCGCCGATTCCCGGAATGTCATCCAGTATCGAATGCACCTGTTCTTTGCTTCGTAGCGACCGGTGATATTCTATCGCGAAACGATGGGCTTCATCCTGAATCCTGGTTATCAGCCGAAATCCTTCGCTGTTTGTATCAACAGGTATCTCTATATTATTAAAGTATAATCCTCTTGTGCGGTGGTAGTCATCTTTTACCATACCACAGACAGGAATCTGTATTCCCAGTTTATTAAGAACACCAAGGGCAATATTTACCTGCCCCCGGCCACCATCCATTAACAGCAGATCCGGCATCTTCGCAAAGCTGTCAAATTCGCCATTACTCTCATGCGTAAAGCGTCTGGTCAGCACTTCCTCCATACTGGCATAATCATTCGGACCCTGCACAGATTTAATACGGAATTTACGATAGTCACTTTTTTTCGGCTTGCCTTTCTCATAAACAACCATCGAGCCTACCGACTCAAAACCGCTGATGTTGGAGATATCAAATGCCTCCATACGATCAAGATTTTTCATACCGAGCCAGTCTTCTACTTCATGCACGGCACCGATCGTACGGCCTTCTTCTCTCCGTATTCGTTCACGGTCTTTCTCAAGTACCATGCGGGCATTTTCCCATGCAAGCTCTACAAGCTTTTCTTTTGTGCCTTTTTTCGGTACTACGATGTGAACCTTCTGCTTTCTTCTGGAAGTCAGCCATTCTTCGATTACTTCTGTATCTTCGATTTCCGTCTGCAGTGTGATTTCTCCCGGGATAAACGGAGTACCTGCATAAAACTGTTTTACAAAACTGGACAATACCTGTGAACGAGTGTCTCCTCTGGCAACACGCAGATAAAAATGATCTCTTCCAATCAGCTTGCCATCGCGCATAAAAAACACCTGAACGACAGCATCCTGTTCACGGAGATCCAGACTTTCATCCATATCACAGGCAATGATATCTCTGTCTTCTTCCCCATAGGAAGTGATCTTCTGCCGTTCACCGATCTTCTGAATGCTGCGTATCAGATCACGTGCTTCAGCCGCATCTTCAAACCGCATCTCATCCGATGCTTTCTGCATCTTCTCAGTAAGCTGCGCGATTGTTTCCTGAAAATCACCATTCAAAAAAGCCAGCACTTTCTGGATATTTTCTTTGTAAACACGCTGGTCTGCATGCCCGGTACATGGTCCCATGCACTGTTTCATATGATAATACAGGCACGGCCGGTCTTTGCCACAGTCTCTCGGAAGATTGCGGTTGCAGGAGCGTACCTGATAAAGTTTCCGTACCAGTTCTATGACATCCTTGACAGCCCCGCCACTGGTATAAGGACCAAAATATCGATTTTTATCCTTCTTCATCCGTCTGGCAAATAACACTCTCGGGTAAGCCTCCTGTACCGTTACCTTGATGAAAGGATAACTTTTGTCATCCTTCAGCATGGTATTGTACTTCGGACGGTGTTCCTTGATCAGGTTGCTTTCCAGAACAAGTGCTTCCAGTTCGGAATCAGTAATGATGTATTCAAATCTGGCTATGTGAGTAACCATCTGCTCAATCTTCGCACCTTTGTTGCGGCTGCTCTGAAAATACTGCCGCACACGGTTTTTCAGGCTGATTGCCTTGCCCACATAGATGATCTCATCCCGCTCATCGTGCATCAGATAAACACCCGGGTTCGCGGGAAGCTTCTTTAACTCTTCTTCAATCTGGAACATACTACTCCTCAGAGTCAGATACGTGATTGTCTGTTTCGTCAGTAACTACATCATCCGATATAGTTGCATCACCGGTATTCAATGTTTCCTCCTGCACTCCTGTAACTTCCGGATCCCGGACAGCTTCTATATTCTCTGTCTTCATCTCAGTTTTTTCTTCAGACTTCTCTTCTGTCTTTACTTCTTCATCCGGAAGTTCATCCAGATTCTCCGGAATCTCAATTCCCTTCTCGACTGCGCGGAAGATCTTCATAAATTCTTTACCTGTGATTGTCTCTCTGCTGATCAGATAACCGGCAATCTTGTCCAGTGCCTCTCTGTGTTCGTTGAGAAGTCTCTTTGCTTCCTCATAAGAATAATGAAGGAGCTGCATAACTTCATGGTCAATCTCAGTTGCTGTATCATCACCACAGTTGAGCACTGCTCTTCCTGACAGATACTGATTTTCCTGAGTTGCCAGTCCCATCAGACCAAATTTCTGAGACATACCATACTGTGTGATCATTGCACGTGCTACCTTTGTAGCCTGCTCGATATCATTTGCCGCACCGGTAGTTACCGTATCGAATACAATTTCCTCTGCTGCACGACCGCCCAGATAACCGACAAGCATTGCTTCAAGCTCTTTCTGAGTGTTAAGGTATTTTTCTTCTTCCGGTACCTGCATAACATAGCCGAGAGCTCCCATCGTTCTCGGAACGATAGTGATCTTCTGTACCGGCTCGGCATCTTTCTGCAGCGCATTGACAAGTGCATGTCCGACTTCATGATAGGAAACAATTCTTCTCTCCTGCGGACTTAAGATACGGTCTTTCTTTTCTTTACCGACAAGAACAACCTCAACAGATTCCTGAAGATCTTTCTGCGAAACGGCTCTTCTGCCGTTTTTAACTGCAAGAATTGCGGCTTCATTGATCATATTGGCAAGATCGGAACCGACTGCTCCGGAAGTTGCAAGCGCAATTGCTTCCAGATCAACCGTTTCATCCAGCATGACATCTTTGGCATGTACTTTGAGAATCTCGACACGCCCTTTGAGATCCGGACGATCTACGATGATACGTCTGTCAAATCTTCCCGGACGCAGAAGTGCCGGGTCCAGGACTTCCGGACGGTTGGTTGCCGCAAGGATTAAAAGACCCTTGGACGTGTCAAATCCATCCATCTCTGCAAGAAGCTGGTTCAGTGTCTGTTCACGCTCATCATTGCCGCCGCCATATCTGGAATCACGGCTCTTACCGATGGCATCGATCTCATCAATAAACACGATACACGGTGCATTTTTCTTTGCTTCCTCAAAGAGATCTCTCACTCGTGAAGCACCAACACCGACAAACATTTCTACAAATTCAGAACCTGACAGGGAAAAGAACGGTACGTTCGCCTCACCTGCCACCGCTTTTGCAAGAAGAGTCTTACCTGTTCCAGGTGGACCTACAAGAAGGGCACCCTTCGGAAGCTTCGCACCGATTGCCGTATATTTACCCGGATTATGCAGGAAATCCACAACTTCCTGCAGCGATTCCTTTGCTTCTTCCTGCCCGGCAACATTCTTAAATGTCACTCCGGTCTCTTTCTGAATATATGCTTTTGCACGGCTCTTGCCGACACCCATGATTCCGCTGCCGCCTTTGTTCATGCGCCGCATGAGGAACATCAGCATAAAGAACAAGACTACTGTCGGAAGCAGTACACTGATCATTGTCGAAACAAACTCACCCATCGCGTCTGGCTGTTCATAATGAAAAACGATTCCTGTCCCTTCCAGACGTTTCGTCAGAGCATCGACATCCTCCATCTGATTTACTTTATAGCTTGCATTCTGATAATATGATTTCTGGATCTTCGGTACGACGGTCAGTACTCCTGACTGAAGCGTAACCTCCTTTACCTGATCCTTATCTACCATCTCAATAAATTTATCATACGTGATTTCACTGGACGAATCGCTCATCATATCTGTCACAAAACTTAAGCATACCAGCGAAATCAACAGACAAATCAAAAAAGCCAGGATTGACTGGCGGTTTTTATTCGGTCCCTGATTTCCGGGATTGTTTCGATTCGGACGGTTTCCATCCGGCCGGTTATCCATGTGATTGTTCATTCTTGTCCTCCTCTTATTATCTTCTATATTATAAAGAGATTTCCTGTATAAATCAACTGGAAAACTGTGAATGTTTGTAGCATGTTACTTGCCTGTAAACCGCAACTGTAGTATACTATCAATGTGATAGCCGGAAAATTATATTCCGGCTAAATGTGATGGGAAAGGAAAACGATAAATGAAAACAGGATTTGACAACCAAAAGTATCTGAAGATGCAGTCTGAGCATATTCGCGACCGCATCAGCAAATTTGACAACAAACTGTATCTTGAATTCGGCGGAAAGCTTTTTGACGATTACCACGCTTCTCGTGTTCTTCCGGGATTTGAACCGGACAGCAAGCTCCGTATGCTTATGCAGCTCAGTGATCAGGCTGAAATCGTCATTGTTATCAGTGCTGCAGACATCGACAAAAACAAAATGCGCGGTGACCTGGGCATCACTTATGATGAAGATGTTCTCCGTCTTATTGATGAGTTTACCGAACGCGGTCTTTATGTAGGAAGCGTGTGTATCACAAGATACGCAGGTCAGGAAAGTGCTGACCTTTTCAAAAAGCGTCTCGAAAAACTCGGTAAAAAAGTATACTTCCACTACAGTATTCCCGGATATCCAAGCAATATCCCGCTTATCGTAAGCGATGAAGGTTACGGTAAAAACGAATATATCGAAACAACAAGACCACTCGTAGTTATCACCGCACCGGGACCTGGAAGCGGAAAAATGGCAACCTGCCTTTCACAGCTCTATCATGAATACAAACGTGGTGTTGCTGCCGGCTATGCCAAATTCGAAACTTTCCCTATCTGGAATATCCCGCTGAAGCATCCGGTCAATCTGGCATATGAAGCCGCTACCGCAGACTTAAATGACGTCAATATGATCGACCCGTTCCATCTGGAAGCTTATGGTGAAACAACCGTAAACTACAACCGTGATGTAGAAATCTTCCCTGTTCTTCAGGCAATGTTCGAAAAGATCATGGGCGAATGCCCGTACAAATCTCCTACAGATATGGGTGTCAATATGGCAGGAAACTGCATTGTTGATGACGAAGCATGCTGTGAGGCATCCCGCCAGGAGATCATCCGCCGTTATTACAAGAGCTGCGCTGCTCTTCTTACCGGCACAGGCAAAGAAGATGAAGTCCGCAAGATCGAGCTTCTTCTGAAGCAGGCACACGCTTCTCTTGAAGACCGTAAAGTCGTACCGGCAAGCCTTCAGAAAGAACAGGAAACAGAAGCTCCTGCTGCTGCTCTTGAACTTCCGGACGGACGTATCATTTATGGTAAAACATCAGATCTGCTCGGTGCATCTTCCGCACTTCTTCTGAACGCACTGAAAGAGCTTGCAGGAATCGATCACGAACATCATGTGATCTCCCCTGAAGCGATCCGCCCGATTCAGGAGTTAAAGACCGAATACCTCGGAAGTAAAAACCCGCGTCTGCATACCGATGAAACCCTGATCGCACTTTCTGTCAGCGCAGCCAGCAATCCGGAAGCCAAACAGGCGCTCAAGCAGCTTCATGCACTGAAAGGCTGCCAGGCACATACTTCTGTTATGCTCTCTTCTGTAGACATCTGGGAGTTCCGCAAGCTCGGCATTGAACTGACCTGTGAGCCAAAATTCGAAAAAGAAAAGAAATATCACTAAACATCAAATCTTATTTTCAGTAATCCGAACCACGCGCTGCTGTGTTCATATATGCAAAATCCCGATGGACTTATATCCATCGGGATTTTGCATATATTCTTATATAATTATTGGTAATACAACTGCCATTACGTTAGTCTTCGTAACCGTTCGGGTTCTTCTGCTGGAAGTTCCAGGAATCCGCACACATGTCTTTGATGTCATATTCAGCTTCCCAGCCAAGTTCTTTTTTTGCTTTTGTCGCATCAGAGTAGCAGGTAGCTACATCACCTGCACGGCGTGGTTTGATAGAATAAGGAATCTTTACGCCTGTAGCTGCTTCAAAATTTTTAACGATATCCAATACGCTGTACCCCTTACCTGTACCGAGATTGTAAATACTTAAGCCTGAATTGTCTTCCAGTTTCTTAACCGCTTTTACATGGCCTTTTGCAAGGTCCACAACATGGATATAATCTCTGACACCTGTTCCGTCCGGTGTGTCATAGTCATTTCCGAATACGCCAAGTTCTTTCAGTTTACCAACTGCTACCTGTGTAATGTATGGCATCAGGTTGTTCGGGATACCGTTCGGATTCTCACCGATCAGCCCGCTCTTATGAGCACCAATCGGGTTGAAGTAACGAAGAAGTACCACATTCCATTCCGGATCTGCTTTCTGAATATCGGTAAGAATCTGCTCCAGCATAGATTTTGTCCATCCATAAGGGTTGGTGCACTGTCCTTTCGGGCACTCTTCTGTAATCGGAATAATCGCCGGATCTCCATATACAGTTGCTGAAGAGGAGAAAATAATATTTTTGACATCATGTTTTCTCATCACATCTACAAGTGTAAGTGTACCTGCAATATTGTTTTCATAATATTCCCATGGTTTTACTACAGATTCACCGACTGCTTTCAATCCTGCAAAATGAATACAGGAATCAATCTGCTCTTTTTCGAAGACCTCATTCAGTCCTTCTCTGTCAAGAATATCTGTTTTATAAAATTTCACCGGTTTCCCTGTGATCTGCTGCACTCTCTCAAGACTCTTTTCGCTGGAGTTACTGAGATTATCCAGCACTACGACTTCATATCCTGCGCTCTGCAGCTCCACTACTGTATGACTTCCGATGAAACCTGCTCCGCCTGTTACTAAAATTGCCATGACTTTCTCCTCCTGACGTTTACTCTGTTTCTGTTTTCGCTGTCATTGTAGCACTAATCTTTTTTTTCCACAATATTTTCCTGGTTTCTCCCTCATATTTTACTAAAACTCCATCAGATTTTACTATTAAACGTTCCGGTAATCTTCTTTTATTTTGTAGATTACAATTCTGATTTTTCATGTTTCGGCAACCTGTCATATCATATTTTTATGCAAAATATATTATTTTTTTTATTATTCCTCCCTTTTTTTATTCATTTTTTATTGACACTGTCATATGCAAACGATATAATTGATACATTACATCCGCGCCATCGCGGACATGACAGATAACTGACAGCTCCGTCAGTTATCACACACAAAAGGGAGGACTTATCTATGAAACGTAAACTCGCATTAGCAATGGTACTGGCAATGACAGCATCTATGGCTCAGCCTGTTCTCGCAGCAGACAGTAAAACCACTCTTGATGTCATCATCAGCCAGTATGGTACCCAGACACAGGCATGGTGGTCTCAGTTTGAAAAAGATTTTGAAACAGAAAATCCTGATATTGATCTGAACATTGAAATCGTTTCATGGAATGATCTTTATACAAAAGTAAATACACTTGTTGCAAATAACAATGCACCTGACATCCTGAACATCGACGTTCTTGCAGACTATGTTGCTGACGACCTTCTGATGCCGGCTACCGAATATGCATCCGAAGATCTCCAGTCCAAATTCTTCCCGGCATTCTGGGACGCAAGTACAATTGATGATACTGTATATGCATTACCGATCCTTGCATCCTGCCGTGCTCTCTTCTATAATAAAGATATCCTTGACGAAGCTGGTGCATCTGTTCCGACTACATGGGCAGAAGTTCAGGAAACTGCACAGAAGATCAAAGATAAATTCGGCGATGACGTTTATCCATGGGGTATCGACATGACTACTGACGAAGGTCAGGCTGCATTCTCCTACTACACATGGAACAATGGCGGCGGATTCGTTGATGAAAACGGCGACTGGGCTCTGAACAGTGAAAAGAACGTAGAAGCTCTGAATTTTGCAGTCGGTCTTGTAAACGATGGCTACACCAACTCTGATCCTGCTAACGAAACACGTTATGACCTTCAGGATATGTTCGGTGCAGGTAAAGTTGCCATGATGATCGGACCAAACAATATTCCAACTTACCTTTCCGACGGCGGATATGACATCAACTACGATGTAACTACTATCCCGGCTAACGAAGGCTGCGAATCCGTAGCAATGGGTGTTTGTGACCGTCTCGAAGTATTCAAAGACGATTCTGCTGAGGATCAGGATGCCCGTACAGCTGCTATCACCAAATTCTTCGACTTCTTCTATGATGATGAGCGTTATGCAGATTACATGGTCTATGAAGGATTCCTTCCGACCACACAGACAGCTGCTGACCTTCTTGCAAAAGACGATGACACATTTGCATCCTGGATCGATATCCTTCAGAGCTGCAACTTCTATCCGGCAACAAAGACAGAATGGGCAGATGTAAAACAGGGTGTTATCGAAGTAGAGCAGAACGCACTTCTTGGCGATGATGTGCAGACACTCCTCGATGATCTCCAGGCTGATATTGCAGGCTGATCATATATTTTTAACTGAATGCAACTTAACCGGGAGCCGGAACTTTAGTGACCGGCTCCCGCTTGTGTCTGAACTAAACTAGTCTGGTGGTGTAAAACATGAAAAAAAAGAAACCTTTTGCTGCAGTAGAGCCTTATCTCTGGCTGCTCCCCAGCATCCTGCTTATGACGGTCTTTATCCTCTTTCCGATCTTTGAAGTTTTCCGTACTTCTATGAGTGAAGTAAGTAAGGCCGGCCTTATCAAAGGCTTCTGCGGACTTGACAACTTTACCAAAGTCCTCAGAGGATCTACCTTTAAACTTGTACTTAAGAATACAATTGTATGGACTGTTGCCGTTGTTGTGATCTCCACTGTATTCGGCTTTATCCTCGCACTTGTACTTAACAACAAATTCCGTTTCCGTAAAGCGGTCCGTGCAATTGTTGTATTTCCATGGGCAACTTCCCTGATCATTCAGGCAGGTGTCTGGAAATTCATCATTGACAAAGACTATGGTGCCTTAAACACCCTTTTAATGAAGATCGGTCTGATCTCCAGTCCTGTTAACTGGACTCCGACTCCTCAGGCATATTTTGCATGGGAAATTTTTGTAGGTATCTTTGTTACCGTACCGTTTGTAACTTTCTGCGTACTTTCCGGACTGCAGAGCATTGATAATTCCTACTACGAAGCAGCCACTGTCGACGGAGCAAACTACCGGCAGAAACTCTTTAAGATCACTCTTCCGCTGGTAAAATCCTCCCTGACCGTAAGTACTGTGCTGAATATCATTTACGTATTCAACTCATTCCCTATTATCTGGACAATTACCAAGGGGGATCCGGCAAGCCGTACCGATACCCTTGTTACATACCTTTATAAGCTTGCCTTTTATAAAGGAAAATCCGGTGAAGCGGCTGCTGTATCCGTGATCGGTTTCCTGATACTGTGTCTGTGTGCTTCCATTTATATGGTCATTTCACTCAGAAAGGAGGAAGAATAATGAACAATCATACACGCGATACCAAACATATCGTCCTTCGTGTTCTTCTTTACCTTTTTGTGATTCTGGTCGTACTTGTAACCCTGTATCCATATTTTGTTATGTTTACGACTGCAGCAAAAAGCCGTGCAGAAATCTATTCTACCGACGGAACCTTACTTCCGCTCCACTGGCTCTGGCAGAACTTTAAAGATATCTGGACACTGGCACCGCTTTCCAGATATTTCATCAATTCTCTGATCGTTGCCGGCGGTTCTACCCTGATTGCAATCGTATGCGGTATTCCGGCAGCTTATGCGCTTGCACGAATGAAATTCAAGGGTAAAAAAATCTTTCTGGGAATCGTTATCATCTCCCAGATGTTTGCACCGGTTGTCCTTCTGGTCGGCATTTATAAGATCATGTCTACCTTCGGAATGACAGACAGCCTTGTAGGTCTTGTATTTATCAACGCAGCATTTAACCAGGCCTTTGCGATCTGGCTTCTGCGAGGTACTTTCATCTCTATTTCTCCAGAAATGGAACAGGCAGCAACTGTTGACGGCTGTGGCAAAGTGTCTGCACTTATCCGCATCCTTCTGCCTGTAGCTGCACCTGGCATCGTAACTGCACTGATCTTCGTATTCATCAATGCATGGAACGAATATACCGTTGCCCTGACACTGATCTCAACAGATGTTCTCAAACCGCTGACTGTCGGCATTACGATTTTCAACGGTTACAACATGGTAGAATGGCAGTACCTGTTTGCATCTTCTCTGTTTGCAACAGTACCGGTCATCATCCTGTTTGTCCTGATCGAGAAACATCTTGTCGGCGGACTTACATCCGGTGGTGTCAAAGGCTAAATCTCATGACATCAAAAAAGCTTCGAAACCCGGAAAGTTTCGAAGCTTTTTTATTGCTCTTTAATGTATTATTTGTATTTCTTTATGATCTCGTTCATCTGTGGAAGTTTTTCCTGCATATCTTTTACCAGTGTCAGCTGTGTTCTGCAACGATCCAGATTATGTCCTTCACGATGGATCTTAAAGTAATGATCCCCCTCCAGATAATCGGTAAGGAAACGGATTCCGTTTTCGAAAGTAATAAGGATGGCCCCCAGCGGAAGTGTCTCGATCTCCAGGTCTGTCAGCGCGCCGCCGCAGCCCTCAATAAATCCTTTTACATAAACTTCAAATAAATGAAGATCGCAGGATACTTTTGACAGATCTTTTTCATCTTCTGCCGCAGTACTTGCACCAAAACGGATAGAATCGCCAAAATCATATGCTGCAAGTCCCGGCATAACTGTATCCAGATCGATTACGCAGATACCTTTTCCGGTCTCATCATCGATCATGATATTGTTAAGCTTTGTATCATTGTGTGTAACACGAAGCGGCAGTTTACCTTCCTGCTGCAAATCATATAAAGCATGTGTCAGCTCTTCTCTCTCAAGAATGAAGTTGATTTCTTTCTGTACAGAAGCAGCTCTTCCGCAGACATCTTCTCTGACTGCTTTTTTGAATTTCTCCAGTCGATCCGGTGTGTTGTGAAAATCTTTGATCGTCTCATGCAACATCTCAGCCGGATAATCAGCCAGAAGTCTCTGGAAGTGTCCGAAAGAAACAGCACTCTGGTAGAAATCATTATCATCTTTTACAGCATCATAAGAAGTCGCGCCCTCAATAAAAAGGTAAACTCTCCAGTACTCACCTTTGGAGTCTCTGAAATATGGAAGGTTCTCCTGACTCTTTACGATCGTAAGCGTCTCTCTCTCCGGATCTCCGCCATTTGCGATGATCTTTTTGCGAAGCCATGAAGTGACGCCTCCAACATTTTCCATCAGTCCGACAGGATCTTTAAAAATACTGCGGCTCATCCGCTGCAGAATATATCTCTTTGTTCCGTTTGGGGTCTCATATGTCAGGCGGTAAGTATCGTTAATGTGTCCATTTCCATAAACAACACATTCATTCAGTTCTCCCGGAAGCTTAAATCCATCAATCGCCTCCTGTATTTTTTCGTTGATTTCCACTTATGCTTCCTCCCACAGTTTCTGCGGATACAGTCCCTGATCTTTCAGATTCTGGATTGCATCCATAACCATTGGTTTGTCTTCTTTATAAGTTACCCCATACCATTTGTCTTCGGATTTCAGCACCTTGACCGTTGCTTTCTTTTCCTGCAGAAGTTCATCCACAACAAATGGAAGGAAATATTCGCCCTTCATCGGATTATTTGCAATCGCATCATCCAGAAACGGACGAAAACGTGCTTTCAACTCCTGTAAAATACTGTTTGAAAATCCCCACATATTCATAGAAACAATGCTGCCCTGCGGAAGCATCGTCCAGGTCTTTCCATCATCTTCTGTATATGCAGTACCGCCATCATGCTTTTCGATATGTGTCCGCTCATTGATCTTGATCAGATGACCTTCTTCATCTGTCACGCAGACACCTCTTGCCACATGCCCATTCTCTGTCAGTGTGTTTTCCAGTCTGTAGCCTACCATCATATAATGATATACATCTTCATCCTTCTCTTCGGAAGTCAGGAAATCATATGCCATCTTAAATGCATGTACACCGTAATAATCATCTGCATTGATTACGGCAAATGGTCCATCGACCTCATCAATACAGCTTAATACCGCATGTCCGGTACCCCATGGCTTTACTCTGCCTTCCGGTACAGCATATCCCTCCGGAATATTTGTAAGCTCCTGGAATACATAAGCAACCTCGATCTGTTTGCTCAGACGGTCTCCGATTGCTTCACGAAATGCTTCTTCATTTTCTTTCTTTATAATAAATACAACTTTTTCAAATCCTGCTCTCACTGCATCATAGATAGAAAAATCCATGATAATATGGCCTTCTTTGTCAATCGGATCGATCTGCTTTAATCCACCGTAACGGCTTCCCATTCCTGCGGCCATAACTACTAAAACCGGTTTCTTCATCATTTCTCCTCCTGTTTCTTTTTAACTGGATTTATGGTACAACACAAAATATGATAATACAATAGATTTTTTTCTTATACAATCCTTATCTAAATGATCTTTCATTATGATGACGTTTTGATTATAAATAGTATTTGCACAATTCTATTCTTTTTTTATACATTTAAACATATCATTTGACTATTTACCACAATTTTATTACTATGATAATTAGAAACAATATTCAAAAACCACAAATTCTGTTCAGAAAGGAAGTTTTTTCGTGGCTTATCAGAGTGTACAGCTGGATTCAGAGCTTTCCATAGAAAAAATATACACGATCCACTACTATGAATACCAGAATGATTTTTACTTTTCAGGTGAACGTCATAACTTCTGGGAATTTCAGTGTGTGGATAAAGGTTCTGCAGAAATTGTGACCGATAACGGAAGTCATATACTGAACCGCAGTCAGGTAATCTTTCACCGGCCAAACGAATTTCATACACTGAAAGCCGCCGGCAGAACCGCACCAAACATCATCGTAATTTCTTTTTCCTGTGATTCACCCTGCATGAATTTCTTTGAAAATAAAGTTCTTGAATTTTCAGACACTGAATGTGGCATCCTCGGGCGCATCATTGCAGAGGCACGAAACTGTTTTGTTTCGCCTCTCGATAATCCTTATCTGGAAAAAATGGAAAAAAAAGACGATATTCCTTTTGGCGCACAGAAGCTTTTGACTTTGTATCTTGAAGAACTGCTGATTCATGTTATCCGGCGCTATACGATGGCTCATTATTCTGCCTTCGCCGGTATCTATGATTCCTGCCAGTCCACTTCTGAAGCCTGCCGCAATATCATTCATTATCTTGAGCAGCATATCCGGGAGTCCATGACGATCGATGGAATCTCAAAAAGCAATATAATCGGTCGTTCACAGCTTCAGAAGCTTTTTCGTGATCAGTATCAGTGTGGTGTGATTGAATTTTTTTCACGCATGAAAATCGACTTTGCCAAACAGCTTATCCGTGAAAACGATATGAATTTTACCCAGATTTCTGATTTTCTGGGATATTCGTCAATTCATTATTTTTCAAGGCAGTTCAAAAAGCTGTCCGGAATGACACCTACGGAATATGCCACATCTATCAAGGCAATATCCGAGCTTCCGCAGCCTCATTCCTGAGTACAGAGGATATAAAACTGTAGAATATAAAATCCGTCAGTCGGACAAGGAGGAAAACATGCATATCTGCAAAGTAAAAAATTACCAGGAACTCAGCCGCAAGGCAGCTAATCTCATCGCCGCACAGGTAATCTTAAAACCCGACAGTGTTCTCGGACTGGCTACCGGCTCCTCTCCTGTCGGAACTTATAACCATCTGGTAGAGATGTATGAAAACGGAGACCTTGACTTTTCACAGGTAACAACTGTAAACCTCGATGAATATAAAGGCCTGTCCGGTTCAAATGAACAGAGTTACCGCTATTTTATGAACACCCATCTTTTCCATAAGATCAATATTAATCATGCAAATACTTACGTTCCGAACGGAACCGAGCCGGATGCCAGAGAAGCATGCTCCGCTTACAATGAGCAGCTTCACAAAATCGGTCCTGCAGACATTCAGATCCTCGGCCTTGGTCATGACGGTCACATCGGTTTCAATGAACCATCTGATCACTTTGAAGACGAAACGCATTGTGTAGATCTGACAGAAACTACGATTCAGGCGAACAAGCGCTTCTTCGAAAGCGAAGCAGACGTTCCGCGTCAGGCTTATACTATGGGAATCGGTACGATTATGCGCTGCAAAAAGATTCTGGTCGTTGTCAGTGGAAGTGACAAAGCACAGATTCTTAAAAAAGTCGTTCAGGGACCTGTAACTCCACAGGTACCGGGATCGATTCTCCAGTTCCATCCGGACTGTACGATTATCGCCGATGAAGCTGCTCTGTCCGAAATGGACATTTGATTATACGAACCAGCCAAAAAGGAGCCGGTGTGCTAAAACACCAGCTCCATTTTTGTACCCTTTTGGGGTTCACTTTCCAGATTAATCTGTGCGTTATGAAGAATTGCACCGTGTTTTACGATAGAAAGCCCAAGGCCTGTCCCTCCGGTTGCCCGTGAATGACTCTTATCCACCCGGTAAAAGCGTTCAAAGATCCTCTTCTGTTCATCCTCAGCAATTCCGATTCCATTGTCTTCTACGCAGTAATACGGATGCTCTCCGCGCATTCCGAGCGAAATCTTCACCGTACCTTTCGGGTCGGTATATCGAATTGCATTATCTGCAATATTGAAAAGCATCTCATAAATGACATGACGGACACCGTTTACCATTACCGGACTGCCATCCAGTGACACAGTAATATTTTTCTTTTTGGCAGCACTTTCGAGATGCTGCACAACGTCCTCTGCCATCTCATAAAGATCCACTTCCTCAAACGGCAGATCACTGTTCTTTTCGTCCAGTCTCGAAAGCTGTATGATATCTGCCACCAGAGCACTTAAGCGATATGCCTCATGATAAATTCTGCCTGAAAATTCCGGTACTTTTTCTGGTGGAACCATCCCATTCATCATAAGCTCTGCATAACCGGAGATTGACATAAGCGGTGTCTTCAATTCATGGGAAACATTTGCCGAAAATTCTTTTCGTACGGCCTCTGCTTCTTTCAGTTCTTCTATCTGCCTGGCAATCTGCCGATTCTGCTGATCGACTCTTTTCAGAAGCGGCCGGAGCTCCTCATACTTTACTTCTTTCAGAGGTTCCTCCAGATCCAGTGTATTGATTGGTTCGATCAGATCACGTGTCTGCTTGCGGACCAGCACAAATGCAACTGCAAGAATCACAATCAGCAGTCCTCCAAGAAGCAGAGAGCTGGACAGCATCGTGGAAAAGACACTGTCCGTTGTTCTTCCGACACGAAGGATATCCCCATCTGCCAGCTTTACCGCACAGTAAAAATTCTGTTTGGACAGGGTTTCTGAATATCGCAGTGATTCCGCATAGCCACTTTTTTCTGCCTGAATAAACTCCGGACGATTGCTGTGGTTCTCAAGTTCTGCGGAATCTTCCAGCGAATCAAACAATACATTTCCTTTCGGATCCAGAAGCGTAATACGAGCTGAAGTTGCCTGACCGAGTGCTTCATCCAGATAGGAATTCCCCATCTTTTCAACTCCATCCTGAATGTATTTTGTACTGTCCCGAACGCTCTCTTTCAAATCCTCATTGTACTTTCCGTACATAACAAGACCTGCGGCAAGAAACGTAAGAAGTACAGAAAGAACAATCAGAAAGCAGGTATGATTCAAGATTTTTTTTCGCATATTATACTCCGATCCGGTAACCGACTCCTCGCACAGTTTCTATCAGATTTCCTGCTTCGCCAAGCTTCTGGCGAAGTGTACGAACATGGACATCAACTGTTCTTGTCTCACCATCAAAGTCATATCCCCATACATGACAGAGGATCTGATTTCTGCTCATGACCAGTCCCTTATTTTCCATCAGGTACTGAAGCAGTTCAAATTCTTTGCGTGTCAGTTCAACACTCGTATCCTTCCAGCGAACCTTATGCTTGCCTACGGACAGGCTCAGATCGCCGTATCTCAGTTCTTTGTCATCTTCCTGTTTGGAGCAGCGGCGAAGAACCGCTTTTACCCTCGCCACAAACTCCATCATCCCGAAAGGCTTCGTGATGTAGTCATCTGCACCGGCCTCCAGACCTTTTACCTTGTCGTACTCGGCTTCCTTCGCTGTGACCATGATCACCGGGATTCCTCTGGTATCTCTTGATAATTTCAGACTTTCCAGTATACTGTAGCCATCTTCACCCGGAAGCATAATATCCAGAAGGATCAGATCCGGAAGTTCTTCTTTTAATGCAGTTCGGAGTTCTTTGGCATTTGCCATTCCTTTCGCGGAAAATCCGGTTGTTTCCAGAGTATAGATCAGAAGTTCCCTGATATTTTTTTCATCTTCTACACAATAGATCATTCTGTATCCGTCCTTTCTCACTGTAATTGTCTGTAAAAACAGATTTGTTATGGAAGTACATATTCTTTATGCAGTTCTCCCAGACGGTTATAATAGGAATCATCCGGTTCATTTTTGAGGCTTTCCAGATGACTGTGTGTGTCATAAAGGTTTTCTCTTACCTGTGTAACACATACACTGATATTTGAACAGTGGTCTGCAATACGCTCCAGACTCGTAATAAGGTCTGTGAGAATAAAGCCCATTTCAATCGTACATTCTCCTAAACGCAGACGATTGACATGACGGCGTTTCAGTTCTTTACTCAGCTCATCAACAATTTCTTCAAGTGGTTCCACATCGCGGGTAAGATTCAGATCCTGCTTGTCAAAAACCTGATATGCCGTATCCACGATCCTGCTTACCACTGCGATCAGCACCTGAAGTTCGTTCCTTGCCTGCGGTGAAAAACTGATATTCTTTTCATGGAGCTCCTGTGCGGATTCCATAATATTTACTGCGTGATCGGAAATACGTTCAAAATCACCGATACAGTGCAGCATGATCGATACACTGTGGCTGTCTCTCTCTGACAGATCCTTGTTATTCAGCTTAACCAGATATGTACCAAGTTCATCCTCGTAACGGTCAATTTTTGACTCAAGTTTCTGGACTCTCTCTGCCTGTTCATCACTGTATGAATATATCAGTCCAAGTGCAATATCCAGTATCTTTCTGGAATCCTGCTCCATATGTTTTGCCGCATTTCTTCCCTGCTCCACTGCGAAAGCCGGTTTTTCCAGAAAACGCGATTCAAGGATCATAAATTCCTGGTCTTCTCTGCTGACCTCATCCACTTTGTCGTCGCGGATCGTAAGACAGGCAAGTTTTACAAGAAGGTTAGAGAACGGAAGCCATACAAGTGTTGCCGTGATATTGAATACACTGTGTGTGATCGCGATCGTTGCCGGTGTTGCCATCTGTGCCATAAACGAAAAATGCACAGCTGCGTTGATCATATAGAAAAGTACCATAAACGCAACGGTTCCGATCAGGTTGAAATACAGATGGATCATTGCCGCACGCTTTGCGTTTTTGTTTGCACCGATTGCAGAAAGAAGTGCTGTCACACAGGTACCGATATTCTGTCCCATGATGATCGGGAATGCAGAACTATACGGAACTGCTCCTGTCATACAAAGTGCCTGCAGGATACCTACCGATGCAGAAGATGACTGAATGATCGCAGTCAGGATCGTACCGGCAAGAATACCTGCTACCGGATTGGAAAACTTCAGGAGAAGTCCTGTAAATTCCGGAACATCCGCCAGCGGTTTCACTGCCCCACTCATGCTTTCCATACCAAACATCAGTACTGCAAAACCAAGAAGGATCGTACCGACATCTTTTTTACGGGAACTCTTTGTAAAAGTCAGAAGTACAATTCCGACCAGTGCAAGAATCGGTGAAAATGAGCTCGGTTTAAGAAGGCTAATAAAAAAGTTGCTGCTCTCTATACCGGTCAGGCTTAAGATCCATGATGTGATCGTCGTACCGATATTGGCACCCATAATGATACCAACTGCCTGTGTAAGTTTCATGATGCCAGAGTTTACAAAACCGACAACCATAACTGTAGTCGCAGAAGATGACTGAATTACAGCAGTCACACACATGCCGAGAAGTACCGCTTTCCATTTGCTGGAAGTCAGGTTTTCAAGGATCTGCTCGAGTTTTCCTCCTGATACTTTGGCAAGCCCGTCTCCCATAACCTGCATTCCATACAGAAACATGGCGAGGCCTCCAAGTAATGTTAATATGCTGAAAAAGTCCATACTATTCTCCTTTACATAGATTTCATATGGCTTCATCATATTTGCAGCTTGTAAAGTTCTCACCAGTTTTATGTTAAATCTTTGTAAAATCGAATTTTACATAAATTTGTCTGATTTTACATTCTAAAAACTGCGGATATTTTCGTCCTCATCACCGGTTTTGTCGATGGAACGGATGATCAGATAATAGCTGACATTCTCATTTACTTTTACCAGTACACGGTCTCCGACCCTGTGTCCCTTGAGGGCTTTGCCGATCGGTGATTCGATGCTGACACGATTCTCCATGGAATTTCCACGAATGGATGTGACCAGTTTGTATTTTTCTACTTCACCGTCTTCTTCAAATTCCACTTCAACGATATCATCCATTCCGACCTCGTCAGATTTCGAAGAATCATCCACTACTGTCGCTGTTTTTAACATTCTCTCCAGATAACGGATGCGGCTTTCATTCTGGTTTTTGTGTTTCTTTGCTGCATAATATTCAAAGTTTTCACTGAGGTCGCCCTGCGCACGGGCCTCTTTGACCGCCTCGATTGCTTCTTTTCTTATGACAAGCTTGCGGTGCTCGATCTCTTCCTCAATTTTTTCTACATCTCTTTTTGTAAGTTTTTCTCCCATTTCTTTCACTCCTGCTGAATTTCAATGATTCGGCTGTCCCTGCATTTCTTCGGAACAGCCTTTTTATGCCAAAGTATGCGAGAGAAGCTGCCAGTGGCAGATTCTCTGTATTGCCTATCAGTATACACAAATTTATCGAAATTGTACACCCGTCAGCATCCGGCGTTTCTTATAGAATTTTTCACCAAAACTTCTTTATAAAAATAAACAGAGAGCCCTTCATGGCATTTCCCATCCATAAAGATCAGAATGCACCACGTTGAACTCTCCTTTTTCTTATTATATATTCTTTTTATTCCTCATCCGCCTGATAGATACTTACATATCCTTTTTCTTCCACACGGACGATCTGCTCTGTTTCCTCTGTACTGTCCGGAAATATCCCGTCCGCCTCAAACTGCACACAGGTTCCGCAGGAGGAACTTAAGTTCCGTGGAACCGGCATGACCACAGCCTTCAGGTTCATTTTTTCACAGCTTTTACGAAACTGGATTGCACCATAATGCGAATAAAAAGTTGCAATATAAGTCATCATTTTGTAATCTTGAGCAGGAAATCATCGCCCTGCTCTTCTACCTGTACCTGATAGCCCTGATGCAGCACAAAACGGGAAACGTTTTCTTTTGCAACGACATTATCGACAAGTACTTCATATGCGGCCTCTTTTGATACCATCGCATTTTTTGTCTGAATTACCGGTTCCGGGCAGGAAAGCCCTCTTGCATCTACTCTTGTCATATTCTTTCTCCTTTCAGGCTTCTGCTTTTCTCGTGGAATTCACAACCGCGATCACTGCCACAACCACAATACCGATCACAACTGCGATCTTACCGTTTGCTGTCGGACCATCGGCTGAAGATGCCAGACCAAAGTTGTGTGAAAAAGCTGCACCTGCCATCAGTCCGAGAACAGCTACAACAGAGTCTGTATTTCCCTCTCCAGAAAGAATAAGCTGGCGCATCGGGCAGCCACCGAGAAGAATGCAGGCAAAACCTGCCAGATACATACCAAGTGCATTCCACAGTCCGTCGGTGTGTGCGATCGGCTGACCTGCAAATCCCGGATTAAAGAATGCGGTACCTGTCACAGCTCCGAGAATCAGGTTCATAACAAGTGCACTTATAAGAATTGCCACAAATCCGAAGAGCAGTTTGTACTCACCAAACAGAACTGCATCACGGATACCGCCAACCATACAGAGGCGGGTTCTCTGTGCAACGATACCAACGATCACACCTGCTGCCAGAGATATCAGAATTGCCGCATGTTTTGCTCCCGGACCGCCTTCCGGCTCTGTAAAGTGAATAAATACCGGAGCAGACACCAGAAGAATCAGCATTACAATCTGGAACGCCGGATAAACAGCACCTTCCAGTTTCGGCATCTTGTAAGAACGTTTCAGAGTGTAGCCTTTTTTCAGGAAAAATGTTCCTGTCAGAATACCACCTACAAAACCGGCCAGACCGAAGATGGCATTTCCGTCACCACCAGCCAGACGCAGGATCATACGGAACGGGCATCCAAGGAACATCAGACAGCCGATCATAGCAAATGCACCCAGTGTAAATCTCGTGATCGGTGCAGAACCACCGCGTGGACGAAATTCTTTTGTGATCAGTGACACAATACATGCCCCCAGTATCAGACCGATGATCTCTGGACGGATGTACTGTACGGCTGCTGCGGAATGAAGACCAAGTGCTCCTGTCGTATCTCGCAGGAAACATGCAATACAGAATCCCATGTTTGCCGGATTTCCGAAGAATACCAGCATTGCCGAGATCACACCGATCAGGATTCCGGCCGCAACAATTGTTGTTTTCTCTTTTTTCATTTGTTTGTTACCTCCCTTTCCCTCTTGTGCTGAATTTTTTTGTAATCCGCACACTTTCTTTGTATAAATCATAACATCTTATTGACAAAATCACTAATTCAATATAGTCTTATTTTATGGTTATTTATAGATAGTTTTTATAAGTCAATTTAACTCTGACATTGTGAGGTGAATTTTTATGAAAAAAATATATCTGGATCAGGCAAGTACTTCTTATCCCAAAGCGCCCTCTGTTGCCCGGGCAGTATACGATTATCTGAGCGGTTCTGCCGTGAACGTAAACCGCGGTGGTTATCAGGCTGCTTATTCTGTGGAAGAACAGATTTTTGAGACAAGAGAACAGCTTCTCCGACTTTTTCATTTCACTTCCGGAAAAGGCAAAAACGTGATCTTTACTCCGAATATCACCACAAGCCTGAACATCCTCCTCAAAGGATTACTAAAACCCGGTGATCACGTACTCGTCTCCTCCATGGAGCACAATGCCATTATGCGCCCCCTCGTGCAGCTTGCCAGGAACGGAGTGACTTTTGACCGCATCCCCTGCCGGAAAGACGGATCACTTCTTATAGAAAAGGCAAAAGCACTTCTTCGTCCCAAGACACGGCTTCTGGTCTGTCTGCATGCCTCCAATGTCTGTGGAACGATGATGCCGGTTCAGAAACTGAGTGACTTTTGTCAAAAACATAATTTACTTTTTATTCTCGATACTGCCCAGACAGCCGGAACCATCCCCATTGATATGGACGCTCTGCATCTGGATGCACTTGCATTTACCGGCCATAAAGGCTTACGCGGACCGCAGGGAATCGGTGGTTTCCTGATCACAAATGAACTGGCGGCGCAGATCGAACCTCTGATCAGCGGCGGCACCGGCAGTGTTTCCCATACAGAGGAAGTTCCTGCTTTTCTTCCTGACCGCTTCGAACCCGGTACACCAAATATCCCGGGAATTCTGGGTCTACACGCTGCACTTTCTGATCTGGAGCATATATCTATGGAAGAAATGTTTCAACACGAACTGGATCTGACCAGATATTTTATTGATGGGATCTTTGCGATGGACCCATCTGAAATGCAACTTCGTGTGATCGGAAAAAAAGATACCTGCGACCGGTGCGCCGTTGTCTCCATCCAGACGCGGCAGCTTGATATGGCACGGGCAGCATATGAGCTGGACAGTACTTATGGGATAATGACACGCGTCGGACTCCACTGCGCCCCGAGTGCCCACAAAACACTTGGCACCTACCCGGAAGGAACGATTCGTTTTTCCTTTGGCCCGGAAAATACGCGGCATGACGTAGATCAGGCACTGCATGCACTTGCAGAAATCACTGGAACACCTTGTACTTTATAATATTTGCATCATATTTTATTCAGGAGATTACATCATGGAATTTAAACAATTGGAAGCTTTTGTTGCTGTTGTTGATTATGGAAGCTTTTCGGAAGCAGCCCGCAAGCTTTATCTCACACAGCCTACGATCAGTGCACATGTGCGTTCCCTTGAGGAAGAACTGCATACCAAGCTGATCCTGCGCACTACGAAAAAAACAACGATCACGACCAGAGGATATCAGCTTTATGACAGTGCTGTCCGTATGCTGGAAATCCGTAACAATCTTCTGGAAAATTTCACCGGTGTGCAGAAACACATGATTGATCTCTCAGCTTCAACTATCCCGTCTTCTTATCTACTGCCTGAAATTCTGGCAGCCTTCGGCAAAACGCATCCGGATATCTATTTTCATTCGATTCAGGCAGACAGCGCCGAATCCATTAACCGTGTCCTTGATGGAACGGTTGACCTTGCTCTGGTCGGACAAAATACTCGCGATGAGACCTGTGTCTTTCTTCCATTCTGTCAGGATAAACTGGTCATTGCCACACCGATCACCAATCATTATCTCAGCTTACAGAACAAAACTGTGACTTTCGAAGATTTTATCAAAGATCCGATCATTATCCGTGAAAAAGGCTCCGGCACTAAGAAAGAAATGGATCTTTTTCTCGAACGGATTGGTATTACTCCCAGTGACCTCAATGTCATTGCCCGCATGAACGATCTCGAAGGTATCAAAAAATCCATCGTCAACGGTCTGGGTATTTCCATTCTTTCTGCCCGCTCTGCGATCGATCTGCAAAAAACAAAGCAGATCCTTCTCTTTCCATTAGAAGAATCTGCTCATAAAAGAACATTTTATATTGTTTACAGCAAAAAACGTATCCTGAAACCGCACGTAAGGCAGTTTATCCAGTTCGTCCAGAATTTTTACAGGACTTTCTGAATCACCAGCATTTTTTGCATGCTTCATACCCCTGTGAAAGTGCCTGTGATTCTGTCTCCTGCGTAGCTTTGTTCGGATTCATATTTCCACAATCCGGGATGCTGTGATATTTGCTGCCGGTTGCAGAAATCCAGACCATGCGTCCCTGCGTGTCAGAAGTATCGGTTTCTGCCGCATAGGATTCCGTTGCGGCTGCATCATTTGTATACTGCTCACTCTGATCCGCTGAACTGTCTGTACTCTGTTTTTCGCTTCCCGATGTATAATCGTTACACGGTTCCTGAGTCCAGCTTATCGTATTTCCGTCTGAAAGAGCGATGACCGTTCCCTGATCGTCTGTACGAAAGACCGGAATATCCATATCAGAAAGTTTTCCCATGGTCTCCGCTGCCGGATGACCGTAGGTATTGTTCAGTCCGCAGCTTATCACTGCCCATGACGGTGAAGTTGCTTCCAGAAGATCCCACGATGTTGAGGATGCCGAACCGTGGTGTCCGAGGCTTAATACGTCACAGTCCAGATTCATTCCCGTACTGATCATATCCTGTTCACTCGTCTCTTCCGCATCTCCCATAAACATAAAGCTGTTGTTTCCGTTTACCAGCCGGATAACCACGGAGTTATCGTTACTGTTCTGAGAAATCCCATCCGGTGCCATCACTGTAAAACTTCCGGTTCCAAACTCATAAGTGTCACCAACCGACGGATATTCTACAATGATCGCATGTGCTGTCGCCGTATTCATAAACGTATTGAATAAATCTGACGTATGCACATAATCAGATCCCAGTACATGCTCCACTTCAAAAGTATCCAGACATTTCACAAGACCGCCCAGATGATCTTCATCGTAATGAGATGAGATCATGTAATTGATGGTTTCCACCTGCTGATTTTTCAGATACTGTACCACTTCATCTGCATGAGATCTGTTTCCACCATCATAAAGAAGATTTTCTCCTCCCGACTGTACAAGGATCGCCAGTCCCTGGCCCACATCAATAAAATGAACAGCCATATCGCCCTGCCCGTCTGCCTTCGCAGTAACAGCATTTCCCGGTAAAACAAGGGTCAGTGCCAGTAGCATGGACAGTATAAACGTCATAAATTTGTTTTGTTTTTTCATGTATTTTATCCCTCTCGTAATCTAACTGCACAAAACCTGTGATTTCTGTCTCAGATTATTTTACAGTTCTTCGATCCGTTTTCGTATCTGCGCTCCTGCATCCTCAAACAACAGATCTTTGTTGTAACGGATGTAGCGCTCACACTCGTATGTTTCAAGGAAACGTACACAGGAATAGTCTGTATTGATCCCGGATACAAAAATAACCATTTCCTGAGTGTTATAAAAAGCTGCCTCCATAAAATCAAATGCGTATTCCAGAGATGCCGCTGCCTGATCCCACGCTTCTTCCCATTCTCCGCGTGTTTTTCCAAAAGCGGATCTCAAAATATCGAAAGCCTCTTTCCAGCTCTCTCCACTCTCTTTTTTCAGAAGTAGTCTGTAATTTTCCAAAAGATCAAGTGCCTTTCGGATCGTACGGTCTTCCCTTCTCTCAAGAAGACCTTCTTTCTGTTTCTGCTCCCGCTCCATTCGAAGATTATCCACATAGTCTCCCAAACGTTCCAAAAGCTTTCCACCTTCCTGTGGCTCTTTCAACAATTTCAGTATCTCAAATACTTTTTCCAGAACTTCTTCCTGCACAACCACTTCACGAACAGCCTGACGTACCCCGGAGAACAGCAGATTGACAACACTGACTCTCTCATCAAACGGTGCATGCGAAACCTTCTTCACCATTGCCTCGGATGGTTTTCCTTTCAGGATCTCTGCAATCTGGTAATCCTGCTGGTATTTTTGATATAATTCGTAATATTCAGCAAATTCTACAGAAATCCTCTCATGCTGGATATACTGCCCCACCACTTCTTTCGTGATATTTTTATTCAGCCGTTCATAGACTTCCATCATGCGCGACAGATCTTCCCAGCCACGTGGTGTTGCAAACTGTTTGCCGTCAATCGTCGTTTCCATCTGATAAAAGCAGTTACTGCGAAGTTCCAGATAAGCCAGAATCGCCGGATGGATGTTTTCTTTGTAAGCATATTCTTTCCAGATCCGGTAATCTGGCTCCACCATGATCTTCTTTACACGGTCGAGCGTCACGACATCAAAATCACGCACTGATTTGTTATATTCCGGTGGGTTTCCTGCCGCCACGATCACCCAGCCTTCCGGAATCTCATGATTTCCGAAAGTTTTGCACTGCAGAAACTGAAGCATTGCCGGTGCCAGGGTCTCCGAAACGCAGTTGATCTCATCAATAAACAGGATTCCCTCGGTAAGTCCTGTCTCGCGCATACGGTCGTAAATACTCGCTACAATCTCACTCATCGTATACTCTGTCGCAGAATACTCTTTTCCACCATATTCCTTCTTTGAAATAAATGGAAGTCCGATCGCGCTCTGCCTCGTATGATGCGTAATCGTATAAGCCACAAGCGCGACTTTACACTCTCTTGCCGCCTGTTCCATGATCTGCGTCTTTCCGATTCCCGGTGCACCCAGAAGAAGTAACGGTCTCTGATGAACCCTCGGTATCACGTATTCCCCGTATTCGTTTTTCAAAAGATACGCCTGCACCGTATCTACAATTTCCTGTTTTGCCTGTTTAATATTCATCATGCTCAGCTGTCCTCTCTCTTTCCAGTGCCTGTGTATCCAGAATCAGTTTAATCGCCCATGGCGGCACATCCACATCCCGGTAATCATCTTTCATAAAAATAAACGCGGTATCATACGGTGGCATCTTTGCCGGAAATGTTCCGTAACCATCCGTAAAATACAAAAGCCCGCGCAATCTCTGAAAAGCTCCCATATTCAGAAGTTTATCTACATAAGAAAATGCCGGTCGAAAATCTGTCCCGCCGAATCCACGGATCGTAAAATCAGACAGATATGCCCCCATCTCTTTCTCATTATGGATCACCTGATCATCCTGTATCTTTTCGTCACACTGGATGATGTGTACCTGTATCTTCCGGAAAAAACTCTCCGACTCTGACAAAACACTGTAAGTCTCCTCGAGAAACCTGTGGATCAGACTGCCATTACAGGACATCGAAGTATCCAGCACGATCACAAAGTCTTCGATTTTTTTCATTTCCTTCGTTTCCAGCGGTTCGATCAACGGCATATTTCCGTAAAGCTCTGTACCGAGATGGTAATAAATCGGATCAAAGGAATCCATATCTACCTGCATCTCCTCTTTCAGCACCGAAAACTTCCTCAAAAATTCTTTATAATCATAGCGTTTCCGGTTTTCGGCCTGCAGATGTTCGACCAGTCCCGGCGAATCCCCTGCCGCCTCTTTCGAAAAAAGCTCGATTTCTGTCTGCATCTTACGACGCATATCTTCCCATTCTTTCTGGCGGCTTGCCATCCCGCTCTTACTCTGCGGTGTATACCAGAAATGATGGTCATCCATCCGAAATTCCTGCTCCAGACGGACAATTTCATCTTCCTCACATGATGTCAGAAGATAATAAAGTGCCTCTGCTGTCAGAACATTCTGTTGTTCTTTCCACTGCCGGTACTTTTCTCTTCGCAAACTGTTCGGGCGAATGTAAACAGCCTTTTCATAGAGGTCATCCATGATGTTTTCTACTGCAATATCCGCTGCAAGATCCCATATCCTCTGATCACGATCTTTCCTGCTCCAAAGATGGCAGAACAGACAATGCAACACCTCATGAAGATACATATGATTAAGGCGCACCCGATCTTTCATAAAAATCTCTATCAGCCATCCCGGGGCTGCATACAGAAGTTTTCCGTCAGTTCCCATCGCACCTGTCTCACCGGAAATGATCGGTTTCAGCGCACCAAATACACTTTGCAGAAACCGCATCGCAACTGCCATTTCGTTTCTGGAATTTTTCAGGATATCTTCGCAGATTGCCAGTGTCTCTTCTTCTTTTTTTCTTTCCTCATGAACAAAATTTCCAAACTTGTCCCTGTACTCTTTTTTCACAGTTCAAATGCCTTTCTCTGTTTCCTGCCATGCTTGCCGAGTTCATTCATCAGAATACTTACCCATCTGGAATCACCGGAACTCTGTGCCGTCTCCAGCATCTTTTCTGTCGTCTCCCTGTCAGGAGCAATTTCTTTTAATATGTTCTGCATGGCTTCGTATTCTTTCTTTTCTCCCAGAAGCGCGATCGCCTGCTGACCGTGTTCTTTGATATAGATAAGATATTTTTCGCGTGCCTCCCCGGTCATACTCATTGGATATAAGATCCGGTCAAGTGCAAGATTCAGCACGATACGTTCCTGCTCCCACGCAACGGCATACGGAAACAGTTTATCATATTCCAGTGTGTGAAGCTTTTTATTCACAAAACTGTTCCGATAACGGATGCCACTTCCATGAACATGATTTTCGAGGATTCTTGCCGGTGTATTTTCAACACCTTCCTCAAAAAATTCCGGAAACCAGAAACGCCCCAGTTCCCCATCTGTTTTCATATCTACGCGCAGTGTCTCCGGCAATTCCGTAAGGAAATCACGTAGTGCAGACTGCCCGTTTTCATCTGTTTCCACTGTAATCTGTTCCATCTTATGGCATCCTGTCAGCGCACCGGCACCAAGATCTTTCATTTCGCCGCAGAATTTCAGACGGCGAAGCTTAAAACAATTATAAAACGCATATCTGCCGATTTTACGCAGGAAACGCGGAAGGCAGATTTCCTCCACCTGATTGCCTGCTGCCTGTGGCATATCATCTGCCGGTGTTTCTTCTGTCCCGTTTTCCGTGCAGTAAGTACCTGTTTCTTTCTTTTGATTTAATTCTGACACATCTATATTATCTGAAAAAATATAGGCGCCAAGTTCTGTCACCGGAAATCCGTTCAGTGTATCCGGAATCTCAACGATCCCGTCATATCCGAATACACGATTGACGCAGATTCCTGTCTTATTTCTTTCATATAAATAAATCATTCTTTTTCTCCCAGACGGATTTTCTCCATCTGCTTCTGCATCTCCTCTGACATATGATCAAAAAGATAGGTTTTGCTGCTCTGCCGGCGCTGATGCCATTCTGCACGTGCAGCCTTTTCCGTATCTTCGATTTCTTTTTTCAGTCCCTGCGCTGAGATTCTGTGTGCACCCTGGCCCATGATTATGACTTGCTCCAGGCCATCCGAGGTTGCCACCGTCACCTGATACTGCCGTCCGATTTTATGGACAGTTTTTTCGATATACTGATCGGCTGTCTCGGCTTCCTTCGTATAAACCACATAAATATTATGATATGGGATGACTTCTTCCCTGTGTCCTTCCACCTTGTAAGCATCCAGTACAAGAATCAGTGTACATTTTCGATATCCCTGATAATTGCTCAGAATATCCATCAGCTTATCACATGCCGCATGAATATTTTCTTTTGCAAGCTCATTTAATTCTTCCCATGAAAAGATGATATTGTAACCATCAACCAGCAGGTATTCTTCTTTACGCGGCTTGCCGGCTTTATAGTGTGTCGTCGATACAGATGCATGAACGGTCTTTTTCTGAAAAGCACCACGGTCACGTTTCACCGGTCCGAAAGTACGTTCAAAGATCGCCTGCAGTTCTTCCTCCTCTGCATAGCTGCCGCTATAGGAAAAACTCTCGGATTTTTTGCCGGATTTTCCACCATTTCTTCTGGTCTGCGCCGGGTTATCCACCTGCGAAAATCCTGCATCCTCATTTTCCACATCTTCATACCAGTTCTCACTGTCCAGTGCATCCATATCCACACTACTCTGCAGATGCATATAGTCTTCCACCTGATCCCATGGCACAACAAATCCAGCCCCGTGTGCACAGAAAACAGAACCGGTCGGATTCTCCAGATCGGCCTCCGGGTCATAGCCCGTATTCAATACAATCTCATCCTGATTTCTGCACGGCGCATAACCTTTTAGATTACAGAAAAGTTTGCCTGTCCCATGTGTGTATGCGATCACTTCTTTCTGATAATCCCGCATCTGTGAAACGGCTGCTGTGCCTTTCAGAATTGCCACTTCACCATCCGTCTCCGGTGATTCGAATGTTCCCTGCATCTTCTGTACATCGGTCATTGCACGGCCGATCATTTCCGCCGGTACTTCCAGTCGGAATTCATAATACGGCTCCAGTAAAATACTTTTTGCCTTCCGCAGTCCCTGGCGTACTGCACGGTATGTCGCCTGACGGAAATCACCGCCCTCTGTATGTTTGGCATGTGCCCTTCCTGTCAGAAGCGTGATCTGCACGTCCGTAATCGGTGAGCCGGTCAGAACACCGATATGTTCTTTTTCTTCAAGGTGTGTAAGAATCAGTCTCTGCCAGTTACGCGCCAGTATATCTTCACTGCATGCTGTAAAAAACTGACATCCACTGCCTGGCTCTCCCGGTTCTATCAAAAGATGCACTTCTGCATAATGACGAAGCGGTTCAAAATGTCCCACGCCCTCAACCGGTTCTGCAATCGTCTCCTTATAAACAATACTTCCGGCACCGAATTCCACTGCCACATGAAAACGGTCCCAGATCATTTTTTTCAGAATCTCTATCTGCATTTCTCCCATCAGCTGTGCATGGATCTCGCCCAGCTGGCTGTCCCACAGGATATGAAGCTGTGGTTCTTCCTCCTCAAGCATTCTCAGCTTCTGCAACATCTGATGTGGATCACAGTCATTCGGAAGGATGATCTGATAGTTGAGAACCGGTTCCAGTACAGGGAGTTCTGATTCACTTTCTGTTCCAAGTCCCTCACCCGGATAAGTTTTTGTGAGACCTGTCACTGCACAGACAAGGCCAGCCTCTGCTTCCTGCGTTGTCTCATATTTTGCTCCGGAATACAAACGGATCTGATCCACTTTTTCTTCCCACGAAGATTCTTCCACTTTTCTTCCCGGCAGACTTTGACCCACACCTTCTGATGAGAGCAGTGTTTTTACCTTCAGGCTTCCGCCGGTGATCTTCATATACGTAAGACGATTTCCCTGCTCATCCCGGGCAATCTTGAAGACTTTTGCGCCAAAATCTTCCTGTCTCTCTGGTTCTTTCGTATACGTGCGAAGTCCGTTCAGAAATTCTTCCACGCCTTCCATTTTCAGTGCGGAACCAAAAAAACATGGAAAAACTTTTCTCTGTGCGATGAGTGCCGCACTCTCCTCCACAGTCACTTCGCCGGTTTCCAGATATTTTTCCAGAAGCTTCTCGTCACAGACTGCGATGTTTTCCATCTGCTCCGATGAAAAGGTATCTTCTGTCGCTTCTGTCTTTCCGAAATCCACACAATTTTCATGCAGATGGTTTTTCAGATCCGCGAGGAGTGCATCGTGATCCATCCCCTGCTGATCCATTTTATTTACAAATAAAAATGTCGGAATCTGGTATCTTTCCAGAAGCCGCCACAATGTCATCGTATGGCTCTGTACTCCATCCATTCCATTGATCACAAGGATCGCATAATCAAGCACCTGCAGCGTACGCTCCATCTCCGCCGAGAAATCAACATGTCCCGGAGTATCAAGAAGTGACACTTCCATATCGTCTGTTTTCAGCAGTGCCTGCTTGGAAAAAATCGTGATTCCTCTTTCTTTTTCCAGTTCATACGTATCCAGAAAAGCATCTCCGTGATCCACTCGCCCGATTTTTCGGATCTCGCCGCACAGATACAGAAGCCCTTCCGATAAAGTTGTCTTTCCGGAATCGACATGGGCCAACAAACCAGCACATATATGTTTTTTCGTTTTTTCAGGCTTCTGTTCGCCCATAAAAACGCCTCCCTTCGCAATGGCATAATATCGAATTATACCACAAAAGGAGGCGTTGGTCGAGATTCTGTTGCACTCGGTTCAATATAAGTAAATTGTAGGTGTTACACCTAAAACCATACCAACGGCAATAATTACACCATACCAAGCAATGCTCCATCCCTCTGTGCCAAATAAATTTTCAATCAAATACTTACCTTTGCTACACAATCAGAAATTCATTTTCTTGTTCTATATATCTGCAAAAGATAAATATACCGCAAATAATTTCTGGGACGAAACCGCAAATATCTTCCACAATCCATCCTCCTGCAATGCCCTTGTGCATAATACGAAGAACCTCTGAATTGTGGGTGTTTAACAGAGAATAATTCTGGCAATTGTGCATGGTCAAAAGATATTCCTCGCCGTTCACAACAATATTGGCATGGTCAACTCTTGGCATTCTGCAAATTGGCCATCCTGTCACATCGGGATCATTACCATCTGCATATCCGGGGCGAGCAGAACCGACTAACTGATTTTCGTTGTCGGTCACTAAATATTCCCGATTTCTTACATCACCGGAACTTGCTTTTGATTCATCGAGATAACGGGTGTCCGCCGTCAAAAGCAGCTCACCTGCGATGCTGAGAATCTTTCTTTGCGGACCGAACAACGCACTTTCTATTCTTGCTAAGGCAAGCTGAGATTCATTTTTATAAAGGACTCCTGCCTTTATCGTGTATTTCATAACTGCGCCTCCTCTCTTATACGAGTGAATACAGGATGATTCCTGCAAATCCCGAACCTGCCATAACCCAAAGCGGATTCGGTTTCCACTTTTTTAAAACAAAAATGCCAACAACAAAAATAATCGCAGCAATCAAATCCAACGATGCCAAATCATTCGGAAGCGTTCTCTGTCCGTAGAGTGCCATAATCAACAGTGAGATACCCGCTGATGCGATCATTGCGATGACAGCAGGGCGAAGTCCGGCAAGAATGCCCTGCACCATATTCAATCCACGGAAACGATAATAGATATAGGCAAGGGTCATTACGATAACACAGGATGGAAACACACAGCCAACCGTTGCGATGACAGCACCAGGAAGACCTGCGACTTGGATACCAACAAATGTTGCTGAGTTGATGGTTATGGGGCCGGGTGTCATTTCAGCGATGGTCATAATATCCGCAAATTGTGTCATTGTCAGCCACGGGTAAATATCCACCACTTGATTCTGAATCAAAGGCATGGCAGCATATCCACCACCAATGCTGAATAATCCAATCTGAAAGAAGCTCCAGAACAATTCAAGGTATATCACCGTTTATCACCTACTTTCCGCATTTTTCCTTGATGCCACGTATCCGCTGCCCCGATCACGCCACAGACAAGAATAATGGCTATGATATTCACAGAGAAAAAGCGAACGGCTACAAAAGAACCAAACATAACAATAACAGGCAATAGTCGTTTTTTCTGAAAAATGGTTTTTGCCATATTGATCACAACATCACAGATTACTGCCGCCACTCCGCAGAGCATTCCTGCCATTGCCATATTTACAATGGCATTATCTCGAAATGCCTGATAAGACATGGAAATAATAGAAATAATTATCAATGGCGGCAATATAGTTCCCAATACCGTGAGCATTGCACCGGAGAACCCCGCCACATGATAACCTACCAAAATGGAAGCATTAACTGCTATTGCGCCCGGAGAAGACTGTGCGATTGCGGTCAGATCCATCATCTCATCTTCTTCAATCCAACCAAGTTCCTCCACAAATTTCTTTCGCATCAACGGAATGATTACAAATCCACCGCCAAAAGTGCAAGCACTCAGTTTAAAAGTAGAGAAAAACAATTTTTTGTATTTTTGCAAACTATTCACTTCTAAAAATGCCGTCCTTTCTATATTTACTAACATTATACCGCTTGATTTCTGATAGCGGAAATAATATAATTTTACAGAAAGTATAAGTATTTTTATATAAGGAGATTGTTATGACGATACGACACATGATAATATTTCGTACCGTATGCGAAAACGGATATAATTCCACCAAAGCAGCGAAAGTTTTACACATGACACAGCCAGCAGTCAGCCTTGCCATTAAGGAATTGGAGCAATATTACGGAGTACACCTGTTTGACAGAATCGGCAGACGATTGCACATCACCGATGCAGGGCAGCATTTTCTTCAATATGCGATACATATATCCGACTTGTTTTCAGATATGGAAACAGGGTTGCGTGATTGGGATTCTAAAGGAGTCCTCCGTATTGGTGCAAGCATCACCATCGGCTCGCAGTTTTTACCTAACTATGTAAAGGCATTCTCTGAACTTTGCCCAGGGCTTGATGTCAGAGTTACCGTTGAGCAATCAGAACGTCTGGAACAAAAAATTTTGGCAAATGAATTGGATTGTGCGTTGATCGAAGGCATTGCACATAATCCAAATATCGTTTCGGAAGCCTACATGGAAGATCATCTGAGTGTTATATGCGGTACGGATAAGGGCTGGACACAGGGGCAAGTTATATCCATAGAAGATTTTCAAAGACAACGATTTCTCTTGCGAGAAAAAGGCAGTGGCACACGAGAGGTGTTTAACCGTGTGGTTGAACAGGCTGGCATCCACATTACCCCAGTATGGGAAGCAATGAGCACAACGGCACTTGTCAATGCTACAATCAATGGATTAGGAATTGCTGTATTATCGCATCGAATGATTCTTCCGGCTCTGCAACAAGGCTTGATTTGTACTGTCAAAGTAGAGGGGTTGAGTTTCAGCCGAAATTTCCATATAATTTATCATAAAGATAAGTTTTTAACAGCTTCGGCAAAGAAATTTATCGCATTATGCAAAGATTACGAAAACGATTATCCGTTACCATTTTACAATGGTTTATATTAATAAATAGGAATTTTCAACCATATGTACTTGCTTTTCGTCTGCGTTTTTCGCTGCATAGCGTTTGCAGACGGATAGACAATCAGGACTTGTCCAGAACATAGGACATGCCACCCTGCTCATAGGTCTTGTCCAGTCGGCAGAGATTAGGATACTTCTTGGAGAATACCGCCAGTCTGGTTCTCAATCCGACATTGTAGGTCTGGATGTGTGCTGTGTCCTCGCCCTCGTTGAACAGGACGATTGTTTCTTTTTCGTATTTCTTGTTTATATCAGAGATTTACTGGGTCATTCTGGCATTTCAACAACTGAAATCTACGCATGGGCAGATAAAAAGATGAAACGGACAGCTTTGATAGAGGCTTACGACAGCCCATCATCTGATGAATTACCGACATGGAAAAAGGTCCTATTTTATAAGATTTTGATAGGTTGTTACCGTCTGTCGGCTTATACATGTGCCAGAATTCCGATAACCAGTTTTTTCATTTATTTTTCTTCTTTCGATTTGTTTATTCTTTGATGTATAACGGTGCCAGTTTCTGCACGATCACTTCGCTGACGCGGATCAGCGTATCCAGCTCCTTGTCCTGATTGTTCAGATATGCATGGAAGCATCCCTGAATGCAGAACGACAGCATAATATCTTTTTCCGGATCATTTTGGTATTCCGGAAAGTTTTCTTTAATCAGACGTTTCAGTTCTGCTTCCAGACAATCGCCCAGATGGCTTTTTTCTGTACCGGAAAACAGAATACTGATCAGCGAATGATTGGATACCAGCGCGATATACAGATTTCTTGTAAACACATCCGGATCTTTAAACGGTGCCTCCTGCTGTCTGGAAATATTGGTCAGAACAGCCGTGATCGTCTCGGATTCAAGTGTCTGTGACAATGCATAGATATCCTCATAATGACTGTAAAATGTTGACTTGTTAATGCATGCCAGACTGCACAGCTCTCTCACGGTGATTTTTTCCAGCGGTTTCGCTGCGCGTAGTTCCAGAAATGCATTTCGAATTGCTTTTTCTGTTTTTTCTATTCTGATATCCATATGACTGTTCTCCTTTTCCGACATTTTTTTTAAATCGTCGGTTATCCACCACTTGTCCGAAATCGTCGGTGGACAGGCGGTGTTTTTCTTTTTATAGTATACTAAACTACACAACCAATGTCTATTATCTGCAAGGAGAATACTATGGATTTTTACGGATTTTATACAGGAAAAATTTTCGATGCCTACAAATATCTCGGCGCCCACACTGAAAAACAGGGTGTAACTTTTCGTACGTTCGCCCCTTCTGCTTCACGCATTGCCCTGATCGGAGAATTTAATGACTGGCAGGAATGGGATTTGAACAAAGTATCTGACGGAAATTTCTGGGAATGTTATGTTCCACAGGCAAAAGCCGGACAGATGTACAAATACCGCATTTATGACCGAAGTGGAAATGCTGTGGAGCACTGCGATCCATATGGCTTCGGTATGGAACTCCGTCCGAACAGCGCCTCCATCATCCGTGATATGAACGAATACAAATTTAAAGACAGCCAGTGGATGCAGAACCGCAGTGACTGCCGCAAAAAACCTCTCAACATTTATGAAATCCATTTCGGTTCTTTCCGCAAGCCTTCTGACAAAGCAGACGCCTGGTACAACTATGAAGAAATGATCGATATTCTGATCCCATATCTCACCAAAAATGGCTACAACTATCTTGAGATCATGCCGCTGAATGAATATCCATGTGACGAATCATGGGGCTATCAGGCAACCGGATTTTTCAGCCCGACTTCCCGCTACGGAACTGCGGATCAGCTTAAAGCTTTTGTTGATGCCTGCCACAAACACGGCATCGGTGTTCTGATGGATTTTGTTCCGGTACATTTTGCCGTAGATTCCTACGGACTTGCCAATTATGACGGAACTTCTCTTTTTGAATATCCGAATTCCGCTGTCGGTGTCAGCGAATGGGGAAGCTGTAACTTCATGCACTCCCGCGGCGAGACAAGAAGTTTTCTGCAGTCCTGCGCCAATTACTGGATCAGCGAATTTCATATGGACGGTATCCGCATGGATGCAATCAGCCGTGCCATCTACTGGCAGGGCGATCCGGCACGTGGTGTCAATCTGAATGCCGTAGAGTTTCTCCAGTATATGAACCAGGGTCTGAAGGGAATGCATCCATCAGTCATTCTCGCCGCCGAAGATTCCACTTCTTTCCCGAAAGTAACCGATCCGGTCGATCAGGGCGGTCTTGGTTTCGATTATAAATGGGATATGGGATGGATGAATGATACACTCAATTATTTCCGTACTGCACCCGAATACCGTCCGGAAAATTACCACAAACTCACATTTTCCATGATGTATTATTATGATGCCCGTTTCCTGCTTCCTCTCTCTCACGATGAAGTCGTCCACGGTAAGGCAACGATCATGCAGAAAATGAGCGGTGATTATGAAAACAAATTTCCGCAGGCACGTTCTTTATATATGTACATGTATGCACATCCGGGTAAAAAGCTGAATTTCATGGGAAACGAAATCGGACAGTTCCGCGAATGGGACGAAAAAAGAGAACAGGACTGGATGCTTCTTGATTATCCGGCGCATGATGCATTCGCACACTTTATGAAAGATCTGAATAAACTGTATCTGGAACATTCTGCTCTCTGGGAAAAAGATTATGAGGCTGACGGTTTCAGATGGATCGACTGTCATCAGGAAGGACGCTGTATTTATGTCTTCGAACGAAGCAGTAAAAAAGAGCGCATCCTTTCTCTGTTTAATTTCTCCGATCAGGAGCAGGTCTACGAGCTGAAACTTCTTGATGCGCAGAAATTAAAAGAACTCCTTAACAGTAACCTTGCTGTTTATGGCGGCACACAGAAACGCAAAAGCACCGCCAAAACAATCAAAGACGGCAGAATCCTTCTGACCCTGGCACCATATTCCTCTGTATATTATCTTGCGGAATAAATTTGAGCCCCCGGCACAATACCGGGGGCTGTTTTATATAATTTATTATATTTTTCTTATAATCTTCCGTAACGTCCTGCAAGTTCCAGCATTTCTTCCTGCAGTTCTTTAGAAAATTGTCCTTCTTTCAAACGCCATTTCCAGTTCTTTCCAAGTGTGGACGGCTGATTCATTCGTGCAGAATTATCAAGTCCCAGATAGTCCTGCATCGGTATGATACAAAGATCAGCTACACTCTGCATTACAAGGCAGATGAGATCATCGCACAGTTCTTTACCGGAATTATGGAAATTATTCAGATATTTACGAACCTGTCTGCGCTCCTGTGGTGTAATATCCTCAAGCCAGGAGACCAGCGTCTCATTGTCATGAGTTCCCGTATAAACCACGCAGTTTCTCGGATAATTATGCGGCAGATAATCACTTGCATTACCCGTATCGCGCTCGTCAAATGCAAACTCGATAACCTTCATATTCGGGTAGCCGCTTTCTTCGACCAGTCTTTTAACCGTGTCGGTCATATAACCGAGATCTTCTGCAATGATCTCACGGTGTCCGAGTTTTTCTGAAATCGTGCGGAACAGCTCGATTCCCGGGCCTTTTTCCCACCAGCCGTTCTCTGCTGTCTTATCACCGTACGGGATTGCATAATATTCATCAAATCCGCGGAAATGATCAATTCGCACTACATCATACAGACGGAAACAGTTTGCGATTCGTTTTACCCACCATTCATATCCGGAATTACGATGCACTTCCCAGTTGTACAGTGGATTTCCCCAGAGCTGTCCTGTTGCGGAAAATCCGTCCGGCGGGCAGCCTGCGACCTGTGTCGGGCAGTTTTTCTCATCGAGTTTAAAGAGCCATGGATTTGCCCATGTGTCAGCACTGTCCATTGCCACATAAATCGGGATATCACCGATAATCTGGATGCCTTTTTCATTTGCATAAGCTTTCAGTTTCATCCACTGCTGGCGGAATTTGAACTGCATATACTCCTGAAACTCGATTTCAAAATACATTTCTTCTCTGTAATAATCGAGCGCATTCTGCCAGCGGAGACGGATGTCCTCAGCCCATTCGCTCCACGGAATACCGCCAAAGCGTTTTTTCACTGCCATAAAAAGTGCATAATCTTTCAGCCACCATGCCTCTTCTTCCTGAAATCTGCGAAATTCCGAATCCATGTATACGTTACTGCGTTCATATGCTTTACGTAACAAAATCATACGTCCTTCATATAATTTTGCATAATCTACACTTGTCTCGTCTGTTCCGAAATCCATGCTCTCACATTCTTTTTTTGTCAGGACGCCTTCTTTTATCAGTTCTTCCAGACTGATAAAATAGGGATTTCCTGCAAATGTGGAAAATGACTGATACGGAGAATCGCCGTAGCTTGTCGGACCAAGAGGCAGAATCTGCCAGTAACTCTGTCCTGCTTCCTTCAATGCGTCTACAAATTCATATGCTTTTTTGTCAAAGCATCCGATTCCATATTTTGAGGGCAGACTGCTGACCGGAAGCAGCACACCGCATTTTCTTTTCTTTGCCATTCTCTTTCCTCCCATATGTTTTTATAAACACGGAAAACCAGGCGATGTTTTACGCCCGGTAATCCTGCATTATCCGTTATAGTTATTTTGTCATAAAAGAAGGTAAATCGTCAATGTTCATAATCGAGGGTTTATGTTAAATTTTGAAGATTTCCTCTTAATCCAGATGAAAAACAGGATGAAGATCCTTGCATACCGGACTGTTATCCGGATTAGTTTCCATAATATCTGCCATGAAATCCCACCATTTGCGGTTTATCTCTGTATTTGCACTCTCACTCCATTTTTTTTCATCTTCTATTTCTATATATCCAAACAATGTGAGTGTTTCTTTATCCAGAAAAATGGAATAATTTTTTCCGCCATATTCATGTATCATATCTTTCATTTCCGGCCAGAGCAGATTATGACGTCTCTCGTATTCCTGTTCCTGTCCTTCATACAATTTCATTGTAAATGCTTTGATCATATCCGTACCTCCTGCATTTTCCACCATACAGAGAACCTGCCACTGGCAGCTTCTCTCGCATACTTTGGCATAAAGTTCAGGACTGCCGTAGTAGCAGTACAGCAGTCCTGTTTCCAAGGGTTATTTAAATTGTAATTAGCGCCTGATTAATAAACATCTTTCCATTCATCGATATTGGATGGATCAAATTTGAACGGAGAACCGAGAATAACTTCTGTACCGCCGTCAGATGCCTCTGTAACTTCATACTCACCGAGATCTCCTGCTGTAAATTTATCACCTGCTGCACCTGTAATCTCTTCATTTACAAGAGCTATGGATGTGTATGCACCCAGACGTCCTACATCTTCCGGATTCCACAGGAACATATACGGGCAGGAATGTGCGTCATCATCACCAATGTACTCTGACATTTCAGAAGGAAGTCCGAGCCCTGTCAGTTTGCAGGAAGAACTATTATCCTGAAGGACTTTTGCAGCTGCTGCAATACCTACAGTTGTCGGCGCGCAGATAACTTTCAGATCCGGATATGTCTGCAGTAATGCCTGTGTAACATCTGTAGATTTCTGAGGTTCTATCAATATCTTGCTATATATTTGAAGGAGTTTTTATGCGAAATATATCGACTCGTAAATATATGGAAAAGCTGAATCTGACCTGGAGCGATGACTCGATTCGTTTTATTAATACGGCCACACCCAGAGCGCGCCAGACTTTTTCTATGTGCAGGAAGTGGGGGATTTTTGTACTTCCTTCCCCTATTTCACTGAAAGAGAAAACCTGAACAGTTTCCTCATCATCTACACGCTTCATGGTAAGGGATTACTGAAATATCACGGCAGTAAGTATTCTCTGCATCCGGGAACTACCGCATACATAAACTGCATGGAACATCATCACTATGAATGTCTGCAAAACCAGAACTGGGAATTTTTGTGGCTTCATTTTAATGGTCCCTCCGCACTCGGCTACTATGAAGAATTTATGCGGAATAATTTTCATATTCTGGATTCTCTTGATCCTTTTTTTATGGAAAGTACCATGCGCAGAATCCTTTCTATTACGCAGCGAAAAGATATTCATTCAGAAATACTCTCGTCATATCTGATTACCGATATACTGACGCGTGTTCTGATTGAAAATGACACTGAAAATCTCAGTCTGGGTTTTATGCCTGCATACCTGAAAACAGTTTTAAAGGAAATTGATCAGCATTTTCAGGAACCCTTATCTCTTGAGTTCCTCGCCATCACAGCAGGTATCAGCAAATATCACCTTGCCCGCGAATTCAAAAAATACCTCGGCATGCCACCTAATGAATATCTGATTGTCACCCGTCTGAATCATTCTAAAACCCTTTTAAAATATGAAGACCTTACGATCGAAGAAATTGCATATTCCTGTGGCTTCCATCAGGTAAGTCATTACATCAATCTCTTCAAAAAGCATGAAGGATGTACCCCTTTAAAATTCCGCAGAGAATGGCACAGCAACGAGGCTGTCAAGCCTCCCGATGCACAGTAAGGAAGCCCCCTGACACCATATCTTCCGCCAGTAAAGAAATATCAAAATCTGTTTACAGCCAGATGTATAAAAAAGAAACCTCCTGTATACATTAACTTTAAGGTTTTCCGTAAATCTTAAAATCAATATATACACGGAGGTTTGTTATGAAAAAAGATACTCATTCAAAATCTGACAGCTCTGCAAATCAGGAGGTCATTGACTCTTATGATTTTATGTCAAATGCCGCATCCTCTCAGGACTGTACCGGACTGATCCCGGCAGGACCAGTGGATGAAGAAGAACTGAAATCTTATGAAGCTGTATATCATTACCAGCCACCCAAAGTCGGCATAAAGAAATCCGAATGATTTCTGATTTTCTCTGTCCTGAAAAAAATCTACTTTATTAAAAAAGTATCCTCTCCGTATTGGAATCATCTTATCTCGACCACAAAAGAATAAACTTATTTTTCTGCTGCTTTTGCAGCGTATTCAGTTGTCACAAGATCTTCGTATGATACGTGTTCATTCAGTTCTCCGGCATCCTCGAGAATATCCTCCAGGAGTTCGAAGCTTTCTTTTTCAAAAATCAGGTCAGCTTTCCAGGTATCCTGCTCATAATAACGTTTCACGATCGTCGTGACTGTGTCGAGATCTGTTTCTGCAAACTGCGGTGCAATGACTTCGGCAATCTCTTCCGGTGTGTGGCTCTGCACATATTCCATGCCTTTTTGGAGCGCATTGGTAAATTTCTGGATGATTTCCGGATTCTTTTCCATATAACTGGTCTTCGCACTGTAAGAAGTGTACGGCACATAACCAGAATCTACTCCCAGCGAGGCAACTACATATCCGGCACCCTCTTTCTCCAGTGCCGTTGCAGATGGCTCAAATTCAACGGTAAAATCAGCCGATTTATCTCCTGTAAAAGCGGCCGCTGTCGAGCCGAAATCAATGCTCTGATCAATCGTCAAATCTTTCTGCGGATCAAGACCGTTTTTGCGGAGAATGTATTCAAATACCATTTCCGGCATGCCACCTGTCGTCACTAATACCATGTAAATAATCATCTGCTAGCTGTTTCGCAGTGGTTTCTGCTGATACATCCGGCAGATAGTCTTTGGTAAGCTGCGTGATTTCTTCTTTTGACTTTACAATATTGTATGGCTTCAATGGATTATCTGTGGCTTCAAGAATTCCAAGTTCCTTCATCAGCTCAATATATGGAAGGATACTCTGTTTTGTTTTCTTGAATCCCAGATCAGTAATATGCTCTGACAGATATTTTGCAGAAGAAAATCCACGTTCATCCTCAGCAATCAGTTTCATCACAATCGCAATCATGGTATTTTCTCTTCGGTTCATTTCATCAGCAGGACTGTAACTAATCAGATTAGACAAGCCGTATTTCAGTGTAATTTCCGGCATCCCGTCTTCGTCCACTACGATTTTTTCAATCAGAAGTTCAATGTCTCTTCGGTCAAGGCTGCCTCCTGCAATGATTTTATCTACCACCTCAAGAGCATTTTTTAGTTTATCCTTTACATCAGGCGTTTCTATGGCAGTTTCATTCAGTTCTTTTATCTGCATTTCCAGACCATGAATCTGAGCAAATAAGTCTTTCTGCATGGAATCATACGTTTCGTTGATTAAATCTTCATTTCCTGCAGCGACAGCCAGATCTTTTACTTTTTGGGTAAGCAGAACTTTCAGTTGACTTTTTCGCTCATTGATAGTTGTGTGCAGTTCCTGCCGTTTTTCCGCTATTGTTTTTTTCTCTGCTTCAAAATCCTTTAAATCATAAGTGGAAATAACTTCACAGAGAGCATTTCGACACATCTTGATATAAGTCAGAACATCTTCCATCAGATCATCTTCTTCAATTAAATGTGCCTTGGAGCAATAACGTCTGCCTTTGGTGTTATAAGTGGTACAGATGTAATATTTCCGTTCCTTGCTGGAAGTTTTGCGTTTAATTGGTGTAAGGCGGCTGCCACAGTCTTTACAGAACAGGCAACTGCCAAAAGGATTCGGAATCTCTGAGCCAAGCCACTGCCCCCGGCTTCCCCGATAATTGGTACGGTTACGTTTTTCCTTTAATTCCTGTACCAACGCAAAGGTAGCCTTATCAATAATTGCCGGGTGATGATTCTCAAAAATACATTGTTCTTCCTTTGGCACACGTTTATCTTTTCCATGGACCGTATTTCTTGCACGTTTTTTCAAACGAAAAGTACCAATGTAAAAATCATTATCCAGTATTTCTTTTATCATAGCATCAGACCATTTAGAAGCTACCTGTCTTTTAGACAGTCTGCCTTCTTCTATTTCACGTTCACGCTGTATCATAGAGGGAGTGGGTGCGCCCTGTTCGGTCAGATACGTGGCAATCTTGCGGTAGCCGGAACCGGAAAGATATAAGTCATAAATTTGTTTAATATATTCTGCTTCTTTTGGTACGATTTCCAGAACAGTCTTATCTTTTTCATTGCGGCGATAGCCAAACGGCGGTCTTGTAATCAGTGTTCCCTCTTTCTGTCTGGCTCCTATGGCACGCTTGATTTTTTTACTGGTGTCTTTGACATATCGTTCATTAAACCATGTCTTAATACCAATCGTATCGTCACTGGAATCCATAGAATCATAATTATCGTCAATCACAACCAGATGCTTGCCACGTTCCTGAAATTCATCCAGAAGCAGCAGAACCTTTGCATTGTGTCTGCCAAGACGTGAAAAGTCTTTGACATATACGGTATCAATATCTTTATCCAGATCAGCCATCATCTGCTGAAATCCCGGTCTGTCAAAGATATAGCCGGAAATGCCATCATCTTCATACCAGCGGTCAATAACCATACCATGATCTGCTGCATACTGGTTGATAATCAGCTTTTGATTTTCTATGGAAACATAATTCCTTTTATCATCGTCTCTGGAGAGACGGACGTATCCTGCATTCATAGATGTTCCTTTCTTTGAATGTAAATATATTTATTAAGCACTATGTAATTATATTATATATCTAAAATTAAAAAATGTATATAACAAAATTTTAAGATTCTTAGAAACAGATAGTGTTAGATGCGTTTGTTTGATTGCGGAAACATGTAGAATTTGATATAATTTTAAAAATAGCAATTTAAGGAGATAGTTATGGCTTTTGATTTTAAGAAAGAATATAAAGAGTTTTATATGCCTAAAAATAAACCAGCGATTGTAACTGTTCCTAAAGCAAATTATATTGCAGTCAGAGGAACGGGTAATCCAAACGAAGAAGGTGGGGCATACCAGCAGGCAATTAGTGTATTATATGCAGTTGCATATACTTTGAGAATGAGTTACAAAACAGATTATAAAATTGAAGGTTTTTTTGAATATGTAGTTCCACCACTCGAAGGATTTTGGTGGCAGGAAAATATACATGGTATAAACTATGCTGATAAAGATTCATTTAATTGGATTTCAGTTATTCGACTGCCTGATTTTATAAATCAAAAAAATTTTGAATGGGCAGTTGAAACAGCGACTAAAAAGAAAAAAATCGATTGTTCATCGGCAGAGTTTTTGACTATTGATGAGGGATTGTGTGTTCAAATAATGCATTTGGGAGCATTTGATGATGAACCTGCAACTGTTGCACTTATGGATGCGTATTTGGAGCAGAATGGATATGTTAATGATATGAATATGGAAAGATTACATCATGAAATATATCTGTCTGATGCAAGAAAGGTTGCTCCGGAAAAATGGAAAACTGTTATTAGACATCCTATAAGAAAGATTTAGATAACTTCCAGTTCGTATAATTAAAACACTGGTTAAATTATACACTATCCCAGTGATTTTTAATCAGTGCTTTGATTCCATCATGAATATTGGTGTTTGAATTCCCATCCAGAAATGTGACAACTCGAAAGCCGATATTCGCATATTTCTTGCGTTCAGCTTCAAATTCTTCCTGTGAAGAAAAATCATCACGCCAGAGATAATACGTTGGCTTACGCAAGGCTATCACATCCTTTCTGTTAATTTTTCTATAACTATCATATAAAAAGTGGACAGTTTTCGTGTCTGTCCACTTTAAAATAATTTTACCGTTCACGATCTGAATGGTTTAATTGTCCTCGTTTTGCCAGGTCCAGTATTTCTGGTGGAATACGTCCCATCAGCTTCTGGAGATTTTCATAATCGGCTCTGAGTCTGGCATCATCCATTTTCTTTCGTATACTGCTGGACGTTGCTTCTTTTACCTGTCTGCTTAAATCCTGTGTCTGCCTTTTTAATGATACATTATCTGACTTTAAGGAACTAATCGTCTTATCATATTTGCGAACCTGTGTCTGAAAGTTCTCCATTGCAGGAAAGAATTTCTGTAAAAGTTCCACTGCTTTGTCTGTATTTTTACCAGCATTAAAGAGATTTGTGTTTTCTAGTAAATCTGTAATCTGTTTAGCCTGCCGAGTAAGATATGCTGCTTCTTTAAAAAGTCGTGGCGGAATATGTTCACGCCCGGTCATGCTGGCAGCTTCTCCACGTTCCAGATCTGGATATTTTTCTACCATGTGTTTCCAGAACTCATCTTGCCACCAGGTCAGCTTTTTCTTATTTCCAAGAATCTCTTTTGCACAAAGTCTTCCATCCTGAGTTATCGGGACAAAAGAAAGGTGCATATGTGGAGTTTTCTCGTCCATATGCACCACAGTCCGAATAGATTTGCAACAAACTGGATCACATCTCCGGTAGCACCACAGCCAAAGCAGTAGTAATAAGTTGTGTTTAGTTTCATACTTGGGTAATGGTCATTATGAAATAGGCAACAGATCATGTTGTTTCTTCCAATTTTCATGCCATAATATTCGGCAGCCTGTCCGACTGTTACAGTTTCTTTTATTGTTTCAAATAATCTCATTCTATTTTCCTCCTGATTTAAGTTTGAATTTAAAGCTGTGCCGTTTTATCCAGTTCCTTTCCTGACAGGCAACCCTTCTCGGCGCTGTGTCGTCTCTTTGTGAGCGCTCTTTTCTGATCAGAAAATCGTGGCGGTTTATAAAGTTCCGGAACGGTCATTTAGTTTTCAAGGTTCTGTCTGATCGATCATGTTGACAGTTTAGCATGAAAAAATCGCACCCCTGATTTATTCACGTACAATGAAAATCACGAATACGATTTGATAAAAAATTGCAAATTTGCACAGGCACAGATATAATGGAAGTAGTTTAGGAGGTGACGAAACAATGGGAAAATCTGATTTAATAGAAGATGAAACAAGTCTTGCATACCGATTGAGTAATTTGCGGAAAGACCATGATTTAAGCCAAAAACAGTTGGCTGATCAGCTTCATGTGACTCATTCACAAATCAGTCGTATAGAGAGCGGTGAAACAAAAAATCCTAATATAAGCATTGTAATAGATGCCGCCAGGTTTTTTCATGTTTCTACTGATTATCTGCTTGGAATCACTCAGATTACTTCACCCAAAAGTTATGATATATCAGAACTTAGACTGTCGGAAGAAGCGGTAACGAGACTGATTACCAGAAGAATAGATGTAGATATTTTAAACCGATTATTGGAACATGAACATTTTCCAAAATTATGTATTATGATTCGGAATTATTTTGATGATACCATTGCTGAGGGTATAATGGCACGAAATAAGGTCATTAATTTGGCTGTTGATCAACTGACTGATCTGATGACTGCAGAACCCTCAAAAAGAAAAGAGATTATAAAAGATAAGCAGTTTTTAAGCTCACAAAAATTAGGTGCGAATGAAGCGGATATCGAAAAAATCAAGATTCAGTTTATGGCAATATTACGTGATGTTAAATCTGGTATACAGAAAAAAGAACCAACAAAAACGGTTGCTACAGCCGAAGCGGTACAGATGATTCGGGACGCATTGCCTGATAAGCCGGCTTCTGATATTACAAGTACTGACGTAGCAAATGCAGTAGCGTTTTATATGGGACAGACAACAAATCTGACTGATGAAGGTCTTGCAATGGTACAGAATTTGGCAAAATATATCTGTAACAATAGTGTATCTGAGAAAAATTCAGAGGATGGCTAACGGAAGTATGGATATACCTTTCTTTAAATGTGGCATCGTCTGAATAACAGCATTGTCATGCTAATATGCAGACTCAGTTCTGTTCTTTCAGGCAACTCCTTTACGGAGTACCTTGCAGCACAGAATGCCGGGAATTTTGGATAATCGCAAGGATATAGAATTTCTTCCCGGCAGCCACAATTTCATAAAGGTATAACACACTAGACTTTCCTGACGGAAAATCGTGTGCCAACAGGGATGCTACTCGCCCCTATTGGATGACCCAGAGTAAAATAGAAAAGGAAGAATATGAAATATAAAATCAAACAAGCTTGGAAAAGTATTAAAATATATACTAGTTTACCTCATATTTGGGTATTCGGAATAATATTAATCCTTTCAATAATAGCATGTATATGTTCTGTTATATATATGAAAACTAATACTTTTCTATCATCTATATTTGCAAATATTTTTGCCGGATTAGTAACTGGCGTGGTTATTAGCTTGATTTCCACGATAAAATCAATTACACTATATCGAACTGTATGTTTAATTGAATGGCTAACTTCATTACAAAAAGACTTGTTAGAGTATATAGAAATGTACCAAAAGATGATTCTCAAAAATCAGAGTGATTTTGTTGACGAGGAAGTATTTTATAATCACATTTATGATACATTATGTTGTGGAAATAATATAAATGTGAAAATAAGTCAGGGAAGATTTGATTATTCTCTGCCATTCAATTCATATAAATATATAAAAGACAAATTAGAATATGATGCTGAAAATTGTTCCGAAAAAAACGAAAAATTGAGAGATAAAATCCTGATACTGGATTTAAACAATATTACATCTAATGAACTAAGAGAATTATTCAAGGATATGGACAAAGAATTAACATGTTTAAACCATAAAGTTTTAAGACACATCACACAGTTAGAAGCAAGAAAAAGGGCAATAAATGTTTCAATTATGTAAATAGTAACATATTTAATAAAAATAATTTTTACTTGCAAAAGGGAGGTATAACAATGAAAATTGAACTTGGACAAGTTCAAAGAATGTTGGAATGGCTAAAAACCAAACTATATTTAGATTCTATTGCACAAAATGCCCGTTCCAGAGCCATAAAAAGAGGACAGGTATATCGTTGCAATTTCGGCTGTGGAATTGGAAGTGAAATGCAAAAGGAGAGGCCAGCGGTTATTATTCAAAATGACGTTGCTAACTCCCGTTCTGGTAACACTATTGTAATTCCAATTACACATGATACCAGTACTTTACCTTGTGTAGCAAATATTACACCGCAGACAGATGTAGCAGGTAATATTATTCTTGATGGTCAGGCAAACACATCCAATATGATGTGTGTCAGCAAAGCAAGATTAGGTGATCTTGTAGGCTCTTTGCCAAAAACAGATATGAAAAAAATTGATGAAGCGATTGCTAAAACAGTCGGTCTTATGGGATATTACTCTGATCTAAACAAACGATTGAATGATAAATTGCAATATATTTCAAAAATAAAAGAAGAACGAAATAAGGCACAAGACGAACTTGCTGAACTAAGGAAAATTCTTGAATTGTCAGATGATATTTCCTTGACAGAACATATTACAAAGATAAAAATAAATATTGACAAGGAGTAAGTGAACCAGTATTATATAAGTACAAAGAAGTCTTTTTCCGGAGTGAGAAAGATATTATTACTTATTCAAAGGAAAGGGGCTCTGGACGAGTTCCTTTTTACATTTCATAAAATTTGGTTTTATAACATATACTATGAACACAAAGTAGCTCTGGATAGGATATTCGGAGTTGTAAAACGGCGGAAATATCATTACTGGTATTTCCGCCACTTCTTTTATAGATTCTTCGCACTATTCATCCCATCCACCCAGTTACACAGAATCACAATCGTCTCATAATTTACATTGATATATGTACGCCACCCTTACGTCCACCAAGAACTTTCTTTCCCTTCAAATCTTCCCACTTAAAGTCCTGCATTTTCTCTCTTGCCACAAGGAAATTTCCTGCACGCTGAGTAAGCTGTGCGAAGTTCACCGCCGGGTCGGTTGCCCCTTCCTGATATGCATAAATCGACGCTTCCGCTCCCATGAATCCGATATCTGCCTCGCCTGAAATCAGAGCTGTCAATACTTTATCAGCTCCAAATCCTGTCACCAGTGTCAGGTCAAGTCCTTCTTCCGTAAAATATCCCTCTTCAATCGCCACATACTGCGGTGCATAAAAAATCGAATGAGCCACTTCATTTAAAGTGACTTTTGTAAGTTTCTCTTCTCCGTCTTTTTTTGCGGCAAAAGCCGTCATCGGCAGTGCAGTCACCGTCAGAACAATCGCTGCCGCCAGTGAGATCCATTTCTTATTTTTCATGTGGAGACTCCTTTACAGACTTCTTCTGTTAGCATATGCAGAAAACAGAGAAACGTTCTCGATACAATATTTCATTGCACAGACCTGAATGATTTATTTTGAGAGGATGATCAAGATGACGATTCTACGGATGATGATTGAGTCTTCTATCTCTGATTGTATGTTTTCGGATTACACCCGAATCTTTTCCGGAAGGCGCTGGCGAATCGGCTGGGATTACTGAAACCCACCATCTCTGCGATCTGTGTCATGGAGTACTGGCCGCTCTGTACCAGTGGTAAGCTTTTGTCCGCCCGGTATTCTTCCAGATATCCGGTAATTGTTTTTCCTGTCATTTTTTTGAACAGACGGCAGCACACTTCTCTGGACATGTGTATCTGATCTGCCAGCTCCTGCAGGGAGATCACAGATTCAAAATGTGTATTAAGATAACTCAGCATTTTTTCCAGCCGTTCCAGCTCCTGCTGATTCGGCGGAACAAATTTTGTCAGCTCCCTCTGATGATCAGACAGAATCATACTGAATGCTTCACACAGAAGTCCTCTGATCTTCAGTTCATAGCAAAATGGTTTCTGGTCAAACACTTCTTCTACCTGATTCAGTTTCTCAAGGATTTCTTTTCCATTTTCGTCCGAAGCAGTCAGGTGAATACAGGGCACTGCAGAGTTCTGCAAAAAAGGCCTGAAACAGTTTCTCTCAATATCACTTCCAAAGTCCCCATACAGAAAATCCGGCCTCACAAGAATCGTATTATATCTAACATGTTCATTTACTGGTGAATTGCAGCTATGAGGTACGTTTCTGTTCAGAAGGAAGCCGTCACCCGGCCTGACGCTGTAGCTTTTCTGATAAACCTGAAAAACAGCCATACCCTCTCTCAGAAGATTTATTTCCAGATCATCATGCCAGTGGATCGGTACAGTCTTTCCCTCAAACGCCCACAGATCATCATGGCTTACCGTCATGGGAAAAGTTTCTGTTCCATGTTTTGAGAGTTCTCTTCTGGTATCATCCATCAGGATTTTTCTTTTTGCCATTTCATATTTCTCCGAATTTTGCAATTTATGTATAATTTTATCTGCAATATTTTTTAATTATCATACTCAACTTTCCAAATTTTGTAAAGATTTTCATTCCTCTGCATCCCCAAATCTCTTCTTTTTATCCTCCATACAAAATCAATATCTGTATCATATACAACAATACCGGAATCGTATTTTGATTTCATTTTCTTTATAATGAGGCGTGCAGTAAAAAAGCATGTACTACTAAGGAGGTTCTTAATATTATGTCCGGAACAAAGTCTAAAGAAATGGATCTTACCGTTGGAAGTCCATTCTGGTCTTTACTAAAATTCGCAATTCCCGTAATTCTGGGTAATCTATTTCAGCTCTTTTATACACTTGCTGACTCTGTGATCGTCGGTAAAACACTGGGGGCAAATTCCCTTGCGGCAGTCGGCTCCACCAGCATTATCATTTATTTTGTCTTTTGTTTTATCAATGGTTTTACAGGTGGTTTCGGCATCTGTCTCGGCCAGCGCTGTGGCGCAAAAGATGAAAAAGGAATGCGAAAAAGCGTTGCCGCTTCCACGCTGCTCAGCATCATTTTTACAATTGTGCTGACGCTGATCTGCTGCCTCCTGGCTCATCAGATTCTTCGGTGGATGCAGATTCCTTCTGATATTTCCGGTGAAGCCTATGACTATATGTTTGTGGTACTTCTCGGAACAGGTGCAACTGTTTTTTACAATATGATTTCCAACATGCTACGTGCACTGGGCGACAGTAAAACACCGCTCTACTTCCTGGTATTCTCCTCTGTATTGAACATTTTTCTTGATGTTCTGTTTATTGTACCTTTACACATGGGAGTAGCAGGTGCTGCATGGGCTACAATTTTGTCCCAGTTTCTCTCAGCAGTACTCAGTCTCATCGTCGGACTGAAAAATTTCCCGATACTGCATCTGCGCCGTGAAGATTTCCATGATCTGAACGACACGATCAGTCTTCATCTGAAAACCGGATTTCCTATGGGCTTCCAGATGTCTGTCATGTGTATCGGACAGCTCGCAATGCAGACTGTCGTAAACTCCCTCGGAACTGCTGCCGTAGCCGGATATACTGCTGCCTCTAAAGCAGATCAGCTTTCCGTACTTGTAAATAACGCAATGATGACAGCCATCTCCAACTATGTTGCCCAGAACTTCGGTGCAGGCAAAAAGGACCGTATCCGTCAGGGCGTTCGCGCATCTCTGATCCAGACCGAAGGCTTCAACCTTCTTATGTGTATCGGCATCCTGCTTCTTCGCCACCCGATTGTGCGGATGTTCCTCTCTGATCCGACAGTCGAAATCTATCATTACTCCGATGCGTATCTGACGATCGTGGCTCCTTTCTATTTTATCCTGGGGCTGCTGGCAGTTTACCGAACCTCGATCCAGAGTATGCAGAATGGACGCGCTCCTTTCGCGGCATGTATGATCGAACTCGTCATGCGTATTGCAGCGACCATCGGACTTTCCGGTATCATCGGCTATACCTCCGTATGCATTGCCAGCCCACTTGCGTGGTTCGGTGCCTGCGCACTTCTGATTCCCGTATACTATCGGATGATGAAAAGGCCATTAGCATCTGCAAGTTAGACAATATATTTTATTTCGTAATAATTGTTATTGTTCGCTCCGTTCACAGCAAACTTGGTTAAAATCCATTCCATATCATCACTTGCCAGCCAAAGCCTTATCTTCTATAATATCTTTATGATAACTCCCATCTGGTTTCGGCAGAGTGACAAACCTACCCGGGCTTTTCGTCAATCTGTCAAGAAACCTCCGAAATCTTTGTAAGGTTCAACTCTGGATTCCTCCGGGAAATTCCAGTATACTGATAACAGTTCAAAACATGAGCAAAACTTACTTAATATTTTGGAGGGAAAAATAATGGCAAGTTTATCTTTACAGCACATTAATAAAACATATCCAAACGGTTTCGAAGCCGTTAAAGACTTCAATCTTGAAATCGAAGACAAAGAATTCATCATTTTCGTAGGACCTTCCGGATGTGGTAAATCTACTACACTTCGTATGGTAGCCGGACTGGAAGAAATCACCAGCGGTACCTTAAAGATCGGTGACAAAGTTATGAACGATGTAGAGCCGAAAGACCGTGACATCGCAATGGTATTCCAGAACTACGCTCTGTATCCTCATATGACCGTATATGATAACATGGCATTCGGACTTAAACTTCGTAAAGTTCCGAAAGACCAGATTGATAAAGCAGTTCGTGAAGCTGCAAGAATCCTTGACCTTGAGAAACTTCTTGATCGTAAACCGAAGGCTCTTTCCGGTGGACAGAGACAGCGTGTTGCTATGGGACGTGCTATCGTTCGTAATCCTAAGGTATTCCTTATGGATGAGCCTCTTTCCAACCTGGATGCTAAGCTTCGTGTTCAGATGCGTATCGAGATTTCCAAGATCCATCAGAGACTGGGCGCAACAATCATCTATGTAACACATGACCAGACAGAGGCTATGACCCTTGGTACCAGAATCGTTGTTATGAAAGATGGTGTTGTTCAGCAGGTTGATACACCACAGCACCTTTATGAGCAGCCAGGCAACCTGTTCGTTGCAGGATTCATGGGATCCCCGCAGATGAACTTCCTTGACGCTCAGATTGCTGAAAAAGGCGGCGACCTTATTGCTAAAGTTGGTGAGTATGACATCGTTATCCCGGCAGCGAAAGCGAAAGTGCTGAAAGACGGCGGTTATGTTGGCAAGACAGTTGTTCTTGGTATCCGTCCAGAGGATATTCATGATTCCCAGATGTTCATCGAAGCTTCTCCAAGCGTTCCAATGACATCTACCGTTAAAGTTTATGAGCTTCTTGGTGCTGAAGTATTCCTGTACTTCGATGTAAACGGAACTCAGGTTACAGCACGAGTTGATCCTCGTACAAACTCCAAGACAGGCGATACAATCAAATTCGCATTCGATAT